>Ga0079224_100002753_pt1 | contig 21672 bp, 16 predicted proteins | sample Stecom2015_FD_80414 | JGI IMG/M metagenome (GOLD analysis project Ga0079224, IMG submission 80414) | Agricultural soil microbial communities from Utah to study Nitrogen management - Steer compost 2015 | ecosystem: Environmental > Terrestrial > Soil > Agricultural land | place: USA: Utah...
CGGGAGTCTTTAATACCATTGGTTAATGAAGCCAGAAACTGGAATCATGGGGTGCTAATGGGAGCCACTGTCGCTTCTGAAACCACCGCGGCCGCTACCGGCAAGGTCGGCATCGTGCGTCGAGATCCAATGGCCATGAAACCTTTTTGTGGTTATCATTTTGGTGATTACTGGGGACATTGGGTATCCATGCAAGAAAAAGCCAGTCTCTTACCCAAAGTCTTTACCGTGAATTGGTTCCGTAAAGATGACGACGGTGGCTTTATGTGGCCCGGCTTTGGTGAAAACATGCGTGTTCTTGAATGGATTGTTGGTCGTTGTCAAGAGACTGCTCATGCCCATGAAACCGCTATTGGTATGATGCCAAAAGCGTCTGATCTAAATACTGAAAATTTAGTTATGGATGGTGACGTTCTCGATCAATTGCTCAGTGTTGATACCGATGCATGGCAGCGAGAAAACCAATCCGTGCGTGAGTTTTTAGAGGAATACGGTGAACGTGTGCCTGCTGCGTTATATGAAGAGTTAAAGCGAACGGATGCTAAATTAAAAAACTAAATTTTTAGAATTTATTTCCGAAAAAGGCGGTTTTTTAAATCGCCTTTTTTATTTTACCGTTATAATTTCTACATAATAATAAAAAACCGTATTATGTGAAGGCTTGTCACTGGCTTGTCATATTTACTAGTTACATTAGCGTATTTTAAAAGAGGCAGATTCTATGAAATTTACAAAATTACGACAATCGCTGGCTGTTGCATCCTTATTGGGTGCAGGTTTGGCTGCGCAGGCCGCAGAAGTTTGGAGCGAATCCTTTGAAACCGATGGTCAAGGAACTCGGTACACGTCTTCACCCGAATTTAATGCGGGTTCCAGTGATCATTGGGGACGAACCGATGGCAGCAATATAGCAAATGTATCCGGCCCTTATACAGGTTTTGACGGGAGTTATTTTTGGGCTGCAGAAGATACAGATCATCCACCGGGAAGTGGTGGTGGTGACGGAAATGATGAACAAGTATTGACCATTATCGGCATCGATATCAGTGGTTATACTAACTTAGCATTTACTGGCTTGTTCGGTGCCGGCAATGAGAGTATTCCAGGTGCAAGCAGTTACGATAGGCCGGACCATATTATTGTTGAATATCAAATAGATGGTGGTGGCTATGCTAACGGAGTTTGTTTTAACTATGAAAACCATGGTGATAATTTTAATGAACCCATTGGCTTAGATGCCGATTGCGATGGTGAATCGGATGGCGTCGCCGGTCGATTAGGTACAGTTCTATCGGAATATGGTTTTACCATTGTCGAAACAGGCAGTCTGCTAGATATCCGAATTAAAGTATATGCGGATGCAGACAAAGAAGAATTGGCGTTTGATAATTTAAAAATCACCGGTGATGGCGGCGGAGGTGGCGATATTGCGCCTTCTGTGATCAGTACAATACCCGCTGATACAGCAACCGGTGTAGCGGTTAACACCAATGTCACCATTAATTTTTCCGAAACCATAGATGCTTCGGCGTTAGCTGTCACAATGACATGTACATCTTCGGGGGCCATTACTTTTTCTACCGGTTTACCCGCATCAGGCGTAAGCCAACTGGTTTTAACTCCGGCCAGTGTTCTAACAGATGGTGAAACCTGCGATGTAACCGTGGTGGCCACAGAAATCACAGATACTGATGGTACGCCGGATGCCATGGCTGCTGATTACCCATTCAGTTTTATGGTGGGATTTCCGACGGTCGAGATTTTTGAGATTCAAGGTCCCGGCATGACTTCGCCTTATGAGGGTCAAACCGTCAGCACAAACAACAACATTGTCACGGCATTAAGCAACTCAGGTTTCTTTATGCAGACGCCGGATGCCCGTGATGATGCGGATGCCATGACCTCTAATGGTATCTTTGTTTATACGGGTGGTGCGCCGACTGTTCTGGTAGGTGATGAAGTGAATGTCAGCGGTGAAATAGTTGAATTTTTCGATTTTACCGAATTTGCCAATCCTGGTAGCCAAACAATAACGGTGGTTAGTCAAGGCAATGCTTTGCCGACGGCTGTGTTGCTTGATGATACGTATCCGCCGACCAATCCGACTCAGTTCCCTTGTGGCAGTGAAGCCATGGGCTATGAATGTGTTGAGGGAATGTGGTTTACTATGCCGCAAGGCTTTATTAGTAGTACCTATGTGTCATTTTATGGTGCAAATAGTGATGACATGTGGGTTAAGGCTGGGCCAAATCGGGCCTTCAGAGAACCAGGCATCGATGCTCCCGGACTGCCTGGTTTACCTTTATTTGATGGTAACCCCGAATTACTGGAAGTCGATATGGATGGTTTAGGTTTAGGTTTGCCTGCCGCCGGATTCAGTGCCGGTTCTGAGATTTCAATGACTGGTGTCTTTGGTTATGATTTTGGTGAGTATGAATTGTGGCCATCGAGCTTGGTTGTAATCAATGAAAATACCTTGCCAGCATCCGTACCTGCGGCTGGGATAAACCAATTAACTCTTGGATCGGCTAATTTATATCGTTTATTTGATGCGGTAGATGATGCCGGTCCGGAAGATGATGGTCAAGTTGCTGATCCGATTGAATACGCCATGCGCTTAAGTAAAATCGCAAAATATGTGGTCGAGGATATGGCGTCGCCATTGATATTGGCGGTTCAAGAGGTCGAGCATATTACGGCTTTGAATGATTTGGCTAATGCCATCAGTACAGCCGGTGGGCCTACTTATACAACGGTATTAATTGAGGGTAACGATCGCGGCGGTATTGATGTGGGTTATTTATACAATAACGCCTATTTGAGTAATGTACAGATTAATCAATTAGGCGCAAACGAAATAAATAATTTTGACGGCTCCTTATTGCATGATCGACCACCGTTACAATTATCTGCTGATGTGGTATTGGCTGATGGTCTATTGGCGATAGAGGTTTTGAATGTACATCAGCGTTCACGCTCTAAAATTGATGATGCTGTGGACGGTGATCGCGTCCGTCATAAACGCTTGGCCCAATCACAGTCAGTCGCTTTGATGATAGACGCTATTCAGACAGCTAAACCGGATACAGGGATTTATGTGGTCGGTGATTTTAATGGATTTCAATTTACCGATGGCTATGTGGATGTCTTGGGCCAAATCGCCGGCACTGCTGTTGATGGTGATAATTTACTGTGGGAAGCGCCTATATTTGCCGCTCAACCATTAACCATTGCGACGCAGTTGTTGCCGGCCAATGAGCAATATTCATACGTTTATCAAGGTGACGCCCAGGCCCTGGATCACGCACTTATCAATGATGTGGCCTTAGTTGATTTGCAGCAGATGCGTTATGTTCGAGGCCAGGCGGATGCCGCTTTACAGTATGAAAGTGATGGCACTAGTTCATTGCGATCTACAGATCATGATGGCTTTGTTCTGTATATATCGCCGGATTTGGATTTGATTTTCAAAGATGGTTTTGAATAAAGTCGGTTGTAAATTAAGAAAAGCTCATCTATGGATGGGCTTTTCGTAACTTAATGACTCTTGCTTGAATTACGGGTTTTGTAAAAGTTTATATTATTAAGCGATTAAAGAATAACACATCACTAACGCATCTTCTTTGATGGTTTTGCCGTCTTTATCTGTGTAGGTGTAATAGTTTTTACGAATACTGCTGCTTTCAAAACCGGCTTGTAAGTAAAAGCGGATGGCTGATTCATTACTGACCATCACTTCCAGCCAAATTTTACGCACATGATTGATGCGGCTTATCAGTATAAGGCGTTGTAACAAAGCCTGCCCTAGACCTTTTTTCTGATAATCGGGATGCACGGTGATTTTTAATAGATGGGCTTCTTCATACCCAATCATCATAAAGGCATAACAGAGGATGTCCGGGCTAAGTTCAGATAAGCCCTTAATACACTGGTAATCGACTTTCAAACAATCGGCCATTATTTTTAGAGGCCACGGATTGGGGTAGCAGCGCTTTTCCATGGCATGGACAGAGGCTAAGTCATGGAAATTTATTTTTTGGAAAATAATATTGTGATTCAAAGTACTATCACTTAAATTAAATGGTCAAACAGAGGATTTATCATTAAAGCATCATAACCTATAGTCAGGATTAGTTTTCTGTCTATTATACCGTTAACTGTAAGCAATCTGAGAGAAGAGAACTATTATGGCTGAAACCGTACCCAACGAAGCCACTGAAAAAGAAATCCATGCCTTGCATATGGCTTTAGAAGATGGGCACATGGGTGCTGCTTCACGCATTATAAATGGCATACCCGGTTCAGAGGCTGCCATGTATCTGGAGTCTATGCCTGGTGAGCAACGTTTACAAGTTTGGGAATTAATTGATGAAGCCAGTCAGGGTGAAGTGCTGATTTCATTGCATGACGAAGTCCGAAACTCCTTGATTGAAAATCTGAATACAGAAGAGCTGGTTGAGGCTACTCGGGATTTGGATCTCGATGATATGGCAGACATCATCGTTGATTTACCGGAGGAAGTATCGAATCAGTTGATGCTGTCAATGGACAAAACTTCCCGTGATATGTTGCATCAAGTGCTGTCTTATCCTGAGGACAGCGCCGGTGGCTTAATGAATCCCGATGTTCTGCGCATTCGCACCGATGTCAGTGTTGATGTGGTGCTCCGGTATTTACAATTTCGCGGCAATATCCCTAAGCCGATTGGCGATTTGTTTGCAGTTGGTCGCAAAGGCCACTACAAAGGTCGGGTACCATTAGAAACTTTGTTAACCTGTGACCCAAAAACACCGATTAGAGATATTGTCGATGAAGACGCACCGGCGATATTAGATACCACCCATGCCAGTGAGGTGGCCCAAGATTTTGAGCATAACGATTGGATTTCAGCACCGGTTGTTAATGAAAAAAACCAACTGATTGGTCGCATTACCATTGACGATGTGGTGGATGTAATTCGTGAAGAAGCAGAGCGTTCCGTGATGCGGATGGGCGGTATGGATGAAGAGAGTGACATGTTCGCGCCAATTCTCAGTTCATCAAAACGACGTGCCGTATGGTTAGGTGTTAATCTAATGACCGTTCTGTTAGCAGCTATTGCCATTGGATTTTTTGAAGAAACCATTAAAAAAGTAGCGGCTTTGGCGGTGTTGATGCCTATTGTTGCTTCAATGGGCGGGATTGCCGGCTCCCAAACCTTAACATTAATGATTCGCGGTATGGCCACTGGCCAAGTCGGTAGTGGCAACATTAGAAATCTACTAAACCGAGAAGTCATGATTGGTGTTATTAATAGTTTGGTTTGGGCGATTGTCTTATCCGTTATTATTGTTGCTTGGTATAAGGATATTGAAATGGGCATCGTTATTGCCTTAGCCTTGGCTATTAACCTGATTGCCGGCGCCTTGGCCGGTGTCACTGTGCCCATTATGTTGCGCCGACTTAGTATTGATCCGGCGATCGCCGGTGGCGTAGTGCTCACCACAGTGACCGATATTGTTGGTTATGTTTCATTTTTAGGCTTAGGCACATGGATATTGCTAAATTAACTTATAGGTTCGTTAAAAGTTCACATAAATTGAATCGTCTACTCCGCTATCGATTGCATACCTCATGCGATTATCCATAGGTCCAGCTGCCTTGGTGGCGGCGGCTTTTATCGGGCCGGGTACAGTCACCACCTGCACTTTGGCCGGCGCCAATTTTGGCTATGCCTTAATTTGGGCATTGGTTTTTTCGGTAATTGCTTGCATGTTGTTGCAGGAGATGTCCGCTCGATTAGGACTGATTACACAACAGGGCCTCGGCCAAGTGCTGAAAAATCAATTCACAAACCCGGTTTATAAAACTCTGGTTTTTACTTTGGTAACGGTGCTTATGAAGGCGGTAATATTGCTGGTGCAGCTTTGGGTTTAGATGCTCTAATGCCAATCCTCAATTTTCCTTGGCCGCTGTGAATTATTGTCATCGCCTTTGGCATTTTGGCGCAGGGTAAATACCATATATTGGAAAAAGCCTTAATCGGTTTAGTGCTTTTGATGAGTATGGCTTTTGTGACTACTTTTATTTTAACCCGTCCAGATTTGGGCAAGTTATTTGTCGGTTTGAAGCCCCAGATTCCTGAAGGCGGTTGGTTAACAGTTATCGCCTTAGTAGGTACGACGGTGGTTCCTTACAATTTATTTTTACATGCTTCAGCGGTTAAATCTAAATGGCATCATAGTGATGATTTGCTTATTGTTCGTAGAGACACAGTTATTTCTATTGGTGTTGGCGGATTAATTTCATTGGCCATAGTATCAACGGCAGCGGCGGCTTTTTTTGGTCAACAAGTGGCCATCCAATCGGCTGCAGACATGTCTGTTCAACTGCAACCTTTGTTGGGACAGTGGGCTACTATTTGCATGGGTTTGGGCCTATTTGCTGCGGGAATTTCTTCGGCAATAACGGCACCTTTGGCGGCAGCGTATGCGTTAAGTGGCATGTTAGGTTGGCCAACGGACGCAAAGAATATTAAATTTAAAATGATTTGGATGGTGGTGCTTTTCAGCGGTTTGTTGTTAGCCTTGTCAGGCTATAAACCTATCACTATTATCTGGTTCGCGCAAATTGCCAATGGTCTATTACTGCCTTTATTAGCGGCTTTTTTGCTGTACGTTATGAATAAGTCAGAGTTACTGGGCCAATACAAAAACACCTGGTTGCATAATGTGCTCGGATTTGTGGTTATCTTACTAACGGTTTTATTGAGTGCTAAGTCTTTATATTTTGCTTTTTCATAAGAGCTTAAACTTAATCCGCTTTGTTTTATTTATTGTTTAGTCGCTTGGTTCGCTAATTTGGGCTTAAATTAAAATGGCGAGCATAAAGTTACGATCACTTTGATTGAGGTGAATGGATGATTTGTCGATAATCGGGCGGTTATTGGTTTTCGGCTGATAATCGAAGTTCAGTGATTTGTTCGCCATCGCTTGTTACCTGAAAAACAATCGGTTGGCAGCATACATAACAGTCCTCAACATACTGTTGTTCAGCCACTGAACAATCCACCACCGTTTCAAAAGTTTCCCAGCAGTAAGGGCATTGTATTTGGGCTGTTTCTAGACCGGTCATGTTGTTCTCGAGGTTACTAAAAGTGATTTTATAATGACATATTATTAGAAATAATGTGGCTCTTTACATATAATTTTTGCCATTTACATTTTGATGAAATTTGGTGTAAATGTTTTTATCTGCTTATATAATCATAAGGAACATGTAATGAGGAGAGGAAATGAACAATAACAATAAAATTAAATTTAAAAAAACCGCAATCAGTAGTGCTATTCTGTGGGTGCTGGGTTCAGCGCAGGCAGCCACCATTTATGTCACCGGCAACTGTACTTTAGTTGATGCCATGGCGGCAGCCAATACCGATACCGCCACTGGCTCATGTCCGGCAGGTTCGGGTAATGACACCATCAGGGTTGTCGACGAAAATATTAGCATCACCATTAACACCATTTTTGAACCATCAACCGGTGGATCCGGTAATGTGGGTCTACCTATTGTGACTTCCAATATGACGATTGAAGGCAATGGCTTAACTATTCGCGCCGACAACAGTAGCGATAATTTTCGTTTATTTGAAGTGGTTACCGGTGGTGATTTGACCTTGCGTGACACCACGGTCACCGGTGCCGATGATGGTTTTGGTATTGGTAGTGGGCTGTTGTCGAATAATGGCCGAGTGACTCTGGCGAACACCACTTTTTCCGAAAATAATGGTGCAGTGACTTTGGGTAATAGTTTTGGTAATGAGATATTAAACAGTACCATTCGGCACAACATCGGTTCTGTTAATACCGGCGGTTTATACACATACCTTGCTGGTGTCAATATCAGTAATAGTGGATTTGTTGCCAATAAACTGACCTCCAATTCCGGCCCCTTAGTTGCCAGACCGGGTGGTTTTATGCGAGGTGGTCCGGGTGGTAGTGGTCCAGGGGGCGGTGCCAGTTTTTTTCATTCAGAAGTGACCATTAATAATTCAACGTTTAGCGGTAATGAAAGTTTCTTAGGGGGTGGATTTACTATTAGCAGTCTCAGTCCATCACCGATTAATTCCAGCACATCTCACTTCTCTAAGAATTCCTTGCGTGGTGTTATGCAGAACAAAGTTACGCTCAGTAATAGCACTGTGACCGGTAATGATTCTTTTGTTGCTTCAGGCATTTACAATATAGCAACGGAGGGAACCTTGACCGTACAAGGCAGCATTATTGCTGGTAATAAGGAACGTATTAAAAATTATTATGGTTATGAGATTGCACCCAATATATACAATTCCGGTGGTGGGGATGTTGTACTTGATGGTAATAATATTATCGGTGATTTAGGCCAGCCTGGTGTTAATAATGTGGTATTAGGTGCCAGTGATCAGAGCTTTAGCAATTCTACAGAAGATAATTTATATCCGTTAACCTTGAGTAATGGGCAATTGTTACATCCATTAAAAGTGGGTTCGGCAGCCATTGATGGCAATGATTTATCTTGCTTTAATGCCATTGTTGACCAAGAAGGTAAAGGCCGCGGGATAGATGGTGATGCAAATGGCACGTTTATTTGCGACGTGGGTTCCTTTGAACACTCATTGCCGATTATTGCCAATGGTGCGCCCTGTGATCTCATTAGTGCCATTGTCTCGGCTAATTATGATGCCAGTGTCAATGGCTGTCAGCCCGGTCATGGCCATGACATCATTGTGTTACCCGAAAATAGCACCCAGACGTTCGACACAGCCTCCGGCATTTATGCTCAAGGGACTGCTTTTGGTTTACCGGTAATCACGACCGGCATTAGTCTCGAAGGCAGAAATAGTTTAATCGAACGGGATACGTCCGTTTTCGGTGCTTTTAATTTGTTTTTGATAGAAGAGGGTGGCCAGTTAAATTTGATTGACAGCACTGTGACCGGCTCTAATGGTGAACTGGCTGCGGTTACCGCTTGGTCTGGTGGTAATGTGAAACTCATTAACTCCAACATAATAGCCAATCAAAGTGTAGGTATGCTTGATATTTTTTCTATCAATTCCGCTGTCATTAATTCGACCATAAGCAGTAATACATTATTAACTGGAAGTATAGGTGGTAACTTCTCCAGTGGCTTAGTTGCTTATTTTCCGATTGGCTTTCAATTAAGTCGATCGACCATATCTAATAATTCAGATGGCGCGATTGGTGGTGCTGATTTTCGGTATTCCATTCAAGGACGTATTACAAACAGCACCATTTCCAATAACACAGGTAATTACTACGGTGGATTATTTGTGGTTGGTAACAATAATCAAATAAACGCAATAACCGTGACAGGTAATTCCGGTAATAACGTTGGCGGAATGGTTGTGGCAGCCGGTTCTAATAATCCAGCAGCGGCTAATAACATGGGTCACAGTATTATTTCCGGCAATAGTTTTACGCCACCGCCAGTGGCAGGTGATGCCTCACCGCTACTAACTAAACGTACTTTATTGAATCATCGTGGCGGACCACCATTAACAGTCAATGAGCTTTTTGTGATTGATAATGGTTTGCTAATCAATAACTTTAACATTCTCGGCCAAAACGGCGACAGTGGTACAGATGGTGTAACCTTAGGTGTCAATGACATGATTCCTGCCGGTGCCACAAACACAGTTATTGAAACTAACTTAGCCAATAATGGTGGTGACACCTTCACCCATTTGCCGGTAGCAGGCGGTATTGCGGTGGATGGTGGTAATGATTATTGTGGTTTAACCGAAGATCAGCGTGGCTCGATGAGACCTCAGGATGGCAATGGTGATGGTGATAAAAAGTGTGATGTTGGTGCTGTTGAATATGTTAGTGACATCATTTTCAAAGACGGCTTTGATGCGCAAATTATTATCAGTCGAAAATAAGGATTAAATTTGGATTGCTTAGGCGCGATTATCTTCGCGCCTTTTTTAGTTTAAAAATAATTTTTAGCTGAAAACCACCTTGTCACGAACATAGTGTGGTTGAACATCGGCGATTTCTTGTTGGTCTTGTGCGAAGCGATTTTGGGCAATTTCTAACAGTGCTTGGGCATCGGGAAGGCTATTGGCATCAACAGGGCGTTTCTCATCTTCATTAATTCGTTGCCGTAATAAATCATGAAAGGCGCTGCCGGCGGCGGTATCAAAGTCTTTTAAATTAACCGCTTCTGGTTTGCTGACCCGGTCGGCATGAAGTCGGATGAGTCGACCTTTGTGGGCTTTGAATTCGGCCCAATAAACTTCGCCCATGCGGGCGTCGTTAGCAATCAGAATGTGTTGTTCCTGATCGGGATTTTGCTTTAACAATTGCCAAGCCATATTTTCTAAAGTTGAAACTCCCATCACCGGAATATCCAACGCCAGCGCCAGACCTTGGGTTACCGCGAAGGCAATACGAACGCCGGTAAACGCACCCGGACCCAGCCCAAAGACAATTCCATCGAGTTTAGATTTTTTAAGGTTGGCGTCATTTAATAAGCCTTCTAGCCGCTGCAGAATGATGTTGGCGTGCTGCTGTGGAGCTATTTCCGCAGTAGTGGTTATTCGGCCTTGGTGCAATAAACCGAAGGCACATTGTTCGGTAGCGGTTTCGATGGCGATGAGGTTCATGGTTAATGGTGTTAAAATACAGTTTTTAAAATAATTGATTCATTATAAATGACGTTCTTGAAATTGATAGTTCTGATGTTGTTATCATCTTCAGTATCCGCTGAGGATTATTTTTTAACCCTTAAAGGTGAGCCCGTACAGGGCGCCTTGTTGATTGCACAAACGAATTCAGGCGCGCACGTAGCAATAGACGGTCAAGCGATTAAAACGGATCCTGAAGGCTATTTTATGTTTGGTTTTGGGCGTTTTGATGAGCAGGCTAAGACCATCGCGATAACCTATCAAGGTCAAACCCACCAAAAGACCATTGCTGTCAAAAAACGTGAGTTCCCCGAAGAGCGGATTGATGGTTTACCGGCTGATAAGGTCAACCCCCCGGCCAGTTTCTGGGAGCGGATAAAGAAAGAACAGGCGCAGGTTAAACAAGCGCGTTCGGTATTTTCCGAAGACAGATATTATTTAGCTGATTTCATTTGGCCGGCACAAGGTCGCGTCAGTGGCGTATATGGTAGTCGTCGAATTCTAAATGGTGAGCCTAAACGACCACATTACGGTATGGATATTGCCAATGCCACCGGTTCGACTGTGGTGGCACCAATTGCCGGCACCGTGACTATGGCCGTGGATGACCATTATTACACCGGCGGTACCATTATTCTTGATCATGGCTATGGTTTGAATTCCACTTATTTGCATTTGAGCCAAGTGAATGTTGAGGTTGGACAAGTCGTTAAACAAGGTGAAAAAATCGGTGAAATCGGTATGACCGGTCGGGCCACCGGTCCGCATTTGGATTGGCGAATTAACTTAGGCACCGATGTCCGCCTTGATCCGGAGCTATTATTACCGCCGGCTGAAGCACAATAAAAATGTGTTACTTATGAGCACAGGTTTGCCCTGTCATAATTCACCTTATCTTCTCGGAGTTTACTATGAAAAAAATCTTTACTTTGATGGCAGTTTTTCTAATAACCGGTTGTACCAATATGACTAAACCCGATGAACAAGCCGGCACCCAAGCTGAAATTGATGTTAACAGTAATCAGCTTTATTGGGTTAACAGCTGGCAACGGACTTGTCAGGGGGTATCTGAACGCATGTGCCTGCAAGTGCAAAAAGTGAATCAAAACAACCAAGAAAAACCTGACATTGAAAACTGGCAACTATTTTATGCAGCCATGGAAGGCTTTGATTATGAACTTGGCCATGTCTATAAAATACGGGTGAAAGAGAGCAAACGACCCCCGGCACAAGTTCCGGCAGATGCTTCTTCGATTCGTTATGAGTTGCTGGAAGTGCTTGATAAGTCAGCCGACGATACACTGCGACTTTATGATATTTGGGTGTTGACAGAAATTAAGGGCAAAGCGATTGATAAGATTTCATTATACGACAATCACCAAGAAGTGCCGACGTTGGAATTTAATTTAAGTACCATGCAGGTCTATGGTTCAGACAGTTGCAATCGCTTTTCCGGTGGAATAGAAATATTGGGTCAAGGCCGTATGACCTTAGGTGCTTTGGCCGGCACCCTGATGGCATGTCCTGATATGAAATTGGCAGATGAATTTACGCAAGCGCTGAATGAAGTTAAACATTATACGTTATCCGATTTAAGACTAACTCTTTTAAACGCGGATAAACAGTCTATACTTCAGTTTAAAAAGGTGGATTGATTCTGATAATTAACTGTGATTACCCAAAACCGCGACGCCTTTGGGCTTGGCAACTTCCGTGTCCTGCTAACATTGCAGACCTACATCCTTTAGGCCGCCCGGAGACCCATGTTAAAAAGAGTTTTGAATGGCTTTCATTTAATGTTATTTTTTAAAACACATATGGTTCAATCATGTTTTACAATTAATTGTCCCCAAATACGGGCCTCCGGATCACCAAAAGTAGGGCCCTTAGGGCAGTCCGAAGGCGTCGCATCGTTTGATATTTTTTCGCCATATCATAAGACCGTTGCGTCATTCTGACCCCTCTATTGATAAAATTACTCCATGACCGCAAAATCACAATTCCAACTACTTAAACAACGGCGTTTTTTGCCATTTTTTCTGACCCAGTTTTTTGGGGCTTTTAATGACAATGTTTTTAAAAATGCCCTTATTATTATGATTGCCTTTCATGTGGCCGAGCAGCAGATTGATCTATTGATTAATCTGGCTTTTGGTTTGTTTATTTTGCCGTTTTTCTTATTTTCGGCCTTTGCCGGTCAGGTGGCTGATAAGTACCCGAAAGACGTGTTAATTCGACGGGTTAAGATGGGCGAAATTGTCATTATGTTGCTGGCTTCTGTTGGCTTCTACCTCAATCATGTGGGCTTGTTAATTTTTGTATTATTTTTAATGGGTTCGCAATCGTCATTATTCGGTCCGGTGAAATACGGCTATTTACCTGAGAAGTTAAACCGTGATGAATTGATGGGTGGTAATGGTTTAGTGGAATCGAGCACTTTTATTTCGATTTTATTGGGCACCATCTTAGGTGGTATTTTAATTGCCATGGATTCCTTTTTGCCGATTTCATTGGCGGTGGTGGGATTTGCTCTTTCAGGATATCTAGCCGCAAGACAGATTCCTAAGACACCGGCAGCGGAGCCGAGTATTAAGTTAGATTGGCGATTGTGGCGTGCCACCAGGGCCAATTTAGGCATTGTTAAAGAGCATCGTGACATTTTTTTAGCAGTGATGGGTATTTCCTGGTTTTGGTTTTTTGGTTCCGTATTTTTAGCGCAAATGCCCAACTTCACCCGTCAGGTGCTGCACGGCAATGAGCATGTGGTGACTTTGCTACTGACCATGTTTTCGGTCGGAATTGGTGTTGGATCATTGTTGTGTGAAAAGTTGTCAAATCGTCGCGTGGAAATCGGTTTAGTGCCGTTAGGGGCGTTGGGCTTGGCGATATTTGGCATGGATTTAGCCTTTGCCGGTATGGGTATGGAGCTAGATGTTGAGGGTATTGTCGGCTTAACAGAAGTGCTGAGTTTTGCCGGTACTTACCGTATTAATTTTGATTTATTGATGATTGGCGTGTTTGGTGGTCTGTATATTGTGCCTTTGTATTCAATGGTACAAGCCCGGGCAGAAAAATCATGGGTATCGCGCATGATTGCCGGCAATAATATCTATAATGCTTTATTTATGGTGGTGGCGGCTTTAATGGGCATGGCCGTTCTGTCTGGTTTTGGTTGGTCTATTCCGCAATTATTTATGCTCACCATCGGCCTGCACATTATTGTTTGTTTGATTATTTTCAAATTGATGCCGGATTTTATTGTGCGCTTAATCGCTTGGGTGGTGAGCACTTTAATTTATCGCACTCGATACCAGGGTTTGCACAATATTCCATCCGAAGGCGGGGTGATTCTGGCCTGTAACCATATCAGTTTTATGGATCCGGTGATTATCTCGGCGCGTTCGCCTCGGCCGGTGCGATATGTCATGCACAATAAAATTTATAACATGCCTGTTCTGCATTGGATATTTAGATTAGCGCGCTGCATTCCGATTGCTTCGGAACAAGAAAACTCGGAAGTTCTGGCAGAAGCCTATCGACAGATTTATGAACGTTTGGAGGCTGGTGAAGTGGTGGTGGTTTTTCCTGAAGGCCGCTTAACGGACGATGGTCAGGTGGGTGAATTTAAACGTGGTATTGAAAAGGTGTTACAAAAATACCCGGTACCGGTGGTACCCATGGCGTTGCATAATTTGTGGGGTAGCATGTTTTCACGTTATGGCAAAAAATGGTATCAGCGATTACCTCGTAAATTTTGGGCGCGGGTGGAATTAATTGTGGGTGAGCCGATGGTGCCTGAACAAGTGACCGCCGCTGAATTACAGCGACGGGTCATTGCCTTAAAAAATCAGGCTAAGGCCGAAAACCCGCATATTTCATGTAAGAATGGAATTTAGGGATAAAATGGCAAAATAGATTGTATAAATATCGCTTCAAGCTTAGTTATTCTTAAGTTGTAAGCGATATTTATGCAAGATATGCAGCCATTTTCTTCATAAAACCATTCAGGTGTAAACTGAAATTTGTCAGAAACACTGAAATACAACGAATATATTGAATAAACGCCTATTTTGTACCGGTTACATGGAATATGCGGTTCATTCCATTGTTACCGGAGCCACCATTAAAGACTGATTCCAATGCCTGATCTAAGTCGGTGATAATATCGTCGATATGCTCTAAGCCCACTGAAATTCTTAATAAAGTTGGACTGATAAGGTGTTCTATCAATTCTTCTTCGGTGTAGGTGGAATGGGTCATTGATGCCGGATGTTGAATTAGGGTTTCGGTATCACCAAGGCTGACCGCACACATAATAAGTTCTAATTGATTGACAAACGCCGCCGCTTGTTCACGGCTGCCATTAATTTCCAGTGCAATCATGCCGCCACCGCGGCGCATTTGCTGTTGGGCGAGTTGTTTTTGTGGGAAGCTGTCTAAGCCGGGATAAAACACATGTTTGACATGGCGGTTGCCGTCCAGAAATTCGGCCACCTTTTGGGCATTATCACAATGCCGATCCATGCGCACATGCAGGGTTTTTAGGCCACGCATCAGTAACGCCACATCGTAACCTGAAATAACTGCACCGGTCATATCTTTCAGCCCATAAAAACGCATATGTGCTATATCTTCTGCCGGACCGACAATCACTCCGGCGATTAAGTCGCCATGACCGCCCAAATATTTGGTGGCTGAATGCACCACATAATCAGCACCTAAAGCAATTGGGTTTTGTAGATACGGGCTGCAATAGGTGTTGTCCACCATAAATTTTATTTTATGACTGCGGCAAATGTCGGCAATGGCTTTGATATCCACTAAGCGCATATTGGGGTTGGTCGGCGATTCGCTGTAGACCAATTTAGTTTTAGGGTTGATGTGTTGAAGTAGTTGCTTTGATTGGGTTAAATCCACAAAGTGAACCTTAATACCAAATTTCTTTAAACCATGTTCAAAAAAGCTAAAGGTGCAACCATATAAACTTTTGTCAGCAATGATTTCGTCACCCGGTTCCACCAAAGACCAAATGGCTGAGGTAATGGCACCCATGCCTGAAGCCGTCACTAATGCCGCTTCAGCGCCTTCTAAATTGGCCAGACGTTGTTCTAATTGTTGTTGTGACGGACTGCCTAAACGCGAATAAATAAAGCGATCATTTTCGCCGGCAAATGCGGCCCCGCCTTGCTCAACATGAGTAAACGCATAAGTTGAACTGGTGTGAATGGGAGGTGTTATGGCGCCCTGGTTTTGTTGTGGATCATAGCCCGCATGAATGGTGCGAGTGGCGAAATGATAAGCTTTATTTTTCATGGTTAGGTTGATGTTAAAGTGGTGCTAAAAATTATAGCTTGAGTGCATTCGCTTACCAAGTTAAAATACGTAAAAAATTCATTACAAGAAATATCATAATAACCATAAGCAGTTGAATTAAAAAGAATAATTAACTGTAAGAAATTCGGTACAATCGCCTTAAAAAATGAAACTAGCTATTACCACAGAAAATAAACTCGGTATTACAGATGATATCTTGGCTTTACTTCGCGACCAGCAAGCGGACTTACTAAAACTAGAGGTGGAAGACGGTAAAGTCTATTTACAAACCCATGATCTTGAAAAATCTGTTCAAGGGACATTAGCCAGTCAGATAATGCGTGTGCCGGGCGTTAAATGGGTCAGTCAAATAGATATTTTACCCGGCGTTGCAACCCAACAAATGCTGGCATCTTTAATGCAAGTTATGCCCGACCCGGTCATTGGTGTTAACAGTAAGGGTCATATTGCCTATGCCAATTCAGCCGCCCAAAGCCGTTTTAATTTAGCCCTGAATGGTGATCAGCCGGTCGCCATGCAAAAGGTGTTTGCACAATCCGGCTGGCAGGCTAAAGTTAACACCGCAGCGGAATCGCGGCTGCCGGTTAATATTGAAACCACTAGCGGTTTGATGTTGTTGGAAGTGCATGCCATTAAAAACCAATCTCATAAGCAAGTGGCAGCGATGCTATTGTTTCGCGACCATGAAGCCATTCAAGCCAGCAGTTATGTCATGCAAGGAGAGCAGATTGAAGGCTTAAAGAACCTGGTTTATAAATCAGAATCTTTTGCCCAGACTGTTCAAAAGGCTAAACGGGTGGCGGTAGTCGAAGCGCCGATCAATATTGTCGGTGAACCGGGTACCGGCAAAACCCTGTTGGCCCACGCCTGTCACAGTTTAAGTAATCGCGGCCATCATATGTTTACCGTTATTGACTGCCAGTCGATGAAAGCCGAACCCATGGAACAGTTATTGTTTGGCCAGAAAGACCGCCCGGGTATTTTGGATATTAACCGTGAGGGCAGTATTTTCTTTTCTCATGTGGAATCTATGGCAGACCATATTCAGCAAAAGTTATGCCGATTTTTCTCGCAAAACGATACCAATAGTGCCCGAATAATGACCTCTAGCGGCAAGCGCTTAGGACATTATCAAGAATCAGGCCAGCTCACGAGTCGCTGGGTGGAATTGATTAATGTGTTGCGCTTGAATGTGTTGCCTTTACGTGAACGGTTGGCCGATATTGAACCACTGGCACACTACTTTTTACAACAAATGAACGAACAATTAGGCCACAGTGTACGGCTCAGTGAAGCGGGCTTAAGTAAAATGAAACGCTACTATTGGCCTGGGAATGTCAGTCAATTACGTCAAACCCTGTATAAAGCAGTGATGATAAATCGTGATGGTGAAATTAATGCGGCTGATTTAGAGCTCGATGGTGCTATTAGTATGCAAACTGATTTAGAGCGCTTGACCCTGACTGAAGCTGTGGATGAGTTTGAAAAACAGTTTATGCAACACTGGTATCAAAAGTACCCTTCCACACGAAAATTAGCGCGGCAATTAGGTGTTTCGCACACCACCGTGGCACAAAAAATTAAAAAGCATCAGCTTAAAGTTGCAAAATAAGCTGAGTCAAACAAATATAATTAACTTAGGAACTAATATTATGTCAATTAACCAACCCCATGGTGGCGAGCTCGTAAACTTACTGCCCACATCACCTGAAGAGCAAGCCCAACGGCAAGCCATCGCCAATCAACTGCCTGACTGGAATTTAACAGCGCGTCAAATCTGCGACTTAGAATTGTTACTGAACGGTGCTTTCTCACCGTTACGTGGTTTTATGACCGAAGCTGATTATCATTCAGTGCTTAAAGACATGCGTCTTGAAAATGGCGCTTTATGGTCAATGCCAATCACCTTAGACGTCGATAAAACCACCTTGGAAGCCGCTGTCAAAGCCGGCCAATTGGCCTTGCGTGATGAAGAAGGTGTGGTGCTGGCTATTTTGAATGTGACAGATGCATGGCAACCGGACAAAAAAGCCGAAGCCCAAGCGGTGTTTGCCACCACCGATGATAAACATCCAGCAGTCAGTTATCTGTTTAATCAGGCCGGTGATTTTTATTTAGGTGGTGAAATTTTAGGTCTACAACTACCGACTCATTATGATTACCAACAACATCGTCATACGCCGGCGGAAATTCGCAAGAAATTTAATAAACTGGGCTGGGGACGGGTGGTGGCTTTTCAAACCAGAAACCCAATGCATCGGGCGCATCAGGAACTGACGTTTAGAGCGGCCCAACGGGCTGAGGCGAACTTATTAATTCAACCCGTCGTGGGCATGACTAAACCCGGTGACATTGATCACTTTACCCGGGTGCGTTGTTATGAGCAATTATTGGAGCGTTTCCCGGAGCGCACAACCATGTTGTCTTTATTGCCTTTAGCCATGCGTATGGGCGGCCCGCGTGAAGCAGTTTGGCACGCCATAATCCGTAAAAATTACGGTTGCAGTCACTTTATTGTTGGCCGTGACCATGCCGGCCCAGGTGATGACAGTAAAGGCCAACCGTTTTATGGCCCTTATGAAGCCCAAGAGTTGTTACAAAAATATCAGCAAGAACTGGGCATCGAAATGGTTGAATTTGAGATGATGGTATTTTCACAAGATAAAGCACAATACATACCTATGTCTGAAGTGGAAGAAAACGAGAAAACCTTGATGATTTCTGGCACTGAATTACGACGGCGCTTACGTGAAGGTTTGGATATTCCTGAATGGTTCTCTTACCCCGAAGTGGTGGAAGAATTGCGCAAAAGTTATCCGCCTCGAAACCGGCAAGGCTTTACCGTATTTTTCACCGGTTTATCCGGTTCTGGAAAATCCACCATTGCCAATGCCTTGCGAATTAAGTTGATGGAAATGATTAATCGCCCTGTGACTCTATTGGATGGTGATATAGTTCGTAAAAACTTATCCAGTGAATTGGGCTTTTCTAAAGAGCACCGCAATTTGAATGTTCTGCGGATTGGCTTTGTGGCCAGTGAAATCACCAAAAATGGCGGTGTGGCAATTTGCGCACCAATTGCACCATATGCCCAAACCCGTGCTGAAGTCCGCGACATGATCGAACCCAGCGGTGGGTTTTTAGAGGTCCATGTTTCAACGCCGTTAGAAGAATGCGAAAAGCGTGACCGTAAGGGATTATACGCGAAAGCAAGACAAGGTCTGATTAAGGAATTTACCGGTATCAGTGATCCTTACGAAGCCCCGATAAATCCCGAGTTGGATATAAATACCTTGAATTATTCACCGGATCAAGCGACTCAACAAATTGTGTTGAAACTTGAAGCCATGGGTTTAATCGGATAATTGTAGAACCAATATGACCAGTGAAACACAAGACAAACCGGTTTTTTTGATAGACGCCAGTGTCTTTGTGTTTCGCAGTTATTATGCGCTCAAGCCGGAATGGCATAACCAACAGGGAGAGCAGGTTCATGCGGTTTATGGTTTTGCCCGATTTTTGACCCGCTTTCTACGCCAAACCAAAGCCCGGCATATCGCGGTGGCTTTTGATGAATCGTTGGCCAGCTCGTTTCGAAATGAAATTTATCCGCCTTATAAAGCCAACCGAGAGCCGGCCCCCGAAGAACTGAAAAAGCAGTTTGCTTATTGCCAACAAATAGCCCAATTATTGGGTATCGCTACCTTTAAAGATGCCCATTATGAAGCTGACGATTTAATTGGTAGTTTGCACCAGCGGCATGCGGAAGCCGGTCATCAGGTTTGTGTGGTTAGTGCCGATAAAGATTTAGCACAGTTAATTCGCCCTGGTGATTGGTGGTGGGATTACGGTAAATCTAAGCCTTTGAGTTATCAGGCCATTGCTGAAAAATTTGGAGTCAGGCCGGATCAAATCATCGATTTTTTGGCTCTGGCCGGCGATCAAGCCGATAATATTCCAGGGGTCAAAGGCGTGGGTACCAAGACAGCACAACAATTATTACAGCACTTTGATACTTTAGAGCGATTGTTGAATGATTATCGACAAATTGAATTCCTCAGTATTCGTGGTGCCAAATCGTGTATGCTTAAGATAAAGGAGCAACGTGAACAAGCCCGTATCTCACGATTGTTGGCGCAAATAGTGCTTGATGTGCCATTACCCAAAGATGCTATAATAAAAACACAGAATACAGATGAAAAAGCCATGTTAGCGTTTATTGAAGAAATGAATTTTGGCCCGCTTTTACGCCGTGAATTGTTGGCAGTTGCTGCTTTATGAGCAACACCAAAAAAAGAATTCTGGTGGTGGATGATGAGCCGGATATTTTACAATTATTAGATATTTCCTTGTCACGGATGGGCTTTGTTGTTTACAAAGCAGAAAGCTTGGGTGCCGCAAAATACCAATTATCCAAATACAGCTTCCACCTTTGTTTAACAGATTTTAAATTACCCGATGGTTTGGGCAGTGAATTGGTGGGTTTTGTGCAGGAAAACTATCCTCAAATGCCAATTGCCGTTATCACTGCATTTGGCACCATAAATCACGCCGTTGACACCTTAAAAAGAGGTGCGTACGATTTTATTACTAAGCCCATCAGTTTAGAAACATTACGTAATTTAGTTATTGCCGGTTTACAGCTTAATCAACCTAAAGCATTACCCGCACAAAAACATCTGTTGGATGCAGATGTCCCTTATTTTAATCAATTAAATGAGGCGGTTTTAAAATACGCCGAGAGCCAGGTGCCGACCATTATTTATGGTCAATTGGGTAGCTGGAAAGAAGAGCTGGCGGTGTTGATCCATAAAAATAGTCCACAACATGAGCATCCAATCAGCTTTATTGACTGTAAAACAGATACCGATCAGCTTATCCCTGAAAACAGTGGTACATGGGTTTATACTCACATTGAAGCCTTGAGTTCAGACAAGCAATCTGAATTACTTAAGAGTTTAAAAGCCTTGGATACAGAACCACATATTATTGTAACCACAAACTGGTCGCCTGAAGAATTTAAAAACTCCATGGGCATTAAAAAATCTCTTTTGCGTTATGTGGTGACAGGTGAAATTAAAACCCACTCCTTATCGAACCTGGGTGAGCAATTGCATGATATTTGTTTATCACGATTAGAAACATTGGCTGAAAAGTGGCAAAAAGTGCCCTGTAAACTGCACCCACTGGCGCTTAAAAAACTAAAATCCTATCCATTCCCCGGCAACCTTAAAGAATTAGATTTAGTGCTGTCTAAAGCTGCAGTTAATTGTGAAAACCAATTGATTCGTGAGCAGGATATTGAATTAGAAAATACCGGCTTTCAGCCGCATCTGGACAGTACCCGTAATCTAGAAAAGTATATCGAAGAGATCGAAATCAGGGAAATTAATAACGCATTAGTTAAAACCAATAACAATAAAACTAAAGCGGCTGAGTTGTTGGGTATTAGTTTCAGAGCCCTACGATATAAAATCAAAAAACTAAACATCGAACCCTGAGCCAATCTGAGCGGGAATCTCTGCGTTGGGCTTATGTTTCAAGACCAGTCACGCACAACTTGCGCGCTCATGGCCTTTGAAACACAAGCCCGCCTTGATCTTCACGCTCAGACTGGCTCAGGGTGTTTTGTGTGAGCCTGACTAAAAGTGCAGGATTGCACTTTTGAACGC
>Ga0079224_100002754_pt1 | contig 21671 bp, 21 predicted proteins | sample Stecom2015_FD_80414 | JGI IMG/M metagenome (GOLD analysis project Ga0079224, IMG submission 80414) | Agricultural soil microbial communities from Utah to study Nitrogen management - Steer compost 2015 | ecosystem: Environmental > Terrestrial > Soil > Agricultural land | place: USA: Utah...
GCCACCGCCACCGCCACCGCCGCCACGGCGGAAACCGCCGCCACCGCCGCCGCCTTGGTCGCGGGCCTCGTTGACGACGAGATTGCGGCCCTCGAGCGAGTAGCCGTTCATGGCGCGGATGGCGGTCTGCGCCGCGCCGTCATCGGTCATGGTGACGAAGCCGAAACCCCGCGAGCGGCCGGTTTCGCGATCGGTGACGATCTTGGCCTCGGAGACGTCGCCGTGCGCGCCGAAGAGTTGGGAGAGCTGCGCATCGGTGGCTCGCCAGGGAAGGTTGCCGACGTAGATCTTGGTGGGCATGAAATCGGTGTCCATCGAATCGTTGGATGCATTGCATTTCGAGGCGTACCGATCTCAGCGAACCGGGAAATGCAACCCCACACAAGGCCTGTGCTGCGGGGTTCGTTCGCAAGCGTGGGCCTTGCGGAAATGTCACTCTGCCACAAGCCCGGGCGTTTGCACAGGACCATGACGAGAGTACGGGAAATCCGCGACCGGTCGAAAACCCTTGGCCCTGCTTGAGTTCGGAAGCGGGCTGTATAAAAATACAGGCTGGCATGCCGACCATCGACCGGAGCACCCCCGTGCGCGCACTCACCCCCCGACAGCAGGAAATCCTCGCCCTGATCAAGCAGCACATCGCCGACACCGGCTTTCCTCCCACCCGCATGGAGATCGCCCGCCAGCTCGGCTTCCGCTCGCCCAATGCGGCCGAGGAACATCTCAAGGCACTGGCGCGCAAGGGCGTGATCGAGCTCACCTCGGGCGCCTCGCGCGGCATCCGGCTCAAGCTGGTGCCCGGCGAGGGCGATACCGGCAGCGCGGTCCAGATCGCGATGCGGCTCCCGCTGGTGGGCCGGGTGGCGGCGGGCAGCCCCATCCTCGCCCAGGAGCATGTCGAGGCGAGCTATGCCGTCGATCCGGCCCTCTTCCCCCAGGCGCCCGACTACCTGCTGCGGGTGCGCGGCATGAGCATGCGCGACGCCGGCATCCTCGACGGCGACCTGCTCGCCGTCAAGCGCACCCAGGAAGCCCGCAACGGCCAGATCGTCGTCGCGCGCATCGGCGACGAGGTCACCGTCAAGCGCTGGCGCCGCCAGGGGGCCCAGATCCAGTTGCTGCCCGAGAACCCCGAATTCGAGCCCATCCTCGTCGATACCCGGCACGACCAGTTCGCGCTGGAGGGAATCGGGGTGGGCCTGCTGCGCACGGGCCGGGCCCTGTAGCACGGGCACGCAACGCGGACACGACCACATGGCGGGCGGCATGAACGGGAAGGCTCCCCTCGCGCATCCGGCGGTATGGCGGGCGGGCCAGCTCGGCCATGGGGCCGTCCGGGCCCTGGGCAGCCATCATCCGGCGCTCGATGCCGAGCTGCCGGGCCACGGCTGGCCCCTGGGCATGCTCACCGAACTCATCTGCCGCGAGGCCGGCATCGGCGAGTTGCGCCTGCTCGTACCGGTGCTGCGCCAGCTCACGAACGAACGCCGGATCGTCGTCCTGCTCGGACCGCCGCTGCTGCCCTACGCACCGGCGCTGGCCGATTTCGGCATCGACCTCGACTATCTCGTGGTCGTCGACGCCCCTCGGCCGGCCGACCGCCTCTGGGCCATCGAACAGGCGCTGCGCAGCGCGAATTTCGGCGCCTTGCTCGCCTGGCTGCCCCAGGCCCACACCCGCCCTGAGCACCTGCGCCGGCTGCAGTCGGCGGCCCACGGCACGACGGGCCCGGTCTTCGTGTTCCGGGAACTCCCCGCCCAGATGGAGCCCTCGCCCGCCCCGCTGCGGCTGCTGCTGCTGCCCCAGCCCGCCGACCGGCTCTCGGTCCAGATCCTCAAGCGACGCGGCCCGGTCCTCGGCAAGCCCCTGTCCATCGAGCTGCCCCGGCCCGGAAGCGCCCTGCCGCTACGCCAGCGTCCCGCCGAGGCGCGCGCGCGGCGCCCGGCGCCGTCCCGGGCCGACGACTTCCTCCCCGCCCGGCCCGGCCCGCACGGCGCCCTGCTGAACTAGGCCCGGCCGCCGGCCGCGCCCCCTGGCGGTACCCCTCATGCTGTGGCTCGCCCTGCATTTCCCCGACCTGTCGCTCGAGGTCTTCGAGCGGGCGGCGCCGGCATTGCCCGGCCCCGGCGGCAGTCCCTTGCCTCTCGCGGTCTGCGACCACCGCCACGTCCTGCTTCCCAATGCCCCGGCTCGCGAGGCGGGGATAACCCGCGGCATGCGCCGGGCCAGCGCCCAGGCCCTGCTGCCCACGCTGCGGCTCGTCGAGCGCGACCCGGCCCGCGAGCGGGCGGCGCTCGAGAGCCTGGGACACTGGGCGCTGCAGTTCACGCCTTCGGTTTCCTTTCCCCAGGTATCCCCCGCGCCAGGCGGATCCCCGGGAGGGGCCGACGGCGCCGGACGCGGCCGCCGGACGGGCCCCGGCCAGGCCGCCCCGCCCGCCACGCTGCCCGCCGGGCTGGTGCTCGAAGTCGAACCCAGCCTGCGCCTGTTCGGGGGCTCGCAATCCCTGCTCGCCCGCGTGCGGGCCGGCCTGGGCCTGCTCGGCTACCGCGCCACCTGCGCCATCGCGCCGACCGCCAGCGGCGCCTGGCTGCTCGCCCGGCATCACGACGGCATCGAGGTCCGGGATCCCGGGGCCCTGCGCCGGCGGCTCGATGCCCTGCCGGTCACGTTGCTCGCCGCCGCCGGCCCGCATCTGGCCACGCTCGAATCGATCGGGATCCGCCGCATCGGCCAGCTGGATGCCCTGCCCCGGGCGGGCATCGCCCGCCGGTTCGATCCGGCCCTGCTCGACGAGATCGACCGTGCCCGCGGCCGGCGGCCCGAGGTCCACGCCTGGCTGCGGGCCCCGGCCGAGTTTTCCGGCCGGCTCGACCTGCTGGCCAGGGTCACCGCGGTGGAGCCCCTGCTCTTCGCCGCCCGTCGCCTGCTCGGCGAGCTCGCCGCCTGGCTGGCGGCCCGGCAGGCCGCGGTGCGTCGATTCGTCCTGAACCTGCGCCATGAGGACGGCGGCAGCACCCCGGTCGAGGTCCGGCTCGCCGATCCGGGACGCGAGATCGACCGGCTCTTCGGAGTACTTCGGGAACGACTGGCCGGCTTCCGGCTGCCCGCCCCCGTCGAGACGCTCGAGCTGGCGTGCACCGAAGTCCTGCCGCTGCCGGGCGACAGCGGCAGCCTGCTGCCATCGGCCGCCAGCGCCCGGCATAGCCTCGGGCAATTGCTCGAACGGCTGCAGGCCCGGCTCGGGCGCGACCAGGTGCGACGCCTGCACCTGGTCGCCGACCACCGGCCCGAATCCGCCTGGCGGGCCAGCACGCTCGAGCGGCTGCCCGCGGTAGAGCCCGACGTCGCGCGGAACCGGAAGGCCCCCACCGGCGGGAAGGGAACACCGGCCGGGATGCCGCAGGCGCCGGCCGGCGTGGTCGAGCCCGGCGTCCTGCCCCGGCCCCTATGGCTGCTGCGCGAGCCGCTGCGGCTTGCCGAACGCAGCGGCCAGCCCTGGTGGGGCACGCCCCTCGCCCTGCTCGCAGGGCCGGAGCGGATCGAGACCGGCTGGTGGGACCAGTCGCTCGTCCAGCGGGACTACTTCATCGCCGAGGACGCCCATCATGTCCTGTACTGGATCTACCGGGAGCGCACGGCCACGGCCGGCGCCTCGCCGGGATGGTTCATGCAGGGGCGATTCGGCTGACGTCCGCCGGCAGGGGAGTCTCAGCGAAAGCGGCTTTCCCGGGCCTCCCGGGCGCTCTGGCAGTTCGTGCAGCGAGAGGCCAGCGGCTGCGCCCGCAGGCGCTCGACGGGAATGTCGGCACCGCACTCGACGCAGATGCCGTAGATGCCCTCCTCGATCCGCGCGAGCGTGCGCTCGATCGCGCCCAGCTCGCTCTGGTCGCGCTGGGCCTCGCCGGCATCGACCTCGCTCTCGGCCACGGCGAAACTGCGCTCCCCGGAGTCGCCACGCACGCCCGCGTCGCGCGTCTCGTCGGTCTCTTCGAGCTTGCGTTCCATTTCACTGCGCAGGACCGCCGCCCTTTCGCGCAACTGCGCCTTCAGCGCCTCGAGATCGGCTGCACTCAAGCTCATTGGATCACCCCCAAGTCTTCCGCGGGACCGGCGATGTCCCGACGATGTCCCCAGTATAGACGCACGCCCGCGGAGCGCCGCATACGCCCGCGTCCGTCTTCCCTGTCGAAGCTTCAGTCGATCGGCTGGATCCGGTCCACCGAATCGGTGATCAGGCCGTCGATGCCCAGTTCGCGCAGGCGCGCCGCCTCCGCCGGGTCGTTGACCGTGTAGCAGAGCAGCCGGAGCCCGGCCCCGTGCGCCGCCCGCAGCAGCTCGGCATCGCCCGCCCGCCAGTCCACATGCAGCGACACGCACTCGAGCTCGAGCGCCTGCTCGATGCAGTCGGCCGGCGGGCGGGCGAACAGCAGCCCGCGGGGCAGGTCCGGCGCACTCTGCCGCGCCGCCACCAGCGCGTCGACCGAGAAGGACGACAGCAGGGGCGGGGGATCGATCCCCGCCCAGCAGCGGACCGCCGCCAGCGCGACCGCCACGCCTGTCTCCGTCTCCCGCCCCCGGCACGGCTTGATCTCGATGTTCGCGAAGGCGCCACGCTCGATCAGCCAGTCGGCCGCCCGATCGAGATCCGGCACCCTTTCGCCGGCCATCGCGGCCGAATGCCAGTAGCCCGCATCGAGCAGCTGGATCTCGTCCCAGCTCCGGGTCGCGATCGGCCCCACGCCGTCCGTCGTGCGCTCCAGCGTGTCATCGTGCATGAGCACGACCTTGCCGTCGGACGTGAGCTTCGCGTCGAACTCGAACATGCGATAGCCGTGCTGCCAACCGGTGTTCAGCGCGACGATCGTGTTCTCGGGCGCGAGCCGCCCGGCGCCACGGTGGGCGATGTGCCGGGGATAGGGCCAGGCGGTCGCGCTCACTCTTGCACCAGGTCGGGGAACCGCGCCGGCCGCTTCTCGAGGAAGTGCGCCACGCCCTCCTTGAAGTCGGGCCGCCCGAAGCTCGCCTCCATCGCGGCGTCGGCGATGGACATCGCCTCCGGGAAGCCCTGCACGAGCGCTGCATACACCTGGGCCTTGATCACCGCGAGCGAATGCGGCGACACCGTGTCCGCGAGGATACGGGCGTACTCGGTGACCCCGGCCTCGAAGCGCTCGTCCTCGAGGACCTGGTTCACCAGGCCCATGCGCAGGGCCTCGTCGGCACCGAACTTGCGGCTCGTCATGAGCAGGTCGAGCGCGTGGGAGGGTCCCACGAGCCTCGGCAGCAGCCAGCTCGAGCCGTGCTCGGCGATAAGCCCGCGCTGCGAGAAGGAGGTGGTGAAACGCGCGCCGGCCGCCGCGATCCGGACGTCCGCATAGAGCGCGAGCACCAGGCCGAGGCCCGCCGCGGGACCGTTGATCGCCGCGATGATCGGCTTCGGGCATTCGAGCAGGTAGGTGAAGCGGCCCTTGTAGTGCTCGGCGAGGCTGGGGCCGAACGGATTGCGGACCTGCGGCGGCGGTTCCGCCTGCGCGGCCTTGCCGGCCTCACCGCCCGCCGCGCTGATGCCGGAGAGCAGGTTCATGTCGGCACCCGCGCAGAAACCCCTTCCCGCCCCGGTCAGCACGATGACCCGAACGGCCGGATCGACGCTCGCCTCGGCGACGCGTCGACGCAGTTCGACCTGCATCGACCGGGTGATCGCGTTGAGCTTGTCGGGGCGATTGAAAACGATCCGCGCGATGCGGTCGCGAACCTCGTAGAGGATCTCGGCTTCTTCGGCCATCACTTGTCTCCTGGGTCTTCGGCACCATGCCTGGGTCGGCATGAGCATACCGGAGCCCCGGGACCGGCGCAGCCGAGGCGTGGCGGCGACGCGGCGTCGCCGGCACGGTCGGCGTCCTACTTGCCGAGCTGGTCGCAGGCGCGGCTGGGGGCCAGGCGGGCCTCGCCAGGGCCGTAGTGCGGCTGCAGGCCGGCGCTCGAGTCGGCCGGCAGCAGTCCCACGCAGTCGCCCGCGGCGGGCCATCGGCCCGCGGTCGGCGCGAGGGCGAACTGGATCGTCTCGCCGGTCTGGGTGAGCAGGATCGCCTCGGTCGGAGGCTTGCCCTCGCCCACGAGCGCGCGCAGCGCGAGCCCGATCGGCCCGAGTGCGTCGAACACTGGCGAGCCGGCCAGCGTCGCGGGCCCCTCGACGCGCTCGACGCGGGCGACGACGAGCGGCGTCTCGCCCGGGGTGGGCGATTCGCGCGAGGCGCAGGCCGCGAGGCCTGCGAGGGCGAGGATGAGGCACTTCCGGATCATGGCGGCTGGCCGATCGGGTCCTGCTTGCGAGGGGTCCTGCCTGCGAGGGTGTTGCCCCCGACGTCATGCTAGTGCGCGGGCCGCCGACCCGCAGTGCCGTCCGGCACGGTGGCGGGCCCGTGCCGACGGGCGGTGAACGCCCGGGACCACCGCGCTCCTGGCGGCGACGAACGGTTCAGCGCATGGCGCCGACGAGCTCGATGTCCGGAATGCGGCGGGCGAGATCGATGCAGTCCACGCTCGCGCGCATGGCCTCGATCACGATCGGCAGCGGCTCGGTCCAGACCTCCGGCAGGTTCCCCTCCCCCGGTTCGACCGCGTTGCGGGCGAATCGCTCGACCGGCGGGGAAAACTCGCCGATGCCGAGCCCGTCGGCCCCCCGGGTGGGATCGAGCCGATACCAGCCATGCTGCGCGAGACGCACGGCAGCCAGGCCGTGCAGTCCGTAGCGACCGGGATCGTCCCGGCAAGCGAGCCGCTGGTAGCACAGGCCGGCCGGGATCCGGTTGGCCCGAAGCAGCGCCGCCAGGAGATGGGTCTTCGCGAAGCTGCAGCCCGATCCCGTGCCCAGCACCTCCGAAGCGCTGATCGCGAGCGCCGCGCCGGGCACCGGATCGCGCACGGCATCGCGCACGAACTCGAAGCTGCGCTTGACGAGCGCATTCTCGGAGGTGCAGGCGACGGCCAGCTCGCGGGCCTTGCGCATGATGCGCGGATCCTGCCAGTCGACGACGGCGGAGCAGTGCAGATAGTCGGACATGCGTGGAGACTAGTGCAGCTTCGAATCCATGGCGAGCCGCGTTACAAGCGCTCACAGCGGCATTGTAAGACTCGGGGCGAACGGGCACGGTCGCCCTGTGCTAAGGTGCCCGCCACCGCGGGCACGCCGCGCCCGCGCGAACCATGACGAACGGGGAGACAGGCATGAAGTGGCGCATCGGCGAAGTCACCGTCACGAAGATCGTCGAGATGGAAGTGGCGGGAGGCACCCGGTTCATCCTGCCGCAGGCGACCCGCGAGGCGGTCCTGCCGTACCAGTGGATGCGCCCGCATTTCATGACCGAGGAAGGCCGCCTGATCATGAGCATCCATGCGCTCGTGATCGAGACGCCGCAGCGACGCATCATCGTCGATACCTGCCTCGGCAACGACAAGCAGGGCCGGGAGATTCCCGGATGGAACGGCCTGCAGACGGACTTCCTCGAGCGTCTCGCCGCGGCCGGCTATCCGCGCGAGTCGATCGACACCGTGATGTGCACCCACCTGCATGTGGACCACGTGGGCTGGAACACCATGCTCGTGGACGGCCGATGGGTCCCCACCTTCCCGCGTGCGCGCTACCTGATGGGCCGCACCGAATTCGAGTACTGGACCGACCGGCACGAGAACGTCGAGGCTTCGCCCCTGTATGCGGATTCGATCGCGCCGGTGTTCGAGGCGGGCCTGGTCGAACTCGTCGATACCGACGCGCGCATCTGCGACGAGGTCCGGCTCGTGCCGACCATCGGCCACACGCCCGGCCATGTGAGCGTGCGGATCGAGTCGGGAGGCGAGGCGGCGCTCATCACCGGCGACTTCATCCACCATCCCTGCCAGCTCGCGCGCCCCGACTGGGCCGCTTCGGTGGACTACGACCCCGAGCAGTCCACGGCCACGCGGCGCCGCATGTTCGGGGAACTCGCCGACACGCCGGTGCTGGTGATCGGCACGCGTTTCGCCGGGGCGACCGCCGGGCACATCGTGCGCGACGGCGACGCCTGGCGCCTGCGGGTCTAGCGAACGTAAAGGACGCGCATCGCGCGGGTGGCGCCGCCCACCGAATCCATGATGCGCACCGTCGTCTCGCGCGGCGTGAAACCCTCCGGCAGCGGCAGGCTGCCGCGAAGGTGCGCATAGACGGGCAGCGTGACCTCCACCGGATCGAGCGTGACGTGGCTCTCGGCCCCGCTCGGGCGCGTGCCCGTGACGACGAACTGCATCACGCCCTGGTAGGGTTTCGCGGTGGGCCGGTCGCGCGTGACGACCACGTGGTACTCGAGCTTGCCGCCGTTGCTGGCGAAGCGCGCCGCGCGAATCTCCGTCGATCCGCCGCGCGGATCGGGCGGCAGCGCCTGGACGAACAGGTCGATGTCCTGCCGGAGGGTCTCGACCGAGGCCCGGCTCTCGGCGAGCTGCTCGGACAGCGTCCGGCTCTCGGCCTGCGCCGCCTCCAGCTCGCGCTTCGTCGCGCCCAGCTCCTCCTGCAGGCGCTGGCGCTCCGACTCCGTCTGCTCGAGCGTGGCCTGGAGCCGCTGTGACTCGGCCGCCGTGAGGCGCGGCGGGCCGTACTCCTCCTGCACGTAGAGCACCCCTCCCACGCCGATCGCGATGCCCAACAGCAGGATCAGCAGCCAGCGGGGGATCTTCCAGGAACGCCCGCGCCGGTAGCCGTGCGGTTCGAAGACAACGGGTTTGGATCGTCCGAACATAGCGGGCTATTCTACGTTGCACATTTCGCCCGCTGGCCAGCGGGTTGTGGCAATACCGACGAACGGGTCCGGCCGGCGGCCGGCATTGCGTTCAGTCCGGGTCCGGCCGCGAGATCCGCGCCAGGGCCTCGGCGAGATCGGCCGGGTCGCGCGGGCGCACCGCGCGGGCCAGCTCCTGGCCGTCGCGCAGGAAGACCAGTGTCGGCCAGAGCTTGACGCCGAACGACCGGCCGAGGCGCTTCTCGCGGGCATCGGCGAGCTTCAGGTGGGCGATGCCGGCATGGGCCGCGAGGGCCTCGGCGATGACCGGCTGCGCCGCCTGGCAGTGACCGCACCAGTCGTTCCCGAACTCGAGGACCAGGGGACCCCGGGTCGCCTCGACCTGGGCACGCGTCGGATGCTCGTCGCGATAGGAATCGGTCATCGTCCCTTCTCCTTCCGGGCTGCGCAGGGCGGCGCCGCTTCAGTTCGTGGCCGGCGCGGGCCGCGGCTGCAGCACGGCCATCGTGATGCGCGAGATGCAGGTCAGCTCGCCGGCATCGTTGCGCAGCTCGATGTGCCAGACATGGGTGGAGCGGCCGATGTGGACCGGCCGCGTGATGCCGGTCACCCAGCCCGAGGTCACGCCCTTGATGTGGTTGGCATTGATCTCGAGACCGACGACCTGGTGCCCGGGCGGGGCGGCGAAGGCCGCGCCGCAGGAGCCGAGCGTCTCGGCGAGCAGGACCGACACGCCCCCGTGGAGCAGCCCCGCCGGCTGCTTGGTCCGCTCGTCCACCGGCACCCGCGCCCGGATGAAGTCGTCCCCGACTTCCAGGAACTCGAGCCCGACGCGCTCGGCGACGGTCCGATGGTGAGAGGCGGTCAGCGCCTCGACCGAGATCGGCCTTTTCCAGACACTCATGCATGAACTCCCGTGGGGTCGCCGCGGCCCGGTGCCGCGGCCCGTCGGGCGAAGTCTGCCAGAGACCGCGGGCGCCGGCCGGCGGCGGCGAGGGCCGCGCGGGGTGATAGTATCTGTACGTTTGTACAGTACTTCTCCCCATGGTCGCCCCCTACGCCGAGCTGCACTGTGTCTCGAACTTCTCGTTTCTGCGCGGCGCCTCCCATCCCGAGGAGCTGATCGACCGCGCGCAGGCGCTGGGCTACGCCGCGCTCGCGCTCACCGACGAATGCTCGCTCGCGGGCGTGGTGCGCGCGCACCTGCAGGCGCGCGCCGCCGGCCTGCCTCTTCTCGTCGGGGCGGAGCTCTCGCTGCGCGACCTCTGGCCACGCCGGCCGGCCCCGTCTCCGGCCGGCGCCGCCCAGCGCCGCGGCGCCCGGGCCGGGCCATCCCCGGCCACCGGCGGCAGGCCCGAGCATGACGCCCGCCTCGTGCTGCTCGCCACCGATCGCGAAGGCTACGGCAACCTGTCCGAACTCGTCACCCGCGCCCGGCGGCGGGCGCCCAAGGGAAGCTACCGCCTCGAGATGGCCGATCTCGCCGACGGCGTTCCTGGCTGCATTGCCCTGCTCGTCCCCGAAGCGGCTGCGCTCGTCGACCCCATGGCGCACCAGCGCCTGCTGGCGCAGGCCCGCCTCGTGCGCGAACGCTTCGACCGGCACGGCTGGCTCGCGGTCGAGCTGCTCACCCGCGGCCACGACGGCGCGCTGCTCGGCATGCTGCGCGGCGTCTCCCGCGAAACCGGCCTGCCGCTGGTGGCCGCGGGCGACGTCCACTACCACCGCCGCTCGCGCAAGAGCCTGCACGACACGCTCGTCGCGATCCGGATCGGCAAGCCCCTCGCGGAATGCGGCCTGGCGCTCGCGCCCAATGCCGAGCAGCACCTGCGCAGCCGGCTGCGGCTCGCCCAGCGCTATCCGCCGGAACTCCTCGAAGAGACGCTCCGGATCGCCGCCCGCTGCCGCTTCTCGCTCGACGAGCTGCGCTACGAGTATCCCGAGGAGATCGTCCCGGCCGGCGAGACGCCTGCGAGCTGGCTGCGCAAGCTCACCATGGAAGGCGCGCGACGGCGCTATCCCGCGGGACTGCCGCCGGCCGTGGCCCGGCAGATCGAACACGAGCTGGCGCTCGTGGCCGAGCTGCAGTACGAGCCCTATTTCCTGACCGTCGCCGATATCGTCGGCTTTGCGAGGGAGTGCGGCATCCTGTGCCAGGGACGCGGCTCTGCCGCGAACTCCGCGATCTGCTATTGCCTGGGGATCACCGAGGTGGATCCCGCGCACGGCAACCTGCTCTTCGAGCGCTTCATCAGCCGCGAGCGCAGGGAGCCGCCCGACATCGATGTCGACTTCGAGCACCAGCGCCGCGAGGAGGTCATCCAGTACCTCTACGCGAAGTACGGTCGCGAGCGCGCGGCGCTCACCGCCACCGTGATCAGCTATCGCCCGCGCTCGGCGCTGCGCGACGTCGGTCGCGCGCTCGGCATCGATGCACAGCGGCTCGACCTGATGGCGAAATCGCACCAATGGTGGGACGGCCGCGGCGTGAATCCCGCGCGGCTCGCCGAGCTGGGCTTCGATCCCGGCTCGCCCGTGGTCCAGCACTGGATGCGGATGGTGAACACCCTCGTCGGCTTCCCTCGCCACCTGTCGCAGCACACCGGCGGGTTCGTGATCGCGCGCGATCGCCTCGACCGGCTGGTCCCGATCGAGAATGCCGCGATGGCCGATCGCAGCGTCATCCAGTGGGACAAGGACGATCTCGACGCGCTCGGCCTGCTCAAGGTGGATGTGCTGGCCCTCGGCATGCTGAGCGCCATCCGCCGCGCGCTGGAACTCATCACCGAGCGCCGCACGGGCAATCGGGAAGGCCGCCTGCCCTGCGGCCGGCTCGCGCCCTTCCGCATGCAGGACATACCGGCGGGCGACCCGGCGACCTACGACATGATCTGCAAGGCGGACACCATCGGCGTCTTCCAGATCGAGTCGCGCGCCCAGATGAGCATGCTGCCCCGCCTGCGTCCGCGAGAGTTCTACGACCTCGTCGTGCAGGTGGCGATCGTGCGCCCCGGCCCGATCCAGGGCGACATGGTGCATCCCTACCTGCGCCGCCGGCAGGGCCTGGAGCCGGTCGAATACCCCCGGGACGAAATCCGCCCGGCGCTGGAACGCACCCTGGGCGTGCCGATCTTCCAGGAGCAGGTCATGCAGGTCGCGATCATCGCCGCCGGCTTCACGCCGGGCGAGGCCGACCAGTTGCGCCGCGCGATGGCCGCCTGGAAGCGCAAGGGCGGGCTCGGACCGTTCCAGAAGCGGGTCATCGACGGCATGCTCGCGCGAGGCTACCCGCCCGAGTTCGCCGACCGGATCTTCCGGCAGATCGAGGGCTTCGGCGAGTACGGCTTCCCGGAAAGCCATGCGGCCGGCTTCGCCCAGCTCGCCTACGCCAGCAGCTGGATCAAGTGCCACGAGCCGGCCGCCTTCCTCGCCGCGATGCTCGACAGCCAGCCGATGGGCTTCTATGCACCGGCACAGCTGGTGCGCGATGCGCGCGAACACGGGGTCGAAGTGCGCGGCGTCGACGTGCTCGTGAGCGAATCCGACTGCACGCTGGAGGAAGCCGGCGCGGACGCGGCGCCATCGCCGGCCGCGGGAGACGGATCGCCATTCGTGCGCGGCATCGATCCGAGGCCACAGCCGGCGGTCCGGCTCGGCCTCGCGCGGGTAAGCGGGCTGTCGACCGCGGGGATCGTGCGCCTCCTCGAGGCGCGGCGCCGGCGCGAGGCCGGGCGCGGGATCGACCGTCGACGGTCCATGGCCCGCGGCGACGGCAGCCTCCCGGTCGCGCCCGATGGCCGCCTCGCCTTCGACAGCGTGGAGGACCTCGCTCGCGAGGCGCGGCTCGACCGCCAGGACCTCCAGGCCCTGGCGCGGGCCGATGCCCTGCGTTCGCTCGCCGGCCATCGGGCGCAGGCCCAATGGGAAGCCGCCGGCCTCGCCAGGCTGCCGGCGCTGCTCGAGCCCTCGCGTTTCGACGAAGCGCCCGCCACGCTGGCCGCACCGGGCGTCGGCGAAGAGATCATCGCCGACTACCAGTCCCTGGGCATTCCGATGGGCACGCATCCGGTCGCCCTGTTGCGCCGCCATCTCGATCGCTTCGGGGTGCGCCCGGCGAGCGAACTCGCCGACTATCCGGACGGCCGGCCGGCACGGGCGAGCGGGCTGGTCACCCATCGCCAGCGCCCCGGCACCGCCAGGGGCGTGGTCTTCGTGACGCTCGAGGACGACACCGGGCAGGTGAACGTCATCGTCTGGCCCGACCTGGTCGAACGCTATCGCGCGGCGCTGCTCGGCTCCCGGCTCATGACCGTCTATGGCGTCTGGCAGCGCGATGCGGACAGCGGGCAGGTACGCCACCTCGTCGCCCGGCGGATCGTCGACCACAGCGCGCTGCTGGGCAGGCTGGTGACGCGCTCGCGCGACTTCCACTGAATGCCCGGCCGACGCGCCGGGCCGAACGGTGCTAGAATCCCGCCTCAGGTAAACCGATCGGTTTACCCTGCACCGGACGGCCACAGGGCGCCGCCCGGGCGCCCGGAGACAGTCCATGACCGACTTGCGCGCGCTGCGCCCCATCCTGCCGATCCTCGTCGGCGCCTCGCTGCTGCTGACGATCTCGATGGGGCTGCGCCAGAGCCTCGGGATCTTCGTCCCGCCGCTTACGCAGGAGATCGGCATCTCGGTCGGCCAGTTCACGCTGGCGGTCGCGATCCAGAACCTCGCCTGGGGCTTCTTCCAGCCCTTCGCCGGTGCCTGGGCCGATCGCCTCGGCTACCGGCGCCTGATGCTCGGCGGCGCGCTGCTCTACCTCGCGGGCCTCGTGATGCTCATGCTCGCGCAGGGCTTCATCGCCGTCTTCATCGGCGCCGGCATCGCGATCGGCGCCGCGATGGCGGCGACCGGCCCGGCCATCACCATGGCGGTGTCGGCCAAGCCCGTATCGACCGCGGTTCGCAGCACCGTGCTCGGCATCGTCTCGGCCGCCGGTTCGCTCGGCGCCATGGTCGCGGCGCCCATGGGACAGATGCTGGCGCAGGCCTGGGACTGGCGCGTGGGTGTCGCCGGCTTCGTCGTCCTCGGCCTGGTCATGATCCCCGCGGCCTGGAGCGCCGGCAAGGTCGACCACATCCCCAGCCCCACCCCGCCCACGACCACCGACAAGCTCGATGCCGGCGCGGCGGCGAAGGTCGCGCTGCGCGATCCCGCCTTCCTCGTGATGGCGCTCGCGTACTTCGTGTGCGGGATGCAGCTCGTCTTCCTCACGACGCACCTGCCCACCTATCTCGACCTCTGCGGCATGGACCCGATGCTGAGCGCGCAGGCGCTCGGCGCGATCGGCGCGTTCAACATCCTGGGCAGCCTGTTCTTCGGCTGGGCCGGCGGCCGCTGGAGCAAGCTCGGCCTGCTGGGCACCATCTACTTCACACGCTCCGTGGTCCTCGCCCTCTACTTCATCGCCCCGCCGACGCCCACCTCGACGCTCGTCTTCGCCTCGATCATGGGCTTCCTCTGGATGGGCGTCGGCCCGCTCGTCGCGGGCTGGATCGTCGAGGCCTTCGGGCTGCGCTGGCAGGCCATGCTGGGCGGCATTGCCTTCGTGAGCCACCAGATCGGCAGCACCACCGGCGCCTTCGGCGGCGGGCTCATCTTCGATGCCGCCGGCTCCTACGATGCCGCCTGGCAGATCGGTGTCTCCCTGGGGCTGGCGGCCGGCGTCATGCAGATCGCCTTCGCATTCATCGGCAAGCGACCGCCCCGGCCGCCGCTGCCCGCCACCGCATGAGCCACCCCGCCCACGAGGACCGGGCCATCGACGTCGGCGAGCGCATCCTCGATGCCGCCGAGCGCCTGTTCTACGGCGAGGGGATCCGCGCGGTCGGCGTCGATGCCGTCGCGGCCGCCGCCCGGGTGAGCAAGCGCACCCTGTATCGCCACTATCCCTCGAAGGACCTGCTCGTGGCCGCCTACCTGCGACGCCGCGCCCACGCGCTGATCACCCACGACGGCGCGCCCCTCGATCGCGTGCTGAAGGCATTCGACATGCTGGAACGCTGGTTCGCGAGCTCGCGCTTTCGCGGCTGCCCCTTCGTCAACGCGGTCTGCGAGCTGGGCGCGGAGCCGCGCCATCCGGCGGTGGCCGTCGCGGCGGAGCTCAAGGCCGAGCGCCGCGCATGGTTCGAACAGGCCATGCGCGAGGCCGGCGCCGGCGATCCGCGCGGCCTCGCCGACCAGCTCATGATCCTGTTCGAGGGCGCCATCGCGACGGCGCTCGTGCGCGGCGCAGGCGCCGACGTGGCGCGCGCCGCGAAGGCCGCGGCGCTTACGCTGCTCGCGGCGGAGGGGGTCGGCGCAGGGCCAGCGCCACGCCGCCCAGTGTCAGCGCGATCGCGGACACCTCACGCGCGCCCAGCGGTTCGCCGAGCATGACGCCCGCGGCGACGACCGCGAGCGCCGGCACGAGGAGGATGCCCGTCGAGGCCGTCACCGACGAAAGCCGCCGCACGGTCTCGAACCAGGCGAGATAGCACACGCCCATCGGCACGACCACCATGTAGGCGAAGCTCGCCACGCCCGCGGCGGACAGGGCCGCGTAGTCGGGTCGTTCGAACACGACGCCGATCGCCAGCATGACGACGCAGCCGAGCCCTACCTGCCAGGCGACGTCCACGAGCGGCGGGACGGCCGGCGGCTCGCGGTTCAGCACGTTGCCGAGCGCGAAGAGTACCGCCGAGGCGAGCGACAGCGCGATGCCGAGCAGCTTGTCGGGGCCGAACTCGAGATCGTCGCCGCCCAGCAGCAGGGCCACGCCCGCCATCGCGAGCACGATGGCGGCAGCGCCGCGCAGCGACGGCCGCTCGCCCGACAACGGCCAGGCGAGCAGCATCGCCCAGATCGGCATCGTGTAGACGATGAGCGCGCATTCGGCGACGGTGACGAGCTTCATCGCGATCGTCGAGAAGCCCATCCAGGCGAACACGTTGGTGAACGATGCGAAGAGGAGCCGCGGCCTCGCCGCGCGCGGTACGGCCAGCGACTGGCGCCGGGCCAGCGCGATGCCGGCCAGCAGGAGCGCGGCGAGCACGCCCGCCAGCCCGCGGGCGAAGAGCGGCGGCCAGTCCTGGAGGATGACCTTGATCAGCGGCCAGTTGAACGCCCAGCCGACCGAAGTGACGGCAAGGCTGAGGTAGCCAATCGCCCGCCCGCTCATTGCACCGCGCACTCGGTCGCCCGGCGCGCGGCTAGCGGCCCACCCGCGAGAGGCCCCTCTCCAGGTCCGCGATGATGTCCGCCGGCGCCTCGAGGCCGACCGCCAGCCGGATCAGGCCCTCGCCGATGCCCGCCTCGCGGCGCGCCTCGGCGCCGATCCGGCTATGGGTGGTGCTGGCGGGATGGGTGATGGTCGTGCGGACATCGCCCACGTTGGCGGTGATCGACAGGATCCGGCTGTTGTCGATGACCGCCCAGGCATTGCGCCTGCGCGCGGCGTCGTCCGCGCCCGCGACGTCGAACGACACGATCGCCCCGCCCGTCTTCTGCTGCGACATCGCGAGCCGGTGCTGCGGATGGGACTCCAGGCCGGGATAGTGCACGCGTTCGACGCCCGGCTGCGCCTCGAGCCAGCGCGCGACCTCGAGCGCATTGGCGGACTGCTGGTGCATGCGCACCGACAGGGTTTCGCAGCCCTTGAGCAGCACCCACGCGTTGAACGGCGACAGGGTGGGGCCCATGGTGCGCAGGAACGGCCCCAGGGTATCGACGATGTAGGAGCGGCGACCGATCACCGCCCCGCCCAGCACACGACCCTGGCCGTCGATGTACTTCGTGGCCGAATGCACGACGATCTCCGCGCCGAGCTCGAGCGGCTTCTGCAGCACGGGCGAGCAGAAGCAGTTGTCCACCACCAGCGGGATGCCGTGCGCGCGCGCGATCGCGGCGATCGCCCGGATGTCGGCGACCTCGTTGAGCGGGTTCGACGGGGACTCGAGGTAGAGCAGCTTCGTCTGCGGCCCGATCGCGCGAGCCCAGGCCTCGGTATCGGCGAGCGGCACGAAGCTCGTGGACACGCCGAAGCGCGAGAGGATGCCGAACATCTGCACCGTCGCCCCGAACAGCTCGCGCGCCGCGACGACATGATCGCCAGCGCGCGTCAGGCTCATGACGACGGCGGAGATCGCCGACATCCCCGAGGCCGTCGCGACACAGGCCTCGCCCCCCTCCAGGGCCGCGAGGCGCCGCGCGAAGGCGGCCACGGTCGGGTTGTCCGTGCGCGAGTAGATGAAGCCGTCCTCGTCCCCGGCAAAGCGCGCGGCGGCCTGGGCCGCATTCTCGAACACGAAGCTCGAGGTCGGGAAGATCGGGTCGCCGTGTTCCTGGTACTGCGTCCGGGCGAGGCCCGAGCGCACCGCGAGCGTCTCGGGGGCCAGTCCTTCGGGAAGGCTTCTTTCGTAGGGGTCGGGGGAAGTGGTCAAGATAGTGCTCCAGGAAAACAAAAAACCCGCGATCCGGACCGAGGCATCGCGGGTTCAGCTTGGGGGGCCCTGGAAGGACTACCCGGACAGGACCGGCTCATCCGGTCCCCTGTTTAGCTGGATTTATTGAGCGCCCGCAAGCTGGGACAAATCAGCGCTGTCTTTCATTACACCACGGCGGCAGTGGCCGACGCAAGCGCGAGGCGACGCGGGAGCCGGGCGCGCGGCGCTCCCCCGCGCGAAAACCGGCGCCCGGCGCCCGGTCACTTGCCGCGCTTTAGGCGATACAGCTCGGCCTCGCCCGGGAAGGCGCCCGCGCGGATGTCGCTGGCATAGGCGGCGGCCGCCTGGCCGATCACCTCGCGCAGGTTCGCATAGCGCCGCACGAACTTCGGGCTCCAGTCGAACATGCCGAGCATGTCGTCGGTCACGAGGATCTGGCCGTCGCAGTCGGCGCTCGCGCCAATGCCGATGGTCGGGATGCGGATGCTCGCCGTGAGTTCCGACGCGATCTCGGCATCCACGCCCTCCACCACCGTCGCGAAGGCGCCGGCCGCCTCGACCGCCCTTGCCTCGGCGAGGACGCGCTCGCGCTCCGACTCGGTCCGCCCCTTCGCGCGGAAGCCCCCGTCCACGTTGACGGCCTGCGGCCGCAGGCCGACATGCCCCAGGACCGGGATGCCGCGGCCGACCAGGAACTCGATGATTTCCGGAATGCCGTCGCAGGCCTCGACCTTGACCGCCTGGCAGCCCGTCTCGGCCATGATGCGCGCCGCGCTCTCGTGGGCCTGTCGAGGCGAGGCCTCGTAGGTGCCGAAGGGCAGGTCCACGACGATCATCGCGCGCTGCGCGCCGCGGGCGACCGCCTTGCCGTGCATGATCATCATGTCGAGGGTGACGCCCACCGTGCTCGGCAGGCCGTGCACGACCATGCCGAGGCTGTCGCCCACGAGCAGCAGGTCGGCATGCTCGTCGAGGATCTCGGCGATCGGGGCGGTGTAGGCGGTCAGGCAGACGAGCTTCTCGCCGCCCTTGCGCGCGGTGATCGCCGGCGCGGTGATGCGGGTCACTTTGGAATGGATGGACATCTGGATCTCTCCCGGCGCTCAGCCGTCCCGGTGGAACGCGCCGAACAGCAGGTTCATCTGGGCCCTTGGGGCGTCGTCGTCCGAGAGGTCCGGCTTGCCGAGCCGGGCCATCTCGATGCGGTCGAGGTATTCGGGCGTGATGTCGCCCGTGATGTACTTGCCGTCGAAGCAGGACGTGTCGAAGCTCGTCAGCCGCGGATTGAGCTCGGTGACCGCGCGCTTCATCGACTCGACGTCCTGGTAGACGAGCGCATCGGCGCCGAGCGCGATCCGGATCTCCTCGTCGGTGCGGCCGTGCGCGATCAGCTCGCTGCGCGTGGGCATGTCGATGCCGTACACGTTGGGGAAGCGCACCGGCGGCGCGGCCGAGGCGAAGAAGACCTTCTTCGCGCCCGAGTCGCGCGCCATCTGGATGATCTCGCGCGAGGTCGTGCCCCGCACGATCGAGTCGTCCACCAGCAGCACGTTGCGCCCCTTGAACTCCACGCTCATCGCGTTGAGCTTCTGGCGCACCGAGCGCTTGCGCACCGCCTGCCCCGGCATGATGAAGGTGCGCCCGACGTAGTGGTTCTTGAAGAAGCCCTCACGATAGGACAGGCCGAGCTTCATGGCAAGCTGCATCGCCGAGGGCCGCGAGGTCTCCGGGATCGGCATCACCACGTCGATCTCGCTCGCCCAGGGCTGGCGGGCGATCGTCTCGGCGAGGTACTCGCCCATGCGCAGCCGCGCGTCGTAGACCGATACGCCGTCGATCAGCGAGTCGGGCCGGGCGAAGTACACGTACTCGAAGATGCAGGGATTGAGCGACGGCGCCTCCGCGCACTGGCGGCTCTGGAAGTTGCCGTCGAGGTCGATGAAGATCGCCTCGCCCGGCTGCACGTCGCGAACGAGCCGGAAACCGGTGCCCTCGAGCGCGACCGACTCGGAGGCGATCATGTATTCGGGTCCGGCGTCGGTTTCCGCGACGCCGTAGCACAGCGGACGGATGCCGTAGGGATCGCGGAAGCCCAGGATGCCGTAGCCCGCGATCTCGGCGACCACCGCGTACGCGCCGCGCACGCGCTTGTGAACGGCGGCCACCGCGCGGAACACGGTGCTCGCGTCGAGGCGCACGCCCGAGGCCGCGGACTGCAGCTCGTTGGCGAACACGTTGAGGAGCACCTCGGAGTCGGAGTCCGTGTTGATGTGCCGGCGGTCGCGCAGGAACATCTGCTCCGTGAGCTCGTCCGAGTTGGTCAGGTTCCCGTTGTGCGCGAGCGTGATGCCGAAGGGCGCGTTCACGTAGAACGGCTGGGCCTCCTCCGAGTTCGACGCGGAGCCGGCCGTGGGGTAGCGCACATGTGCGATGCCCGAGTTGCCTGGCAGCGAGCGCATGTTCCGGGTCCGGAACACGTCCCGCACCATGCCGTTGCCCTTGTGCATGTTGAACGTCTTGTTCTGCGCCGTCGCGATCCCCGCGGCATCCTGGCCACGATGCTGCATCAGCAGCAGGCCGTCATAGAGGAGCTGGTTGACGGGGGAGCGCGAGACGACGCCGAGGATTCCGCACATGATGTTTTCCCGCGCCGGACTCAGACCCGCCCGGCAGTGGTGGTAAGGCGCGTGGGCAGATACGGGTCGACGATCTGCACGATGCGGTCGAGGAGCGGACGCGACATGGCCTTCTGCCAGGCGGGCTGCTCGTGCATGTCGAGGAGGCGGCCGGCCACCGCGAGGGCCGCGACGATGAGGAGCGCCCTCGCCGCGCCCACCACGACGCCCATGCCGCGGTCGACGCCGCCCAGTCCCACGCTGCTGGTCAGGCGCGCAAGCAGGGTGCCCGCCAGGCGGGTCAGCAGGAGCAGCGCGAAGAAGACGACGACGAGCGCCACCCAGGGCGGGACGGCCAGCCCGGTGAGCCCCAGGAGCGGCGGGGTCAGCACCGGCGCGCCGACGAAGGCCACGACCCAGCCGGCCAGCGCGAAGAGCGTCCGGATCATTCCCCGCAGCAGGCCGAGGATGACGGAGATCCCGAGGACGAGAAGGACCAGGTAGTCCCAGCCGGTGAACTGGTCGAGGGTCACGACTAGGGCTTGACGATGGCCGACTCGATGCCGGCCAGCTGCAGCTTCGCCCGGGCGCGCTCGGCTTCCTCGCCGTTGCCGAACGGGCCGGCCCGCACCCGGATGCGGGGGCCCTGCGACGTGATGACCTTCTCCGTGTAGACGGGCAATCCGGCCTCGCGGACGCGTTGCGCCTGCGCCTGCGCGGACTCGTCGGTGGAGAAGGCGCCGACCTGGACCGAGTAGCCCCGGGCCGGCTTCGAAGCGCCCGGCTTGCCGGCGGGGACCGAAGCCGACGAGGGTGCGGCCGCTGCGGGGGCCTGCGCGGCCGGCGCCTTCGCGGTCGCGGACGGCGCGGCGACGGCGGCGGTTTCCTTCGGCGCGGCCGGGGCCTCCCGGGCCGTCGTTTCGCCCGAGGCGACCTCGTCGCGCGGACGACGCTTGGCGGGCGATCCGCTCGCGCGCGCTTGCGTTCCGGCCGCCGCCTGTTCGGCATCCGGCGAGGGTGCCTGCGGCTGTTCGCGCGCCACGTCGGGCGGCGGGCTTGCGGGCTCGGGCTGGCCGGCGCTCGCCGCCGCGGCGCCGGGCGCATCGCCCGCCGCATCGGCCGCAGGCGGGGCGGCGTCGGCCGACGCGGCCGGGGGCTCGTCCGGCGGCGGCACCATGGTCCCTGCCACCCGGCCCTCGACGACGCCGGCGGGGGATTCGGGACGCGCGGGCGCGACCGGCCGTGCCGGCGCATGGTTGCGGCCGGCATCGGCCGTTTCGGTGCGGGACGGAATCGTGACCTCGACCTCGCGCAGCGTGCCGCGCGGCTCGGAATCGAGAACGAGGGTGAGGACGACCGCCGCGGCGATCGCCAGCGCCGCCGCACCGATCAGCCGGCGGCGGGCCCGCCTTGTCTGCGGGGACGCCGGCTCCTTGTCGGCTTGGCTGCGTGCGCTCTTGGCCATCAGGTACGTCTGTCACCAGGTCGATCGTGCGCGCCGGAGGCGGCCACTGCGAGCACCGCTACCGGCGCCACCTGCCGATCACGTCGGCTACGGTCAGGAACGATCCGAAGACCACGATTCTATCAGCATCGCGAATCGCACCCAGCGCGGTGAGGAGCCCGTCGAGGGGTGTCGGCACGACCGTGACGGTGCGACCGTCTCCCGCCACGCCGATGCCGTTCGCCCGCAGCCGGGCGGCGAGCGCCTCGCCGGTCGCGGCCCGCTCGCCGGGCAGCGATACCGTGATCCAGTGGCTCACGACGGGGGCCATCGCGGCGACGATGCCGTCGATGTCCTTGTCGCC
>Ga0079224_100002755_pt1 | contig 21668 bp, 19 predicted proteins | sample Stecom2015_FD_80414 | JGI IMG/M metagenome (GOLD analysis project Ga0079224, IMG submission 80414) | Agricultural soil microbial communities from Utah to study Nitrogen management - Steer compost 2015 | ecosystem: Environmental > Terrestrial > Soil > Agricultural land | place: USA: Utah...
AATCAGAGCGGGTTGGGCCGGGGCTTGTTCACCGCCGATGACTTGCATGGGATGCACCACAAGATGCGCACCCTGATCGCGGGCGCTGGAGGAGATTTGGGCGGGGTGTACTTCTGCCCCCACACCCCCGAGGACAACTGCAACTGCCGCAAGCCCCTGCCGGGATTGCTGGACACCATAATGGCGGACCTGGGGCTGGACAGCCTGGCGGCCGTGCCCCTGGTGGGAGACAGTATCCGCGACCTGGAAGCCGGCCTGGCCAGAGGCTGCACGCCCCTGTTGGTGCGCACGGGCAAGGGCCGGCAAGCGGAGGCCGCCCTGCCCCAACACCCTCTGCTTGCGAAGACCCGGGTCTTTGACGACCTTGACGCCGTAGCCGACTATCTGATTGCAGATCGCCAATGAAAGCCGTTCTCGCCCTCCGTTCCACCCTGTTTTACGCTGGCTACGGGCCCATCGTCGCGCTGTTCAGCCTGCTCAGCTGCACCCTGGGCCTGCTGCTGCCACTGCGCCAGCGACAGACCCTGGCCACCACCGGCAACTGGCTGATTCATCACTGGTTGCGCATTGCCTGTGGCATCAGGGTCCGGGTCATCGGATGGCAGCATGTGCCCGCCGCACCCTTTGTGGTGCTGTGTAACCACCAATCGCCCTGGGAGACCTTTTACCTGCAGCGGCGCCTGCGGCCGGTGAGCACCATCCTCAAAAAGGAACTCTTGAAAATCCCGTTTTTCGGCTGGGGTCTGGCCTCGGTGAAGCCCATTGCCATTGATCGCGACAACCCCCGCGCTGCGATCCGGGCGGTAATGGAACAGGGCCAGCAGCGCTTGGCAGAGGGCTTGAATGTGATCGTCTATCCCGAGGGCACCCGCCAGCCCTACGGCAGTGTCGGCAACTACGCCCGCAGTGGCGCCGCCCTGGCGGCGGCGGCCGGGGTGGCTATCCTGCCGGTGGCCCACAACGCTGGCCGGCATTGGCCGCCGCGGAAATTCCTTAAATTCCCAGGGGAAATTACGGTTATCTTCGGCGATCCCCTGGCAACGGAAGGAATGGACAGCAAGCAATTGACACTCGCCGCGCAGCGCTGGATCGTGGCCAGGCAGGAGGAGATTCGCTAAGGGTTTAGATCATTGCTGTCCTGCCGTCTTTCGGGTAACTACCGGCAACTGTAGCGCTACCTTGAGTTTCCCTGAAGGAGCCCGTGGTGGACATGACTCCAGATGGTTGGCGGACAGCAATGGGTTTAGATATCCAAATTGGCGACGCTGAGGGCATTGGTTTCAATAAAGGCCCGCCTGGGTTCCACCTGGTCACCCATCAGGGTATTGAAGATCTGGTCGGCGGCAACGGCGTCGTCAACGGTAACCCGCAACAGGCGGCGCAACTCGGGGTCCATGGTGGTTTCCCACAACTGCTCCGGGTTCATTTCCCCCAGGCCCTTGTAGCGCTGGATATTGTAGCCGCGGCGGGATTCCGCCATCAGCCAATCCAGAGCCTCGGTAAAGGAGGTTACCGGCTGGACTTTCTCCCCGCGGCGCACATAGGCCCCATCTTCCGTCAAATCCTTGATTTGCGACCCCAGATCGACGATCGCCCGGTATTCCCCGGAGGCGAAGTAGTCCCGATTGAAAACATAGGTGGTGGAGATGCCGTGGGCAAAGATATCCAGGTGGGGCTCAAACAGATGGCGCTCCCTGTCTTCCTCCACCCGGATTCCGTATCTGTGGCTGCCGGAGCGCTCATCGGCGTTGAGGGCGCCTTCCACCAGCAACGACCATTGTTCCACCGCATCCCGGGACTTCAAATCCTCCAGGCTGAGGGGTGGCAGGTAGATCATTGCGTCCATGGCCACCGCCGGATAAACCCGCGACATCCGGTCGATCATGGCCATCACCCGGCGATAGGCCTTGACGATGGTTTCCAGAGCGCTGCTGCTGATGCCTGGGGCATCCGGGTTGACGTGAAGGCTGCTGTCCTCCAGGGCATTCTGGGTGAGGAAGTCGGTGAGCGCGGCGTCGTCCTTCAGGTACTGCTCCTGCTTGCCCTTGCTGATTTTGTAGAGGGGTGGCTGGGCTATATAGAGGTGGCCCCGCTCGATCAACTCCCGCATCTGACGGAAAAAGAAGGTCAGCAGCAAGGTGCGGATGTGGGAGCCATCGACGTCCGCATCCGTCATGATAACGATGGTGTGGTAGCGCAGCTTGTCGGGGTTGAACTCCTCGGTGCCAATGCCACAACCTAGGGCGGTGATCAGGGTACCCACTTCGGCACTTGACAACATCTTGTCAAATCTGGCCTTTTCCACATTGAGAATCTTGCCTTTGAGGGGCAGGATGGCCTGGGTTTTACGCGAGCGCCCCTGTTTTGCCGAGCCGCCTGCGGAGTCGCCCTCTACCAGGAAGATCTCCGACAAGGCGGGGTCTTTCTCCTGGCAGTCCGCCAGCTTCCCCGGCAGGCCGGCAATATCCAGGGCACCCTTGCGTCTGGTCATTTCCCGCGCCTTGCGGGCCGCCTCCCTGGCCCGGGCGGCCTCGATCATCTTGGTGACGATGGCCTTGGCCTCCTGGGGGTGCTCCAGCAGGTATTCGCCAAAACTTGCCGCCATCTCCTGTTCGACGGCGGTCTTCACCTCGGAACTCACCAGCTTGTCCTTGGTCTGGGAGGAAAATTTCGGGTCTGGCACCTTCACTGAAATAACCGCGGTGAGCCCCTCCCGGGAGTCATCCCCCGTGGTGCTGACCTTTTCCTTTTTGGCGAGCCCTTCACTGTCGATATAGCCATTGAGGGTGCGGGTAAGGGCCGCCCTGAATCCCGCCAGGTGGGTGCCGCCATCCCGCTGGGGAATGTTGTTGGTATAGCAGAAGATGTTCTCCTGGTAGCCATCGTTCCACTGCAGGGCAACTTCAACCCCAATCCCGTCATCCCTTTGGGTTGAGAAATACATGACCTTGTTGATGGTGGTCTTGTTGGTGTTCAGATACTCGACAAAGACCCTCAGCCCACCTTCGTACTGATACACCTCTTCCTTGCCGCTGCGCTCGTCCTTGAGGACGATGCGCACACCGGAGTTCAGGAAGGACAGTTCCCGCAGGCGCTTGGCAAGAATATCGAAGTGGAAGTGGATATTGGTAAAGGTTTCCGCCGAGGGATAAAAGTGCACTGAGGTGCCGGTTTCTGTGGTCTCCCCCACCACCGCCAGGGGCGCCTGGCTCACACCGTGCCTGTAGGTTTGCTCGTGAACCTTGCCATTGCGCCTGATGGTGAGTTTCAGTGTCTCCGACAGCGCATTCACCACTGACACCCCAACCCCGTGGAGCCCACCGGATACCTTGTAGGAGGAGTTCTCACCGCCGAACTTCCCGCCGGCGTGAAGTACGGTCATGATAACTTCCGCGGCGGAAACACCCTCTTCGTGCATATCCGTGGGGATTCCCCGGCCGTTGTCAGCCACGGAGACGGATTCATCGGGGTGGATGATTACCTTGATCTCGGAACAGTGGCCGGCGAGCGCTTCGTCGATGGAGTTGTCCACCAACTCGAACACCATGTGGTGCAGGCCGGTACCGTCATCGGTGTCGCCAATGTACATGCCGGGGCGCTTGCGCACCGCATCCAGGCCCTTCAATACCGTAATACTGGAGGAATCGTATTCTTTACTGTTTTCCACTGTGCTCATGAACAATCCTACCTGTGTTTCAGGCGCTGGCCTGACTTACCTTGCCTTGTTCCACGTGAAACAATGCTGGCTTATGGAGGGCACCTTCCGCTGCCCGAAAACTGTCTAGATCCCTCAACTCCACCGCCGTTACCAATATCTGCACTTCCATGGCCATCAACGACTCACAAACCGCCTGGCGGTGCCTGGCGTCAAGCTCCGACGGCAAGTCGTCCAGCAAAAAGATGCACTGGCGCCCGGTGCGCTCCCGGAGCAACAGGCTCTGAGCGATCTTCATGGCACATACCAGCATCTTTGCCTGCCCCCTGGACATCACCTCAGAGGCGGGCTGACCATCCCTCAGTATTCTGAGATCCGCCCGATGGGGGCCAAGGTTGGTGAACCCCGCCTTGCGGTCACGGAGATGGGCGGCCTGAAGCTGTGCCAAAAAATCTTTGCTATGGTCCCAACCCGGCACATAGCGAAAGGAAAACTCACCCTTCAAACCCAGATCCTGGATTACCTGCTGGAGAACCGGCACCAACGACTCGATATGGCGAATACGCGCCTCGTCCATGGGCTCAGCGATCGCGGTGAACTCCCTGTCCCACACCGACAGTTGCAGGTCGTCCATTTTACCATGGCGAAGCAGCGAATTCCGTTGTTTAAGACACTTCTGAAATCTGGACCACAGCTCACGGTAGGAATGTTCCACGTGAAACACTCCCCAATCCATAAAGCCACGGCGGGCGGATGGCGGGCCATCCAGCAGCAAAAAGCTGGTGGCGTTGATCAACTGGAGCGGAAGGGCCTCTGCCAAGCGGGACGCACTGGTAACCTGATTGCCATCCAACTTGAAGACAAACGCGCCGTCGCTGCTGCGGCTGACACCGATGGGCACCGGCTGGCCACCTGTGTCGCCGTTGATCAATCCGAAACAGGTACACTCAGCGATGTGATGGGAAATTACCGACTTGAGACTATTGCTGCGAAATGACCGACCTCTGGACAACAGATGGACAGCTTCGAGGAGGCTGGTCTTGCCGCTGCCATTGTGACCAAAGATCAAGTTGGCACCGGGGGAGAGAAATAGCTCGGCGTGGTCGATGTTGCGAATACCATGCACCGCGAGCCGCTCTAAATACATGAAGGTTAGGGTTCCGAAGGGAAACGCCGCCGGGGCAAGGACACCCCCTGCCCCGGGCGCAGCGGGATTGCTATAGCCTCATGGGCATGATGACATACACGGCTTCGTCGCTGTCGGGATTTTCCAACAGGGCGCTGCTGTTGGAATCGATAAAGTTGATCTTTACATTTTCGCATTTGAGGACGTTGAGGACATCGATCAGGTAATTGACGTTAAAGCCAATTTCCAAATCCCCGTCCCCTTGATAGTCCACTGCCAACTCCTCTTCGGCCTCTTCCTGCTCCGGATTATTGGCGGTGATCTTGAGGCTGGAATCCTGAAGCAGTAGGCGCACACCCCGATACTTTTCATTGGACAGAATCGCCGCCCGGGCAAAGGACTGGCGCAATTCTTCCCGCCCACCAATCAGGGCCTTGGTGCCCGCCTTGGGCAGTACTCGCTCGTAATCCGGATAGGCGCCGTCCACGAGCTTTGAGGTGAACAGAAAATCATCGCTCTTGATCCTGACATGGTTGCTGCCGAGGGTAACCTTGACCTCGCCGCCCTCGCCAAGAATACGGGAAAGCTCCATCACCCCCTTGCGAGGAATGATGGCCTGGATTTTCTCAGGAACGGAAAAGGGCATGGACCGGCTGGACATGGCCAAGCGGTGGCCATCGGTGGTAACGGTGCGCAACATACCTGTGGTGGCTTCCCACAACATACCATTGAGGTAATAGCGAACATCCTGATGGGCCATGGCAAACGCGGTACTGTCGATAAGGCGCTTGAGTTCATCGGCGGGGATCTGAAACTCGACACCACCGGGGGCATCTTCCACATTGGGAAACTCCGATGCCGGCAGGGTGGCCAGGCTGAACTTGCTGCGACCACTGGAAATCTGGATTCGCCCACCGCTGTCGTCCGACGCGAAGTTGAGCTGGCAGCGGTCCGGCAGGGATTTACAGATATCCATCAGTTTACGCGCCGGAACGGTAATCTCCCCGGACTCATAAACGCCGTCGTCCGCCAGCTCCACACGGCCGACTATCTCCACTTCGAGGTCGGTCCCGGTGAGGGAAAGAGAATTATTATCCAATATAATCAATACGTTAGATAAAACAGGCAGGGTTTGCCGACGCTCCACCACGCTGGCGACCAGCTGCAGGGGCTTTAGAAACTGCTCGCGGGAAATACTGAATTTCATTGTCTCGTCATCCGATCTGTACGTTGTTGTTCTGCCCTATCCCCGGTGCATTGACCTCAGGTGGTCAGCAGGCGCAGCAGGTTTTTCAGGTCTTCCCTGATATCCGCATCTGATTCGTTCAGCTCCTTGATCTTGCGACAGGCGTGGAGCACTGTGGTGTGATCCTTGCCGCCGAATGATTCGCCGATCTCGGGGAGGCTGTGGTTGGTCAGTTCCTTGGCCAGGGACATGGCAACCTGTCGGGGCCGCGCCACGGATCTGCTTCGGCGGCGGGAGTGAAGGTCAGACAGCTTGATCTTGTAGTACTCCGCCACGGTGCGCTGAATATTGTCTATGGTAACCAGCTTATCCTGGAGAGCCAACAAATCCTTTAGGGATTCGCGGATCAAGTCGATATCTATGGCGCGGCCGGTGAAGTGGGCATTGGCAATGACCCGCTTCAGGGCACCTTCCAGTTCACGCACATTGGAGCGAATGCGCTGGGCGATGAAAAAAGCCGCCTCATGGGGCAATTGAATATTGGCGCTGGCGGCCTTTTTCATCAGGATGGCCACTCTGGTCTCCAGCTCCGGGGGCTCCACGGCAACCGTCAGACCCCAGCCAAACCTGGACTTCAGCCGCTCCTCCAGACCGTCAATTTCCTTGGGGTAGCGGTCGCAGGTGAGGATCATCTGCTGACCACCCTCCAGCAGGGCGTTGAATGTATGAAAGAACTCTTCCTGGGAGCGGTCCTTGTTGGCAAAAAATTGAATGTCATCGATCAACAGGGCGTCCACCGAGCGGTAGAAGCGCTTGAAGTCGTTGATGGCATTGAGCTGTAACGCCTTGACCATGTCGGCGACGAAACTCTCGGAGTGCAGATAAATGATCCGCGCATTGGGGTTCTTGGCCAACAACTCGTTGCCCACAGCATGCATCAAGTGGGTTTTGCCGAGACCGACACCGCCGTAGATGAACAGCGGGTTATAGGAACCGCCAGGATTTTCCGCCACCTGCTGGGCTGCGGCGCGGGCCAGCTGGTTGGACTTGCCCTCGACAAAGGAGTCGAAGGTGAAGGTGTGGTTGAGATTGCTCTCGTGGCGCAAGCCACCTTCGACTTTAACCTCCTGCCCCCGCGCAGCAATAATGCCCGGCGGCCGCACCGGATAATTGCCCGGGCCGGGTTTGGCCTCCTGAAATGCCGGTATTTCCCGCCCCTGGGGGCTGGGCCCATTGGCCGCAGAGGGGCGCTGCGGGGATGGCGACCTGGAGCTAAAGGCCGGCGGTGTCGGCCCCCCCGACTCCACCACCACAGTGTGATAGGTGCCGGAAATTTCGGAGTAGAGTTCAGAGATTCGGGAGATAAACTTGTCTGACACCCAGTCCTGGACAAAGCGGTTGGGGGCGATCAGGCGCAGGGTCTGCTGACTGGTGTCGTTGTCAGCCGCGGCCTGAAGGGGTCTGATCCAGGTGTTGAACTGCTGCACCGGCAATTCGTCCTGTAGATAATCGAGACACTTTTCCCAAACTGCGTGTGGCAAGGTCAAACTACTCCCTAAAAATGAAACTGTTTTTGTTGTGGGGATCCCCTAACAGCAGCAATGGATTCTACCCCCTATCAAAGCCCTTATCCACAGCTTAGTGAAATTTTTTTGCCGGGGGTAGAGATTGATTTTCTGATATTTATTAGGTAGTTAAAAATTTATTCATTTTTATTTATGCACACATTTTAAGCCATAAACTGATTAAATATTAACCAGATATTGTGGATAACCTGTGTGCTGTCTGTGGGAACCCGGTGTAGAACCGGGAATAACCACCCCCGCTCGCCATCCCCGTCGACCTGCCATGATTCAGATCACTTGCCGATACAAAAGCTGGAAAAAATTTTACCCAGCAGGTCGTCCGGCGTGAAGTCGCCGGTAATCTCCCCCAACAGCTGCTGGGCAATGCGCAGATCTTCCGCCAGCAACTCGCCGGCACCTCTGTCCACCAGTTCGCGACGGGCTCCCTGGAGGGTATCCAGGGCCTGACCGAGAACGGTGAGATGGCGGCGTCTGGCGAGAAAATTGCCCTCGCTCACCGCCTCGTAGCCCATACACTTTTTGAGATACCCCCTGAGCTGATCCAACCCCTGGCCGGTTTTTGCCGAAAGATACAGCCTCGGGGTATCGACAAAGCTGCTGTCCGGAGGCCGGGCAACGCAATCCATCTTGTTGAACACCAGGGCCACGTCCTTGCGCCCCGGGTAGCGGGCGAAGAACTCGGGCCACTGGTCCTCCACCTGCACATCCAGGGATTGACTGCCATCGATGATAAACAGGACCTGGTCGGCCTTGTCGATCTCCAACCAGGCCCTCCTGATGCCCTCCTGCTCCACCGTATCGGCGCTGTCCCGCAGCCCGGCGGTATCGACAACGTGCAGGGGCATACCGTCGATATGGATGCTTTCCCGCAATACGTCCCTGGTGGTTCCGGGAATATCCGTGACTATGGCGGAGTCCCGGCCGGATAGGGCATTGAGCAGACTCGACTTGCCGGCATTGGGCTTGCCGGCAATCACCACCGTCATGCCCTCGCGGAGAATCACACCCTGCTGGGCGGTGGCGAAGACAGCGTCCAGCTGGGCGATCAAGTCCTCCAGCATGGCCAGGATTCTGCCATCGCCGAGAAAGTCGATCTCCTCCTCCGGAAAGTCCATCGCTGCTTCCACATACACCCGGAGGTTGATCAGCGCGTCCACCAGGGTGTGGATGCGCTGGGAGAACTCCCCCTGCAGTGAGCGCACCGCACTGCGGGCGGCCTGGCGGGAGCTGGCATCAATCAGGTCGGCAATGGCTTCCGCCTGCGTCAGATCGATCTTGTCGTTGAGAAAGGCCCGCTGACTGAACTCCCCCGGCTGGGCGAGGCGAGCCCCCAGCTCAAGCACCCGCTGAAGCAGGGAATCCATCACCACCGGGCCACCGTGGCCATGCAGCTCGATAACGTCCTCTCCGGTAAAGGAGTGGGGTCCGGGAAAGAACAGCAGCAGTCCCTGATCCAGCAGCTGCTGGTCGCCATCGCGAAAATCACAGCGCACCGCGGCTCGGGGGGCAACGGGACCTGGGTGCAGCGCCTTGAGGATTTCCGCCAGGCAGCGCCCGGAAACCCGGACAATGCCAACGCCCCCCCTGCCGGGGGGGGTGGCGATGGCGGCGATGGGGTCATCCCTGCCTGCAGTGAACCTGGCCAAGGGTCAAGCCTTGGCGTCGATCTGGCGGGTGATATACCACTGCTGGAGGATGGAGAGCAGGGAGTTGACTGTCCAGTACAGCACCAGGCCCGCGGGGAAAAAGGCAAACATAAAAGAAAAGGCCACCGGCATGATCTTCATGATCTTGGCCTGGGTGGGGTCCGGGGGCTCCGGCTGCAGCAGGGTGGTTATGTACATACAGATGCCATTGAGCACCGGCAGCACAAAGTAGGGATCCTTGACGGAGAGATCGGTAATCCACAGAATCCACGGCGCCTGGCGCAACTCGACGCTCTCGAACAATACCCAGTAGAGGGCGATAAACACCGGCATCTGGATCAGGATCGGCAGACACCCCCCCATGGGGTTGACCTTCTCCTTCTTGTAGAAATTCATCATCTCCTGGGACATCTTTTGTCGGTCGTCGCCGTAGAGATCCTTCAGCCTGGCCATCTCCGGCTGCAACTTGCGCATCTTGGCCATGGACCTGTAGCTGGTGGCCGAGAGTCGGTAGAACAGGCCCTTGATCACCACTGTCAGGAGGATGATCGACCATCCCCAGTTGCCGACGAAGGAGTGGATCAGGGTCAATAGATAAAAGATGGGCTTGGCGATCCACCACAGCCAACCGTAATCCACCGTCAGATCCAGGTAGGGAGAGATCTCCTCCAACCGATACTGGTCCTTGGGACCGACGTAAAAGCTGGCCTTGATGGCCCCCTTCTCCCCGGGCAGAACCTCCACCGCCGGGGAGACAAAGCCCAGGGTATAGAGATTCTTGTCGCCGAGCTTCTTCAGGGTGTAGGCATTTTCCGCCTGCTGGTCCGGCACCCAGGCGCTGATAAAGTAGTGTTGCACCATTGCCACCCAGCCCCCGGCCTTGGTGGTGGTGAACTCCTCGTCCTGAAGGTCGCCAAAAGTGACCTTCTTGTAGTTGGTGTCAACGGTGTTTACCGCGGCGCCGACGTAGGGCTGCATGCCAAAGCCATCGGGGGAGGGCGGTTGGTGGTCATCCCGCTGAATCTGACCAAACAGCCCGGCGCGCCAGGGGCCGGTGCTCCGGTTGTCGATCAGGTAGTTGACGTCCACCAGGTAGTCGCCGCGGCGCAGCACGTACTGCTTGGTGATGGTTACCTCGCCCTGGCGGTGGCTGAGGTTGACCTCGATAACCTCCTGGCCATCGCCAAGACGGTAGGACTGGGCGGCGCTGGTGAACTGGGGCCGCCCGCTGTTGGTATCCGTGCCATCGCTGCCGATCAGGCCACTCTGGGCAATATAGAGCTGGTCGCTGGTGCGGTTGAGAATGACTATGGGTTTGGCGTCCGTCTCCTGGCTTTGGGGATATTGCAGCAGTGATGCCTTGACGATATCGCCACCATAGGTATCTATGACGAGTTCCAGATAGTCCGAAGTCACAGTCACCAAACGGCCGTTGGCGCCGCCTTCGGCCTGCACTTCAACGGCCGCTTCCCCGGTGTTGGCGGAGGGTATCGCCCCCAGGTCGCCGCCCGGCTCTACATTGGCTGTGGTCACCGGAACCTGATCGGGAACCAGCAGCTCCTCGCTGGCCACAACCACCCCCTGGGAGAGGTGCTCTGCCTCATAGGCATTCCAGCGAATGAAAAGCAGGGCTAATACCGCAACAATGGCGCCGATAAGCAAATTGCGCTGCCAATCCATAGTTTGAATCTCTAGTTTCCGCGGGTTGGTGGAGGTATGGGGTCACAGCCTCCGGCGTGAAATGGGTGACACTTGAGAATGCGACGGGCGGTCAACCAGGTGCCCCTGGCCACACCGTGAACTTCGATAGCCTCGCGGGCATAACTTGAACAACTGGGGTAGAAGCGACAATTGTTGCCCAATAGTGGGCTGATCAGGTAACTGTAGCCGCGCAGAAACAACAGGATAAGTCTTTTCACCTCACCCCCGCTGGGTTTTGGCCAGTCGCTGCCAGGCGTTCCGCATCAGATCTGTCTGCAGGTTGGGGGTCAGGGTATCAAACCCCTTCCTGGCGAGGAAGACGATATCGAGGGAATCGAGTGTGTCTTGGTGCAGGCGGAAGGTTTCTCTCACCACCCGCTTGATGCGGTTGCGCCGGGTAGCCAGGCGGATATTCTTCTTGGCGATAACCAATCCCAGCCGGGCGCGACCTGCATCGCTTTGTCTGGCCAGGACCAGATAGTGGCGGTGGGCTACCTTGTGGGTGGCCTGATTGAAGACAAAGGCGTAATCGGCTGCGCACAACAGCCGTCTGCTTTTATCGAAGGACACCTCGGGCACGGTATTGCCCCACAGCCAGGTGGATCAATCAGGCGGCGAGGCGCTTGCGGCCCTTGGCGCGGCGGCGGCTCAGGACCTGGCGGCCATTGGCGGTTGCCATGCGAGCACGGAAACCATGGGTGCGCTTGCGCTTGATGACGCTGGGTTGAAATGTTCTTTTCATGACAGAAATCCCGGAGTAACAGAAATCAGGTGGGCAGTGACAAAACCATAGCCCGGCAAAGGGGCGGGGATTCTAATCAATATCGGGCCCGGAGGCAATAAAGCATTGATAAAAACAGTTATTCAGCATCGCCAACACCCAAATCACAGTTTACTCACAGAAACCTCCACACCCTCAAGGGGTTGTGGATAACCCTGTGGATTGATGACCGGTATCTCTGTGGGCTGCCTCTGGATAAAAAACAAGCAAAAATCGGGGATTCGCGATCGGTGTATAACCGGCCCTCCTGTCCACAGGTCCAGGGGTGGTTGTACCCCTGTTCACTCCGAGGATACCCAGAGCCAGTCAGAACCATTAAAGATCGGCTTTTCAGAGGGTTGATCGGCTTATCCACACAACTTTTCCGACCATTAATAACATCTATATTAAAAACCTTTCTCTATACATAAAGAAATATTAAATACTTTAAAACAAAAGCCCCTGCTCAAAATTTCGCCAGAATCGCCTATACTGTGCGGCCTGTTTGCAGTGGTGGCGCCATGGAATACCCGGAAACCTTTGATGTGATCGTAATCGGCGGCGGACACGCCGGTACCGAAGCCTGTCTGGCGGCGGCGAGAATGGGCTGTAGGACCCTGCTGCTCAGCCACAACATCGAAACCCTGGGGCAGATGTCCTGCAATCCGGCCATTGGCGGCATTGGCAAAAGCCACCTGGTGAAAGAAATCGATGCCTTGGGGGGCGCCATGGCCAGGGCCGCGGATCTGGGGGGCATCCAGTTCCGGGTTCTCAACGCCCGCAAGGGTCCGGCGGTGCGGGCCACCAGGGCCCAGGCCGACCGCGTGCTGTACAAGGCCGCCATCCGGGAAATCCTCGAAAACCAAGCCAATCTGTGGATTTTTCAACAGGCGGTGGATGACCTGATGGTTGAGGGAGACCGGGTAGTCGGCGCCATCACCCAGATGGGGCTTCACTTCAGAGCCCCCACAGTGGTGCTGACAGCGGGCACCTTCCTCGCCGGAAAAATTCATATCGGCATGGAAAATCACGCCGGTGGCCGCGCCGGTGATCCCCCCGCCACCACCCTGGCCCAGCGGTTGCGGGAACTGCCACTGCGGGTCGATCGCCTCAAAACCGGCACCCCGCCGCGCATCGATGCCCGCAGCGTGGATTTTTCCGAACTTGCCGAGCAGTGGGGAGACACCCCCCTGCCGGTGATGTCCTACCTGGGGTCCGCCGCGGACCATCCCCGCCAGACCTGCTGCTGGATAACCCACACCAACCAGACCACCCACGACATCATTCGCGGAGGCATGGATCGGTCGCCCATGTACACCGGGGTGATCGAGGGTATAGGTCCCCGCTACTGCCCGTCCATCGAGGACAAGGTGGTGCGTTTTGCCGACAAGGACAGTCACCAAATCTTTATCGAACCCGAGGGCCTCAATACCCACGAGCTTTACCCCAACGGGGTGTCCACCTCCCTGCCCTTCGATGTCCAGTTGCGCCTGATTCGCTCCATCAAGGGGTTCGCCAACGCCCATATCACCCGGCCCGGTTACGCCATCGAGTACGACTTTTTCAATCCTCAGGACCTGAAATACTCCCTGGAGACCAAGCAGATCCAGGGGCTGTTCTTCGCCGGCCAGATCAACGGCACCACCGGTTACGAAGAGGCCGCCGCCCAGGGTTTGCTGGCGGGGCTCAACGCCGCCTTGCTGGTCAAAGGGGAGGAACCCTGGTGCCCGCGGCGGGACGAGGCCTATCTCGGTGTCCTGGTGGACGACCTGATTACCATGGGCACCCACGAACCCTACCGCGTGTTCACCAGCCGGGCCGAGTACCGCCTGTTGCTGCGGGAGGACAACGCCGATCTCCGCCTGACCCCCAGGGGCCGGGAGCTGGGGCTGGTGGACGACCACCGCTGGCAGCGTTTCAGCGCCAAGCGGGAGGCCATCGAGGTGGAGCGGCAACGGCTGCGGAGCACCTGGATCCAGCCCGCCAGCGAGGCGGCCAAAGGCTTGAACGCCATCACCGCCAAGCCCCTCAGTCGGGAGTACAGCCTGTTCGAACTGCTGAAGCGACCGGAACTCAATTACAGCCTGCTGGCGGATCTTCAGGATGGACCCGTCGCCGATCACCAGGTGGCCGAGCAGATCGAGATCGAAGCCAAGTACGCCGGTTATATCGAGCGCCAGCGGGAGGAGATCGACCGCCTCCGCCACCATGAAAACACCCCCATTCCGGCGGACTTCTCCTACGACGAGGTCAGTGGTCTCTCCAACGAGGTGCGTCAGAAGCTCAATGCCGCCCGCCCGGACACCCTGGCGCGGGCGTCCAGAATCCAGGGGGTCACCCCGGCGGCAATCTCGCTGCTGTTGATCCACCTGAAGAAGCAAGCTGCCTTCAAGACCCGCAACCAGCAAACCGCCTGACGCCGTGGATCGGGAGAAACTGGAAAAAGTCCTCGGTGACGGGCTTGCGGACCTCGCCGTGGAGCTGCACAGCCAGCAGCGCGAGCAGCTGCTGGACTATCTGGACCTGTTGCAGCGCTGGAACAGGGCCTACAACCTGACGGCGGTCAGCGAGCCCCTGGCCATGGTGGCCTATCACCTGTTGGACAGCCTCGCCATCCTTCCCCACCTGCGGGGACACAGATTTATCGACGTGGGCACCGGCCCCGGGTTGCCGGGGATTCCCCTCGCCATCGCACTGCCCGACCGGGAGTTCACCCTCCTCGACAGCAATGGCAAGCGGGTGCGTTTTTTGTTCCAGGTGCGCACGTCACTGGGGCTCCGCAACGTCCATGAGCTTCACTCGCGGGTGGAGGACCTGCCCGCCGGCTCGGGGTTTGACGGGGTGATCAGCCGGGCCTTCACCAGCCTCGGGCAGATGGTCGACAGCACCGGCCACCTGCTCAACCAGCACGGGGTTTGCTACGCCATGAAGGGCCGCTACCCGGAGAAAGAGTTGAGTGAATTGCCAAAACCCTATACTGTCACGGCTTGCCACAGACTGAGGGTTCCCGGCGTGGACGGTGAGCGCCATCTGCTGGAAATTGGTAATTCTCATACTGGAAAATGAATTGAGCCGGATTTATACAATTGCCAACCAGAAAGGTGGCGTGGGTAAAACCACCACCAGTGTCAATCTGGCGTCCTCCCTGGCCACCTATGGCAAGCGGGTGTTGCTGGTGGACATGGACCCCCAGGGCAATGCCACCATGGGTTCCGGGATCGACAAGAACAGCCTTCAGCACTCCATTTACGACGTCATCGTCGGCAACACCACCCCGGACCAGGCCATTCGCCGCAACGACGAGGCGGGATTCGACATCCTCCCCGCCAACCGGGACCTGACCGCCGCCGAGGTGGAACTGCTCAATCTCCCCGGCCGGGAGAGCCGGTTGCGCCACGCCCTGATCAGGCTGGCCGGCAACTACGACTACATCATCATCGATTGCCCGCCCTCCCTGAGTATGCTCACCATCAACGCCCTGGCCGCCTGCCAGGGGGTGATAATCCCCGTTCAGTGCGAGTATTACGCCCTGGAGGGCCTGAGTGACCTGGTGGGCACCATCAACCGCATCGCCAAGGTGGTCAATCCCAGCCTGGAGATTTCGGGCATCCTGCGCACCATGTACGACCCCCGCAACTCCCTCACCAACGAGGTGTCATCCCAGTTGCACAAGTATTTTGGCGACAAGGTTTACCGCACCACCATTCCCCGCAATGTGCGCCTGGCGGAGGCCCCCAGTTACGGCAAGCCGGCCAATATTTACGATCGCACCTCCAGGGGTGCCATTTCCTACCTGGGGCTGGCGGGGGAAGTCATCAGGCGCAACAAGGAGCGCCCGCAGGCGGCGGGATGAGGATTGACTGACATGTCGGGAAAACGCAAAGGTCTAGGCCGCGGTCTGGATGCCCTGTTGGGGGGATCCCTGGACACCAGCGCGGCATACAACACCCCGGAGACCCAACCCCAAAGCGAGGATGGGGCCCTCAGGGATTTGCCGGTGGACGTGCTGCAGCGGGGCAAATACCAGCCCCGCCGGGACATGCACCCGGAAACCCTCCAGGAACTGGCGGATTCCATCAAAACCCAGGGCATCATGCAGCCCATCGTGGTCAGACCCATCGGCGGTGACCGCTACGAGATCATTGCCGGTGAGCGCCGTTGGCGGGCTGCCCAGATGGCCGGTCTGGAGGCTGTGCCCACCCTGATCCGGGATGTCAGCGACGAAGCCGCCATCGCCATGGCGCTGATCGAGAACATCCAGCGGGAGGACCTCAACCCCATCGAAGAGGCGGTCGCCCTCAATCGCCTGCAAAAGGAATTTGGCCTCACCCAGCAACAGGTGGCCCAGGCGGTGGGCAAGTCCCGCGCCACCGTGGCCAACCTGATGCGCTTGTTGGCCCTGGAGGAAGATGTGCGCACCATGCTCGAGCGCGGCGACATCGAAATGGGTCACGCCCGGGCGCTGCTGGCCCTCGACGGTCAGGCCCAGGTGGACGCCGGGCGCACCGTGGCCGGCAAGGGCTTGACCGTGCGCCAGACCGAGGCCCTGGTGAAGAGGCTCCTCACCCCTCCCCCGGCGGGGAAGCCGGCGGCGAGCGCGGATCTTCAGCACCTCCAGCAGCGGGTGGCGGAACAGGTGGGCCTGCCGGTCCAGGTTCAGCACAATGCCGCCGGCAAGGGCAGGGTAACCATTTCGTTCAGCAAACTGGACGAGCTGGAGGGCCTGCTGGACCGCCTCAACATCTCCCGCGCCGGCGATTGATAGGGGCCCGGGTGGGGGTCCTGGGCACCGCCTTGAACGGATGGGACTTTTGGCGCCGGACTTTTGTTGAATATGGGGGATTAACCACCTATAATTGCGCCCGCTTTGAGGTTGGCTGGCACGGGAGTAGGTCCGCAGGTGGTGGAATGAGCACGATTGCTAGACCACCGCTACACAGGGTAGCGCTCCTTCAACTGGTATTTGCTGCTGTCATCGCCGGGTTATTGACCATCAATGGGCTTGTCCTCGGCTACTCATTTTTGCTCGGCGCCCTGATTCAGATTGCGGGCAGTGCATATTTCGCCAGGCTGGCCTTCAAGTATCAGGGCGCCAGACAGGTAACGACGGTGTTGCAGGCCATGTACCTGGGGCAGTCGGGAAAGATTCTGCTCACCGCAGTGTTGTTTTCCAGCGCCTTTATTCTGGTCAGGCCCTTGAATGCACTTTTTGTTTTTCTCGGCTATGTGGTCATGCTGATCACCCATACAGTTCTGGTGGCCAGGCTGTATCGGCCGGGAAACCATTTTGGCAACAGACGTTAACGAGACACCGATCTATGGCAGGCGAAACCCAGACGGCGACAGAGTACATCCAGCACCACCTTCAAAATCTGGTCTACGGCAAGCACCCTGACGGCACCTGGGGTTTCGCCCACTCCTCCCAGGAGGCGGCGGACATGGGGTTCTGGGCGTTTCACGTGGACTCCCTGGGCTGGTCTTTCGGCCTCGGCAGCCTGTTTTGCCTGCTGTTCTGGATGGCCGCGAGAAAGGCCACCACCGGCGTTCCCGGTGGTTTCCAGAACGCCATCGAATACATCATTGAATTCGTTGCGGGAACCGTAAAGGACAGCTTCCACGGCCACAGCAAGGTGGTGGCACCCCTGGCCCTGACAATCTTTGTCTGGGTGTTCCTGATGAATCTGATGGATTTGATACCCGTCGATCTGATTCCCTATGCCGCCCAGTTGTTCGGTCAGCATGTCCTCGGTATGGATCCCCACCATGTGTACTTCAAGGTGGTGCCCACCACGGATGTCAACATCACCGCAGGCATGGCCCTCGGGGTATTTGCGCTGATGATTTTTTACGGCTTCAAAATCAAGGGCGTGGGCTATGCCCGGGAGTTTGTCCTCCACCCCTTCAATCACTGGGCCTTTATTCCCGTCAACCTGTTTATGGAAGTGGTCGGCATGCTTGCCAAGCCCTTCTCCCTGGCCTTGCGACTGTTCGGCAACATGTTCGCGGGAGAGATGATCTTCATTCTTATTGCCACCATGTACAGCGCCGGCCTGATCCTGGGTATCTTCGGCGGCTTCCTGCAACTGGGATGGGCAATTTTCCACATTCTGATTATCACCCTGCAGGCCTTTATCTTTATGGTCCTGACGGTGGTGTATCTGAGTATGTCCCACGAAGACCACTAAATTTTCAACCTTTAACCCTTAAAACGCTCAACACTAGGAGACAACTATGGAACTCGTCATCATCGCTGCAGCCATCATGCTTAGCTCGGCCGCCATCGGCGCTGCCCTCGGCATGGGCCTTCTCGGCGGAAAACTGATCGAAGGTACCGCCCGTCAACCGGAACTGGGACCCATGCTGCAGGGCAAGATGTTCCTGCTCGCCGGTCTGATCGACGCCATCCCCATTATCGGTGTCGGTATCTCCATGTACCTGATCTTCGTTGTAGCTCCCGGCGTCGGTGCGTAACTCACTGCCGTCACTGGATAGCTTACCTACCGAAAATCAAATTGTGAGGTTAATGGCGTGAATATCAACATGACGCTGTTTGGCCAGATGGCGACTTTCGCCGTCTTCGTGTGGTTCTGCATGAAGTTTGTCTGGCCGGCGCTTACCCATGCGTTGGAAGAGCGCAAGAACAAAATCGCTGATGGTCTCGACGCCGCTGATCGCGCCATGCGCGACCTCGAACTGGCACAGGACAAGGCGACTGAGCAACTCAAGGAAGCCAAGAAAGAGGCGGCCATTCTCCTTGAGCAGGCCAACAAGCGCGCCAGCCAGATCGTGGAAGAGGCGAAGGACCAGGCCCGCACTGAAGGTGAGCGTCTGCTGGCCGCAGCCCAGGCGGAAATCGAGCAGGAACTGAATCGCGCCAAAGAAGAGCTGCGGGGCAAGATTGCCACCCTGATCTTCACCGGTGCCGAGAAGATTCTGGAGTCCTCTGTCGATGAGAACGCCAATCGGGCACTCGTCGACAAACTGGCCGCGCAGCTCTAACGGGGTTTTACCATGGCTGAATTGAGAACGCTGGCACGACCCTATGCCAAGGCTGTCTACGAGTATGCCCGGGCCGGGGGCACCCTGGATCAGTGGTCCTCAAGCCTTGATCTGCTGAGTTCCGTGGTGAGCGAGGGGACTGTTCGCAAGTTGCTCGACAGCCCGGAACTGTCCACTGGCCAACAGGCCGCCGCCATCGCCGATCTCTGTGGCGACGAACTGGACGACAAGGCCAGGAACCTGGTGGCCCTGCTGGCGGAGTACCGCCGCCTCCCCCTGCTGCCCTATATTGCCCAGCAGTACCGGTTGCTGAAGGCGCAGCAGGAAAAGGCAGTGGATGTGGAACTGATCTCCGCCGCCGAGCTGGACGACAACCAGCGCCAGCAATTTTCCCAGGCCCTTTCCCGGCGCTTGGACAGACGGATCAATATCAGCGTCGCCATCGACAAATCGTTGATCGGCGGTGTCGTAATCCGCACCGGAGATACCGTTATCGACGGCAGCATCCGCGGCCGTTTGACCAAGCTTGCCCAAGCACTAAATTCGTAGGATCGAGGAATCGTCCATGCAGCAATTGAATCCATCTGAAATTAGCGAAATCATCAAGCAGCGCATCGAGCGCCTTGATATTTCAACCGAAGCCCAGAACGAAGGCACCATTGTCTCCGTCTCCGATGGTATCGTGCGGATCCACGGTCTCGGCGACGTGATGTACGGTGAGATGATCGAGTTTGACGGCGGCCTCTACGGCCTGGCCCTCAACCTGGAGCGGGATTCCGTGGGCGCTGTTGTCCTCGGTGACTACAAGGGCCTGGTGGAGGGCAAGAAGGCCCGCTGCACCGGCCGCATCCTGGAAGTTCCCATCGGCCCCGAGCTGGAAGGCCGGGTGGTAGATGCCCTGGGTAACCCCATCGACGGCAAAGGCCCCCTCAACACCAACCTGACCGACGCCATCGAGAAAGTGGCTCCCGGTGTTATCGAGCGGAAGTCCGTCGACCAGCCGGTGCAGACCGGCCTCAAGGCCATCGACGCCATGGTGCCCGTCGGCCGCGGTCAGCGGGAACTGATCATCGGCGACCGCCAGATCGGCAAGACCGCCATCGCCATCGACACCATCATCAACCAGAAAAACACCGGCATCAAGTGTGTTTACGTGGCCATCGGCCAGAAGAGCTCCACCGTTGCCAACATCGTGCGCAAGCTGGAAGAGCACGGCGCCATGGGCCACACCGTGGTGGTCGCGGCCACCGCCTCCGATCCCGCCGCGATGCAGTACCTGGCGCCCTACGCCGGCTGTACCATCGGCGAGTACTACCGCGACCGCGGCCAGGACGCCCTGATCATCTACGACGACCTGACCAAGCAGGCCTGGGCCTACCGCCAGATCTCCCTGCTGCTGAAGCGCCCCCCGGGCCGTGAAGCCTACCCCGGCGACGTCTTCTATCTGCACTCCCGCCTGCTGGAGCGCGCCTCCCGGGTCAATGCGGAATACGTCGAGAAATTCACCAAGGGTGAGGTAAAGGGCAAGACCGGTTCATTGACCGCCCTGCCCATCATCGAAACCCAGGCCGGCGACGTGTCCGCCTTCGTACCCACCAACGTGATCTCCATCACCGACGGCCAGATCTTCGTTGAATCCAACCTCTTCAACTCCGGCATTCGCCCCGCCATGAACGCCGGTTTGTCGGTGTCCCGGGTGGGTGGTTCCGCCCAGACCAAGATCATCAAGAAGCTCGGCGGCGGTATTCGTCTGGCCCTGGCCCAGTACCGGGAACTGGCGGCCTTCTCCCAGTTTGCCTCGGATCTCGACGAAGCCACCCGCGCCCAGCTGGAACACGGCGAGCGGGTCACCGAGCTGATGAAGCAGGCCCAGTACTCTCCCCAGAGCGTAGCCGAGATGGGGGTGGTGCTCTACGCCGCCAACGAAGGTTACCTGAAGCCCCTGGAAGTGAAAAAGGTCGGAGATTTCGAGGCCGCACTGCTTTCCTACATGAAGGCCGAGCACGGCGACCTGATGAACCAGGTCAACGCCTCCGGCGACTGGAACGGCGACATCGAGGCTGGTTTCAAGGCCGCTCTCGACAAGTTTGTCGCAACCCAAACCTGGTAAGGTGGCGGCAGTGACCGTCCACCCCCTCAGGAAACCGAAAGCGGAGTAGGCAGACAGCTTATGGCAGTCGGAAAAGAAATCAAGACCAAGATCACCAGTGTGAAAAGCACACAGAAGATCACCAGCGCCATGGAACTGGTGGCGGCCAGCAAGATGCGCCGGGCCCAGGAGCGGATGTTGCTGGGCAAGCCCTACGCCACCCGCATGCGGGCGGTGATCGGCCATATCGCCAACGCCAGCTCCGAGTACCGCCACCAGTACCTGGAAGAGCGGGAAACCAAGCGGGTGGGCTTCATCGTGGTGTCCACCGACCGCGGTCTGTGCGGCGGCTTGAACATCAACCTGTTCAAGGCTGTGGTCAAGCACATGAAGGAGTGGCAGGAAAAGGGCGTCGAGATCGACCTGTGCACCATCGGCGCCAAGGCCACCACCTTTTTTGCCGGCCTCGGCGGCAATATCACCGCCACGGTCCGCGACCTGGGTGACGAGCCCTCCGCCGCCGACCTGATCGGCAGCGTCAAGGTGATGCTGGACGCCTATGACAAGGGCGCCATCGACCGGCTGTTCCTGGTGAACAATACCTTTGTCAACACCATGACCCAGCGCCCCGATGTACTCCAGTTGCTGCCCCTGCTCCCGGAAAAGGACGAGAAGTTGTCCCACTACTGGGACTATATCTACGAGCCGGATGCCGAAGGCCTGCTGGATGAACTGTTGACCCGCTACATGGAGTCACAGGTCTACCAGGGGGTGGTGGAAAACAACGCCTGTGAGCAGGCCGCGCGGATGATCGCCATGAAGAACGCCACGGAAAACGCCGGCGACCTTATCGGTGAGCTGCAGCTGATCTACAACAAGGCCCGCCAGGCGGCGATCACCCAGGAGCTGTCGGAAATTGT
>Ga0079224_100002756_pt1 | contig 21665 bp, 18 predicted proteins | sample Stecom2015_FD_80414 | JGI IMG/M metagenome (GOLD analysis project Ga0079224, IMG submission 80414) | Agricultural soil microbial communities from Utah to study Nitrogen management - Steer compost 2015 | ecosystem: Environmental > Terrestrial > Soil > Agricultural land | place: USA: Utah...
GAGCATGTTCCGGCGATGTTGATCCCGACCTGAATCGCGGATAGCGCGCAGCCTCTACGGCTACGCGCTGCTCACCGACTTCGTCCTGCTCTACCCGCTGTACGCGCTGCTCTTCGCCGACAGCGGGCTCTCCGCCGGGCAGATCTCCACGCTGCTGATCCTGTGGTCGGTCGCGGTCTCACTGCTCGAAGTGCCCACCGGCGTGCTCGCCGACACCCTGCCGCGCCGCGCGCTGCTCACCGCGGCGCCGCTGTTCTCCGCCGCCGGCTTCGCGCTGTGGACGCTGGTCCCGGCCTACCCCGCCTTCGCCGCCGGCTTCGTGCTCTGGGCGGCCGGCCTCGCCCTGGTCTCCGGCACGCTGCAGGCGCTGGTCTACGACGAGCTGGCGGCGATCGGCGCGACCGGGAGCTACGCCCGGCTGATCGGGCGGTCCCGGGCGCTGGGCACCGCCGGGATCGCGCTCTCCACCGCGCTGGCCGCACCGGTCATGGCGGCCGGCGGCTACCTCGCGGTCGGCGCCGGCAGCGTGCTGGCGATGCTCGCGGCGGTCCCGGTGGCGCTCTCCTTCCCCCGGGCGCGGCGGACCGCCGGCCCGGAGGAGGACGGCGAGGAGGCCGCCCCGGAGGCGGCCGGCCCCTGGCGGCGGCGGTACGCGGCGGTGCTCGGCACCGCGCTGGGCGAGGCGCGCCGCTCGGCGGCGGTGCGCACCGGGCTGGTCGCGATGGCGGTCCTGATGGGCGCGACCGCGCTGGACGAGTTCCTGCCGCTGCTCGCCGGATCGCTGACCGCCGACCCGGCGGCCGTCCCGCTGCTGCTGGTCCCGGCCGCGCTGCTGGCCGCCGCGGGGGAGTGGCTGGCCGGTCGGGGCGCCGGCAGGGCGGCCCCGGTGCTCGTCGCGGCCGCGGTCCTGCTGGCGGCCGGCGCCCTGGTCGGGCACCCGGCCGGGATGGTGCTGGTCGGCGCGGCGTTCGGCGCCTTCGAATGGGCCTCGGTGGCGGCCGAGACCCGGGTGCAGCACGCGGTCGCCGGCCCGGCGCGCGCCACCGTGCTCTCCGTCGGCGGGTTGGGCGCCGAGGCGGTGGCGGTGCTGGCCTACGCCGGATACGGGCTGGGCTCCCAGGCCGCCGGCCCGGGCGTGCTGTTCGCGCTGGCCGCCCCGGTGTTCCTGGTGATCGCCCCGCTGCTGCGCAGCCGTACCGGCCCGGGCGGCGCCCGGCGGGACCGATACTGGAGGCGATGAGACTGACACTTTTCTGGGAGCGGATGCACGAGCAGTTCGGCGAGGCCTACGCGGAGAGCCTGGCGCAGGACTACGTGATCGAAGGGCTGGGGTCGCGGACGATCCGCCAGGCGCTCGCCGACGGGGTCGCCGCCAAGGAGGTGTGGCGCCGGGTCTGCGAGGCGTTCGACCTGCCCGAGGCGGTCCGCTAGCGGACCGGGGCGCGCCGGCCGAGCGGAGGTACCGGTAATCGAACAGAAGTTCGGGTAGGGTTGTCAGTGACACCGGGGTTCGCGAGAGTGGTCGGAGACGCTCGGCGCGCATGCGGCCGGCGCCGCACCCCCGGCCGTCCACAGGTGGCGGAAGCCGTCGTGAAATGTCACGGCGAGGGCGTAGCGTCACTTCCGAGATGAAGAAGAAGACACCGACCCAACAGGGGTTCCCCGTGGCAGCTGCTGACCGAGACAAGGCTCTCGAAACCGCGCTCGCGCAGATCGAGCGCCAGTTCGGCAAGGGCTCCGTCATGCGCCTCGGCGATGACGACCGCCCGCCGATCCAGTCCATTCCGACCGGCTCCATCTCGCTGGACGTCGCCCTGGGCATCGGCGGGATCCCGCGGGGCCGCATCGTCGAGGTCTACGGCCCGGAGAGCAGCGGTAAGACCACCGTCGCGCTGCACGCCGTCGCCAACGCCCAGCGGGAGGGCGGCATCGCCGCCTTCATCGACGCCGAGCACGCCCTGGACCCCGAGTACGCCAAGAAGATCGGCGTGAACACCGACGACCTCCTGCTCTCCCAGCCGGACACCGGCGAGCAGGCGCTGGAGATCGCCGACATGCTGATCCGCTCCGGCGCGGTGTCCATCCTGGTGGTCGACTCGGTCGCGGCCCTGGTGCCGCGGGCCGAGATCGAGGGCGAGATGGGCGACAGCCACGTCGGCCTGCAGGCCCGGCTGATGTCCCAGGCGCTGCGCAAGATCGCCGGTGCGCTGCACCAGACCAACACCACCGCGATCTTCATCAACCAGCTCCGCGAGAAGGTCGGCGTGATGTTCGGCTCCCCGGAGACCACCACCGGCGGCCGGGCGCTGAAGTTCTACTCCTCGGTCCGGCTGGACGTCCGCCGGATCGAGACGCTCAAGGACGGCACCGACGCGGTCGGCAACCGGACCCGGGTCAAGGTCGTGAAGAACAAGACCGCCCCGCCGTTCAAGCAGGCCGAGTTCGACATCCTGTACGGCGTCGGCATCTCCCGCGAGGGCAGCCTGATCGACCTGGGCGTGGAGAACGGCATCGTGCGCAAGTCCGGCGCCTGGTACACCTACGAGGGCACCCAGCTCGGCCAGGGCAAGGAGAACGCCCGCAACTTCCTGCGGGACAACGCCGACATGGCCCTGGAGATCGAGAAGAAGATCAAGGAGAAGCTGGGCGTCCCGATGAAGGGGGACGACTCCGCCTCGCCGGCCGCCGATGCGGCCGCCAAGGAGCCGGAGCCCGCGAAGGAGAAGGAGCCCGCCGCCGCCCCGGCCGCCACCAAGCGCGGCGCCAAGGCCAAGACCGCCGCCGCGACGGATGCCTGACCCGCACTCCGAGTCCGGCTCCCCCGCCGAGGGGGAGCACGACGAGTACGACCCCGAGGCCCGGGCGCGCGTCCTCTGCCTGCGGATGCTGGCCACCGCACCGCGGACCCGCGCGCAGCTGGCCGAGGCGCTGCAGCGGCGCGGCATCGACGACCGCGTCGCGGAGACCGTGCTGGGCCGCTTCAGTGAAGTGGGGCTGATCGACGACGAGGCGTTCGCCGCCGCCTGGGTGGAGTCCCGGCACACCGGGCGGGGGCTCGGCCGCCGCGCGCTCGCCGCCGAGCTGCGCCGCCGCGGGGTCGCGGCGGAGACGGTCCAGGCCGCGGTGGACGACCTCAGCGCCGACCGGGAGGAGCAGACCGCCCGCGAACTGGTCCGCCGCAAACTCGCCGCCACCCGCGGCAAGGACGACGCGGTCCGGGTGCGCCGGGTGATGGGCATGCTGGCCCGGCGGGGCTTCCCGGGCGGGACGGCCTACCGGCTGGTCCGCGAAGAGCTGGAGGCGGAGGGCTCCGACCTGGAGCTGCCCGACCCGGACCTGAGCTGACCCGCCGCCGGCCGGCCGATCGTGATCGTTCAGTGATCAACTTCTTTGCCGCCGAGTGTTCTGCCAGGTCGGAGAGTGTATCGGCGGCACCTGTCCGCGGTTCGGCCACGCTGCGTGACCACCCTTCACTTGCCCGTCATGTGACGGGCGCCCTAACCTCGCCGCACAGGCGTATTAACTCCGCGCGCCTCGGGTAGCCCTATGCACAGCGGGCCACCCGCACACCGGGTACCGCGGAGGGGACGCCGGGGCGCCCGGTCCCGTGCGGCCGCACCCGGAGGCGCCGCACGGTCGGCCCCCGGCGGCGGAGACGGTTGGGGGAGGGGCATGGACGCTGCGACCGGCCCGCTGGCCGCCGGAACGGTCGCGCTCGCCGTCCTCGCCGCGATCGCCCTGATCCTGGTCCGCATTCTGCTCGCCGCCCGGGAGCGGCGCGCCGGGGAGATCCGCCGCGAACTCGCCGAGGCCAGGGAGCAGGCGGAGCGGATCCGCGCCGAGGCCGAGGCGGAGGCCGAACGGCGCACCGGGGAGCTGGACACCCGGCTGGCGGCGCGCCGTGCCGCGGCCGAGGAGGAGTGGGCCGCCGACCGCGCGCGGATCGAGGAGCGCCGCGCCGAGGCGGAGCGGCGCGAAGCCCGGCTGGACGAGCGGGAGCACCGGCTCGACGCCGAGCTGCGCCGGGTCACCGACGCCGGGCGCCGGCTGGACGAGCGCGAGGCCCGGCTGACCGAGCTCGAACGGACCCTCGCCGACCGGGAGCGGGAGCGGATCAGCGCGCTGGAGGCCGCCGCGTCGCTCACCGCGGAACAGGCCCGGGCCGAACTGGTCTCCGCGGCGGAGGCCCAGGCCAAGCGGGACGCGGTGCTGACCGTCCGGGAGATCGAGGCCGAGGCGCGCCGGAACGGCGAGAAGCGGGCCCGCAAGATCATCTCGCTGGCGGTGCAGCGCCTGGCCACCGAGCAGACCAGCGAGGCCGTGGTCTCGGTGTTCCACCTGCCCTCCGACGACATGAAGGGCCGGATCATCGGCCGCGAAGGGCGCAACATCCGCACCTTCGAGTCGGTCACCGGGGTCAACCTCATCATCGACGACACCCCGGGCGCGGTCCTGCTCTCCTGCTTCGACCCGGTGCGCCGGGAGGCGGCCCGGATCACCCTGGAGCGGCTGGTCCAGGACGGCCGGATCCACCCGCAGCGCATCGAGGACGTGCACGAGGCCAGCCGGGCCGAGGTGGACCGGCTGTGCGTGCGGGCCGGGGAGGACGCCCTGGTGGAGACCGGCGTCGGCGACATGCACCCGGAGCTGGTCACCCTGCTCGGCCAGCTGCGCTACCGCTCCTCCTACGGGCAGAACGTGCTGCAGCACCTGGTGGAGTCGGCGCACCTGGCCGGGATGATGGCCGCCGAGCTGGGCATGGACCCGGCCACGGTGAAGCGCGGCGCGCTGCTGCACGACATCGGCAAGGCCCTCACCCACGAGGTGGAGGGCAGCCACGCGGTGATCGGCGCGGAGATCGCCCGCCGCTACGGCGAGTCCGACGACGTGGTGCACGCGATCGAGGCGCACCACAACGAGGTGGAGGTGCGCACCGTCGAAGCGGTGCTCACCCAGGCCGCCGACGCGATCAGCGGCGGCCGCCCCGGCGCCCGGCGGGAGTCCCTGGAGTCCTACGTGGAGCGCCTGCAGCGGCTGGAGGAGATCGCCCGGTCCAACCCGGGCGTGGAGAAGGTCTTCGCCATGCAGGCCGGCCGGGAGCTGCGCATCATGGTCCGCCCGGACGACGTCGACGACGTCCAGGCCCAGGTCATCGCGCGCGACGTGGCCAAGCGGGTGGAGGAGGAGCTGACCTACCCCGGCCAGATCCGGGTCACCGTGGTCCGGGAGTCCCGAGCCACCGAGACCGCCCGCTGAGAGAGGGCCGATCGGGGCGGCGGAAACCGCCGGTCGGGAGAGGGGCGGCTTGTTAAACTCGCTCCATGAGCGATGTTTCTGTTCTCGGCGAGGGACCCGTGGAGGAGGTGTCCCTCTCCCTCCACCAGGGGACGCTCGCCGCGCTGAGAAAGCGCACCGGCGAACGTGGGATGTCCGCCTACATCGAGGAGCTCATCCAGCGAGACGTGGAGCGGGAGCGCCTGCGTGAGCTGATCGAGTGGGCCGAGGCCGAGCACGGACCGGTCGATCCCGCATCGGTCGAAGCCAAACGCGCGATTCTGCGCGGAGAGGTGGATGACCCCTCGGTGGACGCCGCGTGAACGGAACGCTCGTTCTGGACAGCGAAGGACTGTCCGGGCTCGTTCGGGGCGTCCCCACCGTCACTGACTGGCTTGCCGCGGCCGAGGCGGAGGACGTCCGGGTGGTGGCGAGTTCCGTGACCCTGGTCGAAGCACGTGACCCAAGGTCCATCAGGCGCGGTTCGACTACGCGGTATCCCGGGTGACCATCGTTTCGCCCGGCGAGACGGTCGCCCGCCGAGCGAGCAGGCTCCTGGCCGAGGCGGGCCTGCACGGCCACCGTCACGCCCTCGACGCGATCGTTGCGGCCACGGCGCTCGCCGCGCCGCCCCCGGTCACCCTGCTCACTTCGGACCCGAAGGACCTGCGGGCGCTGTGCGGCCCGCGCGTTCACGTGGTCCTGCTCTGACCTCCGCTGAGATCTTCTCGGCCGGGCGGCTCAGCCCTTCTCCGCCCCGCTCGGGGCGCTGCCGGGCCAGATGGGCTCGGGGCCGGGCGCGGACGCGGCCGCGGGCTTCCCGGCGGTTCCGGGAGCCGCCGGCCTCTCGGCCTCCTCGGCGGTGGGGGCGGCCACGGCCTCCTCGTCCAGCTCCGGCAGCGGCTCGGCCTCCAGCTCGGGGTCGGGGTACTCGGTGACCAGCTCGACCGGCGGCACCCCCGGCGGGGTGAAGCCGAAGACCTCGCCGTAGAAGGCCAGTTCGGCTTCGAGGGCGCGCTGCACCGCCTCGGCGCCGCGGAAGCCGTGCCCCTCGCCCTCGAACTCGATCAGCGCGTGCCGGATCCCGCCCTCGGCCAGGGCCGCGGCGAACTCCGAGGCCTGGGCGCGCGGCACCACCCGGTCCTCGGTGCCCTGGAGCAGCAGCAGCGGCACGCGCACCCGGTCGGCCCTGTTGATCGGGGAGCGCTCGCGGTAGGTCGCGGAGTAGCCGGGCAGCGGCCCGATCAGCGAGTCCAGGAAGCGGGACTCGAAGTCGTGCGTCTCGGCGGCCAGCCGGAGCAGGTCGGTCACGCCGTACAGGGAGGTGCCGCAGGCGAAGGCGTCGCCGGTGGCGGCGAGCAGCGTGGTGAAGCCGCCCGCGCTGCCGCCGCGCACCGCGATCCGGTCCGGGTCGGCGGTGCCGTCGGCGGCCAGCGCCCGGGCCACCGCCTCGGCGTCCTCCACGTCCAGCACGCCCCACATGCCGTGCAGCCGCTCGCGGTAGGTGCGGCCGAACCCGATGGAGCCGCTGTAGTTGACGTCGACCACCCCGATGCCGCGGCTGGTGAAGTAGGCCTTGGCCAGGTCGAGGGCGGTGGTTGCGCGGGCCACCGGGCCGCCGTGCACCCAGACCGCGTACGGCGCCGGGCCGTCCGCGGAGGCCTCCGGGTTGGCCGGCCGGTAGAGGTTGGCGTGCACGGTGCCGCCGTACCGCCCGGGCAGCTCGACCGTCTCCGGCTCCGGCAGGTAGCCGGGGTCGGGCAGGTCGTCCAGGGAGGCGCGCAGCGTCCGCACCCGGCCGGTGTCCGGGTCGAGCAGCACCAGGCTCTGCGGGGTGCGCGGCCCCGAGGCGAGGCCGACCACCCGCCGCCCGTCGCCGCCGAGCGTCTCCCAGCTGGTGAACGGGGTGTCCAGCGGGGTGAGCTCCAGGGTCTGCGGGTCGTAGACGGCCGGGGCCAGGTCGGCGCCGCCGTGCAGCACCACCAGGCGGCCGTCGTCCAGCCGCACGTAGGGGAGGGTGCCCAGCCGCGCCGGGCCCGGGGTGAACTCGCTCTCGTCCGGGTAGAGCGCGATCGCCTGGCCGGTCAGGCCGATCTCGTAGAGGTTCCAGAACCCGGGCCAGTCGGAGACGAAGCAGATCCGGGAGGCGCCGTTCCAGACCGGGTGCAGCACCGACTCCGAGACGCCGCCCTTGAGGGTGTAGGCGCCGGTGACCCCGTCCGGGCCGAGCCGGCCCACCCGCAGCTCGGTGCCGTCCCACGGCATGCGCGGGTGGTTCCAGGCCACCCAGGCCAGGTGCTCGCCGTCCGGGGAGGGCGTCGGCGAGGCGAAGAAGTCGGCCCCGGTGACCAGTACGGAGACCGCGCCGGGGTCCTCGGCGGCCCGGCCGGACAGCGGCACCGCGACGATGGCGCGCCGCACCGACCCGTCGGCGCCGTGCTCCTCGCGCACGCACACCACCCGCTTGCCGTCGGCGGACAGCGCCGGGTCGGCGTAGCGCAGCGCGGCCGGCGCGTCCGGCTCCGGGGTGAGCGGAACCGGCGTCCGGGAGTCCCGCTCCAGCAGGTAGAGGCGCTGGTCGGCGGCGTTGCTGAAGACGATGCCGTACCGGGTGCGGGCCTTGTCGTCGCGGCGCGGGACGGGCAGGTGGGACCGCCCGCCGTACTCGTGCACCCGGGTGTTCGCGCTCCACGGGGCGGCGAGGAGCTCGGTGTCGGCGCCGTCGGCGCCGCGCCGCATCACGGTGGTGCGGCCGCCCTCGTCCGGGCGGGCCTCCTCCCACCAGACCTCATCGCCGGCGACCGAGGGGAAACCCAGCCGTCGGACTCCTCGGGCGACGTCGCTCGCTGCGATCGGCGATGGCCAGGCGCCGTAGGGGGCCGTGACGCGGTCGGTCATAACGGAGATCTCTGTGCTCGCGGGGGTGAAGACCTACAAGTCGACCTTAGTGGTCGGGAGGGGGTCCGCGCATCGCGGCCGGACCGCGGCGGCCCCGCCCCCACCCCCTATCACCTGAGCCGACGGTGCCGGAAGCCCCCCGGCGGGCGCGCCCGGGACCGGCCCGGACCGGTCCCGGGCACGGGGCCGAGCGGGTCGTGCGGGCCACTAGCCTGGACATGTGAGCCAGAGTCGTACTTACGAGGTGCGGACCTACGGCTGCCAGATGAACGTGCACGACTCCGAGCGCCTGTCCGGTCTGCTGGAGGATGCGGGGTACGAGCGCGCAGCCGAGGGCAGTACCGCAGATGTCATCGTCTTCAACACGTGCGCGGTCCGCGAGAACGCGGACAACCGCCTCTACGGCAACCTCGGGCACCTGCGCCCGGTGAAGGACGCCCGCCCCGGCATGCAGATCGCGGTCGGCGGCTGCCTGGCGCAGAAGGACCGCGGCGAGATCGTCCGCCGCGCGCCCTGGGTGGACGTGGTCTTCGGCACCCACAACATCGGCTCGCTGCCGATCCTGCTGGAGCGCTCCCGGGTGCAGCACGAGGCGCAGGTGGAGATCGAGGAGTCGCTGCAGGCGTTCCCCTCCACGCTGCCCACCCGCCGGGAGTCGGCCTACGCGGCCTGGGTGTCGGTCTCCGTCGGCTGCAACAACACCTGCACCTTCTGCATCGTGCCGTCGCTGCGCGGCAAGGAGAAGGACCGCCGCCCCGGCGACATCCTCGCCGAGGTGCGCGCGCTGGTCGCCGAGGGCGCCGTCGAGGTGACCCTGCTCGGCCAGAACGTCAACGCCTACGGTTCGGAGTTCGGCGACCGGCAGGCATTCTCCAAGCTGCTGCGCGCCTGCGGGGAGATCGAGGGGCTGGAGCGGGTCCGCTTCACCTCGCCGCACCCGCGCGACTTCACCGACGACGTCATCGAGGCGATGGCCGAGACCCCCAACGTGATGCCGCAGCTGCACATGCCGCTGCAGTCCGGGTCCAGCCGGGTGCTCAAGGCGATGCGCCGCTCCTACCGGCGCGAGCGGTTCCAGGGCATCGTGCGCAGGGTCCGCGAGGCCATGCCCGAGGCGGCCATCACCACCGACATCATCGTCGGCTTCCCCGGTGAGACCGAGGAGGACTTCCAGGAGACCCTGGACGTGGTGGCCGAGTCCCGGTTCGCCTCCGCGTTCACCTTCCAGTACTCCAAGCGGCCCGGCACCCCGGCCGCGGAGATGGACGGCCAGCTGCCCAAGGAGGTCGTCCAGGAGCGCTACGAGCGGCTCATCGCCCTCCAGGAGCGGATCTCCGCGGAGGAGAACGCCAGGCTCGTCGGAACCGAGACCGAGCTGCTCGTCGCCGAGGGCGAGGGGCGCAAGGACGGCGAGCGCCGCCGGCTCTCCGGCCGCGCCCCGGACAACCGGCTGGTGCACTTCGCGGTCGAGGAGGGCGCCGAGGAGCCCCGCCCGGGGGACATGGTCCGGGTCGGCATCACCTACGCCGCACCGCACCACCTGGTCGCCGACTCTGGCGTGCGCGGACTGCGCCGAACCCGGGCCGGCGACGCCTGGGCGGCGCGCAACGGCGTCGCCGAGGAGTCGGCCAAGCCGGGCGTGATGCTGGGCATGCCGTCGATCGGCGCCCCCGCCCCGGTGCCGGCCGCCACCGGCGGCTGCTGCGACGCCTGACCGGGGCCGCCGCTGAGCCCGCCGGGGCGGGGGCGGCTTCTTCTCCCGGCCCCTTCCCGAAAGGCACGGACCTCCCCCGCCACGACCGCGGCCTCCTGGACCGGGTCGCAGCCGAACCCAATGCCCGCCCCCGCGAGGCGCCGGGCCGGGACACCCCGGCCCGGCGCCTCGCGGGGCCCATCGCGGCGGGCGACCGGCCGCCGTGTTGCGATGGACGCTTGAATCCGCCGTGCGGGGCGGCGGCCCCGGCGGTTCAGCCCAGCCGCACCGGCAGCTCGGCCAGCCGCCACATGAAGGGCAGCTGGTCGTGCCGGAGCTCCTCCTGGGGCACCGCGAGCGCGAGCCCGGGGTGGCGGTCGAACAGGCGGGTGAAGGCCACCTCGCCCTCCTGCCTGGCCAGGGCGGCACCGAGGCAGTAGTGCGCGCCGTGCCCGAAGCCCATGTGCGACTCGCGCCGCCCGGCCGGCTCGCGGGAGAGGTCCAGCCGACGAGGGTCGGGGAACTCGGCGGGGTCGTTGTTGGCCGACCCGAGCAGCGCCGCGTAGGCCCCGCCCTTGGCCAGGTGCAGCCCGTTGACCTCCATGTCCTCCGAGGCGTAGCGCAGCCGGGTGCCGTGGACCGGGCCGCACCAGCGCATCAGCTCGTGCACCGCGCGCTGGCCGATGTCCGGCCCGGTGCGCAGCAGGTGCAGCTGGTCGGGGTGGGTGAGCAGGGCCAGCGTCCCGTTGCCGATCAGGTGAGCGGTGGTCTCGTGCCCGGCGAGGATCAGGGTGAGCACCAGGGAGACCAGCTCGTCGTCGGAGAGCCGGTCGCCGTCCTCGTCGTGCGTGCGGATCAGCGCGGTCATCAGGTCGTCGGCAGGGCCGGTCCGGCGCTCGGCGATGAGCTCCTTGGCCTGCTCGGCGATGCCGATCAGCGCCTCCCGGCGCGGCCCGCCCTCGGTGATGAGCAGCCGGCCCCAGTCCCGCCAGGCGCTCCGCTGCTCCTCGGGGACGCCGACCAGCTCGCAGATGACGGTGATCGGCAGCGGGTAGGCGAAGTGCTCGATGAGGTCGACGACGCCGTCCTCGGCGTGCTCGGGCAGCGCGTCCAGCAGCCCGTCGGTGATCTCCTCCACCCGGGGGCGGAGCGCGTTGACCCGCCGGACGGTGAACGCCCGGGAGACGTGCTTGCGGATCCGGGTGTGGTCGGGGGCGTCCATGTCCAGGATGCTCGCGTCGACCAGGTAGCGCGCGTACTCCCGGGGCAGCCCGGACGCCTCCAGCATCCGCAGCCGGAGGTTGTCCGCGCCGCCCTCGGCGGAGGCGAGCGGGGTGGGGTCGTTGAGCATCCGCTTGTCGGAGAGGACCGCCCGGGCGTCCTCGTAGTGGGTGACCAGCCAGACCTCCTTCTCCACGCCGGGCAGCACGGCGGGGACCAGCCTGCCCCGGGCGCGCAGCCGCTCGTAGACCCGGTAGGGGTCGGTGAGGAAGGCGGGGTCGTACAGGTCCACCGGGGGGCCGGCGGCACTGGCGGTGTTCTCGGTGGGCGCGGACATGTCGGGTCCTCTCTCCATCGTGTGCCGGCCCCGCCGGGTCCGCGGCGGGGCCGGCCTCAGCTCAACTTCTGCCGGGCGATCTCCTCGACCAGCCGGTCCAGCAGGGTCTGGAACAGGTCGATGACGGCGGGGGCGGCGGCCTGCAGCCGCTCGGGCTCGGACGGCGCCTCGAAGGCGTCGCGGACGGTCCGCTCCAGCAGCAGGGCGGCGGAGGCGGGGTCGGGCGGGGAGAACGGCGAGAAGGAGCCGGAGACCAGGAATCCGGTCACCGTCGCGGCGTAGCTGAACACCCGCTCCTCGGCGGTGCTCCCGGGGCGCAGCAGCCCGTGCTCGTCCAGGACGCCGAAGTAGGCGCGGAGGGTCTCGACCCGCAGCCGCATCAGCTCGCCGACCTCCGCGGCCGCGGTGCGGGCCAGTACGCCGAGGGTCTCGGTATCGCCGATGATCACGGCGCGGGCGACCGGGTCCCGCTCCACCAGCCGGTACACGCCGGAGGCGATCCGGCCGGGCCGGATCGCCGCGGGGTCGGCGCGCATGTCCGCCAGCTCGGCCCGGAACATCTGCTCCTGCGCACGCATCAGCACGCTGAGGAACAGCGCCTCCTTGGTGGGGAAGTGCAGGTAGACGGTGCCCTTGCCGACGCCGGCGCGCTCGGCGACGTCGCTGATCGAGACCCGCCGGTACCCCAGGGCGGTGAGCAGCTCGCCGGCGGCCTGCAGGATCCGGTCGGCCCGCTCCTCCCGCCTGGCCGCGGCCCCCGGCCGCCCCCCGGTGCGCTGTCCCGTTCCGCTGCCGGCCATGCTCCCCGCTCTCCCCTCGACGCTCTTGCGTGACCAGATCGACCGATCCGGTCATACGGTCACGATAACCCGCGGGGCGCCGTCCGTACAGGCCCTCCGGGGGGAAGTCCTCCCGCCCCGGCGGGCCGCGGCCGCAGCCGGCCATAGGGTGGTGAGCCATGCTGATCGCCGCCGCCGTCTGCCCGCACCCGCCCCTGCTGATCCCCGAGGTCGCCCGCGGAGCCGCGGCCGAGCTGGACGCGGTCCGGGCGCAGTGCGCGGCGGCGCTCTCCGCGGTCGCCGCGGCCGGCGCCGACCGGGTCGTGATGGTGGGGTCCGGCGTACGGGAGCACACGCACGGCCCGGACGCCGGCGGGGACCTGGCGCCGTTCGGCACGGCGCTCCCGGTGGGGCCGCCCCCGGCCGAACTGCCGCCGGCGCTGACCGTGGGCCGCTGGCTCGCCGAACGCGCCGGGCTGCGCCCCGACCGCTACCTGGAGGTCCCGGCCGACGCGCCCCCTCGGCGCTGCGCCGAGCTCGGCGCGGAGCTGGCCGCCGCGGTGCCGCGGCTGGCCCTGGTGGCGATGGGCGACGGCAGCGCCCGCCGCCCCCCGGCCTCCCCGGGCCGCCCGGACGAGCGGGCCCCCGCCTTCGACGCCGAGATCGCCGCGGCCCTGGGCGGCGCCGACACCGACGCCCTGGCCGGGATCGACCCGGGGCGCGCCGACGAGCTGATGGCGGCCGGCCGCCCCGCCTGGCAGGTCCTGGCCGGCGCGGCCGCGGGCGCCGGCCTCTCCGGCGAGCTCCTCGCCCACGAGGCGCCCTACGGCGTCGGCTACTTCGTGGCCCGCTGGAGCTGAACGCACGGTCGGCCTCGGCCCCGCACCCATCCGCGCCAGACCCCGGTCCCGCGTCGCCCCTACGCACTCACCCGTGGTGCAGCGCTGCCCCCGCCACAGCGCCACCTCACCGGGCCCCGCACCCACCTCGTGGAGGAGCCCCGCGCCCGCTTTGATGAGGCCTTAGCACCAGACTCAACGTCATCGGGTAAGCGCTCTGCCCGCCACCGCCCACCCCTGCCGCGCCGCGCCCCGCTCAGCTTTTCCTGTTGTCCCCGGCCCCGTGCCCACCTCCGTTGATCTTGGCGGTATCGACCGGTCTGGGACCGCTGTCCTGTACCGGTGAGCACGCCGGGACCGGTCGATACCGCCAAGATCAACGGCTCCCTGGGGCGGCCCGCCGCTGTCACGGCGACGTTGGGGGAGCGCTGCACCGCTGGTGGGCACCGGGGGCAACGAGGTAGGGCGGCACCGCGGGGAGGTGCGCTTCCGGTGGGGGCGGGGTGGGGCGAATGCCTTCGTGAAGCGGCCGCCCCGCCGGGGCTCTGTTCTGCCCTTCTGCTCTGTCTCGCTCCGCTCCGCGCTGCTCCGCTCTGTCCCCGTGCGGTCTCGTTCTCCCGACGAGGCGCCGGTCAACTGCCGTGCGGGACCTCCATCGCGGCGAAGCGGGCGTCGAACGGGTCGGCGATCAGGGCCCAGCGGCCGTAGCCGGAGGCGCCGGGCGGGCGCAGCAGCGCGCCGCCGAGCTCGACCGCGCGGGCCGCGGCCCGGTCGGCGTCCTGCACCACCAGGTAGCACAGCCAGGCGCCGCGGCCTGCGGCGATGCGCTCGCCTGCGCCCGCGTAGACGCCGCACACCGGGGAGCCGCCGCTGTACAGCGTCACGTACTCCGCGTCGGCGATCCGCTCGGCCTCGTAGCCGAACATCCGGACCAGGAAGTCCGCGGTGGCCGGCACGTCCGCGCTGGTCGCCTCGGCCCAGATCGGGGCGCCGGGGACGCCGAACGCCTCGGCGCCGCCCAGCGAGCCGCGCGACCACAGGGCGAACTCCGTTCCGGCCGGCTCCCGCACGACGGCGCGGGTCCCCAGCCCGGCGACGTCCTCCGGCCCGGACAGCACCCGGCCGCCCAGCCCGGCGGCGGTCTCCAGGGAACCGTCCAGGTCGGGGGTTGCCAGGTGCGCCGTCCAGCACGCCGGCCCGGCCGGGTCCGCGGCGCTGCTCAGCCCGGCGACCCGGCGCCCGTCCAGCAGCGCGGTGGTGTAGGGGCCGGTGTCGAACTCCCAGCCGAGCAGTTCCCCGTAGAACCCGGCGGTGCGGCCGACGTCGGGGACCGCCAGGTCCAGCCACGCGGGCGCCCCGGAGGGATACTCCACGGAAGTCGTCATGGCGCGATTGTCCCTGAACAGGGCGTGCACCACCCCGGAAAACCGGTTAAAGGGGGCGTCAAGCGTCCATCGGACTTCTCTCCGCGGTTTCCCCGATTCCGCCCGCCCCGGGCTCCGCGGCCCCGGCGACCAGCTCCAGGGCCCGGTCGAGCAGGCCGGGGTCGTCGTAGCGGAGCCAGTGGACCCGCGGGTCGCGGCGGAACCAGGACTCCTGGCGGCGGGCGAACCGGCGGGTGGCGCGGACGGTCTCCTCGCGGGCGGCCTCCTCGTCGCACTCGCCGGCGAGGAAGCGCAGCACCTGGGCGTAGCCGAGGGCGCGGGGGGCGGTGCGCCCTTCGGCCAGGCCGTGCCGGGCCAGTTCGCGGACCTCCTCGACCAGTCCGGCCCGCCACATCAGGTCGACCCGCCGGGCGATGCGCTCGTCCAGCTCGGGGCGGGGCACCTCCAGGCCGATCTGCACGGCCGGGTAGCGGGACTCGTGCCGGGGCAGGGTCGCGGTGAACGGGCGGCCGGTCAGCTCGATCACCTCCAGCGCGCGGACGATGCGCCGGCCGTTGCCCGGCAGGATCGCCTGAGCCGCGGCCGGGTCGCACTCGGCCAGCCGGGCGTGCAGGGCGGCCGGGCCGCGCTCGGCGAGCTCGCCCTCCAACCGGGCGCGGACCGCCGGGTCGGTGCCGGGGAACTCCAGCTCGTCCAGGACCGCGCGGACGTACAGACCGGACCCGCCGACCAGGACCGGCGTGGTCCCGGCGGCGAGCATCCCGTCCACCAGGCCGCGGGCCAGCCGCTGGTAGCGCGCCACGTCGGCCGGCTCGGTGACGTCCCAGATGTCCAGCAGGTGGTGCGGGACGCCGCGGCGCTCGCCGGCGGGCAGCTTGGCGGTGCCGATGTCCATGCCGCGGTACAGCTGCATGGAGTCGGTGTTGACGATCTCGGCCGGACGCAGGCTCAGCGCGAGGTCGACGGCGAGGTCGGACTTGCCGGCCGCCGTCGGCCCGACCACCGAGACCACGACGCCCTTCCCCGGTTCCGGGGGGTGTGTTCTACCGCTGCCCATTCCTCCAGTCTGGCAGCGCCGGAACAGTGCTCGCGGACGTGCCCCGCGTTCTGTTCGGGCGGCTTAGGATGAGCCGCATGCGTTTCGCCAAAGGCCACGGAACCGAGAACGATTTCGTGATTCTCCCGGACCCCGACGGTGCGCTGGATCTCAGCGCCGACCAGGTCGCGCGGCTGTGCGACCGGCGCGCCGGCATCGGCGGCGACGGGGTGCTGCGGGTCGTGCGGACCGCGGCCCTGGAGGAGCCGGTCACCGGGACCGCCGCGGACGGCGAGTGGTTCATGGACTACCGCAACGCCGACGGCAGCATCGCCGAGATGTGCGGCAACGGGGTCCGGGTCTTCGCCCGCTACCTGCTCCACGCCGGCCTGGTCGACAAGGGCCCGATCACCGTCGGCACCCGGGCCGGGGCGCGCCGGGTCGAGGTGGAACCGGACGGCGACATCACCGTGGACATGGGCCTGCCCGAGGTGCTCGGCACGGGCGCCGCCCGGCTGGCCGGCGGCGAGGAGGTGCGCGGGGTGCGCATCTCGGTGGGCAACCCGCACCTGGCGTGCGTGCTGGACCGGCCGGTGGCCGGCGTCGATCTGAGCGCGGCCCCGGAGCTGGATCCGGAGGAGTTCCCCGAGGGCGGCAACGTCGAGGTGGTCGCCGAGACCGGCCCGGGCACCCTGGACATGCGGGTCTACGAGCGCGGCTCGGGGGAGACCCGCTCCTGCGGCACCGGCATCGTCGCGGCGGCGGTCGCCGCCACCGGTGCCGCCGGGACCCCGGCCACCTGGCGGGTCCGGGTGCCCGGCGGGGAGTGCGTGGTCTTCCTGGACGCCCGGGGCGCCCGGCTGCGCGGCCCGGCCGTGATCGTGGCCGAGGGCGAGGTCCATCCCGGGTGAGCCCGGCGGCGGGGTACCTGCTGCGCCGGCTGGTCGGAGGGCTGTGCCTGCTGGTGGCCGCCTCCAGTTGCGCCTACCTGCTCTGCGCGGCCGTGCTCGACCCGCGCGGCAACTACCAGGCGATGAACCCGCCGCCCCCGCCGGAGGCGGTGGCGCGGATGCTCGCGGAGAACAACCTGGACCCCGGGGCGCCGCTGGCCGAGCGGTACCTGGTCTGGGCGTCCGGGGCGGTCACCGGCGACCTGGGACGGACCTGGGACGGCCGCGAGGTCTCGGAGGAGCTGGTGCTGCGGGCCGGCGCCAGCCTGCGGCTGCTCGCCGCGGGAGCGGTGGCCGGTGCGGTCGGCGGCGTCGCGGCGGGCGCCTGGGCGGGGGCCCGCGGCGGGCGGTGGGACACCGCCGCCGCGGCGGGCGCGGCGCTGCTCGTCTCGGTCCCGCCGATCGTGGTGGCGCTGGTCCTGCAGGCGCTCGCGATCGCGCTGAACCAGGCCGCCGGGGGCGTGCTGCTGCCCGCGGTGGGCGAGCCGGAGGCGGGGGCGCCGCCGGGGGAGCGGGCCGCCCATATGATCCTGCCCACGCTGGCGCTGGCCCTGCCGCTGGCCGCGGTGTTCAGCCGCTACCAGCGCGCGCTGATGGCGGAGGAGGCCGGCTCCGACTACGTCCGCACCGCGCGGGCCAAGGGGCTGCGCCGGGGGACGGCACTGCGCAGGCACGCGCTGCGCTCCTGCCTGGTCCCCACCGCCGCTTATTTCGCCTACACCACGGCCGCCCTGTTCACCGGGGCGGTGTTCGCGGAGAAGGTCTTCGGCAGGCACGGGGCGGGGGAGATGCTCATCGACGCGATCGAGGCGGGAGACGCCAACGCGGCCGCCGCGGTGTGCGTCTTCGGTGCACTCTGCGTGACCGTCGCGGGGTTCGCCGCGGACGCGGTCCGGGCGGCCCTGGATCCCCGGGTCAGGGCCTGAACTGGGGAGAGCGGCCACCTCGGCCGAAGGAGAGGAGTAGTATTCCCGGATTGTTCGAATAGCGGCTTTCGTTCCGGCGGCTGTCCGGTCACTGCCCGAGAGGGGGCCCAGGTGCGCGAGGGACGGACTCGCGGAGGTCTCGCCGTGCTGTCCGCGGTTCTCCTGGCGGCCTCCGCCTGCACCGGCGGGAGCCAGAGCGAGCAGCGGACCGCGGCGTCGGCCGAGGCCACCGACATCAACGCCGCCGACCGGGGCGAACTGGCCGACGGCGGGACGCTGGAGTGGGGCATCAACGAGTTCCCGGCCCAGTGGAACCCGCACCACGCCGACGGCAACCTGGCCACCGTGGACACGGTGACGAGCGCCCTGCTGCCCTCCCCGTTCGAACCCGACCCGGACGGGGGCGCCCGGCCCGCCCCCGACTACGTGCTCGGCGCCGACGTGCGGCGCGACGGCGGGGGCCAGGTGCTCACCCTGGAGCTCAACCCCGAGGCGCACTGGTCCGACGGCACCCCGATCACCTGGAAGGACTACCGGGCCACCGCCGAGGCGCTGGCCGGCGGAGCCGACGGCTACAAGGTGCGCGGCGAGGTCGGCTACGACCGGATCGCCTCGGTGGAGCGCGGCGCAGACCCCTTCGAGGCGGTCGTCTCCTTCGACGAGCCGTTCTCGGAGTACCCCTCGCTGTTCGACCCGCTGCTGCCGGCCCGCTACGCCGGCGACCCGGAGGCCTTCGACACCGGCTACCGGGAGGACGTCCCGCTGACCGCCGGCCCGTTCGCCTTCGCCGGGATCGACCGGGGGCGGCAGACCGTGACGCTGAAGCGCTCGGCGGACTGGTGGGGCGACCCGGCGGTGCTCGACGAGATCGTCTTCCGCGCGATGGACGGCGAGGCGCTGACCACCTCCTTCCTGGAGGGCGGGGTGGACGCCTTCGAACTTCCGGTCGACGCGGCCGCCTTCGAGCGGGCCTCCTCGGCCGCCGACGGCGAGGTGCGCACCGCCCTGGGGCCGGACTACCGGCACATCACCCTCAACGGCGAGAGCCCGGCCCTGTCCGACGTCCGGGTCCGCCACGCGCTCTTCCTCGGCATCGACCGCGCGGCCCTCACCGACGCCGCCCTGGAGGGCGTGGACTGGTCGGCCGAGCCGCTGGGCAACCACTTCCTGCTGGAGGGCCTGCCCGGCTACACCGACAACAGCGGCGAGTGGGGCGAACGGGACACCGGCCGCGCCGCCGAGCTGCTGGACGAGGCGGGCTGGACGGCCGGCGACGGCGGCACGCGCACCAACGGGGACGGCGACCCCCTGACCCTGCGCTACCTGGTCCCCCGCGGCCACGCCCCGGCGCAGAGCGAGGCCGAGATGGTCCAGGCCATGCTGGAGGAGATCGGCGTCGCGGTGGACATCGAACCGGTCGGCGGCGACGAGCTGTTCTCCCGCTACGTGCTGCCCGGCGACTACGACCTGGTCTCCTTCGTCAACACCGGCGGCGACTTCCCGATCTCCAGCTCCCTCCCGCAGTGGGCCTCCCCGGCCGGAGGCGCCGCCGACCCCGACTGGCGCTCCAACGTCGGCCGGATCTCCGCCCCGGAGATCGACGCCGCCATGGAGGAGGCCCTCACCGCCCAGGACCCCGAAACCGCCACCGCCGCCGTCAACGAGGCCGACCGCCTCCTCTGGGAGGCCGGCCACACCCTCCCCCTCTACCAGCGCCCCCAGCTGATGGCCGTCCGCACCGACCTCGCCAACATCGGCGCCCCCGGCTTCCAGACCCTCGACTACGCCGACATCGGCTACCTCGAGGAGAAGGGCTGACCAGCCTGCACCCGCCGTTGGTCTTGGACTTATCGACCGGTCCCTGACCGCTGCCCAGTACGGGTGGGCTGCCTGGACCGGTCGATAAGTCCAAGACCAACAGAGTTCAGGAGAGGGATCACTCCTCGGCAGGGGGCTCCAGGGCGCCGCTGGTGAGTCCCTCCCGGGCCAGCCGGACCGCTTCCCGCGCCGAGTCGGCCAGCTGCTTCGCCTGCTGTTCGAACTCCTCCAGTGCGCGGAAGACCGCGCCGTAGCGGTGCTGCTCCTCGACGCCCATCTGCGGGATGCGCGCGGAGCGCGCGTCGGTCCGGAAGCTGCCGCTGGCACTGGTCGACCGCTGGGTGTTGGCCGGAGCGTGCAGGAAACCGTTGAGGAAATCGGCGTCGACCCGGTCGCTGCGGGTGCGGACCTCGGCCCCTTCCAGGGAGATGAGGCCGGCGTCGATGAGGTCGGCCAGGCGCACCGAAGCAGCCTTGAGCTCGCCGTCCCCCGCGCCGAGAGCGGGAAGCGATCCGGACAGCCGGGCCGCCGCCTCGTGCAGCCGTGCGCGCGCCGCAGCGTAGTCGGCGGCGTAGTCGGCGACCGCGGGGGTGATGTGGTGGGCCGGCGTGAGGTCGACGGCCTCGTCGAGCAGCTGGATAAGTGGGACGTCGACCTGGCGCGCCGCCGGATCCTCCGGATCTCCGTTGGAGGTCGCCGACAGGTCGACCATTGTGACCTGTGCGGCGGTGTCTCCTTCTGCTTCCGGTCGGCGCAGCAGCCACAGGTGCACCGACTGGGCATGGCCGCCGGCCAGACCGGGAGGGAGCGCGATCACCTCGGTGAGCAGGCCGCCGCGGACCAGATCGGCACGGACCCGCCGGCCGGTCCGCCGGTAGGCGGCCGATGCCGACATGACCACCGCCGTCCGGCCGCCCGGGGCGGTGTGCGCGTAGGAGTGCAGCAGCCAGGCCAGTTCGCTCTCGGCCCGGGGCGGAACCGCAGTCTCCCACCGGGGGTCCATCAGCAGCTCCTCGCGCCCCCAGTCCGCGGTGGCGATCGGGGGGTCGCAGACGACCAGCTCGAAGCGTTCACCTGTCCACTGATCGTCGCGGAGAGCGTCCCCGGTGCGCACCTCGGTCTTGCCGCCGGGCCGCTCCAGGCCCGCCCTGGCCAGGGTCAGCCGTGCCGCATCGGGGTCGCTGTCCTGCCCGGCGCGCCGGGCATCGGGGGCGCCCACGGCGAGGAGCAGGGAACCGGTGCCGCAGGCGGGGTCGAACACGCTGGCGGCGGCCGCGCCGGTGTACCGGGCCACCAGCCTGACCAGTCCCGGTGCGCTGGCGGAATCGGCCCCCGCACGTGGCGCAGTGGAGGAGAGGCGCACGGCCAGCGCTTCCAGTAGCCGAGCCGGTGAGGCCTGGCCGGCCAGGCGTCGCACTCGCTCGACGGCCTGCCCGGGGAGCCGTCCCGGAGCGTCCTCGGCGAGCAGCCCGGCGGTGTCGGCGAGACCGGTGAGGATCGAATCCGGGTAACCGGCGCGTAGTTCGTCCCAGAGCTGTACCTCTTCGGAGGCGTCGGTCCCCTTGCCCTGACCGTCCAACCAGGCCCGGATCTCGGCGAGGGAGAACAGCGGGCTGGACGGGGTGCCGGCCACCGGGGCGGGGAAGTCCTCGTGCCTGCGCCGCCAGTTGGAGACCGCGGCCCGGGTGACGCCCGCCAGGCGGGCGATGTCCGCGGCGGTGACATGCCGTTCGCCGGCGCGGCTCTCGCTGCTCCCGGTGGTGTGCTCCATGCGTTCACAGTACACGGGCTGTCCGGTTCCGGTCGTGGCCGGCGGTGCGGTGTTAACAGTGCGTCGAGCTGGTTTCCAGCGCCGGCTTCGTCTGTTGTTCCGGTTCAGGCCGTTGATCGGGAAACGGGAGGCGGAAGAAGGGAGCGTCGTGACAACGGAACGGGGAGGTGGGGAGTCTTGTCTAGAGCGGCGGAAGCGCACCGGTTGTGTACACGCCTATTGGTGTGTATGTTTGCTATGTAAACAGAATTCGATTGATGTCACTGCAGGCGAGGGTGACGGCCGGGCCACAGCCTGGAAGCATGGAAACGGTGTGCGTGCAAGGCGCGGAAAGAGCAGCACGCGGCAGGCCCCGAGGAGGACGATGAGTCGGCGATACGTGGCGGAGCGCTTCCAGCTGGTCGGAGAGCTCGGCAAGGGGGGCATGGGCGAGGTCTGGCGCGCCGAGGACACCTCGGTGCCGGAGGGGGAGGCGGGCCGGCAGGTCGCCCTCAAGCTCATCCTGCAGACCCGGACCGGCGGCGCGCTCGACCCGGAGGGCAAGGCCACCCGGCGCTTCCTGCGCGAGGTCGAGATCATGCGCCGGCTCCGCCACCCGCGGATCCCCCGGGTGATCGACGGCGGTGTGGACACCTCCGGCGGCGGCTACCTCCCCTACCTCGCGATGGAGATGCTGGACGGCGTCTCACTGGCCGACCTGGGCGTCGAGGAACCGCAGCTCCCGGTCTCCTGGGCCGC
>Ga0079224_100002758_pt1 | contig 21660 bp, 17 predicted proteins | sample Stecom2015_FD_80414 | JGI IMG/M metagenome (GOLD analysis project Ga0079224, IMG submission 80414) | Agricultural soil microbial communities from Utah to study Nitrogen management - Steer compost 2015 | ecosystem: Environmental > Terrestrial > Soil > Agricultural land | place: USA: Utah...
CCGCCTCGACCTCGGGGCCCTCGGCGACCTCGAAGCCCATCCCGACGAAGATGTCGGTCATCCGCTCGGCGACGGTGGTGATCGGGTGCCGGGCGCCGCGCGGGGCCCGGTCCCAGGGGAGCGTGACGTCGACGGCCTCCTCGACGAGGACGCGGGCGTCGCGCTCCTCCTCCAGGGCGGCCTGGCGCGCCTTGAGCGCCTCGCCGACCTTCTTCCGGGCGCCGCCGACGCGCTTGCCCGCCTCGGCCTTGGCCGACGGGGGGAGCGCACCGATCTCCCGGTTGGCCAGGGCCAGCGGCGAGCGGTCCCCCGCGTGCGCGGCCTTGGCCTCCTTGAGCGCTTCCAGGGAGTCGGCGCCGGCGATCGCGGCCAGCGCCTCGTCCAGCATCCGGGCGACCTCGTCCGGGTGCAGCGCGGTCACCTCGACCGGGTCGTAATCGTTAGGTGCAGACATGGTTCTTTCGCCTCGCGGCCCGCCGCGCCGCGGCGGGCTCCGGTGAGCAGGGCAGGATGAATGCGTGATGCGTCGGCACGCACCGGGGCGCGTGCCCGCGTGCCGGGGAAGCGCGGCCCGCCGGCGGCCGGTCCGCTCAGGCGAACTCGGGGGTGCCGGCGGGCATGGTAAATCGGAACTCGGCGCCGCCGGTGGGCGCGCGGCCGACCGTGATCGCGCCGCCGTGCGCCTCGATCAGGCCTTTGACGATGAACAGGCCGAGGCCGGTCCCGCCGCGGCGCCGCGAGCGCCAGAACTGGCGGAAGACGCGCGGCACGGCCTCGGGCGGGATGCCCGTGCCTTCGTCGCGCACCGTCACGGCCGCTCCCTCCTCATGGGGCTCGATCACTACTGTGACAGTACCAGCGCCGTGCCGCACGGCGTTTTCCAGCAGGTTGGACATGATCTGCTCGATCTTGTCCGCGTCCAGCCACAGCTCCGGCAGCGGGCCGCGGACCTGGAGGCGGAAGCCGTCCGCCGGATCGCCGGCGGCGACCCGGCCGGCGATGATCTTGCGGACCCGCCCGGGCAGGTCGACCACGGCCCGGCGCAGTTCGAGCCGGCCTGACTCGATCCGCGACACGCTGAGCAGCTCGGTGATGAGCCGGGTGACCCGGTCGGCGTCGGCGTTGACCGTCTCCAGCATGAAGATCTTCTGCCGCTCGGTGAGCCGGTCCCAGCGGGCCAGCACGGTGGCGGTGAACCCCTTGACGCTGGTCAGCGGGGAGCGCAGTTCGTGGGCGACGGTGGAGACCAGGTCGGCGCGGCTGCGCTCGCCGCGCTCGCGGGGGGCGCAGTCGCGCAGCGTGACCACCAGGCGGGTCAGCTCGCCGGCGGGGCGGTCGCGCACGTAGCGGGCGGCCATCAGCACCTCGCGGCCGTCCGGCAGGAGCAGCCGCTGCTCCGGCTGGCGGGTGCGGGTGCGCAGGCCCCCGTAGGGGTCGGAGAACTTCCACCAGTCGCGGCCGTCGGAGTCGGTGAGCGGGAGGGCGTCGCGGAAGTCTCGGCCGATCGCCGAGGCCGCCGGGACACGGCACAGCCGCGCGGCCATCCGGTTGAAGGCGACCACGCGGCCGTCGCGGTCGGCGACGAGCAGGCCGTCCGGTAGGTCGTCGGCGTCGAGCCGCGCGCCGGATCCGCCGGGTTCCGCCGATTGGTCGCCGCCCACGACCGCCTCCCGCACCGTGTTCCCCCTCCGCCCTCCCGCGGTGCGCAGGGGGCGTCACGCTATGTCATTACCCTGCCTTGACCGCCGCTATCCGCGAACGTCGATGACACAGAGAGTATCGACGACGGCGTGGGCATGGGCAACCCGCGGGCGACCCGCAATCCGGGTCGCCGCCGCGGGCGGCTACGAGCGATCCGCATCGCGGCGCTGCTCGCGGGCGGTGGTGTAGAGGCACACCGCCGCCGCGGTGGCCAGGTTGAGGCTCTCCGCGCCGCCGTAGATGGGCACCCGCACGGCGCCGTCGGTCAGCGCGATCGTCTCCGCCGGCAGCCCCCAGGCCTCGTTGCCGAAGACCCAGGCCACCGGGCCGTCCAGCGCACCGGAGTCGGCCGCCTGGTGCAGGTCGCGGTCGCCCGCGCCGTCCGCGGCGAGCACCGCCGCGCCCTCGGCGCGCAGCACCGCGGTGACCTCGGCGGCCAGCGCGCCGACCACCACGGGCAGGTGGAACAGGCTGCCCGCCGAGGCGCGGACGCACTTGCCGTTGTAGGGGTCGACCGAGGCGTCGGTGAAGACGACGGCGTCGGCCCCCGCGGCGTCCGCGGTGCGCAGCACGGTGCCGGCGTTGCCGGGGTCGCGCACATGCGACAGGACCGCCACCAGCCGGGCTCCGGCGACCTCGGCCAGCGGCACGTCGAGGAACTCGCAGACCGCGACGATGCCCTGCGGGGTGACGGTCTGCGCGAGCTCGGCCATCACCTCCATGCTGACCCGGTGCACCGGCACGCCCGCGGCGTAGGCCGCGTCGGTCAGCTCGAGGTGGCGCTGCACCGCCTCGGCGGTGGCGAACACCTCCACCGTGGCCCCGGGGCGGGCCAGCGCCTCGCGCACCGCCTGCGGCCCTTCCGCGAGGAAGCGCCGCTCACGCTGCCGGAACGCGCGTTTGGCGAGCCGACGAGCCGCCTTGATCCGGGGGGAGCGGATGCTGGTGAACTCGTGGCCCGCCGTCACGCGATCGCCTTCGGCGCTCAGGCCGCGGCCTGCTGCCGGGCGGAGTCGGGCAGCGCCTTCTTCGCGGTCTCCACCAGGGAGGCGAAGGCGGCCTGGTCGTTCACCGCGAGCTCGGCGAGCATGCGGCGGTCGACCTCGATGCCGGCGGCCTTGAGGCCCTGCATGAACCGGTTGTAGGTGAGGCCGTTGGCGCGGGCGCCGGCGTTGATGCGCTGGATCCACAGGCGGCGGAACTGCCCCTTCCGGTCCTTGCGGTCCCGGTAGGAGTAGGTCATGGAGTGGAGCATCTGCTCCTTGGCCTTGCGGTACAGGCGCGAACGCTGGCCGCGGTAGCCGCTGGCGCGCTCGAGGACGACCCGGCGCTTCTTCTTGGCGTTGAGAGCCCGCTTCACGCGTGCCATGTGACTCCCTCAAGGTTTCCGGCGGCGCTCACCGCGCCGCCGCCGACCCGGGCGGATCCGCCCGCGGCCGATCATCGAACGTGTACGGTCGCGAAGTGCGGGCTCAGCCCAGCAGCTTCTTGATCTTCTTGGCGTCGGCCGGGGCCAGCGGGACGTCACCGGTGAGGCGGCGGGTGCGCTTGGTCGGCTTGTGCTCCAGAAGGTGGTTCTTGTTGGCCCGGCGGCGCATGATCTTGCCGGAGCCGGTCACCCGGAAGCGCTTGCCTGCTCCGCTGTGCGATTTGTTCTTCGGCATCTCGCCGTCGTCTCCTCGTCGTCGGGCGCACCTCGGCCGGGCCTCGGTGCTTCTGGTGTTCGGCGCGATGGCGCCGGGCCGCCGTGCAGCGGCCCGGCGCACTGTGCTCGCTCGCGCCCTGGCGTGGGGGCCGGTCAGCCCCGGCCGCTCTGCTGCTCCTCGCGGCGGGCCCGGCCGGCCTCGGCCGCGGCGCGGGCCTCGGCCTTGTGCTCGGAGCGGCGCTTGTGCGGCCCGAGCACCATGACCATGTTGCGGCCGTCCTGCTTGGGCTGCGACTCGACCGCGCCGAGGTCGGCGACGTCCTCGGCGAGCCGGGCGAGCAGCCTGCGGCCCAGCTCCGGACGGGACTGCTCGCGGCCGCGGAACATGATCGTCACCTTGACCTTGTCCCCGCCCTTGAGGAACCGCACGACGTGACCCTTCTTGGTGTCGTAGTCGTGCGCGTCGATCTTCGGGCGGAGCTTGATCTCCTTGATGATCGTGTTCGACTGGTTCTTGCGCGACTCGCGCGCCTTGACCGCGGACTCGTACTTGAACTTGCCGTAGTCCATCAGCTTGGCGACCGGAGGACGCGCGGTCGGCGCGACCTCGACCAAATCGAGGTCGGCCTCCTGGGCCAGACGCAGCGCGTCCTGCACGGAGACGATGCCGACCTGCTCTCCGTTGGGTCCGACGAGTCGGACCTCGGGAACCCGGATGCGGTCGTTGATGCGGGGCTCGGCGCTGATGAGACCCCTCCCTAGCCTTGTCGTGTGCGGTGGTTCGTTCCCTGATGGGGATTTCGCCCTCCCCCTCGCGGAAAAGGGTGCGGAAAGCGAAAGACCCCGCCGGCCATGTGCAAGCGGGGTGATCCACCGGACGAGGCGAGGGGAGCGCGCGCCGAGGCATTCGCCTCCGCGATGCGGCGCCCGCCGCCGACCGGAACCCGTTCGGGTCTCGCCCCGACGGGTGGGAGGATCCGCCTCCGCTTACGCTTCCGGGCGCACGGTGACGCCCGGATCAGGTCAGGAACCCACTCTACCAGCTGTCCCGCAGTGCGCCGCGCCGCTCCAGCTCGGCCTCGCCCGCGGCGCGCATCGCCTCCACCGGAGCCTGCGCGCACCCGGTCATCAGCTCCACCTGCACCGCGGCCTGGTGCAGCAGCATCGGGAAGCCGCCGACCACGGTGCGCCCGGCGGCGCGCGCGGTGCGGGCCAGCGCCGACGGCCAGGGGCTGTAGACCACGTCGAACACGGCCGCGCCGGAGGCGGCGACCGCCGGCGCCCAGGCGTCCGCGGCGCCCGCGGGCAGCGTGGAGGCCACCAGGTCGACGCCGAGCCGCCGCTCGGCCTCGGCCAGCGGGGCCAGTTCCACCCGGGCGCCGGTCCGCTCGGCGGCCTCGGCCACCCCCGCGGCGCGGGCCGGGTCGCGGGCGAGCACGGCGACCTCGTCGGCGCCCATCCGGTGCAGCGCCGCGACCGCGGAGGCCGCGGTGGCGCCGCCGCCGAACACCGCGGCGCTGCGCACCGCCCCCAGCCCGGCCTCGCCCAGCGCGCGGACGATGCCCGCCACGTCGGTGTTGTAGGCGTGCCGGCCGCCGCCGGCGAAGATCAGCGTGTTGGCCGCGCCGACCTCCCGGGAGGCCTCGTCCGCGGTGTCCGCGGCGGCCAGCGCCGCCTTCTTCAGCGGCATGGTCAGCGAGAGCCCGGCCCACTCCGGGCCGCAGCCGGCCAGGAAGCCGGGGAGGCCGGCCTCGTCGCACTCCACCGCGGTGTAGCTCCACTCCTCCGCGATGCCCAGGGCGGCGTAGGCCGCGCCGTGCAGCACCGGGGAGAGCGAGTGGGCGATCGGCGAACCCAGCACCGCCGCGCGCATCATTCCCCCTGCCAGTTGTTCTGGAAGCGCTCCTTGAGGGTCAGGAACTCTTCATAGGTCTCGGCGAACTCGGTGGTGCCCTGCTCGGGGTCGGTGGCCACGAAGTACAGCCAGTCGCCGTCGGCGGGGTCCAGGGCCGCCTTCATCGCGTCCTCACCGGGGCTGACGATCGGGCCGGCCGGCAGCCCGGTGCGGCCGTAGGTGGCGTAGTCGCTGTCGGCCTCCTTGCACTCCGCCAGCTGGTCGTTGCTGAGCGCGATGCCGTGCTCGCCGATGACGTAGAAGCAGGTGCTGTCCATGCCGAGCTCCATGCCTTCGTCGAGGCGGTTGTAGACCACCGCCGCGATCTTGGGCATGTCCTCCACCGGCCCGGTCTCGGCCTGCACGATCGCCGCGACGCTCATCACCTCGTTGGGGTCCAGGTCGACGTCGCCGGCCCGGTTCTCCAGGTCGATCCCGGGGTCTTCGGCGGCCTGGTCGAAGCGGCGCACCATCGCGGAGAGCACCTCCTCCGCCGAGTCGTCCGGCGAGAAGGTGTAGGTGTCCGGGAACAGGTAGCCCTCGGCGCCCTTGTCCGCGTACTCGGGCAGGCCCAGCGCGTCGGTGTCCTCGTAGGCCGCCTCCAGCTCCTCCAGCGGGATGCCGACCTGCTCGGAGAGCTGGGCGAGGATGGCGTCCGAGCGCTCCCCCTCCTTGACGGTCACCTTCACCCCGATCCGCGCCGCCGGGTCGAGCAGCAGCTCGGCGGCGGCGTCCGCGCTCATCTCCGAGCGCATCAGGTAGGTGCCGGGGCTGGGGTGCGCCCCGCCGTCCAGCGCGTTGACGAACGCCCGGGAGCTGGCGACCACGCCGGCCTCCTCCAGGATGTCGCCGATCTGCGCGCCGGTGGCCCCCTCCGGGACCACCACCTCGACCTCGCCGGAACCGGCGCCGTCGTAGTCGGCGGGCAGCAGGTAGGTGCGGGTGACGAAGCCGCCCGCGCCGACCACCACGAGCAGCGCCGCGCCGGCGGCCAGCAGGGTCATCTTCCGGCCGCCGCGCTTGCGCCCGCGCCCGGCGGAGCGGCGGCCGGACCGGCGGCCGCGGCGGGACCGGCCCTCGTCGTCCTCCTCGTCGCCGGGGGGTTCCGGGGCCGCCTCGGCGGCCTCCTCGGCTTCCGGCTCCTCGGGCCGCTCCGGTTCGGCGCGGCGGCGCCGGCGGCGGCGCGGTTCGGGCTCCTCGGCGGCGGGCTCCGGTTCCGGAGCGTCCTCCTCCGCCCGGCGCCGCCGCCGGCGGCGGCGCGGGGCCTCCTCGGCCTCCCGGGGATCCTCATCGGGCCCGGCGCCGTAGGGCTCCGCCTGCACCGGGGCGGGCTCAGGCTCTTCGGCCGCGCGGCGGCGCCGGCGGCGGCGCGGCGGCGCCTCCGCCTCGGCGCGCTCCGGGGCGGACCGGCGGCTCCGCCGCGGCTCGGGCTCCTCGGCCACCGGTTCGGCCGGCGGCTCCGGCTCGGCGCGGCGCCGGCGGCCGCGCCGGGGCGGCTCCTCCTCTCGGGCCGACTCCGCCCGGTTCTGCCGGCGCCGCACCGGGACCGCGTCGAAGTCGAGCGTGCGGTGGCGCAGCGGCTCCTCGAAGGGGTCGGGGTGGTCGTCGGAGTCGCGCAGCGCGCCGAAGCCCAGCGGGTCGTCCTCTTCGGCCGCCCGCCGGTGGCGGCGGCCGCGGGGGCGGCGCTCCTCCTCGGCGGGCGCGGCGGGGCGGACCGGCCCCTGGGCGTCGGGGTCGGTCTCCGGTTTGCGGCGGCGGCCGCGGCGCGGCGCGGCCCCGGAGGGGTCGGCGGCGTAGGACCGCGCGCCGGTGTCGGTGTCGGAGTACCGGTGGCCGCCGGTGTCGGTGCGGGGCTGCGCACCGGTGTCCGAATACCGGTGCCCGCCCGTATCGGCGTAGCGGTGCGCACCGGTGTCCTGCCGGGCCGCGGACCACGGGTCGGTGAGCGGGTCCCCCTCCCGGGGGACGGTTCCGGTGGAGCGGTGCCGGGACCCCCGCGGCGCGGACGGCCAGGGGTCGGTCAGCGGGTCGGCGGCCGGGGTCGGCCCGGTGAGCGGGTCGTCCGCGGACCGCGCCTCGGAGCGCGGCTCCATCCGCTCCCGGCGGCCCCGGTAGCGGCGGCCGCCGTAGCGGTCGTCCTGGGTGTCGTCGTTCATCGGCCCACCTCGACGACCTCGCCCGGCGGGCGCCCCGACGAGCGTTCGGCGTCCAGCGCAGCCTGGAGCAGCACCGTCGCCGCGGCCTGGTCGATCACCGAGCGGCGCGCCTTGCCGCCCTTGGCGCCCCGGCGGCCGTAGGAGGCGCCCGCGTGCAGCTGCTGCTGCGCGGTGACGGTGGTCATCCGCTCGTCCACCAGGCGCACCGGGACGGGGTGCAGCTTCTGGGCGAGGAGCGCGGCGAACGCGCGGGCCTTGCGCGCGGCCGGCCCCTCCGTTCCGGAGAGCGACGCCGGGAGCCCGACGACCACCTCGCGCGCCTCGCGCTCCAGTACCAGGGCGGCGATCCGGTCCACGTCACCGGGACCGCGCCGCACCGTCTCGACCGGGCTGGCGATGAGTCCGCCCGGGTCGCTGGCGGCGACGCCGATCCGGGCGTCTCCCGGGTCGACCGCGAGTCGTACGCCGTGCCTCAACGGCTCGGCTCCCCCATGCGGGTGCACGGGGTGGCGGGGGGAGCGGTCACGTCTTCGGTCCTTTCTCGGCTCGCGCCGCAGCAGGCGCTCGGGGCGCCGCGCACCGAGGGCGCGGCAGCGGGCGCCGCGCGCCGGAGCGGTACCGGCGCGCGGCGGGCGTCTTATGTCGCAGTCTGCCTCGGATCGAGGCTAGGCGGAGGTCGCGACGCGCGCTTCGACCGCGCTCAGCGCGCGGTCCACGGCGCCGGCGTCGGTGCCGCCGCCCTGCGCGACGTCGGGCTTGCCGCCGCCACCGCCGCCGAGCTCGCGGGCGGCCACGCCGACCAGCTCTCCGGCCTTGAGGCCGCGCTGGTTGGCGGCCTTGTTCGCGGCGACCACCACGACCGGGCGGTCCTTGGGCACGCCGGCCACCGCGACCACCACGGGACGGTCGGCGTCCAGCCGGCCGCGCACGTCCAGGGCGAGCCTGCGCAGGTCGTCGCCGGTGGCGCCGTCCTCGGCGCGGTGCACGACCAGCAGTGCCCCGGCGGTCTCCCGAGCGCCGGCGGCCAGGTCCGCGGCGGCCTGCAGCACCCGCTCGGCGCGCAGCCGCTCGATCTCCTTCTCCGCGGCGCGCAGCCGGGTGACCATCGCGTCGATCCGCTCGGGGAGCTCCTCGCGCGGCGTCTTGAGCTGCTCGGAGAGCTGACCGACCAGGAGGGACTCCTTGGACAGCCGGCGGAAGGCGTCGATGCCGACGGCCGCCTCCACCCGGCGCACGCCGGAGCCGATCGAGGACTCGCCGAGCAGCTTGACCACGCCGAGCTGGCCGGTGGCGCCGACGTGCGTGCCGCCGCACAGCTCGCGGGAGTAGTCGCTCATCTCGACGACCCGGACCCGGTCTCCGTACTTCTCGCCGAACATGGCCAGCGCGCCCATCTTGAGCGCCTCGTCCAGCGAGGTCTGGAAGTCTCGCACCTGGATGTCGCCGGCCAGGACGGTGTTGACCTCCTCCTCGACCTCGGCCAGCTCGGCCTCGCCGAGCGCGCGCTCGGCGGTGAAGTCGAAGCGGAGCCGGCCCGGCCGGTTCTCCGAGCCGGCCTGCCCGGCGGAGGGGCCCAGCGCGTTGCGGAGCGCGGAGTGGATGAGGTGGGTCGCCGAGTGCGAGCGGGAGACCGAGGCGCGGCGGTCGGTGTCGATGGCCGCGCGGACGGTGTCGTCCAGCACGAGCTCGCCGCTGCGCACCGTGCCGCGGTGCACGAACAGGCCCGGCAGCGGCTTCTGCACATCGTCGATGTCGGCGACGCCGCGGCCGTCGGCCTCGATCACGCCCTTGTCGGCGAGCTGGCCGCCGGACTCGCCGTAGAACGGGGTGCGGTCCAGGACGATCTCCACCTGGTCGCCGGCCCGGGCCGCGCCGACCGCCTCGCCGTCCACGATCAGGCCGAGGACGCGCGCCTCGCCCTCGTGGTCGGTGTAGCCGAGGAACTCGGTGGCGCCGGAGGTGTCCAGCAGCCGCGCGTAGACGCTGATGTCGGCGTTGCCGAGCTTCTTGGCCTTGGCGTCGCGCTTGGCGGTCTCCTTCTGCCGGGTCATCAGCTCGGTGAAGGCGTCCTCGTCGACCTGGAGGCCCTGCTCGGCGGCCATCTCCAGGGTGAGGTCGATGGGGAAGCCGTAGGTGTCGTGCAGCTGGAAGGCGTCGGCGCCGGAGAAGGTGCTCCCGCCGGCCGCGCGGGTGCGCTCGGCGGCCCGGTTGAACAGGGCGGTGCCGGAGCGCAGCGTGTCGGCGAAGTTCTTCTCCTCGGTGTCGATGACGCCGAAGATGACCTGGGCCTTGTCCAGCAGGTCGGGGTAGATGTCCTTCATCGCGTCGATGCTGACCTCGGTCAGCTCGTGCAGGAAGGAGGCGTCGGTGCCGGAGAGCAGCCGCAGGTTGCGGATGGACCGGCGGAGGATGCGGCGCAGCACGTAGCCGGCCTTCTCGTTGCCGGGCCGGACCCCGTCGCCGACCAGCATGACCGCGCTGCGCACGTGGTCGGCGACCACCCGGAGCATGACGTCCTGCTGCTCGTCGTCGCCGTAGCGGGTGCCGGTGAGCTCGGCGGCCCGGTGCAGCACGCGGCCGATGATGTCGGTCTCGTAGATGTTGTCGACGCCCTGCAGGACCGCGGCGAGGCGCTCCAGGCCCAGGCCGGTGTCGATGTTCTTCTTCGGCAGCTCGCCGAGGATCGGGTAGTCCTTGCCGGACCCCTCGCCCCGCTCGTACTGCATGAAGACGAGGTTCCAGATCTCGATGTAGCGGTTCTCGTCGGCCTCCGGGCCGCCCTCGGCGCCGTACTCCGGGCCGCGGTCGTAGAAGATCTCCGAGCAGGGGCCACAGGGGCCGGGGACCCCCATGTCCCAGTAGTTCTCCTCCTTGCCCATGCGCTGGATGCGCTCCGGGCGGACGCCGACCTTGTCCCGCCAGATCTCGGCGGCCTCGTCGTCGTCGAGGTAGACGGTGACCCACAGCCGCTCCGGGTCGATGCCGAAGCCGCCCTCCTCGACCGGGGTGGTGACCAGTTCCCAGGCCAGCGGGATGGCCCGCTCCTTGAAGTAGTCACCGAAGGAGAAGTTGCCGAGCATCTGGAAGAAGGTGGCGTGCCGGGAGGTCTTGCCGACCTCCTCGATGTCCTTGGTCCGGATGCACTTCTGCACGCTGGTCGCGGTGGCGTGCGGGGGCGTGCGCTGCCCCAGGAAGTAGGGCTTGAACGGCACCATGCCGGCCGGGACCAGCAGCAGAGTGGGGTCCTCCGCGATCAGGCTCGCGGAGGGGACGACGGTGTGTCCGTTCTTCTCGAAGAATGCGAGGAAGCGGCGCGCGATTTCTGCCGTCTCCATCAGGGGCCGTCCTTCTTCTCGGGCGCATCGTGGGCGCCGTGCGGTTCGATCACCGGCCGTGCCGGCCCTCCGGGGGGTGGGAGCGCGGGTCTGCCGTGGCTCTTCCGGGGGGAGGCGTAGAGGCGGCGCAGCTCGGCCTCCCGCTCCTCGGTGGCGGCGTGGACGTCCTCGTTGAACTCGCGCAGCGCTGCACGGTAGTCGGCGATCCGCCCCTCGCCGCGGCCGGCGATGCCGTCCGGGCTCCACGCACGGGCCGTGCGGTTGAGCCTGTGGACAACATACCCGCCAAGGGCCGCACCTGCGACAAGATAAGCGAGCCTGCGGATCATCGCCGCTCCCTCCTCCGCCGGGTGCGCACCAGGGCGAGCGCCTTGCGCTGCCCCATGACCCGCCGCACCCCGTAGGAGAAGGAGGCCAGCTTCACCAGCGGCCCGGTCACCACCGAGCGGGTCAGCGCCGTCATGGTGGACAGGTCCTCGGTCGTGGTGGCCACGTTCGCGGTGATCCCCTCGACGCGCTCCAGCGAGGCGTCGGTGCGCTCGACCGTCGCGGCGACGTCCTCCAGCAGCGGCCGGGAGCGCTCGCCGAACTCCCGGACCACCTTGGTGGTCTCGGAGAGCAGGCGGGTCAGCTTCACCAGGGCCACGCACAGGAAGGCCGCCAGGACGGTCCAGACCACCGCCGCGATGAGGGCGGCGAGCTCTCCTCCGGTCAGCATGCGGGCTCCCTAGGGCGGTTCAGGGGAGTTCGGGAACGAACAGGGGCGCGGGGCGCACCCTGGAATCGGATATTCGGATATCCGAATGGGGACGACCCTATCGCGTCCGGCGCGGCCCCGCCCCGCTTCCCCGCGCTACCGCGCCGGCCCGGTCCCGAGCGCCGTGCGCGCTGCGGAGCGGCCCCCGCGGCGGCCGGGCGGCCGGGGCCGGGACCCCCTTTCCGTCCGGTTCCTCTACCATTGCGCCGCGTACCCCTCGGGAACCGCCCCACCGTCAGACAGGACCCCCATGAGCCGACGCTCCCAGCACGAGATGTCCGTCCTGGTGCCGCCGAACATGGGCGGCCTCTCCTCGGGGGACCCGCGGCGCCTCGGCCCCTACCTGGTCATCGGCCGGATCGGCGCCGGCGGGACGGGCACCGTCTACGCCGCGGTGGACCCGATGGGCGGGGAGGACCCGCTGGTCGCGGCCAAGGTGCTGCACTCCCCCGTGCTGGCCGATCCCGGCCGCCGCGCCCAGCTCCGCGAGCGGCTGCAGGCACTGGCCGGGGTGGACGGCCGGATCTACGTCCCGCCGGTGCGGCACGACGCCGACGCCGACCCGCCGTGGCTGGCGATGCCCTACATTTCGGGCATCCCCCTCGCCGCCTATATCCGGCGCCGCGGGCCGATGGGGCGCGGCCGGCTGCTGGCGCTGGCGGCCGGCCTCGCCGAGGGGCTGCTGGCGCTGCACCGGCACGACGTGGCGCACGGCGACCTGAAGCCGAGCTGCGTGCTCATCGGCGCGAGCGGCCCGCGCATCCTGGACTGCGCGCTGCCCGGCGATGAGGAGCACCTGCGGCGCACCGCCGGCGCCTGGCTCAGCCCGGAGCGGCACCGGGGCGGCGACCCCACCCCCGCCTCCGACGTGTTCTCCTGGGGCGCGGTGATGGCGTTCGCCGCCACCGGGCGGCTCCCGTTCGGCCTGGGCGAACCGGAGGAGCTGGCCCGGCGGGTGCAGGAGGAGGAGCCGGTGCTGGACGGCGCACCGCCGGCGCTGGTGCCGCTGCTGGAGCGGACGCTGGACAAGGACCCGGAGCGGCGGCCGTCGGTGCGCGAGCTGATGGGCGCGGCGATCGCGGTCTGGGAGGAAGAGGACGAGTCGGACGCCGCGGACGGGGTGAAGGGCACCGCGATCACCAAGGTGCTCTCCCGGGAGTGGCAGGGCGTGGTGGAGCCGGCCCGGCTGCCCCGGGTGATCCACCTGGAGGAGGACGGGGTGCGCCGCCGCGGCCGGACGCCGCTGCTGATCGGCGCGCTGGCCCTGGCCCTGGCGCTGGTCGGCGGGGGCGCCTGGGCGGTGCTCTCCGCGCTCGGCGGCGGTTCCGCCCCGCCGGAGGACGCCGGCCCGGCGTCCTCCGCGCCGCCCTCCGGCGCCGCCGAGGAGGAGCCCCGGGTGGAGACGGTCCGGTTCGACCCCGCGGCGCAGCAGAACCCGGTGGACGGCCCGTGGACGTTCACCCCGGTGCAGCGGGCCGAGGACATGGAGCCGCCGGAGGGGGTGCTGCTCGCCCCGGACACCTGGAGCTCCTACTGGACCGACGCCGGGGAGGGCCCGGAGGAGGCGGTGATCGCCGAGGACGCCGAGGTGCAGTGCGCCAACTTCTGCCAGCCGGGCCCCGGGCACATCGAGGACGGTCGCGGCACCTACGAGATGACCGGCCAGGACTTCATCGACTATCTGGGCTGGGGCCGGGTGGTCATCGCAGAGGTGGAGATCGCCCCGGGCGAGGGCGGCGAACCGGAGATCACCCGGATCACCGAGCTCTTCCCCGGCCCGGCGGCCACCGGCTGACCCGGGGCGGGGCGGCCGTCCGTGCCCGCAGCCGCTTTACGCCGGCGATCCGGCAGGCGCCTGCCGCGGGGCCCGGCTCGCTCGGCCCCGCGCCACCTGGACCGGGCCCGGTCCCGCGCCCACCGCGGGTGGGGCTGGAGCGCGGGACGGCACCGGCGGAGGTGTCGCTGGAAGGCCCCGTCTCGATCTTCATCGGATCAGGGGCTCAGGGCGCTAGGAGGGGCCCGGGCCGGTGCCGCGGCGGCGCTGGACGTCCTTGATCCGCTGCAGGACCTCGCCGTAGCGGCGTTCCGCGCCGTGGGCGGTGGGTCGGTAGTACTCCCGGCCGTCCAGGCCGTCCGGGGCGTACTGCTGGGCGACGACCCCGCCGGGGAAGTCGTGTGCGTAGAGGTAGCCCTTGCCGTGGCCGAGCGCCTCGGCGCCCTTGTAGTGGCCGTCGCGCAGGTGCGGCGGGACCGGGCCGGCCTTGCCGGCGCGCACGTCGGACAGGGCCTCGTCGATCGCGGTGATCACCGCGTTGGACTTGGGGGCCAGGGCGATGTGCAGCACCGCCTGGGCGAGGTTGATCCGCGCCTCGGGCAGGCCGATGAGCTCGACCGCCTGGGCCGCGGCGACCGCCGCCTGCAGCGCGGTGGGGTCGGCCAGGCCGACGTCCTCGCTGGCGTGCACCACGATCCGGCGGGCGATGAACCGCGGGTCCTCGCCCGCCTCGATCATCCGGGCCAGGTAGTGCAGGGCCGCGTCCGGGTCGCTGCCGCGCATGCTCTTGATGAACGCGCTGACCACGTCGTAGTGCTGGTCCCCGGAGCGGTCGTAGCGCACCGCGTGCCGGTCGACGGCGCGCTCCAGGTCGGCCAGGGTGATCTCGGAGCGGCCGCCGGCCACCAGCGAGGCGGCCTCCAGGTAGGTGAGCGACCGGCGGGCGTCGCCGCCGGCCAGCCGGACCAGGTGGTCCTCGGCCTCGGCGGCCAGGGTGTGGCGGCCGGCCAGGCCGCGCTCGTCGGTGAGCGCCCGGCGCAGCACCCCGCGGACGTCGTCGTCGTCCAGCGACTCCAGGGTGAGCAGCAGCGATCGGGAGAGCAGCGGGCTGACCACGGAGAAGAACGGGTTCTCGGTGGTGGCGCCGATGAAGCTGACCCAGCGGTTCTCCACCGCGGGCAGCAGCGCGTCCTGCTGGGTCTTGCTGAACCGGTGCACCTCGTCGACGAAGAGCAGGGTGCGGGTGCCGTGCATGCCCATCCGCCGCTTGGCCTCGTCGATGACCGCGCGGACGTCCTTCACCCCGGCGCTGACCGCGGACAGTTCGACGAACCGCCGGTCGGTGGCCCGGCTGACCACGGTGGCCAGGGTGGTCTTGCCGGTCCCCGGCGGCCCCCACAGGAAGAGCGACATCGGGGCGTCGTCCTCGACCAGGCGGCGCAGCGGGCTCCCGGCGCCGAGCAGGTGGCGCTGGCCGGCGACCTCGTCGAGGGTGTGCGGGCGCATCCGCACCGCGAGCGGCTCCTGGCCCCGCTGGGCTTCGGCCCCGGCGTCGTCGAACAGTGTTTCGGACACGGCTCCACAGTACCGGCGCCGCGGCCGGGCGGCCGCCGGCCGGTCAGTCCAGCCGGGCGAGCAGGATGGCGATGTCGTCGCCGCGGCCCGCGGGGGCGAGCGCGGCCAGCGAGGTGGCGGCGGCGTGCACGTCGGGGGCCATGGTGTGCAGGGCGTCCCCGACCGCGGCGATCCCGTCGTCCATCGCGACCTCGGAGCTCTCCACCAGCCCGTCGGAGCACATCAGCAGGGTCTCGCCCGGGTTGAGCACCCGGGTGGTGACGGCGTACTTGCTGTCGCCGTCCACTCCGACCGGCGGGCCGGTCTCCGGTTCCCAGACCCGGTAGCCCTCCTCGGTGGCGATGACCGCCGGCGGCTGGCCGGCCCAGGCGGCCTGCATCTGCCCGGTGTCCAGGTCCAGCACCAGGTAGCCGCAGGTGGCGAAGACGATCTCGCCGGTCTCGGTGAGCAGCCGGTTGGTCTCGGCCAGCACCACGCCGGGGTCGATCTGGGTGGTGGCGTAGGCCCGGAACGCCACCCGGATCTGGCCCATGGCCGCGGCGGCCTCCACCCCGTGCCCCTGCACGTCGCCGACGACCAGCCCCACCCGCCGCTCGGGCAACCGGATGACGTCGTAGAAGTCGCCGCAGACCCGCCAGCCGGCGCGGGCCGGCAGGTAGCGCACGGCGATGTCGATCCCGGGGACCTCGGGGATCTGCGGCGGCAGCATGCGCCGCTGCACCTCGTCGGCGAGCTCCAGTTCGGCCTGCTGGCGCTGGACCCGCTGGAGGGCCTGCCCGGCCAGCCCGGCCAGGGTGAGCATCAGCGCCCGCTCGTCCGGGGTGGCGTGGTGCGGCTGGTTCCAGGCGACCTGCCAGACGCCCAGCGCCACCCGGCGGTCGCCGAAGATCGGCACGGTGGCCCAGGACTGGGCGCCGGTGTGGGCGAGCATCTCGGCCACGGCGGGGAACCGCTCCAGGATCTCCGCGCGGCTCTCGAAGAAGCGCGGCTGCCGGTCCTGGACCACCGCGCCCATCGGGTAGGCGGTGTCGGCGGCGTCCCGGCCGTCGATCATCGGCGCGGTCCCGCCGCGCTGGGCGTTGCTCGGGTAGGGGCGGAGCACGCCGTCCTCGACCAGCATCACCCCCGCGGTGCTGCCGCCGAAGATCGGCACGAACTCCTCGGTGAGCAGGCCGGTGACCTCGTCCACGGTGGTGGCCGAGACCAGTTTGGCGGCCAGCTCGGTGACCTGTCTGCCCTGTGCGGCCTCGATCCGGCGCCGGTCGGCGAGTCTGCGGATGAGCTGGACGTGCTCGGTGACGTCGTCGATGACGCCGACCAGCCGGGCGTCCTCGGGGCCGCCGATGAACCGGGCCTTGGCGTGCAGCACCCGCTCGTCGCCGAACCGGTCGGTCATCCGGAACCGCTGCTCGTAGTCGCGGCCCTGCTTGGAGGCCTCCATCGCGTCGCGCACCCGGGCGATGTCGTCCCGGTGCACCCGGGCCAGGCAGTCCTCCAGGCTGCGGGCGTCCCCGGCGAGCATCCGGCCCAGCGGCGAGGGGCCGAACAGCTCGCGGAGCCGGCCGGTGCGCAGGTCCAGGCTCCACAGCGCGGTGTCGGAGCCGGCGGTGCGCAGCTCGGTGATGGCCCGCAGCACCTCTTCGTCGCGCATCGCCTCCTGGAGCATGACCACCGCGGCGGGGCCGCCGGCCTCGCCCTCGGGCAGGGCGCGGCCGCGCACCGTCATCCGGCGGCGTTCGCCGTCGGCGCCGAGCAGGGCGAGGGTGCGCGGCCGGGGCTCGGTCCGCTCGAAGGCGTCGCGGTGCAGGTCCCAGCCGCGCCCGCAGTCGGCGGGGGCGAGCAGGTCCGGCCAGGCGCGGCCGGCGAGCCGCGCCGCGGGGTGGCCGGTCACCGCGGTGAACGCCCGGTTGACCAGCAGGATGGCGCCGGACCGGTCGACCACTGCCATGGCGGCGGGCGCACCGTCGAAGGCCGCGGCGACCGTCCGGCCGGCGCCGCGCTCGTCCTGGCGGGCGGCCGGCGGCTCTGCGCGCCCCTCCGCTGAGCCGGTTGTGCGGTTCACGAGTTGTTTCAATCCCTGCTGTCGATCCGACGCGTATGCCGAACCGGCGTCCTCCCGTCGAGCATCCGATTCGGCCCAGTTTAGCGAGGGGTATCGCATCCGCGGCCGGCGGAGAACGCCTTCCCATCGGCCGGCCGGCACCACCCCCTCCGCGACCCGGCGGACGATACCCCCTGACGGCGGACGGGCGGTACCGCGCCGGCGGCGGCCCGCCGGAACCGCGCCGTTCCCCTCCTGCACCGGCGACGGCACCCTCCCCGCGGAGCCGCAGTCCCGCACCACCGTATGCGACTCGGGTGGTTTTTCGCCTCCCGTACCGCACCCGCCCGGCCGCTCCGATCGCCGAGAACGGGATTCCAGAGCGGAAAACACCCGGGAGAACGGCCGAAACCGGACGCGTTCCCACCGATTCCGTTGCCGTTCCGCTATTCCCTCCACCGCTCCCGGAATTGCCGAACTACCATCCCAGAATCGGACTTTTAACCAGAAATGGAAAACCGGGGCCGCCGCGCGGCGGCCCCGGTCGGTGCGCTCGGCGGGCCGCAGCGCGGCCCGGGAGGGCTACTCCTTCTTCTCCCCGGCGTCCTGCTCCGGGTCGTGGTCGATGCCGGCCTCGGCGCGCTGCGCCGGGGTGATCGGCGTCGGCGCACCGGTCAGCGGGTCGCCGCCGGAGGCCGTCTTGGGGAACGCGATGACGTCGCGGATCGACTCGCCGCCGGTGAGCAGGGTGACGATGCGGTCCCAGCCGAAGGCGATGCCGCCGTGCGGGGGCGGGCCGAAGGCGAAGGCGTCCAGCAGGAAGCCGAACTTGGACCGGGCCTCCTCCGGGCCGATGCCCAGGGTGGCGAAGACCCGCTCCTGCACCTCGGGCCGGTGGATACGGATCGAGCCGCCGCCGATCTCCGAGCCGTTGCAGACCATGTCGTAGGCGTAGGCCAGCGCGTTGGCCGGGTCCTTGTCGAACTCCTCGGCCCACTCCGGCTTGGGGCCGGTGAACGGGTGGTGCACCGAGGTCCAGCCGCCCTCGCCGTCCTCCTCGAACATCGGGGCGTCGACCACCCAGAGGAAGGACCACTGCGACTCGTCGATCAGGCCGAGCCGGCGGCCGATCTCCAGCCGGGCCGCGCCGAGCAGCTCCTGGGAGGCGCGGCGCTCGCCGGCCGCGAAGAAGACCGCGTCGCCGGGCTCGGCGCCGACCTTGCCGGCCAGCCCGGCCCGCTCGGCCTCGGAGAGGTTCTTGGCGACCGGGCCGCCCAGCGCGCCGTCCGGCTGCACCAGCACGTAGGCCAGGCCCTTGGCACCGCGCGCCTTGGCCCAGTCCTGCCAGCCGTCGAGCTCGCGGCGGGTCTGCGAGGCACCGCCGGGCATCACCACCGCGCCCACGTAGGGCGCCTGGAAGACCCGGAAGGAGGTGTCGGCGAAGAACTCGGTCAGCTCGGTGAGCTCCACCCCGAAGCGCAGGTCGGGCTTGTCCGAGCCGTACCGGGACATCGCCTCGGCGAACGGCATCCGGGGCAGCGGCAGCGGGATCTCGTACCCCAGCACCTCGCTCCAGAGCCGGGAGACGAGCCGCTCGCCGACCGCGATGACGTCCTCCTGGTCGACGAAGCTCATCTCGATGTCGATCTGGGTGAACTCCGGCTGCCGGTCGGCGCGGAAGTCCTCGTCGCGGAAGCAGCGCGCGATCTGGTAGTAGCGCTCCAGCCCGCCGACCATGAGCAGCTGCTTGAACAGCTGCGGGGACTGGGGCAGCGCGTACCAGCTGCCGGGCTGCAGCCGCACCGGGACCAGGAAGTCGCGGGCGCCCTCCGGGGTGGAGCGGGTCAGGTAGGGCGTCTCCACGTTGGTGAAGTCCAGCTCCCGCATGACGTCGTGCACCGCGTAGGTGGCCTTGGAGCGGACCCGCAGCGCGTCGGCCAGCTCGGGGCGGCGCATGTCCAGGTAGCGGTAGCGCAGCCGGGTCTCCTCGGCGATCTCCTGCGAGCCGTCCAGCGGGAACGGCAGCGGCGCCGCCGGGCTGAGCACCTCGGTCTCGGAGGCGACGACCTCGACCGCGCCGGTGGGGATCTCCGGGTTCTCGTTGCCCTCCGGGCGGATCCGCACCGAACCGGTGACCTTGATGCAGTACTCGGCCCGCAGGTCGTGGGCGAGGTCGTCCTCGCGGACCACGACCTGGACGACGCCGGACGCGTCGCGCAGGTCGAGGAAGACCACGCCGCCGTGGTCGCGGCGGCGGGCCACCCATCCGGCGAGGACGACGGTCTCGTCTGCATGCTCGGCGCGGAGCGCGCCGGCGTCATGCGTGCGGATCAACGGGGTTCTCCTTGATCTGGGATCTATCGGCGGCGAAGGGCCGCGGCGACGGCCCTTCCATCATGCCTGACGTGCGCAGGGACCGGGGCCGCCGGTGGGCGGGCCGGTCAGCGGCCGCCGCTATCTCGGACGTCGCGCAGGAACGGGTTGGCGGCCCGCTCCCGGCCGATGGTGGTGCGCGGGCCGTGCCCGGGGAGCACCACGGTCTCGTCCGGCCTGCTCAGGCAGGTGCGCTCCAGGCTGCGCAGGATCTCGGCGTGGTCGCCGCCGGGGAAGTCGGTGCGGCCGATGGAGCCGGCGAACAGCAGGTCCCCGGTGAACAGCACGTCGGGCTCGCCGTCCCCGGTCTCCAGGGCGTAGGCGACCGACCCGGGGGTGTGCCCGGGGGCGTGGTGCACGGTGACCGCCAGCCCGGCGTGGTCCAGCCGGAGTCCGTCGGCGGCCTCGGCCAGCCTCCGCGGCTCGCCCGGGGCGCCGCCCGGGAGGAGCGCGGACAGCTGCGCGGCCAGCGCGGGGTCGAGCCCGGCGGCCGGGTCGGTGAGCAGCTTGCGGTCGGCCGGGTGCAGCAGGACCGGCACGTCGTGCGCGTCGCCCACCTGCGCGGCCGACCAGACGTGGTCGAAGTGGCCGTGGGTGAGCAGCACCGCCGCCGGGGTGAGCCGGTGCTCGGCGAGCAGCGCCTCCAGCGGTTCGGCGGCCTGCTGACCGGGGTCGACGACGACGCACTCGGCCCCCGCCTCGGGCGCGGCCACATAGCAGTTCGCGGCGAGCGGGCCGGCGGGGAAGGCGGCGATGAGCACGGTGGTCGGCGACCTCGCTTCCGGGTTCCTCACTGGGGCGGTTGAGCGGCCGCTCCGAGCCTACCGACGCCGCCCGCCTGCGGCGAACCGTTTCCGGCGCCGCCCGGGGACCCGTTCATCACCATTCGGTCACCGGGGGCCGCACCGCTCTTTCACCGTGGGCCCCGCGGTGCCATATTGGTCGGCGTCGGTATCCCGCCCACCGTACGGATATCGTGCATAGTCACGGCGGTGGCCGCGGACGCGACCGCCCGGACGACACCGGACCCGACCGAAGCGGCCGGGCTCATCACAGCTGGAGGACACGGTGACCACCGACCCCTGGGGCCGCGTAGACGACGACGGCACGGTCTACGTGCGCACGAGCGAGGGCGAGCGTGTCGTGGGGTCTTGGCAGGCGGGTGCGCCGGAGGAGGCCCTGGCCTTCTTCCGCCGCAAGTACGACTCCCTGGTGACCGAGGTCGAGCTGCTGGAGAAGCGGCTGCGCACCACCGACCTGTCCGCCGCCCAGGCGCTGGCCGGGGTGGACAAGCTGCGCGCCGCGGTGCGCGAGGCGCACGCCGTCGGCGATCTGGACGCGCTGATGCGCCGGCTGGACGTGCTGGCCGAGCGGGCCGAGGAGCGCAAGGTCGAGCAGAAGCACGCCCAGGAGCAGGCCCGCACGCACGCGCGGGAGGTCAAGGAGCGCATCGTCGCCGAGGCCGAGCGGGTGGCCGAGGAGACCACGCACTGGAAGTCCGGTGCCGAGCGGATGCGCGCCCTGATCGACGAGTGGAAGGCGGCGCCGCGCGCCGACCGGCCCACCGAGCAGGCGCTGTGGAAGCGGATGTCCGCCGCGCGCAACTCCTTCTCCAAGCGGCGCAAGGCCTACTTCGCCGGGCTGGACGCCCAGCGCGAGGAGGTCCGCGAGGCCAAGGAGCAGATCGTGGCGGAGGCCGAGGCGCTCTCCGACTCCACCGAGTGGGGCCCGACCTCGGGCCGCTACCGCGAGCTGATGCAGCGCTGGAAGGCCAGCGGCCGCGCCGACCGGGCCAGCGAGGACCGGCTGTGGGCCCGGTTCAAGGCCGCCCAGGACGCCTTCTTCCAGGCCCGCAACGCGGTGTTCGCCGAGCGCGACGCCGAGCTGCGGGTGAACGCCGAGGCCAAGGAGAAGATCCTGGCCGAGGCCGAGCAGGAGCTCTCCTCCATCTCCGACCCGCGCCGGGCCCGCGCCCGGCTCCGCGAGTACCAGGAGGCCTGGGAGGAGGCCGGCCAGCTGCCTCGGGACTCCCGGGACCGGCTGGAGGGCGCCTTCCGCCGGATCGAGGAGGAGGTGCGCCGCGCCGAGGAGAAGGAGTGGCAGCGCACCAACCCGGAGGCCCGGGCGCGCGCCCAGGCCACCGTGGACCAGCTCCGCGGCTCCCTGGCCGACATGGAGAAGAAGCTGGCCAAGGCGCGCGAGGCCGGTGACGACCGGAAGGTGCGCGACCTGGAGGACGGCATCGCCACCCGCCGCTCCTGGCTGCAGGAGGCCGAGAAGGCCCTGGAGGAGATGAGCTGAGCCGCCCCGGGGCGCGCCGGGCCCGCCCGCGTGCCCCGGCCGGCCGCCTCCCTGGGCATCGGGGCCGGCCCGCCCGGCCCCGCGCCCGCCCGCGGTGCAGCCGCCCCG
>Ga0079224_100002759_pt1 | contig 21659 bp, 17 predicted proteins | sample Stecom2015_FD_80414 | JGI IMG/M metagenome (GOLD analysis project Ga0079224, IMG submission 80414) | Agricultural soil microbial communities from Utah to study Nitrogen management - Steer compost 2015 | ecosystem: Environmental > Terrestrial > Soil > Agricultural land | place: USA: Utah...
ACAGTAGCGCTGGTATCTGTGCTTGTACGCAGCATGAACCGGGCCGAGCTCCGGCTGGCGCTGCAGTCGGTCGAGCAACAGACCTATCCCAACATCGAGATCGTACTGGTAGACGCGGGCGGCAAGGGGCTGGATGACTACAGTGATCTCGCCCTGCGAACTCCGGTGCGGAAAGTGGCGGACGGCACCGCACGCAATCGCCCGGCAGCAGCCAATGCAGCACTCGCACATGCCCGCGGCGAGTTCCTGCTGTTTCTGGATGAGGACGACTGGATCGCGCCAGCGCACCTCCACAATCTGGTGGGTCACCTCTCCAGCAACAGCAGTGCAGTGGCCGCCTACAGCAGCACCCAGCTCGTGACCGCAGAGGGAGAATCCGTTGGGCAGCCCCTGCGAATAAAGTTCGATCGGACACGTCTGCAGCGGGATAACTTCATTCCGATCCACGCGGCCTTGTTCCGCCAGTCCACCGTGGCCGCAGGGTGCCGTTTCGATGAAAGCCTGGACATCTTCGAAGATTGGGACTTCTGGCTGCAGCTGTCCCGTCTGGGCGATTTTTTCCATGTGGACGAGCTCACCGCCTTCTACCGGCAGGGAGGAGGATCCGCGACGGCTTCGCAGCCGCCCGCCACCCGCTACCAGCAGGGGCACCCCATCGCGGAAGCCCGCGCCAGGGTGTTCCAGAAATGGCTGAGCGTCTGGAACGGAAGCGACATCAACCAGATGCTCGGCAGCGTAGAACAGCCGGCCGTCGTGGAGAGCCTGCATGGTGAGGTCCGGGAGTTGGCCAGCGAAGTGCAGCGACTTCACCAACAGGTGCATAAAAGCCACCAGTTGCTCAACCGCAAGGAGGCTGAACTCCAGGACGCCAGGGCTCACATCGCGCGACTGTCGAACGACATCCAGCTGTTCTACCGCTCTGTTTCCTGGCGGCTGACCAGGCCTGTGCGGGCTCTGAAGCGGGTGCTGGTCGGCTTGGGCGCCAGCGAGATCAAGCAGCGCCTGTTGCAGGCACGTCGCTCCGCTGACGTGTCGGAACATGAGCACATATTCTTCAATCTGGACCCCGAGCCCGAGCACGGAGAACATCCGGAGGTCCTGACCCTCGTCGGCTGGAGCTGCAGCGTTGCAGGCATCGACCGTATTGAAGCCCTGGTGGACGGTGAACCTCGAACGACCTTTGGCACGGGTATCAGTCGCCCTGACGTGGCCAAGGTGCACCCGGACTGCGCTGACAGCGACACCGCCGGTTTTTTCGAGGAAATTTCCCTGCAGGACCTGACCACCGGGGAACACACCCTGGAGCTCAGGGTGTTCGACAAGGCGGGGCATACGACCAGCATCCAGCAGACTTTCATGCTGCGCAAGGGCAGCGACATCTATAACAGCTGGTACTGGAACCACACCCCCACATCAGCCAACCCCTCTCCGATACCGGTCGAGACAGCGCCGCTTTTTCATCTCGTCGTGCTGGACAACGGAGACAGCAAGGCACTGCAGACCACCATCGGCAGCATCCGGGAACAGTTCCGCAGTAACTGGCAGATCATCCTTGCCAGTGCGACGGCAGTGGCACAGGACACATCGTTTCTCTCACTGCCACCGTCGAAGCTGACCATCGTCCCCGACCTGCAGTCAGCCATCGAGTATGTGCGCGATGCCTCCGGTTGGTCGGTCTTCCTGACAGGCGGAGAGACGCTCGCACCCCATGCCATCGAAGAGTGGTCCTTTGCCAGCAAGGGAGATGCCCAGCTGATCTACAGCGACCACGACCTGCGTTCCCCAACAGAGAATCACCTGGCACCATGCTTCACACCGCAGTGGGCACCGGATCATCTTCTCTCCAGTAACTACGTCGGCGGTGTGTATGCCATCCGCAACCCCCATCTGCAGCTGCTCGCAGGCATCGACCTGAGCAGTCCTGCCTGGCGCTACGCGCTCGTGCTCGAGTTCATCCCGGCGCAGCTGTCCGTCCAGCGAGTGGCCAAGGTATTATGGAGCGCTCCCGAGAGCACCAGCCTGCCGCAGACCGTCGCAGCAGAAACGGCCGTTGTTAAAAACTGGCTGCAGCGTGTGCATCCCCTGGCCAGCCTGAGCGAGCGGAATGGTATCCGTCATGTGGCGTGGCCGCTGGACGAAACGCTGAAGGTATCCATCATCATACCGACGATGGGCAAACTGGAGCTCCTGCGCCCTTGTCTGGAATCGATCCTGCACAAGACAGCATACCGGAACTTCGAGTTGATCATGCTCGACAACAGCCGCGGCAAATACCCTGACGGTATCGCCTATCTGAAAGACCTGGGGCTGAATGTCATCGAATGCAACGAACCCTTCAACTGGGCTCGACTCAACAACATTGGCGCCCGCCATGCCAGCGGCAATCTCTACCTGTTCCTGAACGATGACATCGAGGTTACTGACGAGCAGTGGCTGGGAGAGCTGGTGCGTCAGGCCAATCGTCCCGACGTGGGCACGGTCGGCGCCCTGCTCTACTATCCCAACGGCGCTCTGCAGCATGCCGGAGTGGTGCTGGTCGATCACGGCGGAGGTTGCACCCACCTGCTCTACAAAAGAATGCCATCCGACACTGTTTATAGGAGAATGCACGAAACGACCCGGGAAGTAGCGGCAAGTACCGGGGCATGTCTGATGCTCACCAGGTCCAGATTCGAGGAGATCGGCGGCTTCGACGAGGAGCTTGCGGTGGTGGGCAATGACATCGATCTGTGCCTGCGCCTGCTGGAAAGGGGTTACCGCAATGTCTGGACACCACATTGTCAGCTTGTGCACCACGAGAGCATCAGCCGCAAGAGCAATTCGCCGCGGGCCGACGAGCGAACCATGTGGGAGCGCTGGGGCAAACTGTTTCTGGCGGGAGACCCCTATTACAACCCGAACCTGTCCCTGACCAGAGCAGATTTTTCCCTGGCTGGCGGAACACAACCGGCCGCGGCGACCGCCCATCATGCCGCTGCGTCCGAGCGCTTCAGCCCCGGTGTGAATCTCATCGGTTACACGCGTGCCGAGATGGGGGTCGGCGAAGGTGCCCGCGGCGACGCCAAGGCACTGACGGCCGTGCAGGAACCCTTTGGCATCATCTGTTTTCAGTCCGGCAATCCATCGCGCATGAGCGACCTCAGCTGGCAACACAAGGAAACCGATTCGGCTCCCTATGATGTGACACTGGTGCACATCAATCCTGACCAGGCGTATCGCGCGATCAGTGAGCTGCCGGCGAGCCATTTCGATGGCCACTATCGCATCGGCTATTGGGCATGGGAACTTCCGCGCATACCGGAAGAGTGGAAGCGAGCCTTCGCCTATTTCGACGAAATCTGGGCACCCTCGCGATTCGTGCAGGAAGCGGTCGCCATGAGTTCCCCGATTCCGGTTGTGCGTATTCCACACGCTGTAGAGGTGACGGCAGACGCAGCGCTGACGCGGAAAGAGTTCGGGCTTCCCGACAATGCCTTCCTGTTCCTGTCCATGTATGACACCTACAGCCTGCCGGAGCGCAAGAACCCCCTGGGCGCCCTGCGGGCATTCTGCCAGGCCTTCGAACCCAATGACCTGTCGGTCCGGATGGTATTGAAGATCAATAACTCCACACCGGAAGGAATCAGGTCACTCAAGAACGTGATCGGCTCCCGCGAGAACGTCGTCCTGCTGGACGCCGTTTACGCTAGGCCGCAGGTCAATGCACTTCTGGCCAACATCGACTGTTTCGTGTCGCTGCACCGTTCCGAGGGCTTCGGCCTGGGCCCGGCTGAGGCCATGGCACTGGGCAAGCCGGTCGTGGCCACCAACTGGTCGGGCAATGTCGACTACATGCGGCCCGGCAACAGTATGCCTGTGGACTACCGTCTGGTTGCCCTGGAGGAAGATCACGGACCCTACGAGCGCGGCCAGATCTGGGCAGAGCCGGATATAGATCATGCTGCACGCGCCATGCGCGAGCTGGTCGCGAATCCCCGGGTGGCGGAGGCACTGGGAACACGCGCGAAGATCACCATCGAGGAAGAGTTTTCCCCTCTGGCGGTGGGCAGGATGATGCGCGAGAGACTGTCGGCAATCCGTGAGAACAGGTCCAGCTGAGCGTTGTCAGGCTGCCAGCACGTGAAAGGCCTTGATCACCAGGTTGCGCTTGATGGCACTTCCGCTGTTCATTCCGGCTATCAGCCGCGCGAGAAGCCGCTGCCGGGGCTTGAGCAGTTTTCCCAGCGTTGCACGACAGGCAGCCGCCTGGCCTGCCAGGTCCTTGCCGAGCTGATCATGGCGGGGATCCTGCAAGCGCGTGAGTGCCGCCAGAGTTCCTCCACTGCGCAGATACTCCTTCGCTCCCAGCGTGTTACTGCCGTGCTGGCGATAGTCCACCAGCGCTTTTTCAATGAAGCTCAACCTGCCGAAAGCACTGGCGACCAACGCCAGCCACCAATCGTGCATGATCGCATCCCGTGGCACAGGAGTGGCCAACCGTGCGAGCTCCTCATTGAACATCGCCGTGCAACCAGTGACGACGTTGCTGACCAGCAGACGGGTAAAGCTGTTGCGAAAGGGATTGAGTCCCTGGTAGGCCACGAATGAAGAGGCCACTTGGCGCCTGTCCTCATCCACTACACGCAGATCGCTGTGCACCAGCAAAGGCAATCCCGGACTCTGCGATTCCAGAATGCGCATGCGCTGCACGCTCGTGGCAATCTTGTGAGGATGCCATATATCGTCCTGATCACAACACATGATGTATGGATCAGTGAGAGACAGTGCCACCCTGTTGTCCAGCACATACTGCAGCAACAGGGAGAACCCCGCACAGGCCCCGACATTGACGCCACCAGAGTCCACAATGTGAAAGAACCCCGGATGCTCTTCAGCATACCTGGCTAGCACTTCCCTGCTGGTGTCAGTCGATCCATCATCCCGCGTAACAATCACGAAGTCGCGGTGACTCTGCGCCAGCAGGGAATCAAGTTGCTCCGGCAGATACCTCGCGCCGTTGTAGGTGGGCAATATGATGGCGACCCGCCGCTGCGCCTCGGTCTCTTCCTGAATCATGAAAGGCTCCCGGCATCTGCGATGCCCTTGCGGATGCTGCGCCAGTAGTCGCCACGCTGGCTGGAAAACAGCAACAGCCACGCGCTCTTGAGCAGGAAGCGGGGCAAGTCACGCAGCTTCCATCCAATCGGTGCGTAGGATTGTCGATAGAGGTCGAAGCGGTTGCGGGTGGAGTAGTAGGTCCGCGAGGGACCATGGCTGTGCATGAGCCCTGCCCTGACCAGCGGGCTGGTGTCATCCTCCCCGATGCTGTGCAGCAGATGTGTGCGGTCGGTACCTACCAGCAGATAGCCGCGGTGGATCGCCCGGAAGCTCCATTCCAGATCCACGTTGTCGATGAAATAGCTGTCCTTCATCAGACCGATACCGTTCAGGTGGTGCAGGTCCAACAGGCAACCCGAGGTAATAAGAAAATCACTTTCGAATATGTCCGCGCTGCCCTGGATGGGCCGATCGCTGCGGCCACAGATGCGGTCAAACAGTTTGAAGGGCATTCGGCGGCCGGTGGCGGGATGGGTGATTCGTGGACCCACGGCCGCCACCCTGTCCCCACATTGGCGTTGTGCTTCCCGATGCGCAGAAACCAGCGCCGCGAAGAAACCCGCTGGTACCTGGCTGTCCTGATCGAACAGGACGGCATAGCGATGCGGGCCAGCCTGCAGTCGACGCAGTCCCTGGTTGAGGGCGCTGGCCAGGCCGATGTTGCTGTCCAGCTGCACGACGCCGCAGCAGCGCGGGGTGGCGGAGACGGCGCCGATGAAAGCGGTCGCGTTCGATGAGGCGTTGTCCAGCACGAGAAAGTCACTCTGCTCGCCAATGCCGGCAAGCAACGACAGCAGCCGGGCAGGGTCCGGGTTCCAGGTAACGATGATCGCGCATGTCGTCGGCTCCTGGTCAGTGTGCATGCTTCCGCCCCTGTCTTGCGTTCAGATCTGTTCGTTGCCTTCGGGGACATCCGCCCCCGCCCAGGAATCGGCGGGCTGACGCATCAGCAGAAAGTAGAGTATCGAGAAGATTCCCAGCGCCAGCCCGGTTACCACCCCGGCATCGACAATGCCACGCCACGGCTGGGGCAGCAAGCGCACCAACAGCACAAGAACAATGATCATTGATGTCAATGCAAAGGACATCAGCTTGCGTTTCGGGGTGGCGTGGATGTAGCCCATGCAGAACATCGGCGCCAGCAGCACGTGCAAGGGACGCGGGTGGGCATGAAGATAACTGGCCCTGGCCACGACCCGCGGAGCGAAGGCCAGATGGAAGCCCTTGTACCCTTCGGCATAGGCCATATAGCCAATGCTGACTCCCAGCGCGATCCAGTGGATCTGCTGCAGCTCCATGTCCTGCAGCTCCAATGCCATGGGGCTGAGTCGCAGGACCGCGAAAATCAGCAGCAGCAGAACGCCGCCTACGCCCCACGCAAATCCTAGTTTGTTCAATGCACAGACTACCGTTGATGGAAAAGACGCGACATTATACCGGCAAAGCTATGTGAAAGCAGGTGCCGGCACCCGGCCGGGTGGAGATGCGGATAGTCCCTTTGAGTGCGTCGATAGCATCTTTCACAGCTGCCAGCCCCAGACCGTGCCCACCCTCTACCGTCACCTGCGCCCGTGTGCTGAAGCCGACGGCGAACAGGCGCTGCAACCCGTCCTCTCCCTCCGCCGCGCAGTCGGAGCTGCCGGCCTGTATCCCTCTGCCATCGTCTGCCAGGTCGATCCGCAGCTGCGGCGTCTTACCTGTGTCAGCAGCGACCCGGAGCGTGATGGTGCCACAGTCGGATTTGCTGGCTGCGCGACGCTCATTCACCGGCTCGATGCCGTGATCAATGGCGTTGCGCAGCAAATGTTCAAGAGGGGCCACCAACCGTTCCAGCAGCAGACGGTCCATCTGCAGCTCGGCGCCTTCAACCTGAAACCACACCTGTCTGTCGAGCTCATTGGCGTGACGGGCAGCCAGGCGTTGCAGTCTTGTGCTCAGGCGGTCAAAGCACACAGTTCTTGAACCCGCTATCTCCTCTGTCAAGTGGACCGCGTAGCGCTCCTGCTCGGCAAGCAGATCGCGCAACACCTCCACTCGTGAGGGGTCCATGTCAGGGAGCTCCATTGTCGACAGTACATCCAGCATGACCCTGCTGCAGTGAGCAAGGTGTTCGGCGAGTCCGGTGATGCGCGTCAAGGCTCGGACCGGGACCGGCAGGCTGTAACGGTCGTCGACCGGCAGTGCCGTCGGTGCTCCGGAAGCAACTGCCTGCTGCCTGCCAAGATCGTCAATCGCTCCCCGCAGGTCGCGGACACACCTCCTGAGCTCGGGGGAAGCGAAGGTAGCCTGACGCAATCCTGCTGCTTCCAGGCCCGGCTTGCGCAGGAACAGTTGCTCCAGGCGATGACAGGAATCAGCAATGGCGACGCAGTCGAACTGCAGTGCGGTGCCCTTGAGAGTATGCAACAGCGACAGCAGTTGTGGGCACAGGGGGATTTCAGGATCCGTCTCGGGATCCACTGCCGCGAGGCCGGTTAGCTCGGCGATCCGATCGTCGATCCTCTCCATGAGCGCAACAGCCTCACGCTGGAAGGAATCAATAGGGGGGTTCGCAACATCCGGAACAGTACCGATGGTCTGTCCCGGGCCCTGCCGGCCCTGGCTGGCAACCCCCGTCAACCCCTCGTCCAGCCACCCGTACAGGCGGGCAATCAGCTCCCGGCAATCGGGTACCTCCTGGTGCGCCGCCGCGCAGTTGAGGCAGTTGCACAGCCGGGAGTGCGCCTGCGCCAGCAGATCCAGGCGGTCAGGCTCCAGCACCATGTCGCCGGCTCCGGCCAGCATCAGGTGGACTTCTGCAAGCGCTCTGCTCAGTGCTTCGACGCGGTACACTCGCAGCGCCCTGGCACCAGCCGTCAGCAGTCTGAGTTCGACCAGCAGGTGTCGCCCGGCGACCGGCTGCTCCCGGTTGGCCCTGATCTCCGCGCCGGCAGTCAGCAACGCACGGATGTTGCGCGCAAGGCTCACCGGCACCTGTTCCGGCACCACGCCCGAGCCCAGCTCGCGGACACACAGGGACGCAGCCAGTCGGGCCTCCAGCGCCTCGGCGCCGGCAGCCATCCCCGTTGGCATCCCCAGTGTCATCCCAGGGCCTCCCGGCCCGGTTCCGGCTACGCCTGACCCAAGAGCGCTACATACTTCTTCGAACAGCTGCAGATCGGGAAGTCGCAGCGGTTCGCTGTGCTCGAACTGCCAGCACAGCAGAGTACGCCATGCCTCCAGCAGGTCATATCGTGGCACGTCTGCACAGATCAGCGCAGCGGTGCTCAGGCGGCTGACCCAAGCGCAATGCCAGCCACACAGATACCGCAGTCCCTGCTTCGCCGAGAGCGCCCGCCAGTCGGCACGCAACGTGCTCAGGCTGCCGGAGAGCTCCTCCAGAAAGCTGCGGGACAGATCGCAGCGGCTGTGCGCATCCACGACACACTCCTGCCACAGCGTCTGGCGCTGCATCCCAAGATTGATGGAGTCCTGCATCAATTTGTCGCACGACTCCATCCCTGCTCCGCGCCCCTCAAGACTCTGCACGAGATGTCGCAGCAGTCGCATCAGTAGCAGATCAACGGATTCCAGGCCCGCTACGTAAGCTGCCGGGCGCAGGCTCCCCAACTCGCGCCGCACCAGGACGGCCAACCGGCTCAAGTGGTCGCTCCCTACCCCTGTTGCGCCGGCGCCAAATACTGCGGGCAACAGCGTAGTCAGCAGTTGCAGACGCCCCACTGCTTCTGCTGCCTGCTCCAGCGCCTTCACGCGGCTTTCGTATGCCGGCTGCTGATGCACGAGAGCCAACTGATCATGCGCCGCACCCAGGGCCTCGCAACAGATCGTGCGGAGGCGTCTGGCCGCCCCTCGTGACATCAGGGAGCAGCATCCCGACCGGGAGTCTTCACTCGCTGATGAGGCGTAGGGAGCAGGCGCTGCCAGTTCCTCCTGAAGCTGCAGCTCCTGGGTGAGAAGAAAGCGGGCGATCTGCCCGGGCGCCATCTCCTGCCAGGAGGGCGCCATCCTGCCCAGCAGCATGAGCACACTGCGGATGCCCGCCAACAGCTCAGCCAAGCTGGTGGCGCTTTGCTCGTGGCGATCCAGCGGGCAGTCTACCTGCCGGACGCCTGCCAGTGACGACCCCTCGGCGTCCAGGGCGCGCAGCGCCTGCCGCACCAGCCCCAGTAGCGGCTCCTGCAGCGCGACACCGCCCCATGCCTGTCGGCCGCCCAGCTCCCCGATGCCCGGCGCCGGGAGTTCCTCACCACCTGCCGCCTCACTCATTGCGAATCTCCCTCTTCACACTCGAGCAGACCATCGACGATGGACCTCAGACTGACATCCGGTAAAGGCCAGGACACCACGCCCGCCAGGCCCTGAGCCTTTCCCCATATATCGTCGGTTAGCTTGGGGACATCCGCCACCAGCAGGACAGGATGAAATCCGTGTTCAAGCAGCCGCACTCCGCCGTCAAAACCATTGCCCTCATCCGTGACCAGCGCCAGTAGGACGAGTTCCACCTCCTCCGGGCTCACCTGCTCCAGCGCGTCCAGAAGTCGGGTGTGGCAGCAGATGCCATGGCCCAGACGCGATAGCCCCTGCCGCAGCGCCAGGCGGCGGGTAGCAGAATCATCGACTATCAGTATCATCGCTGCACCCTCCGCCGGCCCTCTCCTGGTCCAGGGAGAAGTCCGGCAGCAGCTCCTGCAGCGCCTGCAGAAGGTCCCTGCGACGGAAGGGTTTACAGATGTAGCGACGAGCCCCCGCCATCTCTGCCCGACTCCGTTCAACGGTGCCATCGCTGCCCGTAACCAGCACCACCGGGACGGCTCCGAATGCCGCACTCGCACGCATCAGTGCACAGGTTTCGAGCCCGTCCAGGCCGGGCATAACAATATCCATGAAGACGATGTCCGGTCTCACGAACTCCAGCCTGCATAGCGCGTCGAAGCCATTTTCTGCCTGGAATACCCTGCATCCAGCCTGCTCCAGAATGCCGCAGGCGCTGCGGCGAAGACTCTCGCTGTCATCCACGACGAGTACCTTTGGCACATCCATGCTGCACTCCTCTCATCCGATGGTTGTCACCAAAGGTCTAGCACAGTATCCGTAAAGGTGCGAGATACCTCCGACAACTTGCGTTATGATTCACCATGAAGCGCGGTCAGACCCGAACCGCTCAGTTATTGGCTCTCAAGGATCACAGGCATGACCATCAGACTCGGCGTAGTAATGGACCCCATCCAGTCGATTTCCTACAAGAAGGACACCAGTCTTGCCATGCTGATGGCAGCCCAGAAAAGGGGCTGGCAGCTGTTCTATATGGAGCAGTCCGACCTGTATCTGGACAAGGGCACGGCCATGGGGCTGATGCGCGAACTTACTGTGGCATGGGACCCCAGCCACTGGTACGACCTCGGCGTGACGCAGGATCAGCCATTGGCAGACCTGGACGTGATCCTCATGCGCAAGGATCCGCCCTTCGACAACGAATACATTTATTCCACCTACATCCTGGAGGCTGCCGAGCAGGCTGGCGTGCTGGTGGTGAACAAACCCCAGAGCCTGCGCGACTGCAACGAAAAGCTGTTCGCCACCCAGTTCCCGCAGTGTTGTCCGCCCCTTGTGGTCAGTAACAACCCGATGATATTGAAGCGCTTTCACAGCGAGCATGGCGACGTGATCCTCAAGCCGCTGGACGGCATGGGCGGGGCGTCCATCTTCCGGCTGCGGCAGGATGATCCTAACCTCAGCGTGGTTATCGAAACGCTCACCGGACACGGCCGCACCCCGATCATGGCCCAGCGCTTCATTCCGGAAATCGTGAATGGCGACAAGCGCATTCTGCTCATCGACGGTGAGCCGGTGCCCTACGCCCTTGCCCGGGTACCGGCCAGGGGGGAAACCCGAGGCAACCTGGCAGCCGGCGGCAGCGGCGTGCCCCAGCCCCTGACCGAGCGTGACCGATGGATCTGCAGCCAGGTGCGGGACGCCGTGCGCGCGAAAGGTCTGTTGTTTGTCGGACTGGACGTTATTGGTGATTACCTGACCGAGATCAATGTCACCAGCCCCACCTGTGTGCGCGAACTCGATAACGCCTACGACCTGGATATCGCCGGCGATCTGATGGCGTGTATCGAAACCAGACTGGCGAATGGTGCACAAGGCGATACGGTCCGGTAGACGCATCGCAGGACAAACATAAACTCATGATGACAGAACGCAGTCTGAGTAATGAACGCTTCGGATTTACCATATTCCTGTCGGCATGTATCCACATCATGCTGATTGTGGGAATAGGCTTCAGCTACCTGGAAAAACACAGCAGCGCCGCGGCGATCGAGGTGACGCTTGCCCAGTACCGCAGCGACACCGTGCCGGATCGCGCGGATTTCATCGCCCAGGATAACCAGGTCGGTAGCGGCGCCCTCGACCAGGCGGCCGCCCCCAGCACGCCCTTCGTTGCGATCTACCACGACGAGGTGATTCAGGAAGTCGCCCCCTTGCTGCAAGCCCCCGCACCGGGGGAAAGCAGCAGCACCGCGGAGCTGACCGTGCTCAGCAGCCGGGCCGGCGAGGAGGCCATCCAGCGGCCGGACGATGGGGCCCCGACCAACGAGTCTGACTCCATCCCCGACACCCCGGAGGACATCAGTCTGGCAATCGCCAGCCTGCAGGCACAGCTGGACATGCAGCAACAGGCCTACGCCCGACGGCCGCGTCGCCACACGATCTCTTCGGCGTCCACCCAGCAGCGTCATGACGCCCTGTACCTCGATGCATGGCGCCGACGCATCGAAACGGTGGGCAACCAGCACTATCCCGAGCAGGCCAGGCAGCAAGGCATCTTCGGCAGCCTGCGGATGATGGTCGCGCTGCGCGCCAACGGGACGGTGGAGGAGATCCGGATTCTGCAGTCATCTGGTGAGCGCATACTTGACGAAGCCGCTGTGGAAATCGTGCGACTCTCATCACCCTTTGACCCCTTCCCGGAGGAAATACGCGCCGATGTGGATATTCTGGAGATAATACGCACCTGGCGCTTCCACCAGGGAAACTCATTCACCAGCGACTGATAGACTTTACCGAGGTTCCAATGGACGCAGACAACAACGGGTCAGACGCGGTGCTCGAGGACAGTCCGGGCTCCCTGACCAACCAGTTCCTCATCGCCATGCCGCATCTCGACGATCCCTGGTTCAACCATACTGTCACCTACCTGTGGAAGCACAGCCCCCAGGGTGCGCTGGGCCTGGTGATCAACAAGCCCTCCAGCCTGCGCGTGGCTGAGCTGCTGGGAGAGCTGAATATCGACACCTCCGCCCGGCTGGGAGACCTCATTTTTCACCGGCAGCATGTCATGAGCGGTGGCCCGGTGGAAAGAAACAAGGGATTCATCCTTCACGAGGCGGGCCGCGACTGGGAGTACACCCTCCCTGTGACAGACGAACTCAGTATCTCCATGTCCAAGGACATTCTGGTCGATATTGCGCAGGGCGCCGGCCCGGAAAACTATCTGATCGCGCTTGGTTGCGCCGGGTGGGAAGCAGGGCAACTGGAGCAGGAGATCAGCGACAACTTCTGGCTTACCGTTCCTGCCCTGCCCGCCATCATCTTCTCCCGCGACCATGACAGCAAGGCAGAGGCTGCCGCTGACCTGCTGGGGGTCAATCTCAGCCAGCTCTCCTCCAGCGCGGGTCACTCGTAATGGTGCCAGCTGCCACTTTCAGGAACAACTCTCGTGGATGACCTGCCCCTGAAAAAGCCCCGGGAGATATCGGCGCTGGGCTTTGACTTTGGCACCCGCCGCATCGGCGTTGCCTTCGGGCAGTCCATTACCGGCCTGTCGTCGCCGGTGGTAACTGTGCCTGCACGGGATGGGATTCCAGACTGGACGGCACTGGATGCACTCGTCGCCACCTGGTCGCCCGACGTGTTCGTCGTGGGCCAGCCGTACAACATGGATGGCAGTGAGAGCGAGCTGCTGCTGCGAGCCCGCAAATTTGGCAACCGTCTGAATGGGCGCTACCACAAGCCCTGCTACGGCGTGGATGAAAGGCTCAGCTCATTTGAGGCACGTGGCAAATTGCTGCGCGGGGAGTCGAGTGCCCAGCTTGACAGCCTGGCCGCTCAGCTAATTCTGGAAACATGGTTCAACTTGCTGGCAGAGAAGTTCCCGAGCGAATCATCCTGACCCGAAGGAATCGACTCCAGACGCTGAGAAAGGGCCAGATGTCCTGGATTTTGACCTCGCGATATCGTGACTTACAACACCCGCCTCGGCCAGCTCCAGAAGTCTTTGATCGAACGTCTTCATTCCAAGCCCCGCGCCGGTCTGCATGGCAGAATACATCTGCGCGATCCTGTCTTCACGAATCAGGTTGCGGATAGCGGCGTTGCAGATCAGGATCTCGTGGCAGGCAACGCGCCCCCCGCCCACCTTCTTCAACAGGCGCTGGGAAATTACCGCCTGCAGGGATTCCGACAGCATCGACCGCACCATGGACTTTTCGCTGGCGGGGAACACGTCAATGATGCGATCGATGGTCTTGGTGGCGCAGGTAGTATGCAGGGTAGCGAGTACCAGGTGGCCGGTTTCCGCAGCGGTCAGCGCGAGCCTGATTGTTTCCAGCTCCCGTAATTCTCCCATAAGTATGATGTCAGGATCCTCGCGCAGGGCTGAACGAAGCGCCTCCGCAAAGCCACGCGTATCCCGATGCACCTCGCGCTGGTTCACCAGGCACCGCTTGCTCGTGTGCACAAATTCGATGGGATCCTCAATGGTGAGGATGTGTGCCTGGGCGCTGCTGTTTATATGGTCGATCATCGCTGCCAGAGTCGTGCTCTTGCCCGAGCCGGTGGGCCCGGTGACGACCACCAACCCCCTGTCCTGTTCAGCAATCCTCCGGAACACCTTCCCCATGCCGAGCGCCTCCATAGTGGGGATCCGCGAAGGGATGGTTCGGAGTACTGCGCCGGTCCCGCGTTGCTGCTGGAAAACATTGGCCCGAAAGCGAGCAAGGCCGGGCACCTCGAAGGAGAAATCAGCCTCCAGTGCTGCTGCGTAATCCGTCTGTTGCTGCTCGCTCATGACATCTGCAAGCAATGCGAGTACATCCGCATCAGACAACTCCTCATGGCCAACCCGGTGTATCTCCCCATCCATCCGCAGCATTGGCGGCAGTCCGGCGGACAGATGCAGATCCGATGCGCCACGATGTACGCTGGTTTCGAGAAGTGCCGCAAGCCCCCTCATTGCATAGCTCCATTACCCGCCCTGCCCTGTGCTATAGTTGACGCCCCCCGGAGCAAACAATTGGCTGCCATCCGGGCTCGTCTTTGCGGGATTCACATGGCAAGCATAGCAGAGAACATTTCCTCCCTTCGTACGCGTATCCGGCAGGCCGAACTGCGCTGCGGGCGTAGCCCGCACAGTGTCTCCGTGCTCGCGGTAAGCAAGACCCAGGACGCGGATGGCATTCAGGAGGCCTGGGCCGCAGGGCAGCGAGAGTTTGGGGAAAACTATGTGCAGGAAGCACTTGGCAAGATCAGCGAACTTGCACAGCGGATTCCCGACAGCGGCATCCACTGGCACTTCATCGGCCCCATCCAGTCCAACAAGACCCGTGACATCGCGGAGCACTTCTCCTGGGTACACAGCGTCGAACGTCTGAAGATCGCGCAACGGCTCAGCGCCCAACGGCCCGCAGAACTGCCACCCCTGAATGTTTGCGTGCAGGTGAACCTGTCCGGGGAAGACAGCAAGTCCGGACTGCCTCTGGCGGAGGCGCCTGCTCTCTGCGAGCAGATATCCCGATTGCCCGCACTGCGACTGCGGGGGCTGATGGCCATTCCCGCCCCCTGCGATGATATGGAACAGCAGCGCCGCGTCTTCCGGCCGCTGGCGCAATTGCAGAAGGAGATGTCGAGCCGCTTTCCCGACTTCGATACGCTCTCCATCGGCATGAGCGCTGACTATGAGGCCGCCATAGCGGAGGGCTCCACCTTGGTGCGCATCGGCACTGCACTGTTCGGCGCACGCACCTGAGGATACTCCTCCGCCCCAGGAATGGGCAAAGGCGTTACATCAACACACCGGCATTACCTCAAAGGTGACACTTCAACCACTATGCTTGAAGGAAAGCCCGCAGTGGGCGCATTGCGTGTAGAAGGGATTGAGAAAGTAGCGTTTCACAAAGAACTGCTGGTTGCATTGCGGACAGCGCTTGACGGCAGCGTTCAGGCCGAAGGCCGCGTAGAGCAGCATATAGGCGTACATGACCACATTGATCCCGTTGCCGGCACTGAGCAGCCGGGTCACCACCAGCACATAGACCGGGAAAGTCCAGAAGCATACAAACAGGCGACTGCGCGCCCGTCGGATTTCATCCAGCCGATCATTCTTTCTCTGCTCTTCCCCTTTTTCATTCTTTTCGTTGTGATCCGGCATATGCCATGACTCCGCTGCAGGCTGGCGTGATATTTTCTGGCAGTTTACACAACGCCGGGCGGTAATTGCAGTGGCAGGACACCTGAATGCGCTGTGCTAGACTTCAGCAAACCGTCCCGGGAAGCGGAAGCCCATCCCCTGGGGTCGCATGGATGCAGGATTTCGCATGGAGCCGACATCAATCATCAATGTGCTGGTACTGACCGACCTGCTGTCAGACGGTGAGCAACTGGTCACTATCATGCGCAGAGGCGGTCTCAGGGTCTATGCGGAAGCGGTACGGGACGAACCAGGGCTTTGCGAGCGGTTGCCCGGTCACCGCTGGGACATGCTGCTTGCTCATGCCGACAATTCGCGCATTCCCGCGCCGCGGCTGGGCAGGCTACTGCGCGAGCGCCAGCCAGACATCTTCTGCCTGACCTTCGGAAGCCGGGCCCAGCAGGAGGCCCTGCATGCTTCGCTGCGAGTGCAGCTCGAATGTCCCGCCACCCTGCCATGCAGACAGTTGCGTGTCCGCCGTCCAGATGAACTGACAGCGACACCCCACACCGCCCTGTTCCTCGAGACCCTGCTCGACGAACTCGGGAATCTCCGGACGCGCCGCCAGCTGCGCGCCAGCGAAGCGCTTCTCGTCGAACTGCAGGCGCGCCACCACCAGCTGCTGGCCGGCACCTCCGACGCGGTAGCCTATCTCCACGACGGCATGCACGTCTACATGAATGCCGGCTACGCCCGGCTGTTCGGGCATGAGAATAGTGAGGCACTGATGAATACGGCCTTCCTCGACCTGCTGCATGAGTCGCAGGTGGACCAGGCGCGGGCGCTCCTGCGGCAGGAGGACCCGCAGGGCTATCATCGGCTCCTGGGCGTGGATAGTCATGGACTGCCATGCAGTTTGAATCTGCATTGCAGCAAGGTGATCTATCGGGGTGAGCGGTGTGTTCAGCTCATTCTCCATGCTCCCTGCGATGGCAGCCGAACACAGCCGCCCACCCCCCTGGGACAGGACGTGTCACTGCCACCGCTCCAGCCGCAGGCCCCACCGAAGGGAGCCCTCACTACGCCCCGTCCCATACAGCAGTGCGACTCTTCGAGGCAGCGCCTGCACCAGGCACTGGAGAGGGGAGAGGCCCACTTGATGTTTCAGCCTGTCGTCGGCTTTGCGGGGGACGACCTCGAGCATTATGCGGTTCACCTCGGCCGGGAAGGGGAAGTCTGCGCTACGCCCTGTCCGCACACCTCCCCCGAGGACCAAGGAGAGGGAGAGCGCATGGACCGTCTGATTCTAACCCAGTGCCTGCATGTGCTGCGCGAGCTCCAGAGGCCCCGCCTGCGGCTGATGGTGGAGCTGACGGCAGGCAGTCTCACCCAGCCCGGCTTCATATTCTGGTTACGGGGGCAAGTGGCAGAATCTCCGGTACAATGGCGGGGTCTGGTGCTGCAGATCAGCGAAATGGACATCGTCGAATCCCCGTCCGGGCAGATTGAGGAATGCTGTGGGCAGCTGCAGGCCCTGGGGCTGACGTTGGCAGTCACTCAGTTCGGCGGATCGTTGGAACCCTTCAGTCATCTGCCAGCTCAATACGCCAGCTATGTCGAACTGGATGAGTCACTGACCGATGGCGCGGACACTGACACCGACAGGTGCAGGCGGCTAAGGGACACTGTCAGCCGCCTTGCGGCCAGCGAATTGAAGACCGTGGCCAGAGTGGACAGGATGACACTCCTCCCGGCCCTCTGGCAGGCGGGCGTGGATATGGTGCGGGGGAATTGCCTCCAGGCCTCCCTTCCCCGACCGGAATATGTCTTCGTTCGCGACGAAGAAATCATGTTGACCGCGCTCCCGTGACAAAGCCGGTGTAACATGTAGCGACGTGAATCTGACTGGAAAAACTGAATTGGAAAGAACAACGATATCTGCCGAAGGCAACGACAGCCTGTCGGCAGAACGGGACAGCGAAGCCCGATCACAGCCCCCACATGGATCACAACTCAGAATCGGGGCCAAGTTCGCTATCAGCAGCTGCGTCCTGCTGATTCTGGCGATGTGCGTCTTCTGGCTGGTCACCAACCGCACTACCGAGAACATCCTGCGGCAGCAAGCGGATAGCCTGGGCAATACCCTCGCCAGACAGACCGCCATCCTGGCAACCGAATTGGTGCTGGCGAACGACCTGATCAGCATGAACGTCCTGCTCAACCAGCTGACACGCGAGGCAGCGGTCTCGGAGGTGGCGATCCTGAGCATCGAAGATCAGGTGATCGCCATATCCGGCAATGGTGGAGCCGCAGCCGACGGCAACGGCTCGGGCATTTTCGAAAGTTATGTGGCACCCATCGCCCTGCAGGACTCGCTGGCCGGCTATGTTCGCGTCAGTCTCGACCAACGCTACATCGAGCAGGGAGTCACCCGCAATTTCATCTTCATGCTGATTGCGCTGACCCTGTTGTTGCTCACCTGCGTGTGCGTCACCGCCGCCTTTACCCAGCATCTGGTGACCTTTCCTCTGCGCATGCTGACCTTCTCGATGCAGTCCCTGCGACGGGGAGAGGTTCGCTTCAGCCCCTTCGAGGAACGCATGGATGAAGTGGGCACGCTGATCCGCACCTATAACCGCCTGGTTGAAGACCTAGAGGACCCGGAGGTGCGCCAGGTGATCTTCGAGGATGAGACCCGCTCGCCGCTCGACACCCCTACGGCATATCGTAAGCCCGGCAGCGCCATCGTCAGTATCCTGCACCTGAACATCAGCAACTACCGGCAGGCCATGCGTCAGCAGGAGTCCATCGAAACCATTGAATTGCTGAACACGTATTACTTTTACATTCACGAAGTCACCGCGTTGTACAACGGCAGTATCGAGAAGTGCGCGGGCGACGAGATCCTCATTACCTTCGGCGCGGCACAGAGTGACGAAGATCATTGCTTCCATGCGGTATGCGCTGCGTTGTTGTTCCTGGACCTGGCAGAGACCCTGGGGCGGGAACTGGAAGCCGAATCACTGCCGTCGTTGCAATTCCGCGCGGGTCTGCACAGTGGCGAGCTGCTCACGGGAGTGTTATCTTCCATTGCAAAGAATAGCTACACCGTGGCGGGCGAGAACCTGGCACTGACGCGGCAGATCTGCGAAGAAGGTCCCATCGGCAGGCTGCTGATCAGCGAAGCCGCATATGTGCAGGCGGATGCCGAGCATCGCCTGGTCACAGACGAGTTCAACGAAATTGTGGATGAGGCAACCGGTGACTTCATCAAAACCTGGCAGGTGGAGGAGCCCATGGTGAACTACAAGGCGCTGCTGGCGCGTCAGGTCGAGCATCTTTTGTCGCAGGATATCACCGTATGACAGATGTTAAATTTCCCGTCTGCCATCTGTTCTACTACCCGACGCAGACCATACTGGTGGACGATGACCCGGACTTCCTGGACGCAGTCAGCCTGCTGCTGCGCTCCGACAGCAGCTACCGGCTGTTCCAGTCCGCCAAGCAGGCACTGACGCACATCAACAGCTGCAATCAGCATGTCGACATCATTCGTCGCTGCTATTCGTCCTACAAGACCGGTCCCTTCGACTCGGACACGCTCAGTCACGTGGACATCCACCAGATCTACAAGGAGGTCTACAATCCTTTGCGTTTCTCGACGCCGGCAGTAGTGGTGGTCGACTACTCGATGCCCGAGATGAACGGCCTGGACTTCTGCAGCGCCCTGACCAATCCCTACGTGAAAAAGATCCTGCTGACGGGCCAGGCAGATACCGATGTAGCGGTGCAGGCATTCAATGAAGGCGTCATTGACCAGTACATCAGCAAGAAAGACCAGAATCTTGCCACCAAGCTGAACCGTTCCATCGCAAGCCTGCAGCATCACTACTTCAATCGCACCTTCAAGCTCATCACCGATCCGGTTATCGCCAACAAGCAGTGCGGCTTTGTCAGCGACCCCGGTTTCATCACGCATTTTCGCGAGGTCATTTCCGCACAGAACGTCGCCGAATATTATCTGGTGGACGAGCCCTACTCCGGATTCTTCATGCTCGACGAGAAAGGCAACCCGTCCCTCCTGCTGGTACTGGAGGAAGCGCGGCTGAGTCAGCATCTACAGCACTGCCGCAGCGCCGGAGCGCCGGCCGAGTTGCTCGACCAATTGGCTGCGGGTGAACTGCTTCCCCTTTTCAACGTCGCATCGGAAGAGGGCGTCCTGAATGAGGAGATGCTGACGCAGTGGCAGAAGTATTATGCCGCTTCCAGCCGCGTGGCGGGTTCCTCCTATCTCTGCGCGCTGTTGGGAGAGGACCGGGTATCGTGCCTGTTACGCAGTTATCGTCCCGGGGACGTCGCCAGCTATCACGACCACGGCAACGATCCCCTTTCCCCTTCTCCGAAATTCCTGCACTGACACGACTCTTCCATTATTCTGCCGCCGCCTTTTCAGCTGAAGCTTGGGGAAAGCTCAGGGTGAACGTCGTGTACTCGCCCAGTACTGACTCCACGCTGATATCACCACCGAAGTTGTTCACTGTGCGTTTACAGAAGGCGAGGCCCGCTCCAGTCCCGTCCGACTTGGTGGTGAAAAATCCTTCAAAGATCCGTGGCAATACGGCGGCATCGATGCCCAGCCCGGTATCCGTCACCAGCAGCCGGTCCTCACTGTGATCACGTTCCAGCATCAGCACGATCTTGCCCTTGCCGGCGGCCTCTACGCTGTACAGCGCATTCTTCAGGAGGTTGAACAGCACGTAGACCATCATGGCCTGGATGCCCTGGAAGCTGAAATCCTGCTCGATGTGACACTCCACCCTTTCCCGCTCGTTGCGCTTGAAAGGATAGCTGTACAGTGCCTCCTCGACACATTCGGTCATGGAGCAACGCACGAAGGTGGCAGGATCCAACCGTCTGTCACGCAGGTTCACCAGCAGCAGATCGATCACCGCATTCGCCTGGTCGACCATGGCCTTGATGCGCACAGGCGTCTGCTCGAGCGTATGCAGCCGATTGGCCCGCAAGGGCGGAAAGCGGTCCGGCTGCTGCGCACTGGCATGAGAGTACGCTGCGAGCAGATCGGGCAGATGAGATTCCACCCCGCTGATACTGGCACGCACGCCCGAGAGAGGGGTGCGCATCTCGTGGGCAATGGTGGCGCTCAGGGTGGACATCAGCGACATCTTCTCCTTGTACGCCGCCTCCTTGCGCAACTGTACGCGCTCCAGATTATCAATCCTCTCAATGGCGACCTGGAACTGCCCGCAAAAGAAATTGAGCAAGGCAGCTTCTTCTGCAGTCGGCGCGAGGGATGATTCGGTGTCGACCAGAATCAAACAGAGCAGGCGCTGTTCCCCATGCCCTGGCAGTGCCAGCGATGCAGGAATGCTTTGCAGTACTTGTTGGACTGCAACCGGCGACTCGCTCGCCACAACAAGTTCGCGACGGGCTCGGGCAAACTCGAGCAGAGGGTTCTCCGGCGGCAGCGTGATCCCAGAATCTTCTCCCCCCGGCTCGGCGAGAAATGTGCCTGCCGGCAACCATTGCCTCATCGCGGATGTCGGTTGGCCAGTGGGATCCTCATTTCTCGCGTTAACAAGGATGACAGGCTCCTTTGTATGCAGTAGCCTCTGCAATAAGTCTGCGACGAAGGGGAGCAGAGAGTCCAGACTGGTGTGCTGGTGCATGTCGTTCATCTGCATGACCAACTCACCCAACGCCCGCTGGGGCAGACTGCGACGCGACGCACTGAAGGACACCAGTATGTAGGGATACAGGATGTCGTAGGTCAGACAGATGAAGGCGATGAACCCGATGTGCAATAGCGCCTGGAACATCAGGTCACCTACACGGTCGAGCAGGCCGAGCCCCAGAAACAGCAGCGCGTAGAGACTCACATAAACCAGCGTCAGCAAACCTCTGACAAGAATTCCAGTACTCATGCAGCTCCGGTGCCCCGTTGTTGAGAAGCCCCGGGATGAGTCCCCCGGAACTGGTGGTGCGGTGATAACAGTAGTGTATACTACGGCCAGTTTAAGACGAACAAGACGGTGACAGTAGAGCCAAACAGGATTGAATGGATGGCAGGACTGATTAAAATCGCGACTTTCCCTATTCTGCTTCTATGGAGCGTTGCCTATGGAGTCCCCGG
>Ga0079224_100002760_pt1 | contig 21656 bp, 16 predicted proteins | sample Stecom2015_FD_80414 | JGI IMG/M metagenome (GOLD analysis project Ga0079224, IMG submission 80414) | Agricultural soil microbial communities from Utah to study Nitrogen management - Steer compost 2015 | ecosystem: Environmental > Terrestrial > Soil > Agricultural land | place: USA: Utah...
CCGGGCCGATCCTGGCCGACGAGCTCGAGCGTGAGACGGGGCAGCGCGGCAGGCGCACCCACCTCGCCGCGCTCGACGGTCACGTGCAGACCCTCGACGTCGAGCCCGCGAAGCGCGCGCTCGAGCGCGCCGACCGACTCCTCCGGCACGTCGAGTCGCACGACGCCCGCGAAGCGGCCGGCGAGATGAGCGAACCGGCTCTCGCTCCAGCTCGCGCCGCACTCGCGCGCGCATTCGGAGACGCGCGCGACGACGCCCGGCCGGTCCACACCATTCAACGTCACGACGAGCGGTACGGTCATGACGGAGCGCCTCCTTCAGAGTCGTCCGACGCATAGGCTTCGATCGGCGGGCACGTGCAGACGAGGTTCCGATCACCGTATGCGTTGTCGACGCGGCCGACCGGCGGCCAGTACTTCGCCCGCCTGAGCGCGGGCAGCGGAAAGACGGCCTGCTCGCGCGTGTAGCCGCGCTGCCAGTCGTCGACGAGGTCCGCCGCGGTATGCGGAGCGTTCACGAGCGGGTTGTCGTCGGCCGCAAGCATGCCGCTCGCGACCGCTTCGATCTCCTCGCGGATCCGGATCATCGCGTCGCAGAAGCGGTCGAGCTCCTCGAGCGACTCGCTCTCCGTCGGCTCGATCATCAACGTGCCGGCGACCGGGAAAGACATCGTCGGCGCATGGAAGCCGAAGTCGATGAGCCTTTTTGCGACGTCGTCGACCGTGATGCCGGTGCGCTGCTTCAGCGGCCGGAGGTCCAGCACGCATTCGTGCGCAACCATGCCGTTCTGGCCGGTATAGAGCACTGGGTAATGCTCGGCCAGCCGCCGCGCGACGTAGTTCGCGTTCAGGATCGCAACCTGCGTCGCCTTTCGCAGCCCTTCCCCGCCCATCATTCGGATATAGGCCCAGCTGATCGGCAGGATGCTCGCGCTGCCGTACGGCGCGGCCGAAACGGCGGGCCCGCCCGGCAGATCCGCGACGGCGTGGCCCGGCAGGAACGGCGCGAGATGCGCCTTGACCGCGACGGGACCGACGCCCGGCCCGCCGCCTCCGTGCGGGATGCAGAACGTCTTGTGCAGGTTCAGGTGCGACGCGTCGCCGCCGATCTCCGCGAGCTTCGAAAGGCCGACCATCGCGTTCAGGTTCGCGCCGTCGATGAAGACTTGCCCGCCCGCGGCATGCACGATCTCGCAGAGCTCCCGCACCGCGCTCTCGAACACGCCGTGCGTCGACGGATAGGTCAGCATGATCGCGGCAAGACGCGGCGCGTGCTCGGCCGCCTTTGCGCGCAGGTCCGCAACGTCCACGTTGCCGTCGTCGTCGCACGCGACGACGACGACCCTGAGGCCCGCAAGCTGTGCGCTCGCGGGATTCGTGCCGTGCGCCGAGCTCGGGATCAGGCACACGTCGCGGTGCCCCTCGCCGCGGCTCTCGTGATACGCGCGAATCGCGAGGAGCCCCGCGTACTCGCCTTGCGAGCCCGCGTTCGGCTGCAGCGAGACGGCGTCGTAGCCGGTGCAGGCCGCAAGCATCCGCTCGAGCTCGCCGATCAGCCGCCGGTAGCCACCGGTCTGCTCGGCCGGCGCGAACGGATGGATCGCATTGAAGCCCGGCCAGCTGATCGGCAGCATCTCCGCTGCGGCGTTCAGCTTCATCGTGCACGAGCCGAGCGGGATCATCGTGCGGTCGAGCGCGAGATCCTTGTCGGCGAGCCCGCGGATGTAGCGCAGCATCTCCGTCTCGGAGTGGTAGCGGTTGAAGACGGGGTGCGTGAGATACCCGGAGCTGCGAGCGAGCGTCGGCGGCAGCAGCTCGGCCGCCCGTGCATCGATCGTCTCGAAAGCCGGCGGGCGTGCACTGCTTCCGGCCGCGGCGAAGACTTCCCACAGCGCTTCGACGTCGCCGGCCGTCGACGTCTCGTCGAGCGAGATGCCGACACGGTCGGCGTCGATCTCGCGCAGGTTCATCCGCCGCTCGCGCGCCGCGCGATGCACGGCCGCCGCGTTGCCGCGGGTCGCGATGGTCAATGTATCGAACGCCGTGCCGTTGTCGACCGCAAAGCCCATCTCGCGGAGGCCCGCCGCGAGCACGGCCGTGAGCCGATGCACCCCTGCCGCGATCGCGCGCAGGCCCCGCGGCCCGTGATAGCACGCGTAGAACGCGGCGATGACCGCGAGCAGCACCTGCGCGGTGCAGATGTTGCTCGTCGCCTTCTCGCGGCGAATGTGCTGCTCGCGCGTCTGGATCGCGAGCCGGTAAGCCTCGTCGCCGCGCCGATCGATCGACAGCCCGACGAGCCGCCCCGGCAGCGAGCGGGTGAGCTCCGAGCGCGTCGAGATGTACGCGGCGTGCGGCCCGCCGAAGCCGAGCGGCACGCCGAAGCGCTGCGTGGAGCCGACCGCGACGTCGGCGCCGAGCTCGCCCGGCGGCGTCAGCAGCGTCATCGCGAGCAGATCCGCCGCAACGACGGCGAGCCCGCCGTGCTCGTGCACGCGCTCGATCGCGCGGCGGTGATCGAGCACATCGCCGTTCGCGCCGGGATACTGAAAGAGCGCGCCGAAGCAGTCGACGTCGTCGAGGCCGGCCGCGGGATCGCCGATCACGAGCTCGTAGCCGAGCGGCCGCGCGCGCGTGCGCAGCACGTCGATCGTCTGCGGAAGCACGTCGCATGCGACGAAGAAGCGCATGCTCCGACTCTTGCTCGCGCGCCGGCACAGGGTCATCGCTTCCGCGGCGGCCGTCGCCTCGTCGAGCAGCGACGCGTTCGCGACCGGCAGCCCGGTGAGATCGCTGACCATCGTCTGAAACACGAAGAGCGCCTCGAGCCGCCCTTGCGAGATCTCCGGCTGGTACGGGGTATACGCCGTGTACCAGGCCGGGTTCTCGAGCACATTGCGCTGAATGACGGGCGGCAGGTGCGTGCCGTAATAACCGAGCCCGATGAACGACTTGAAAACCTCGTTAGAGCCCGCGATCTCGCGCAGCTCGGCGAGCGCGTCCGCCTCGCCGATGCCGGTCGGCAGGTTGAGCGGCTCGGCGGTACGGATATCGGCCGGCAGGGCCGCATCCACGAGCGCATCGAGGCTTTCGAGCCCGAGCGCGGCGAGCATCTGCCCGATCTGCTCGTCGCTCGGGCCGATGTGGCGATCGACGAAGCGGAGAACGTCGAGACTCAGGCGGCCTTCACGAGTGGTGTCCACGTCGTCCTAGGCCTCGGCCGTGAGCTTCTCGTAAGCGGACTGATCGAGCAGCTCATCGAGCGCCGCGCGATCGTCGGGCTTCACGCGGAGGAACCAGCCCGCTCCCATCGGATCGCTGTTCACGGTCTCGGGCGCGGCGCCGAGCGCATCGTTGACCGCGACGATCTCGCCGGCCAGCGGCATCTTGATATCCGCAGCAGCCTTCACGGACTCGATGACGACCGCCTCGTCGCCTTCGCCGAGCCGGCTGCCCACGTCGGGGAGCTGCACGAACACGATGTCGCCGAGCTGCTCCTGCGCGTACTGCGTGATCCCGATCGTAACGGTTTCGTCGTCCTCGAGACGCACCCATTCGTGGTCGGCCGTGTATTTCGTCGTGCTCATCGGTGCTCCCTGATCCGCGGTGCTACCAAGATAGCGCGCGGCGCGCAGAAAGACAGCCGGCGCGAAAGCGGGAGAGTGTTGGAGGCCGGGAAAAGGCGTCGGGAAAAATGGTGTCAGACACCTTTTTTCGAAGGTGTCCTCTCTTCCGGGAAAGGAGCGGCCGAAAAAAGGTGTCTGACACCATTTTTCCCCCATTTCCAGGCCGCCGCACCATTTCTGCGGCGCGCCGCTTATCATGGGCGGCACGCCGCATGGGCGCAGGGGAGCATCATGAGCAGAACAAAAGTTTCCCGTAGGGCTTTCAACCGGCTTGTCTCATTCGCGGCGCTTGGCGCAGTTCTCGCGCCCTGGTTCCGGGCGGCCTTCGCGCAGACGCCGACGAGCAACCCGCTCCGGATCGGCTTCATCGGCGCGGGGCGCATGGGCGGAGCCGTCGGCTTGCGCCTCGCCGAGGCCGGCCACGAGGTGTTCTTCTCGTCCCGCAATCCCGGGGAGCTCACGGCGCTCGTCGAGCAGTCCGGAGGCCGGGCGCGGGCCGGCACGCCGCAAGAGGCGGCCGAGTTCGGCGACGTCGTCGTCATCGCCGTGCCGTACGGCGCACTGCCCGAGGTCGCCGCGGCGTACGGCCCGCTGATGCAAGGCAAGGTGGTTATCGACCTCGGCAATCCGCGCGAGGACCGGGACGGGCCGATGGCGCGGGACGCGCTCGCGAAGGGCACCGGGGTCGCTTCGGCCGAGTATCTTCCGGGCGTGCGCCTCGTCCGCGCGTTCAACGCGATCAGCTTCGTGATGGTCCGCGAGCAAGCCCATCGCGAAGGGGAGCAGATCGGCGTGCCGGTCGCCGGCGACGATCCGGAAGCCGTCGAGATCGCCGCGCAGCTCGTACGCGACGCAGGCTTCGATCCCGTCGTCGTCGGAGCGCTCAGCTCCGCCAGGCTGTTCGACGCCGGCACGAGCGTCTATGTGCGCGGAATGACGGCCCGAGAGCTCGAGGAGGCGCTCGGTTTGGATTAGCGGCCGGCGGCGCCTCGGCCGGCCCCGCCGCCGGACCGATCCCCGCGCGGCCGATCGCCACGCGCACGAGCGCGAATCGCGTGCGTCGGAACGCGGTCCGAACCGACGACGCCGAGGGCACTGCGATGCACTTCAAGACCTGGCACGCCATCGGGCTCCTCGCCGCGGTGAGCCTCGCCGTCACGATGCAGGAAGTGACGCGCGACACGCGCTTCACGCTCGAGGCCCTGAGCCTCGCCGCCGGCGTCGCCGCGCTCTCATTGATGGGCGCGGCGGCCCTGCTCGGCGGGCGCTTCAAGGTCGTCGAATCGATCTTCGGGGGCCTGGATCGCTTGTATGTCACGCACAAGTGGCTCGGCATCTGGGCGCTCGCATTCGCGTCGTTCCATTTCGCATTCGCGGCGGAGCACGACGCGTGGGTCACGATGCCGATTCTCGAGCTGCCGCCGTTCGTCACGCGGCTGGTCCGTCAGCTCGCGTTCCTTGCGCTGATGCTGATCGTAATCCTCGCGCTGAACCGCAAGATCCCGTACAGCGTCTGGCGCTGGTGGCACAAGCTGTCCGGCCCGCTGTTTCTGATCGTCGTGCTGCATTGGCTCAGCTTCCGCTCGCCGATCGCGCTTTCGGAGCCGGCCGGGATCTGGCTCAGCGCGATGTCCGCGCTCGGGATCGCAGGGGCCGGATACAAGCTGCTGCTCTATCCATTCTTCGCGCGGCACGGGGTCTACCGCGTCGCCGCGGTCTCACCCGGCGCGGCGGCCATGGAGCTCGAGCTCGAGCCGGTGCGCCGACCGGTCCCATTCAAGGCCGGCCAGTTCGGCTTCCTGCGTATGAAGGAGGACGGGCTTCGCGAGCCGCATCCGTTCACGATCGCGGGCGTCGAGGAAAGCGGGCGCGTGCACCTTTTGATTCGCGCGCTCGGCGACTACACGCGCGAGCTCGTCGCGCGGACGACGCCCGGCATGCACGCCGAGATCTACGGCCCCTACGGCCGCTTCGAGCGCAGGCAAGCGCCGCGCGAGGCATGGATCGCCGGCGGCGTCGGCATCTCGCCGTTCGTCTCCTGGCTCGGCGATCCGGAGGCCGCGAGCTTCGGCGGGGTCACGCTGTTCTACTTCTTCACGCCGGGACGGGAATTCCCGAGCGCGGAAACGATTCGGGCGCTTGCCGAGGCGCGCGGCGCGGCGTTCGTCTCGGTGTCTACGGACCCTTCGCGCGCCGAGCTCGCCGGGCGTCTCGCGCGGATCGCGGGCGACAGCGGCGGCGCCGACGTCGCGGTCAGCTTCTGCGGGCCGAGCGGGCTGCTCGACGAGGTTCGCGCGAGCCTGCGCAGCGCCGGCATCCCTGAAGCCAACCTTCGCCACGAGTTTTTCGAGTTCCGCTGAGCGCGGCGCCGCTCATTGCGCGAGGTACCCTCCGTCGACGGCGTAGTATGCTCCGGTCACGAACGACGCCTTCTCGGACACGAGCCACAGCACGAGCTCCGCGACCTCGTCCGCCTCGCCGAGCCGCCCGATCGGGTGCATGCCGACCAGCGCGTCGAGCAGCGTGGCGTCGAGGTTCTCGATCAGCGGCGTCTTGATGAAGCCCGGACCGACCGCGTTGACCCGGATGCGGTCCGGCGCGTGCTCGAGCGCGGCGTTCTTCGTGAGCCCGACGAGGCCGTGCTTCGCGGCGACGTACGCCGACGAGTTGCGGAACCCGACCTGACCCAAGATCGACGCCATGTTCACGATCGAGCCGCCGCCGGCCGCCTTCATCGCCGGGATCTGGAAGCGCATGCCGTAGAAGGCGCCGGACAGATTGATCGCGATCACCTTGTCCCAGCCGTCGATCGGGTACTCGCCGACCGGCGCCGACGGTCCGCCGATTCCGGCATTGTTGACCGCGACGTGAAGCGCGCCGAAGCGCTTCGTCGCCTCCGCGACGAGCGCCTCGTTGTCGCCCGCGCGCGAGACATCGGCGCGGAAGAAGAAGGCTTCGGCCCCGCGGGCCTCGAGACGCCGCACGGTCTCGTTGCCCCCCGCCTCGTCGACATCCGAGACGACGACTCGCGCGCCGGCGGCCGCAAGCTTCTCAGCGACCGCGCGGCCGATGCCGCTGCCGGCGCCCGTGACGATCGCAACCTTGTTCTCGAGCATCTGCGACCTCCTCGACGAAAAGGGTGTCAGACACCTATTTCCGCGAAAATGGTGTCTGACACCAATTTCCGCGCCATCCTGTGCCGACGCCGCCTCACTCGCTCGCGCTGAGCCGCTCCAGATACTCGCGCTCCCTCGAGTCGAGGCTCTGCGGACCGTGGTCGTCCACCTTCTTCATGATCCTATCGAGCTCTTCCCGATTCACTGGGTGCAATGACTCACGGGGGATGCTCCGCCAGCGCTCGATATCGGACCGCGTGGCCCGGGGCAGGCTCGGCGACGCCTTTTTCTGGAATTGCCGCGCACGGGATCGATGCTCGATCACCTTGAGGTAGATCCATCCGCCCGCGAGGCCGCCGAGGTGTGCGAAGTGCGCGATGCCGCCCCCGCTCGTCAACCCGCCATAGATCGAGTAGGCGGCGAGCAACACGATGAACCAGCGCGCCTCGATCGGAATGACGCCCCAGAAATAGATGCGGTCCCGAGGCCAGAATCTCGCGAAGCCGATCAGCACGCCGAAGACCGCGCCCGAAGCGCCGACAACCGGTGCAAACGGCTCGAAGAACACGGAGGCGAGCGCGGCCACGATCGCACTCGTGAAATAGAGCCCGAGGAATCGCCCGCCGCCGAGCACGCTCTCGAGGCGCGGCCCGAAGAAGAACAGCCCGATCATGTTGAAGAGCAGATGCACGAATCCGGCGTGCAGGAACGCGTAGGTCACGATCGTCCACGGCCGCTGCAGGATATAGGCCGGCACGAGCACGAGCAGGTTGACGAACGCCCGGAGCGCGGGCGTCCCCTGGGCGACGATCATGACCACGAACATCGCGACGTTCGCGATGAGTAAGCGGCGTGCCCAGGGCGTCACAGTAAAAGCTCCTTCCTTCGTTCCGTCGATGCGCCGCCTTCACCGGCGGAAGCAGTATAGCCCGGATGAGGGGCCGCCCCGACTTCGCGAGTGCACGCCCCGCAAGGCCGGCTTCTCGTGATGGCGCGCCGCCTGCCGGGCATATACATTGGCACGGCCACCTGCGTCAGGAAGGCCATGCAATGACCACGATCCTCGGCATCTCCGGAAGCCTGCGCCAAGGCTCTTACAACAGCGCGCTGCTCAGGGCCGCACAAAACGAGGCGATCCCCGGGGTCGAGCTCGAGGCCGCGTCGATCAGGGGCATTCCGATCTACGACGGCGACCTCGAGGCACGAGGCATCCCCCACGAGGTCGCCGAGCTGAAGGAGCGCATCGTCCGCGCCGACGGCCTGCTCATCGTCACGCCGGAGTACAACAACTCCGTCCCCGGCCCGCTCAAGAACGCGATCGACTGGCTGTCCCGCCCGCCGTCGGACGTGCCCCGCGTGTTCCGCGGCCTGCCCGTCGCCGTGATCGGCGCTTCTTCCGGCGCCTTCGGCACGACGCTCGCGCAAACCGCATGGCTGCCGGTGCTAAGAACGCTGCGAACTCAACCCTGGTTCGGCGGCCGCCTGATGGTCCCCCGCGCAAGCACCGTCTTCAACGACGCCGGCGACCTCATCGACGACGACCTCCGCTCCCGCCTCCGCGACTTCCTCGAAGGCTTCGCCCGGTTCATCGCCGCATGCGAAAGGAACAGATGAGCCACCCCTCGCCGCCATAATCCACCGCACACCGCCGCACCTCGCCGGCGGCATTCATGAACGCCACACCGCCGCACCTCGCCGGCGGTATTCATGAACGGCACGCCGCCAAAAGGGTGCGGTGCGATATGCGCGTCTTGGGGAGCGTGTGAGCCATGGATGGCGAACGCGCAGCCGCCATGGACGGCCTTGCGGCGGTCCCCAAGACGCGCATATCGCGCCGCGCCCGCCCACCGCCGACATCCAAACGTTCATGAATACCGCCGGCGAGCAACTTGCCACCGACGCCCAACCGTTCATGAATACCGCCGGCGACGCATGGTCCGCGCCGCGAAGTCAAGGAACAAGCACGGCAGCCCCCGTAAAGCGTCCAGCCCGCAAATCGTCCAGCGCCGCATTCGCGTCCTCGAGCCGATACGTCGTAGTCGTCGTCCGCACCGGCACCTGCGGCGCGAGCGCCATGAACGCATCGCCGTCGGCGCGAGTGAGATTCGCCACCGACGACACTGAGCGCTCGCCCCACAGCAACGCATATTCGAACGACGGAATCGCGCTCATGTGAATGCCGCCGCAGACGACGCGTCCGCCCGGCGCGACGGCGGCGAGCGCCGCGGGCACGAGCTCGCCCGCCGGCGCGAAAATCAACGCCGCATCGAGCGGCTCGTCCGGCCGCTCGTCCGAGCCGCCCGCCCAGACCGCGCCGAGCTCGCGGGCGAACGCCTGCGCCTCGACGTCGCCGGGGCGGGTAAAGGCGTAGAGCTCGAGCTTCCTGTGTCGGACGATCTGCGCAACGATGTGCGCGGCGGCCCCGAATCCATACACGCCGATTCGGGCGGCATCGCCGGCCTTGCTCAGCGTGCGGTAGCCGATCAGACCCGCGCAGAGCAGCGGCGCCGCCGCGACCGCATCGTACGGCTCGGGAATCGCGAAGCAGAAATCTTCGTGCGCGACGGTGTACTCGGCGTAGCCGCCCGGCAGCTGATAACCCGTGAAGAGCGCGTCCGGACAGAGATTCTCCTGCCCGGATCGGCAGTGGCGGCACCGGCCGCAGGTCCGTCCGAGCCATGGAACGCCGACTCGCTGCCCCGTGCGGTAGCGCCCCGCGCCAGGACCGAGGGCTTCGACCCGCCCGACGATCTCGTGCCCCGGAACGAGCGGCAGCGCGGGCTCGGTCAACTCGCCGTCGACGATGTGCAGGTCCGTGCGGCAGACGGCGCACGCCTCGACCCGCAGCAACAGCTCGCGCGGACCGGGCTCGGGAACGGGCAGCGAGCGCAGCTCGAGCGGACGGCCGGGCTGTTCGAGCACCATTGCCCGCATCGCGCTTCGCCTATTGCTGCAGGATCCTCGAGCTCAGCCCGCCCGGAGCCTTCGGCCTGCGCTCGGCTCTCACGTCGCCCGCTTGCAGCGCGCCGATGTCCGGCGGCCTCGGACGGCTCTTGCCGCTGAAGTCCGTAGCAACGACCGACAGGATGGTGTCGACTCCGGCGCCGATCGTCGTCGATCCGCTCATCGGGGCGAAATCCTGCCACGACACGTCGTTGCGCGAACGAATGTTGGTCCAGCCGTCCATCTTGCGCAGCTTGAGTCCCTGATACACGTCGCCGGCGCTTGCGGCCGCGCCCGGCTTCCCCTGGCTCCAATAGTTGTTCCGCCACTCGATACCCGATCGGTCGATGGCGCCGCCCCAATCCGTCGTGCTCGACGAGAGGCTCAAAAAGATGTTGTTGACGATCTGCACGCTCGAGTACTTCGTGCTCATGAGCCAGATCTGCGTCTCGTTGTCGACGAACGTATTGTTCGCGACGACGATATCCCGCCAATCGGTAGCGGAATGCTCGCCCCAGAAGGCCAGCCCCATCACGGTGCCGGCCACCAGATTATTGTAGATGCGTACGTTCTTTGCGACGGCCGACGTCGAGAGGCTACCGCTGAACTGATAGGACTCGTTGTTCAGCGCGATACCGGGCCCCATCCACGGCTTGTCGCTATAGCGGTGGTACAGCGAGTCCGCGGTGCCGAGAACGACGTTGCCGCGGATATCGGCGTTTTGCGTCGAATCGACATAGATGCCGACGTTCCGCGTCGCGTACACGACGTTGTTCTCGATCGTCACGTTCCGGGAGCCGTAGTACGAGTTGATGCCCTCGCCCCAGCCCTCGTGCACGACGCACCCCTGCACGATCACGTTCGACGAGCTGCGCACGGATACGCCGTTCGGATAGACCGACTCGCCGTAGTACTTGCCGCCGTGACCGAAACCGGTCACATCGCAGTCCTTTATGCGGATGTTGTCCGACTTGAAGGCCTGGATGCCCTGGTAGTAGGTCCAGTCCGTCTTGACGTTATCGACACGGCCGTCGGACGTCTCGTGAAAGCGCAGACCCAGGCCGCCCGAGTTCGTCAGGACGAGATCGCGCACCTCGACGTAGCGCCCGGTGATGTGCACGAGTCCGAGATAGTCCTTGAGCCGCGGGGCCTTCTTGTCGCCGTCTAGAATCGGGCGATCCGTCGATACGCGATGAGAAACGGTGCCGCCGTTCATCGTGTACGCGCCCAGGACGACGTAGCCGTCGGCGCTGCCGGAGCGCGTGACCTGAAGCGGCGCCGACAGCACGAAGCGATCCCCGGCGCGGAAGAATATTGAATCGCCGTCGGACATCGCGCTCAACGCCTTCGCCGGCGTCTTGAACGGCTCTTCGGCGCTGAGGCCGCTGTTGCTGTCGCTGCCGGCGGCGCTGACGTAGTACGAGGCCGCGTCTGCGTGATTCAGCACGAGCGCAGCAAAAGCCGCCGCGATGAAACCTGCTCTCTTGCGCATGAGCTCCCCTGCTTCTCGCTCGATTCTACCGTCCCTGGGCAGCCGAGCCGGGTGAACACGCGAGCAAATGTCGAGCCTCGAGCGCGCCGCGCGCCCGCTCAGGGAAGGGCGTGGGGAGCCGTGAGGCAGGCCGGGACGAGAGCAAGGATAGGGTAGCCGATGTACTTGTCGTGCGACCCGGCGATCATTGCGACTGCTCGCTTTAGACCCGTGGTTTTGCGCCCTCGCCTTTCGACGAGTTTGCCCTCGGACGAACCGAAGTCTGCAGAAGCCCGTTCATAGTGTCAATCAGCCTCGATGTCTGCTTATGGCTACATTCTCGACTTCACGTCGCACCGCTCGACGAATGTACGACGGCGTCTCCCCGCTCGCGCGAATCCGATGCTCTGTAGGCATAGATCTTCTCGAGCTTGCTTCCGGCAATCGGACATGAGCGAATCGCGTATCCCTTGTCCACGAGCTTCCTTTTGACGAGATCGCCCGGATAGGGCGATTGGGAATGGACGAGGAAGCGGACGTCGGGATTGCGCCGTATCAGCCGATCGACGCCGTCGAGCGCGAGCAGCTCCGCATCGTTGATCGTGAGCAGCACGAAATCCACCGTGTCCACGCCCACGTCGTCCAATATGTTGTCCAGCGAGTCGACCTCTATCTCGAATCGCTCCACGCGCTCGACCTTGTGATACGAGAAATCGCGCAGCCGGCGGCTGTCGATCTTGTCGAGCGCAGCGTCGTCGCCTTCGTTAGCGATGAAGGTCATTCTGCCCCGCTCGTTCCAGATGCCTTTCGCGACGAGAAAGACGTTTTTCGCTTCGCGCATCACCGGGTCCGCGGCCATGCGTTCGCGCAGCTTCTCGACGTATCGGCCGTTCGCTTCGATCGCGACGATGCGGCCGTTCGGTCCGACGACGTCGTAGAACGAGCGCAGCGTCTCGTAGCGGTAACAGCCCCCGAGGACGACCGTCTCGCCCTCGAGCACGCTGACGCGCGGCCCGAAGGCGGAGAAGCGCAGTAGCGGCGCCCTCCACCGCTGTCCGAACATCCGCGTCAACAGCCGCTTCGGCCGGTTCCGCAGCACGTACGTCATGCCCGTGCGGATTAGAGCATCGCTTCGCTTCATTGTTCTTCTCGTTCCCCGGAGAACGTCGCTGCCGGGCGGATGCAAGCCATGTGCCAGGGACTTCGTCTGGCATGTCGTTTGCATCGCGAACGAGGATCGGTGCTCGAGAACAGGACAACCAGATCGGGGCACGAGGGGCTGACGCGGGGGACTTCAGACCGGCGATGAATACGACAGCGGGCATGCTGACCCCGGGCTTCGACCGGGTGCGACGAAAGCTGCGAGGCTTACGCGGCGAGCGGCGCTGCGCGCGGCAGAGAGACCCGCTGACCGGCCGGGATCGGCCGATCGTGACGACGTTCTACGACGTCGAGGGTGATTACGCCCGGCGAGGCGCAACCCCGGCCGAGATCGAGTCGATCGGCCGGATTCTCGAGATCGAGCGCCGCTGCGGCATCCGCTCGACGTACAACATCGTCGGACGCTTCGCGCTCGATGCCCCTTCGCTGGTTGCACGGATTCGCGACGCGGGCCACGAGATCGCGAGCCACTCGTACGATCACTCGAACCTCACGAGGCTCGGCAAGGCAAAGCTCCTCGAGAATCTCGAGCGGACGCGGCGCGCGTTCGAGGAGCTCGGCATCACGGTCCTCGGGCATCGCAGCCCGCAATCCGCGTGGGACGAGCGCGTACTCGGCGCGCTCGCCGACACGGGCTTCGCGTGGAACGCAGAGAACGGCCGAGAGCCCTATCCCTATCGTATCCGCCTGCAAGACGGCAAAATGCTGTGGCGCTTCCCGGTCGCGGCCGACGACTGGCAGTACGAATCCGAAGGGCTCGCCCCCGCGCGGATGCTCGAGCGCTTCAAGCAGCTCGTGCGCGGCGCTCGCGGCCGCCGCACGCATCTCGCGATCGGCTTTCACGCGTGGGTCGAGTCGGCTCCGGGCCGGCTCGCTGCGCTCGAGGAGCTCTTCCACTGGCTCGTCGACGAGGAGCGAGTCGAGATCATGCCGTTCGGCGACGTGCTGCGCACGGCGTCGTCCGCTGCACCCGAGCCCGCCGCCGCTCATGGCTAGCGTGCAATCCATCACCCGCGCCGGCGAGCCGGGCGGCGCGGCGCGCGTGCCGTGCGTCGACTTCGTCGGTATCGGCGTGCAGAAGGCCGGCACCACGTGGCTGCATCGGATGCTGTCGGCGCATCCGGACGTCTTCATGGCGCAGGCCGACGACAAGGACCTGCGCTTCTTCAACGCCTTCTATGATCGAGGGTATCTCTGGTACGAGCGGCACTTCGCGACGACGCGGGCACAGCGGCGCGGCGAGTTCTCGACGAGCTATTTCTACTCGAAGGACGCCCCGGAGCGCGTCTATCGCTATAACCCGAAGATGCGGCTTCTGCTGTCGCTGCGAGACCCGGTAGCGCGCCTGATCTCCCATCACCGCCACGAGATCCGTCTCGGCCGCATCGCGCACGACCTGCCGCTCGAGCGCGCGATCGAAAGCAACCCGAGCTACGTCGAGCAATCGAGATACTTCACTCAGCTCTCGAGATGGCTCGAGTGGTTTCCGCTGTCGAGCTTCCACGTCGTGATCTTCGAGGAGATGTTCGAGGACGCTGCCCGGACGGTGCGCGACCTCTACGCGTTCGTCGGCGTGTCCGCGTCGATCGTGCCTGATGCGCTGCACGAGAAGATCAACGAGGGACGAATCCCGCGGAGCCGTCTGCTCGAGCGCGGCGCGAGCGTGCTCTCCTCGGCGCTGCGCTCGGCCGGCGGCGGCAGAGCGATCGATGCGCTGAAGCGCGCCGGCGCCGACAAGTGGCTCAAGCGCGGCAACGCACGGCCGGACAAGAGCGTGACGATCGATTCGTCCGTCATCGCGCGGCTGCGCGCCGAGCTCGAGCCCGAGAACGCGAGGCTCGCCGCGCTCCTCGGACGCGATCTCTCCGCGTGGAACGGGCCGTAAAGCCGTGCCGAGCCGGAACATGAGGCTGCTGTTCTTTCCGCGCGAGGATTTTCCGACGGACAGGGTTCGGATCAACGTGCTCTTCGGCCGCGAGCTGATCTCGCGCGGGCACGCGATCGATCTCGTCATGCAGGCCGCGGACGAAAGCGTCCCGACGGGTCCGCGGCCCTGGCACGGCCGAACGTTGTGGGTCGGGCCGACCGACTCGAAGCCGGGAGTCATGCATCGCCTCCGCAAGCTCTGGCTCGACCTGAGGCACGATCTCGGCTTCCTGCGCCGTGCCGATTCGGCGCGGTACGACGCTTTGCTCGTCAGCGACAAGTTCCTGACCGCGTCGATCGCGGCTCCGCTCGCGAGAATGCGCGGGCTTCGCCTTTTCTTCTGGCTCACGTTCCCGTACCCCGAGACCGACATCGCGACCGCGCGGTCCGGCATCGCGATGTTCGGCCGGCTTGCCGCCGTTCGCGGCATCCTGACAGGCTGGCTCCTGCATCGCTGGATCGTACCGCGCAGCGATCACGTGTTCGTGCAGTCCGAGCGCATGCTGCAGGACGTCTGCGCGCACGGCGCCGATCCGGACAAGGTGTCGCCGATCCTCACCGGATTCGACCTCGCCGGCATCGAGCCAGCGGGTCCCGAAGCCGACCGGGTCGACCGGCATCGCGTAACGCTCGGCTATCTCGGAACGCTGAACGCGCTGCGGCGACTCGATGTGCTCGTCGAGATGCTCGCGCTGCTGCGCGGCGGCGGAATGCCGGCGCGGCTCCTGCTCGTCGGCGACGCGCCGAACCCCGCGGACCGGCAAAGGCTCGAGCGCCGCATCGCGGAGCTCGCGCTCACGCCGCACGTCGAGATCACGGGGCGCCTGCCGCACGCGGACGCGCTGCGGCGAGTCGCGGAGTCGCACGTCTGCCTCTCGCCGATCCCCCGCTCGCCGCTCCTCGACGTCGGCTCGCCGACGAAGATGATCGAGTACCTCGCTCTCGGCATCCCGGTCGTGGCCAACGATCACCCCGAGCAGCGCCTGATCCTCCGCGAGACGAAGGCGGGCGTGTGCGTGCCGTGGGGTGCGCGGCATTTCGCAAGAGGCGTGCGCTGGCTGATGTCGCGCAGCCCGGAAGAGCGCGAGGCGATCGGCATGCGCGGCCGCGTCTACGTCGAGCGCAACAGAACCTACGCGCGAATCGCGGACGAGGTCGAGCGAGTATGCGTCGACGTGATCGCGTCCGCGGTCAGGCCCGGCGTACGCCAAGCTGCGCGTAAAGGTCGCCGATCCGATCGAGGTAGCGACGGGGCGAGAACTCCGTCGTGACCCTGTCGCGTCCGCGCTCTCCGGCGGCGCGGATCTCGTCGTCCGGAGCGCCGCGCACGTCGCGAAGCAGCGCGGTGAGCTCGTCGGCAGCGCCCGCTTCGAACAGCCAGCCCGTCTCGCCGTGCTCGACGAGCTCGGGCAGCCCGCCTATCCGCGAAGCGATCACGGGCTTGCCGAGCGCGTAGGCTTCGAGCACCGTCAGCGGCGCGTTCTCGTACCATTCGGACGGAACGGCGACGGCCCGCGCGTCGCGGATCGCCGCGTCGAGCGCCTCGCCGCTCAGGAACCCGAGAAAGCGCGCGTCCGCGCCGAGCGCCGCGGCGAGCCGCCGCAACCGATCGAGGTCGGGTCCCGTGCCGATCAGGTCGACCCCGACGTCGGCCCGCGCCGCGGCCGCGATCAGCGTCTCGACGCCCTTCTCGATCGAGAGCCTGCCGAAATACACGAAGCGCCGCCCGGGATCGGGAGCCGGGCGGATGCCGCACGCATCGACGAAGTTCGGAACGTAGACGAACTGCTCGCCCTCGAAGCCCCATTCGGCGAGCTTGCGCAGATAGAACCTGCTCGGCACGACGAAGCAATCGACGTTGCCGACGTAACTCTTGAGGAGACGATGCAGATAGCTCTCCGCCATCACGAGCAGGCTCATCGGCAGACTGCCCTTCACGCACCTTTGCAGCGCGACGTGGAACAGGCCGCCGTCCCGGCATCGCTCGCACACCTTCCCGCGGCTCAGCATCGAGTAGGCCGGGCACGCGAGCTTCAGGTCGTGCAGCGTCATGACGAGCGGCACGCCGCGCTGCTTCACCGCTCCGAGGACCGACGGCGTGATGTGGTGATAGACATTGTGCGCGTGGCAGACGTCGGGCGAGACGCGGCCGATGAGCTCCTGCACTTTCGCTCGGGCCTCGAAGGAGTAGACGCTCTTCAGTCCCTTGCGCAGCTTCTGCCCGAGCGAATAGTCCTGTCCGTGCTCGATCTCCTCGACGAAGTGCTCGTCCCAGCCGCTCGGCCTGTTCTGCGGGTGACGCATGCAGAACGGGACCACGGTCCAGCCGCTTTCCGCAAGGAGGTCGTTGTGGCGGAAGAAGACCACCTCCGCGCCGCCGCGCGGATAGTGGTAGTTATTGACGGAGAGCAGCGTCGGGGGCATGAGCGAAGCGGTTCGGCGTCCGTGCAACGGCGCCGCGAGGCGGTTCCGTATCGCCGCGCCGCGAGTCGTCGGCGAGCCCGGAGCCCCTGCGGACGCCGCTCCTCACCGGAATTCCCAGCAGTGCGGCAACCCGATCGGCGTTCTCGATCGAGTGATGGCGCAGCGCGTAGTCCCGGCACCGCCTGCCGATCTCGCGCGCGAGCCGCTCGTCCTCGACGAGCCGGCGGACGTCTTGCATGAGCTGCGCCTCCGTCCCGGATAGAAACCCGAGGCCCTGCTCGCGCAGCAGGCCGTCCGGATCGACCCGCAGGATGACGACGGGCACCTCGAGCATCCACGCCTGAATGAACGTATTCGAGAACCCCTCGTAGTCGCTCGTGTTCACGAGGACCCGCGCTTCCGCGAGCGCGCCGTTGACCTCTTCCTGTGTGCGCGCGCCGAGATATTCGAGATTCGGCACGCGCTCGATCTCCCGAAGCAGATCCCGCGTCCACTGATCGTTCAGCATCGGCGCGCCGATCATGACGAAGCGAACGGGAGCACCATTGCCGAAGCCGGCCGCGAGCCGCACGAATGCGAGCGGATTCTTCAGCGGCTTGAGGTTCGCGATCCACACGACGCTCGTTCGCTGCCGCGTCGGGCTCGCAAGCGCGCCGCCGCCGGGATGGAAGTTCGGCAGAACGACGGCGTCGCCGCGTCGATAGTGCTCCGCGAGCCGCGCCTGCTGCGTCCTCGTTTGAGCAAGAATGACGTGCGCGTTACGGATCCCGTGCTCGAGGAACGCCCTTTCGATCAGGTGGTGCGGCTTCCACCACGGAATGCGCTCGGGGGTCACCGAGCGGTCGCTCGACACTCGCCACACCATCAGCGCGCCGGCCCGCCTCGCGTACCACGCGGCGATACCGGTATGCGCGCATCCGACCTGCTGATAGACGATGTCCGGCCTGAGCTTCCGCAGCGTGCGATAGAGCCGCAACGCATCGAAGAAATACCCGTAGCGGCGAATGCCGCCGCGGCCCGAGAAGCGGTGCAGCACGTAGCCCTCGGGGCGGTGATCCGGCGCGCATTGAACCGTGAGGTAGTGAATGTCGACGTCGTAGCGCTCGAGCAGCCGCTCGATCAGGAGCTTCGCCTGGTATTGCGACCCGCCCATGATCGCGCTCCAGTGCACGGGAAGCAGCACGCACAGGCGAAGCCTGCGCCCTGCGTCTCCCGAGCGCGCCGGGGTCCGCCTTTCGAAGCTGCCGTTGCCCTTCATGCCGGCCGCGCGTCTCGTATCTTGCGGCCGAAGAGGCCGAGCCCGAGCGGGTAAATCCCGAGGCTCCGCTCCATGAAGGTCTTGACCGAGTGCAGCGCGTTCCGAAGCGGCGCCCGCTCGAAGCGGCGCAGATACGCCGGAGGCAGAACCTCGAAGCCGCAGCGCGAGAGCAGACTCGCGAGGCCCGCGCGATCGAAGTACCTGACATGGCTCGCCGGGTGCACCATGTCCCAGCGCCTGCCCTTCAGCTTCGCCTCGATGCTGCCGAGATTCGGCACTGCGACATAGAGCACGCCGCCCGGCTTCAGCACGCGATTGAGCTCGTTCATGTACTCGACCGGCGAGTAGAGATGCTCGAAAACCTGCTCGGCGATCGCCGCATCGAACGACGTCTCCGCAAAGGGCCGATCGCGCAAGTCCCCGACCACGGCTTCGAGCCCGTGCTCGCGGCAAAACTCGACCTTCCGCGCGTCGACCTCGAGGCCGACCGGCTGCCAGCCGTTCCGTGCCGCGGCCATCAGCTGAGTCCCCCACCCGCAGCCGAAATCGAGGAGCTTCCCCTTATGCCCGAGCGCGGCGAGCTGACGGCAGACATAGTCGGCATACTCGCTCGCGCCGACGGCCTTCGGCCCCGCTTCCCGCCAATACCGCGCGTAAATCTCGGCGTTCACGTCCGCGTCGAGCCGAGGGCTCACGAACACGTGCCTGCACTCGACGCACTCGACGACCGGAAACTCGAAGTCCCGATCGAGCCGCGGATCGTCGTTGCACTTCGCAACCCACCAGCTCCGCGTCTCCCGGACGGTGAACAGCGTGCGAAACGCCTTCGACCCGCAGAGCTCACACGGCACCCGCTCGAGCACCGCCGCCATCTCCGCCCGAGGCTCGACGGAATCCTCGATGCCCGACATCGGCAACGAGAGCGCATGATCGTCATTGTTCATCTTCTTCTATCCCCATCGCGGCCCGACCACAGCCGCACCGTCGAGCCGCCACCGCGCCCATTAAGCAAGTCCCGTGCCCACACCCAAACCACCCGGCGCAGCGATACCCATGGACCCAGCGTGACCATCTCAACCAAACGCCCGAGAGACGTCGTCGTCGGATGCCGCCGCCGACCGGAGCGAATCCGACAAGCTCGCCGCCCGATTTCCAAGATTTGCAACCAAGGAGCAGGCAACAGAGTCGACAAGAGAGGGCGCAGCGCGCTAGAGAGACGGCCGCGGCAACTTGCCGGACGCCGCGCACGCCCAAGGAGGCCACGCCGCATCATTCATGAACGCCGCGCCGTCTCGGCCGTGGACGTGTCGTATTGCCTGTTGCCGGAGCGTGCGCGCCAGGGAAGGCGCGCGCGCAGCCTCCAGGGACGGATTCACGGCGTTCCGGCAACAGGCAATACGACGCGGCCGCGGCCCCACCGCGTCGCCCACCCGTTCATGAATGATGCGGCCCCACAGCCAAGTGCGGCCCCACAGCCAAGGTGCGGCCCCACAGCCAAGTGCGGCCCCACAGCCAAGTGCGGCCCCACAGCCGAGCGCGACCCCACAGGCAAGCGCGGCCTCAGAAACCGGCAACCGGAATGCCGTGCCGAACAGCCCGACGCTGTCGCCGACCTACGCGCGCCGCGCGAACGAGTAATAAAGCACCGGAATCACGACAAGCGTGAGCATCGTCGCAACGAAGATACCGAATATCAGCGACACCGCCAGCCCACTAAATATCGGATCATCGAGAATAAAAAACGCCCCAAGCATCGCCGCCAGCGCCGTCAGCGCAATCGGCTTCGCCCGCACCGCCCCCGCCCGAACGATCGCCTCCTCCAACGCCGTCCCAGCCGCAACCTCGTGCCGGATAAAGTCGACGAGCAGAATCGAGTTCCGAACGATGATGCCGGCGAGCGCGATCATCCCGATCATCGACGTCGCCGTGAACTCCTTGTCGAGCAGCGCATGCCCCGGCAGCACGCCGATGATCGTCAGCGGAATCGGCGCCATGATGATCAGCGGCACCAGGTACGAGCGAAACTGCGCGACGACGAGCAGATAGATCAGGATCAGGCCGACGGAATACGCGAGCCCCATGTCGCGAAACGTCTCGTACGTGATCTGCCACTCGCCGTCCCACTTGATCGCGTAGTCGTAGGGGTTCTCGGGCTGGCCGACGAAGTGCTGGTCGATGCCGTCGCCGCTCTCGCCCCAATCGGCGATGCGCCGGACCAGGGAGAACATGCCGTAGAGCGGGCTGTCGAGGTCGCCGGCCATGTCTCCGGTCACGTAGACGACGGGCAGGAGATCCTTGTGATAGATCGTGGGCTCCCACTCCCGCTCCGAGACCTCGACGATCTCGGCGAGCGGCACGAGACTGCCGTCGCGCCCCGCGACCCTCAGCATCAGCAGGCTGTCGAGATCCGCCTTGTCCGCGACGGGAAGCTCGAGCCTCACCGGTATCGGGTTGCGCTGATGCTCGTCGTGCAGGTACGCGACGTCCTCCCCGCGCAGCGCGGCGTCCAGCGCCGACGTGACACGCGACTGCGGCACGCCGAGCAAGGCGGCCTTCTGCCTGTCGACATCGACGACGATCCGCTTCGCGGGCGCCTCGACGCTCGCGTCGGTGTCGACAATGTCGCTCGTCGTGTCGAAGAGTTCGTGGACCGCGGCAGCGAGCCGCTGCTGTCCGGCGTAATCCGGCCCGTAGATCTCCGCGACGAGCGGAGCCTGCACGGGCGGCCCGGGCGGAACCTCGACGACCTTGACGGACGCATCGTAGCGTTTCGCGATCTCGACCAGCGGCCCGCGCACGTCGAGCGCGATCTCGTGACTTTGCGAATCGCGCTCCGTGCGCTCGACGAGATTGACCTGGATGTCGCCGACGTTCGCGCCCTCGCGGAGGTAATACTGCCTTACGAGCCCGTTGAAGTTGATCGGCGCGGCCGTCCCGGCGTAGACCTGAAAGTCGGTGACCTCGGGCCGGGTGCGAAGGTATTCGGCCATCTCGCCGAGCACGCGCGCCGTCTGCTCGACCGTCGTGCCCTCCGGCATATCGACGACGACCTGCAGCTCCGACTTGTTGTCGAAAGGCAGCATCTTCATCACCACCCACGTGAGCCCGACGAGGCTCGTCGCCGCGACGATCGCGATGCCGACCCCCGCGTACAGCCGCCGCCTGTGACGCCTCGCGCCGGCGTCCGCGCCGAGGAACGGTCCTATCGCGGCGCGCGAGATCCGCTCCATCCTGCTCGGCCGGTCGGCGCGCAAGCGATCGCCGTCGGCCCGAGCGATCGCTTCCGGCCGCTCCGCGCTCGCGGCGGCCGTCTCTGCTGCACCCGCGCCGCCTGCTCCGGCAGCGGCCGCGGCGCCGCGGTGCGTCCGCAGCAGCTTCAGGCTCGCCCACGGCGTGAACACGAGCGCGACGGCGAGCGAGAGCAGCATCCCGGTGCTCGCATTGATCGGGATCGGGCTCATGTACGGCCCCATCAGGCCGCTGACGAACGCCATCGGCAGCAGCGCCGCGATGACCGTGAACGTCGCGAGGATCGTCGGCCCGCCGACCTCGTCGACCGCGGGCGGAATCGCGTCGAGCAGGTTCTTGTTGCCGAGCGCCATGTGGCGATGGATGTTCTCGACGACGACGATCGCGTCGTCGACGAGGATGCCGATCGAGAAGATCAGCGCGAAGAGCGACACGCGGTTGATCGTGAACCCCCAGGCCCACGATGCGAACAGCGTCAGCGCA
>Ga0079224_100002761_pt1 | contig 21656 bp, 20 predicted proteins | sample Stecom2015_FD_80414 | JGI IMG/M metagenome (GOLD analysis project Ga0079224, IMG submission 80414) | Agricultural soil microbial communities from Utah to study Nitrogen management - Steer compost 2015 | ecosystem: Environmental > Terrestrial > Soil > Agricultural land | place: USA: Utah...
AAAAGAAAAGTTCCAATGGCCACCATGATTTGAAAGGCAAAATGCACAGGAATAAGGGGAGGCCACTCATCTTCTGGAAACTCATTGAGTCCTTTAATTTCTGCATGGGGATCATAGGTTGCAAGAAAACTTAAAAGATAAGGGATTTGTATTCCCCAAGAGACGGTTTTAGTTTCTTTATCGGGAATGCCTCCTAGCCAAAGCCCAGCAGCTTTGTGTGTTTCAAAATGAGCTTCCATGGCCGCAAGTTTTAGAGGTTGTCTTTGTGCTACATCTTTTGCCGAGATGTCTCCACTGATAGGAGTCATGAGACTTGAAATGATAAAAACAGGAAGAACAACTTTAATTGCTTTCATGTTTAAAACTTTTTGTCTCCGGTAAAGAAGAAGAGCACAATGAATTCCTAGGACAGCGCAACTTACAGCAAGAGTTGCGGTAATCACTGTATGCTGCGCTTGAGAAAACCACGCATCATTAAACATTGCTCGTACGGGATCAATGTCATGGGCCTTGCCATCTCGCCATACAAAACCAGCAGGAGAGTTCATCCAGGCATTGGCCGCAACCACAAAAATACCACTCATCACCCCGCAAATACCGACACCAACTCCTGTCCACCAATGTACCCAAGGTTTTAAATGATTGAAGCCATATAGGTAGAGCCCTAGAAATATGGCCTCAAGAAAGAAGGCCGTGCCTTCCCAAGAAAAGGGCATTCCAAATATGGGACCTGCATGGACCATAAAGCCGGGCCACAGGAGTCCTAACTCAAAGCTTAGTGCAGTTCCTGAAACAGCACCGGTGGCAAAGAAAATTCCCAGTCCTTTCATCCACCATCGAGTAAGAACGTAATAGTCTTCATCTTTTGTTTTAAGCCAGCGGTAATGAGCAAGGCTCATGAGAATAGGCATCACCATACCAACGATGGCAAAAACGATGTGGAAGCCTAATGAGATACCCATAATTGATCTTGCAGCTAGTACAGAGTCCATAGGGCAAGAGTATAGAGTTGTTTGGAAAAGATGAAATCTAAAGAAAAGGGCCCAATTTCTTGGGCCCTGAAATGAAAAGAGTTAGAAGCGATAAGTTGCTGAGACGCGGATATCTCGCCCCGGATTATAGAGAGGCTGATATTGGTTCGCACCAGTTCTTGAGGCAAAGAAAGTAGCATGGTCTATATATGTATCGTTGAAAATATTTGATACATAGAGACCAAATGACCAATCTTTCAATCGTCTTGGATCATATGTCGCCCACAGGTCTGTAACATTGAAACTTGGCTTAGTGATATTTTTTCCTTCAACCCTTTCAACACTTCGGTAGTTCGTTCCAAAGGTTAGTCCATACTTCTCAATTGTTTTTGAAAGAGATAGTTGAAGAGTATTACCAAGAATTGTTCCATGTCCCATTGTTTGATCAAGAGTAGTGCCATCAAACTCAGGCCTTACTTGAGTGTAAGAAGCTCTGAAGCGGAAGAATCTAGGGTTATTAAATTCATAACTTGCTTCATAACCTTGGGTGCGAAGATTTCCTTCGTTGATTCTCTTAAGAGGAGTTCCACGTACATGATACATAAAATCGATGATGTCATTCTTATAAAAACTGATTTGAGTTCTATGATAACTTCTCTTCCAGTTTAACCCCACTTCACGAGCAATACCTTTTTCAGGTCTTAATTTTTTTGGGTATTGAACATTATCATTTAGAAGGAATGTTTCAACAGGAGCTACCCCGCGGAAAGTTTCAGAGTACCCAGCAAAACCACAAATATTCCAAATAGCGCAATATTCAAGACGTAGATTAGGGGAGAGACCACTATGATTAATCTCTTTACCATCCACATCATTGAAGGAATTAAAGTCGAGTCTTGTTCCATAATCAACAGTGAGTCTGTTAATGCCTTTAAATTGATTTTGAATGAAGAGACCTTGGTTATGAGCAGTTTCCTCTCCTCGAGTGGCCATGGATTTCACATAGTATTGATCTGTTCCAAGTTTTACTCGGTGATCTTGAAATTCCATAGTGTTTGAAAGAGAGCCACCTGTGTCTTGAGATTTTCCAAAGTTTCCTCTCTCGATAGTTGTTAGAGTGTGATAAACATTGGCCTCAATATTAGCTAGCTTTGGATCGAGAACATATACACCATTGGCGGAGTAGGTAGTGCGCTTTGAAGTTTGCTTTTGAAGAGGTTCAGGCCCTTGCCCATTATTTGTTTCATTGTAACCAAAGTTCCCTCGCTGAGGACGAAGACCCTGATCTTCAACATGCTCTGCACTTACATCATATGTGAACTTATCACCGCGACCAGAGAATTTGATCTGACCAGACATAAGCTTTTCATTGGTTCCTTTAATGACATCGCCATTACCTGCAGTGTATTCATTGGCCTCAACGAAGTTTCCGCGAGCTACTACTCCAAAGTTATCACTTAATTTTGAGAAAAAAGTAAGGGAAGGACGAGTGTAGCGTTGGTTTGAATAGTATGTAGCTTTGGCAGTACCACCAAAAGTTTTATCTTCATTCGTGTAATCGAAAATATTTTTAGTCTTCATGATGACTGCACCTGCAATCGTACCGTAACCATCATCGGCCCTGGCAGTTCCTGGTCTCACCTCAATCGACTTAATATTTTCTGGATCAAGAAAGAGGTTTCCTTGATGATGGAAAACATGATTTCCCTGTCTCGCGCCATCGACTTGAATATTGAGATTAACATCTTCTACTCCGCGTACATAAAGTTTTTGAGTATTAGTTGCTCCTCCTCCAACTGTTACAGACTGAGTATCCTGAAAGAGAGTACGCATATCAGTAGCACTTCTTTTTCCAAAGTCTTTAAAAGTTGAAATCTTATCCTCTGTTCGATCTGGAACAGCGCCTTCAATGTCAATTGTTAAGAGATCCTCTTGAGCAAGTGCTGGAAGAGAAATCAATGAGCATAGGATAATGGTTTTTTTCATAGTGCCTTCTTCTTCTTTTTCAATTTATTGAGCCACATGATGGTTCCTGTAATAGGAAGGGTTGTAGCGATAAAACAAGTAATGAAATAAATAATCTTTGAAAATAATCCATAGAATTCCCCGGTATGGAGATGGCGGATCAGACTTGCAATTTTATCTCCGAAACTTCTTTCAGAAAAAAGCTTCTCACTTATGATCGTCTTATCATAAGGATCAATTTGTACAATATCTGTGAATTTAAGACCTGAATCAGGAGTCTTCCTTGCTACGTAGCTTTCTTTAGGGTTGCGGTTAATTTGAATTGAAACCGACCCTTCATAAGGGAGACGTTCATTAATGGTAGCAATAAGTGTTTCGATATCGAGTTTAGTTTCTCGTGGAGTCACTTCCATCGCTTCAATTCTTCGGTCTCCAAAGACTTGTGCATTTAAAATTGTTGAAAGACCACTGCGATACCATTCAAAAGACCAGCAGAGACCGGTAAGAGTCATAATCGTCAAGGGGATAAGAGAATAAAAGCCCAAAGTATTGTGAAGGTCATAAATCATTCTCTTAGAATTTTTTAAATTAATAGTTAAAACGGTTTTAAGTTGGCGCTTACTTCTAGGCCACCAAAGGTAAAATCCCGAGATGAGTAATAAACCAAAGACAATCGTACTTGCTCCAACAACAATTTTTCCAAAACTATCTGGTCCACCAAGTAACCAGCGATGAAGTCTAAAGAAGAACATCATCCAACCGGGTTTTTGAAAGGGGGCATTGAGGATTTCACCATTAGTGGGATTAATGAAAAAGTTTTTCCCACGGCGATCTTCTTTTGAAGTTTGGATATTGAAAATATATGGAAGGGTCTCTCCTTGCACAGTTATACGCGATATATTTCCGTACTCAGCGAGAGGCACTGAAAGCTCTTCAATAGTTTTCTTAGTTAACAAAGGGTCAATAGAAGTAGTTTCACCCGGGTTTGAGAACGAGTGAATTTCTTTTTCAAAGGTTAGGATGGTTCCACTTAAACAAATGAGAAAGATAAAAACTCCGGTAATAAGGCCCGACCACAGGTGTACTTGATAGATGAGATTTTTTAATGTTTTCCGCATCTGTTTGAGATATCAAACAAAAGACAGCCTTTCAATATTTTTGTTAACTTATCAGATATTTCTGTAGCTTATCATAACTATAAAAAATGATTTGTTTGACCGGTTATATCAATGTTTGCTATATCTAACATATTTTTTTCAAGGAGTTAAAAGTGAGACTTATTCTACTAGGAATTTTAATGACTTTCAGTACACAAGCTTCAACGATCTATTTAAAAGACGTAGGAGTCATGGGCTTTGCCAGTCATGACCTTTTTGAATGGGATGCAAAGAACGAAAGAAACTTAGAAAATGGTCGACTTGATCTTTCAAGTTTCTTTGACCATGAGAAGAGTTGGAAGAAAGGTGGTAACCCTAAGAATGCTCAAAATGCGGCAGTATGGTCTATTACTAAGCATTTTGTAAAAGAGTATAAAAAGCTTTTAAAAAGTGGTCTAGATGAAGTTAGTGCTCGCCAAGAGTTAACACTTTACTATCATGAGATGGTTAAGGAATCATTTGAGCGATTTACTGGACTCCCGTTTCCGCAAGTTGGAATAGATGAAAGAGTAACAGATCTAGAACAGGCCTGTATGCGAGGATTACATGATATCCTTCCTGGTAAAATTAAACTTTATCGGCCTATCTTTAAGGAATTCGATTTAACAAATGCTCTCACAGCCAAAACTGTTCTGAATCAAAAAGAATTAGACCAGCCGATTCCTTTTTATGACGGTAAGTATGATGAAGCCTATCTTAATGTTAAAATCCCTTTTACGAGAAAAGTCATTGATCTTAATAAAATTGATGGAGATTTCATAAAGAAGTTTTCTCCATGGACTCAAGAAGAGATGCTTTCAGATTTAGGACGTGTAGGAAGAGGTGAGATAGCTTTAGGTGAAGTTTTCTTTATGCATCATGTCGAAGAATTATTCTCCAAAGGGATTTGTCCTCAAGGTCTTATGCCAAAAGTACCTTGCCATTAATCTGTGTAAAAAATACTTAATGGATGGTCGTCTTAAAACGAATTGATTATAAGTCGTTCCATTATGAACAACAAGTTTTCGAACACACTTAAAAACAACATATCCAAGGCCCGCTAAACGGGCCTTTTTTTTTGTCATTTTATCAAGGAGTACTTATGAAATTCTTCGCACTTACTTTAGCCTTTGTTTCGTTTTCAGCCTTCGCTACAAATTGCTTTACTCGCCTTGATTCAGACTTGGGACTTAATCTTTCTCAGGAGATCTGTTTGAATTCAGTTCAAGTCATTGGTGGCGTAGCTCATGTCGATGTTTCATTCGATGGATTTCAAAAGGTAAAAAGAATAGTTGTAGGACAAGGAATTAAAAAAAGTAATGGGGTAAGTTATAAACTGGAAGATTTAGAGGCCATTTATACATCAGAGCAAACTTATTGTTCTCGTGCTTTTGAAGGCCATGTCCATGCACAAATTACTCTTACATCTCATGCCTTGGTGGTAGACAAGGTTTATGGAGAGTTTATTGAAAAAGGGGACTATTGCCACGATGAAGGTCAGGTCACAGGAATTATTCGTTATACTCAAAATTAATTAAATTAGCTTAGATTCAATCCATCATTTGGTGGGTTGAATCTTTGTGACACACATCTCTCTCTTACTTCGTTTATTCTTAATTTACTCACGTCCCATTAATCTTTCCCTCATTTGGACTTATTCTCATACTCACACTAAGGGGGGATATTATGCTTGAGTTTAAAGCTGCTGTTACTAAGTCCAAAGGAGCTCCTTTTGAACTTCAGAAAATAAAATTAAAATCGTTAAAAGATAATGAGGTTTTAGTAAAAATTAAAGCTGCAGGAATGTGTCATACGGATATGGTTGCCCGAGACCAGGACTATGAAGTCCCACTTCCCGTAGTATTAGGACATGAAGGTTCTGGAGTTGTTGAACAAGTTGGGAAATCAGTAAAGGGAATTGAAGTGGGAGACCACGTTGTTCTTTCTTTTGCTAGTTGCGGTCAATGTAAATCATGTTTGAAAGCTGAGCCGGTATATTGTTACAACTTTTACCCCATGAACTTTGGGGGAAGCGATGAAAATGGATTTACTTCCTTAAGTGATCAAGAGGATAAAGATATTCATGATCACTTTTTCGGACAGAGTTCATTTGCCGAATATGCCATCGCTACAGAGAGAAACACGGTGGTTGTTCCAAAGGATGTCCCCTTAGAAATTTTAGGACCTCTCGGTTGCGGAATTCAAACCGGGGCAGGGGCAATCATGAATGGTCTTAAAATTGAAAATGGGTCAAGTGTTGCTATTTTCGGAGCAGGGGCAGTAGGACTTGCTGCTGTAATGGCCGCAAAAATCATGGGGGCTTCTCAAATAATTGCTGTCGATATTGTGGATTCGAGACTTGAGTTAGCTAAAGAGTTAGGCGCTACGGATGTTATTAATTCCAAGAGTGCAGATGTCGTAGAAACTATTATGAAAATTACAGAGAGTGGAGCTGATTACTCCTTAGAAGCTACGGGGAGACCTGAGATCCTTAGATGGGCCATTGATTCATTGGCCATTAGAGGAACTTGTGGCTTTGTTGGTGCACCAGCACTAGGTGTTGAAGCAAGTTTTGATGTGAATGGAGTCATGGTTCCAGGGAAAACTATAAAAGGAATTATTGAAGGAGAAAGTATTCCACAAATATTTATACCTCAGTTAGTTGAACATTACCGTGCAGGAAGATTTCCCTTCGACAAGTTAATCAAGTTTTATCATTTTGAACAAATTAATGAAGCTGCTAAGGATAGTGAAAAAGGAATAACTGTAAAACCTATTATTCAAATTTCATAATTTTTTCCTGAGGAGGAACAATGAAAAAGATGCTGATGCTATTAAGCCTTCTATCATTACCGGCCATGGCCGCAGAAGGAAAGTTAGAAGACGGGAAGTACAATATTGACCCTGCTCACTCTCGTGTGAGTTTTGAGATAGATCACTTTGTGATTTCTTCAGTAGAGGGGCGATTCAACGATGTGAAGGGAACCGTTGAGATTTCCAGAGATCTTAAAAAGTGTAATGTTAATGTGACTATTCCTGTTGCTAGTCTCGATACTGCTGTTCAAAAGAGAGATGAGCATTTAAGAAGTGCTGATTTTTTTGATGCAAAGAAGTTTCCTAATATGACTTTTAAATCCAAAAAATGTTCAGGTTCTTTAGAGGACTTGAAAGTCACAGGGGATCTTACAATTAAAGGTGTGACTAAAGAAGTTGTTATGGAAGCCGAATACGAAGGATCAGTCAAAGATAGCTGGGGGAATCAGCGTGCAGCTTTTACTGCCGACTTTGATATTAAAAGAAAAGACTTCAACATCACTTACGACGATAAAATCGATATCGGTCCAACGGTAGGGGATAAGGTAGAAGTAGAGATAATTACAGAGCTTATCCTCGAAAAACCAAAAAAATAATTTGTAGCTGTCACAAATCAGATCTAGGCATCGTTATATCTAGCAACAAAAGGTATAACGATGCTTAAATTCTTAACAATCTTATCAATTATTCTGAGTTTTCAAGTCAGTGCTCATCCCGTTATCTATAAAGACGGTTGGGTTATATCCAGTTTTAATATGGATAATATGAATGATCAGCAATTGATGTATTCATTCACCTCACGTCTTGCAACGGGATTTAATTCTTATCGATTTTCTAAAGACGGTAAGGATACGGACCTTGTTTTTGCAAAGTTAAATTATCTCGCCTGGAGGTACAATGGCGAAAAATCCCAGGCGAATCTCTATCTCCATTCAGGACTAGGTTTAAGTGATCATCAAAGTAAATCTCAGGGTGCTCTTATGTATGGGGCCGAAGTAGATTGGGAAACAAGAGAACTTTTTGTTGGTTTTAAGCACTGGCAATACTATGCCCCTCACCAGTTTGATATGCCTGTTTCAATGGCACGAGTTGGTTTTTCTCCTTTCACTGTTCCCTTTGATTCACTCCAGACGTGGTTTATGGTGCAGGCCATGTATGCGCCTTTAGCAGATGAAACAGTTTCACTCACACCAATGCTAAGATTCTTTTATAAAAACGTTTTATGGGAAATGGGTGCCTCCGTAAAAGGCGGATGGATGCTTAACCTGATGGTTCATTATTAGGAGAAAAAAATGAAAAAAATATTAGTAGCACTTTTAATGGTTTCTTCTTTAACTTCTTGGGCCGAATCTATAAAAGTCGAAGTTAATGGAATGGTTTGCTCCATGTGTGCACAAGGAATAGAGAAGAAATTTAAAAAAATGGATGTAGTGAAATCCATTAAAGTAGATCTTGATACTAAAGTTGTTCATATTGAGCTTCTCGAGAATCAAACTTTAGATGATGAAGTGGTAAGAAAAAACATTGTGGATTCTGGTTATAACGTGGCCAAGATCACTAGAGAGTAAAAATGAATAAGTTATTTGGTTGGTTTTCACTGTTTACATCTTTTGGCACACTCATCTGTTGTGCCATTCCTTCTCTTCTCGTCATCGTGGGATTGGGTTCAGTGGTCGCCGGAGTAGTAGGAGAGTATCCACAGTTTGTGTGGCTCTCCGAACATAAGGCCTGGATTTTCACATTTAGTATATCCATGCTCATTATCTCGCAAGTCATGCAACGACTGACTATTAAGAAAAACTGTGATGATGGTTACTGCGAAGTGACAAAATCTTGGGCCAAACCCATATGGTGGGCGACTCTTTCGATCAACTTAATTGGTCTTTTTTGGGCCTATGTCTTACCGCAACTTGTTTAAATCATTGAATTTGAAATTTATTCAAACATTTGATTGAATTTTTCAATCGTTCGATTTAAATTAGATGGATGTCAGATATAAACATGAGCGAGATCAGTGATACTCGCTCCATCATCCTACAAGCGGCAATTGATTTGTTCGTCGACAATAACTACGATGGCGTGAGCATTCGTCAGATTGCTCAGCGGGCCAATTGTAATATGTCCGCTATCTCTTACCACTTTGGGGGAAAAGAGAAGCTTTACGAGGCCTGTTTTGATTCTCTTGATCTTGATCGTTTCAATAACATTCTTTCTCTCTTAGATGGTGCAAATAATTCCCAGGAATTCAATACAAAACTAAAACTCTACATTGTTACGATGGGGCAGTTTGCTATCGACAATAAGAAAGTATTTTGTTTGTATGCCAAGGAACATTATTCTAAAACTCCAATAATTAAAGGGCTTCAAGCTAAGTTTTCAATTCGTGCCTATGATAAACTCCATCAGTTTTTTTCACAGGCAATTGGTAAAGGAATCGTTCGCTCGGACATCAATAGCTCATTTATGGCACGTCTTATTCAAAATATTATTAAAAATGAATTTGTATTTGGTCCGTATACTACGGAATCTGACCTAAAAATTATCTCAGAAGAATTCATAAATTTATGTAACAGGAGTATCTATGAACATTAAGTTTCTAGTGGTTACTCTCTTAGCTTTTTCCCAAGTTTCATGGGCCCAAGGGTTAAAGGGATTAACAGAGGCTGATGTCGTTAAGCTTGCACTCGAAAGAAACGAAGTTAATGCCATCACAAAAAACCAAATTGAGCAGGCAGAGAATCGCTACAAAAAGTCTCGCTCTTATCTTTTTCCGACACTAACAGCGAATGCTTCTATACAGAAGTTTTATATTCTTCCTGAAAAAAGACTTCCGGGAGGAATTAGAATTGATGGAGCAGAGTTTACGTTAACTCAACCTCTCTATACTTTCGGTCGTCTCTCTTCGGGGGTCCGAATGGCTGAAATTGATAAAGAGATGACTTTGAATTCTGCTAAGGCCACTGTTGGAGAAATTCAAAAAGCTGCGAAAGCACTGTTTTACTCCGCTGCCTTTAATAAATATCTTCTAGAGATTGCTCAAGACTCGTTAAAGAATGCTAATAATAACAAAAAAGCACTCGAAGAAAGGGTTCAGTTCGGTCGTATTAACCAAAATGATAACATTAAAATGCAAGCAGACGTGGCCGGAAGAGAGCCACTTCTCTACGAAGCTAAAAAAGGTTATCAAGCTGCCCTAGAAGATCTTTCTTATTTTCTTGATACGGAAGTTTCGAGTATTCAAGATATTGACCCAAAAGTCTTAGATGTTAATCCTAAGGACTTCTCAGAAGTTTCAGCAACTTCACTTGTGGATGTTAGAAATGCTGCCAAACAAGTCGAGCTAGCTGCTGCCCAGGAAACAGTGGCAAAGAGAGATTATCTTCCGACTGTTTCAGCCTTTGCTTCCTATATGCCTAAGCACACAAATTTAGGAGCTTCGATTCCTGGAGTACTGATGGTAGATACTGCTGTTATTGGTATTCGAATGGATATGGAAATTCCTGTTGGAGGGGCCAAGACCTATGAAAAAAGAGAGAAGGTTCTTGCAAAAACCAACGCTGATCTCAATTTAAGACGTGTCACTCGTGAATTAACAAAAAAACAAAAATCACTTATTCAACAGTATGAGCATTTAAAAGAGAAAAGAAAATCTCTTCGAAAAGCTATCTCATTAGCTGATCGATCTTATAAAGTGGCACTTGCTTCATTTAAGAATGGTAATGTCAGCCAATTACAACTTAACGATTCAGAGATGCTTCTTACTTCGAATAAAATTTCTTATGCTCAAAACTTACTTTCGATGAAGATGATTGAGTTAGATCTTGAGCGTCTACAAATACAAGGAAATTAATATATGAAGGGATTTATTGCAATTGTCGTTATACTTGCAGTGTATGCAGGAACCCTTTTATGGAAAGGGGCCGAGATAGATAGAAAGAAAGCAATGTCTTTTCCTTCTATTTATGAATTACATAGAGAGAATGGTGTGCCTGTTTTCACAGAGGAAGTGGTCAGAGGAAAATTTCAACAGTTCTTAACACTCACTGGGAAATTCGAAGGAGGCGTTTACAAAGCAAGTATTACTCCTCAAGATCGTGCTAAAATTAAAGTAGGCCAAGAAGTTTTAGCAGAAGTAGGTGATAGCAAAATAAAACTCACAGGAGTTGTTTCTAGGGTCGCTGATCGTACAAGCTTACTGACAGGGCTACTTGATGTTGAAGTTCGATTTCCTAGTCACCGTGCTCTTAAGGGATATTTTCCTGTTGATGTCACTTATAAGTCTAAAAATAATGTCATTATCGTTTCTCGTGACTCTGTAAATATTAGAGAAGAAAAGCCATTCGTTTATATTGTAGATGGCAATGTACTTAAAAAACAAGAAGTGAAACTTGGAAAATCAAATGCTCATTACTATGAGATCCTTTCGGGGCTTAATGGTGGTGAAGAAATTGTTTCAAGTGATTCACGTAATCTTAGTGATAATTTAAAAATTAAAGTCGTGAATGAATTGAGGGATAACCTATGATTGAATTATTTATTCGCCGTCCTGCCATGACAATTATGTTCGTGGCCGTGTTTATGGTACTCGGTTATGTATCAATCGGTAAGATGATTATTGAGCCAACTCCAAAGGTTGAGTTCCCTCTTGTTACGGTTGAAACAATTTATCCAGGAGCTTCTCCTGATGAAATTGAAACACAAATTCTAAAAAAGATTGAAGATGCAGTTTCAGAAGTTTCAATGATTAAATCCATGAAGTCAGATGCTCGTGAAAATTACGGAATTGTGCTCATTGAGTTTTTAATTGAAGCAGATGTAAACGTTAAATCAATTGAAGTGAAAGACAAGGTTGAGGCAATTATTAACGATTTCCCGAGTGCGGCAGATCGACCAATTATTGCTAAATTTGACCCTCTCTTAATGCCGATTACAACTCTTATCCTAACCTCTGATAAGCACAATCCAACTGAACTTTTCGAGTATGCAGATAAGAAACTTAAAAACCTATTAACTTCGGTGAATGGTGTTGCTTCTGTTGATATTGCCGGGGGACGTGAGAGACAGATTAATGTCTGGCTTGATAATAACCTTTTAATTAAGAACTATCTCTCTATTGAAGACGTCCTTCGCTCAATGAAGGAAAAAAATCTTAACGTTCCCGGAGGTTCTATCGACCGTAAGGAAAGTAAAGTAAACGTTCGTTTCGTAGGGGAGTTCACATCTGTTGAAGATATTGGAGAACTAGCGGTTACCTCAAGAGAAGGTCGTGTTTACAGACTAAAAGAACTTGGTCGTATCGAAGATGGTTTTAAAGAAATTGAGAAAAATGCTCGCTTCAATGGTGAGGAGGTTGTCGGTCTTTCTGTTAAGAAACAATCAGATGGTGATTCAGTAGGGATTGTTAAAACTCTCATGAGTCGACTACCAGATATTCAAAAAGAGCTCCCTGAAGGAATGAAGCTTGAACTAGGAGTTGATACAACAGAAATCACCCTTGATGATACCATTGCAACGGCAGAATCAATTGTAATGGGTGTTATTCTTACCGTTCTCGTAATTTTACTTTTCCTGGGTGACTGGCGAGGAGCTGTCATTGCGGCGATTGTTATTCCGACAGCGATTATTTCTACTTTCTTCCCTATGGCCCAACAAGATTTCTCCATCAATATGATGACTCTTTTGGCATTCGGGACCTGTTTAGGGACTCTCATTGCGAATGCACTTCTTATCATTGAGAACGTCTATAAGCACTTAGGTATGGGAAAAGATCCTGAGAAAGCCACTGTAGATGGAACAAAAGAAGTTCTTCTCGCAGTTATTGCTGGTGCAGGAACTAACCTTGTGGTTTTCACTCCGATTGCGATGATGGGCGGTATTATTGGTAAGTTTTTCGTTCAATTTGGTTTGACCGTTGTTTATGCAACACTTTTCTCTATTGTTGCTTCTATTTCTCTTACACCAATGCTTTGTGCAAAACTTTTAAAGAGAATGGATCAGTTAGATAATCCTCTTATTAGATTTTCTAAAAAAGTGGATGCTTTTTTAATGAAGATCATGGACTTCTTTAAAGGTTTCTTTGACTTCCAAATGAAAAGACCTCTAATAGCACTTTTATTAACAGGTGCTTTTTTCCTGAGCATTGTTTATCCGGTTTCAAAAACGGGGGGAGAGTTTATACCTCGATCTGACCGTAATGAGTTCACGGTAGAGGTAGTGATGCCAGATGGTACTCCTGTTGAGAAAACTACTGAAATTGTAAAAATTGTTGAAAGTTTTGTTAAAGATTATCCAGAAGTTAAGTCTTACTATTCTGATATTGGTTACTCTGGAGAGGAAAGGGCCCGTGTTTCAGTAAACCTTGTAAAATTTGTTGAACGAAATAGAACTTATGAGGATCTTATCAATGATTTGATACCAAAAGTTGCTAACATTCCAGAAGCAGATATCTTCGTATCAGGTGGTAACAAGTCTAGCGATGGTCTAGGTGATATTACAGTCGATATTCGCGGTGTAGAGATGGATGAGATGACCAAAGTCGCTGTTGAGTTCGAACGTATTATGAATGAGACCGGTTATTTTTCAGCTGTTCAATCTAGCTACATTAATCCGAAGTTGGAAGTTCAGTTCCAAGGTGATCCTGCCGCTATTATTCAGCAAAAGTTAAATAATGCTCAAGTAGGAACGGTGATTCGTGCTCTCGTGAACGGGGATGATGACTCTGTTTATAAAGAACTAGGTGAAGAATACGACATTAACGTAACTCTTGATAAAGGCTTCAAAAAGTCGCCGGAGGACTTCTCCCAATTCTTGATCCATGGTAAAGACGGTCTTATTCCTATCGTGAGCGTAGGTGATGTAAAGCAGGTGATTGCTTCATCTCCACTTAAACGTCGTGATAAGTCTAAAATCATCCAGCTTAACGGTTACCTATCGAAAGGAACAGCTGGTCTTGTGATGAGTGAGCTGAGTGAAGCCTTTTCTAAAGTAGATATTCCAAATGGTGTGACATTCGTTTATTCGGGTAGGGCTGAAAACCAAGCAGAAGCAGGAGCTGAAATCGGGCAGGCATTCCTTCTTGCAGTTATTCTTACTTATATGCTTCTTGTGGCGGTTCTTAACTCGTTTGTTTTCCCTGTTTCAATCGCAAGTTGTATTGTGACATCGTTTCTTGGTGTATTTGTGATGATGTTCTTCTTAGAAGGATCAATCAATATTGGTTCGATGATGGCCTTCGTAATGGTGGTTGGTCTAGCTGTTAACAACGCTATTCTTATGATTGAGTATGCCCAACAACTTATTGAACAAGGTAGAAAATTTGAGGACGCTCTTTGGACAGCAGCTCGCGAGAAGTTCAAGCCAATTCTTATGACTTCTATTGCAATTATTGCTGGTTCTTGGCCTCAAATTTTTGATCCAGATAAGATGAAGTCTTCAATGGGATCAGTTGTGATCGGTGGGATGATTGGTTCGGTTATCTTTACTTATATCATGACTCCATCTGTGCATATTCTTCTTTTGAGAATCATGTCTAAGATTAAAAGGAAGAAAGTCTCTGATGTCCCGGAGATACCTTCAGAAGTTAAAGCTTAGAAATTCAGGCTACCTAAGGGTGGCCTTTTTATTTCTCAGGATGAATCGCTTTATAGATTTTATTAAATACTCTCTCAATGCCTTTTAGATAGATGTGCTCATCACTTGCGGATATAAGAGTTAGGCCAGTGTAGGTTTTATCCCATGGACTTAAAATCCTTCTGACGAACTCGTCAAAATCTAGAATATCCTGCTTAATATTAGATTTGAATTCATCGTACTCAGTATAGTCTTTTATTTTGGTATCAACCTTATTGATAAGAATATGAATGAGGGAGTTCTTTTTTAAGTAGGGAAGTGTTCGATGAAACCATTCTAAATCTTTTTGAATTCTGCCATTAAGATATTTCTTTGATAAAAGATCGTCGATGGTCATGATATAGAAGATAACATCGCTATCCTGACAGACTTGTTTCCAGCCTTGTTCTTCATCCCGGTAGTTTTCTTCACCTCCGATATTGAGGGAGCGCTTGCAAGTAAGATTAATTCTTCGGCCATCGGAGAGATTAAAATCAATTTTAAATTCCGGAATTCTTCCATCCATGTAAGTAGCACTCTCATGAGGAGATAAGCCTCTTAATCGATTCCACAAAGAGTCCTTGCCGGAACTCTCAGGGCCGATGATGGCAAGCTTTTTTCCCTTCCACCATTTAAGAACAGTCGTGCTCGTTTGAATAAAAAAATCACGGTGCTCTAAAAGAAAACTTAGACCGAGGTTTGCAATTTTTCGAAGTATAAATAGTTTCAAAATTGATCTCTTTTTACAGAGATTACTTCATCTCTGTATTTAAGAAATTAATAATATCTCTAGTCATAGGCGCCATGAGATTCCATTTGACGACACCATAGTCAGAGCCACCAGAGTGGACTGCTACAATCTTATTTGATTTATTTCGAATTGCAGAGCCTGATTGACCTCTAAATGTATCAATGCTGTGAGCATAGCTGACCACTTGATTTAAGGAACCATGCGCTTCCCACTGTGTGCCATAAGTTTTATCACTTGGGTAACCTGTTAAAACAACTTCTCTATCATTTTTAAATTCAGCTAGATTCAATGGAGTAAAAGGCATATCCCTATCAACTTCGATTATTCCTACATCATTATTTGATCGAGAGTAGTTGAAGTATGAAGGATACGCAGCGACTCGGATGATTTTAAATATCCCCTTTGTCGTTTTAGGAGTTCTTTTCAGGTCGTGGTTAACTCCAGGCAAGAATTGGTAACCTTCTAAATATCGCTGACTCCCGGCCTCAAGAAGACAATGAGCTGCTGTAAGTACATGTCTCTTTGAGATGATAGTGCCGGTGCATAGTGAGAGGTTTCCTTCTCTTGTTAGCATCTGGACTAGCCCTATACTGTCATGAATTTTAGTTCTGTTTTTCTCAGTGATAGGATAGCGGTTGTCTTGACCAATAATGATTTTATTATTTGCTTGGGCATAAAAACTTATCAAGCAGAGGGCAATTAGTAATAACTTCATAAAAAACTCCCAAAGAGAACTATAGGGGAGTTCAGCTTTAAGATGATATCTTTTGAAAAAAATACACTCTAAGTCGACAAATTATCACTAATTTTTGTTTCTTCTAGTGTTTGAATTTGTTCATCACTTAAGTCATCTTGATCTGTATGAGTGAGATTTTTCATCCATTTGGTCTTAAAGAGGAGATACCAGGAAAGGACTCCAGCTATAAGGTTTGATATCCCAAAGGCCCACCAGACCCCTTTAATTCCTAATTCGGTATGCTTAGAGAGCACGTAAGCAGTAGGGAAGCGAAAGACCCAAAGAGTTGCCATGGCCAGTAACATAGAAATTAAGGTGCTTCCACCTCCGCGAAGTGCTCCACTAACTACTTGCTGAAAACCAATAAGACCAAATGTTAAAGAAATTGTTCTAATGAAGTTGGCCCCTTCTTCTTGGACAAGTGGTGAGTCAGGAACAAAAATAAAGATAAGTTGATGAGCAAAGATAAAAGTGAAAAGTCCTACCGTCGTTAAAGAAATAAAAATGATAAAGCATGCGGCCTTAGCTGTTTGCTGGGCCCTTTCATACTTTCGTGCCCCAATATTTTGTCCTACCACTGTAGAGGTTGCTAAAGAGAATCCGAGAGCTGGAATGATCACAAAACTCAAGACCCTTGCACCAACTCCATAGGCAGCAGTTCCTACAACTCCAAAACTTGTTACTAGAAACGTAATCATGAGCATGCTGAGAGCTCGAGTTGATTGTTCCATAGAAGCAGGAAGTCCTAACTTTATGATGCGGTTCACTTCTGTACCTTGTGGAAGTAAATTTTTGGTATGGAGTTTTAATCCATGCTTACCTTTAACCATTAAGTAGACCCCATAAATAGCTGTTAAGCCTTGAGTCCCAACAGTCGCATAGGCAGCTCCTTTAACTCCCATGGCAGGGATAGGGCCAAAGCCCATAATAAAAAGAGGATCGAGAATAAAGTTAATAGTGACTCCGATGATGACGAGGGTCAAAGGGGCCTTAACATTCCCAACTCCTCTAAATAAAGACTGGAACATAATATAGGTGTAACTAAAAATTAGCCCCACCATTGAGATGCGTAAGTAGTCTTTTGTATCTTCAAAAAGTTGTTCAGTTGCTCCCATTAGAGAGATAAGTTCTGGAGTAAAAAAATAGCCAAGAAGGGAAATTCCAATTGCAAAAATAGTCATGCTCGAGAATGTTTGAGCTACAATAAGATCAACTTTGTCTCTTGCTCCTACTCCTGAGTATTGTGAAACAAGAACCGTCCCTGCAACTGCAAAACCTGCACCCAAAGAAGTTAGAAGAAACATAAGAGGGTAAGAAAGGGAAACAGCAGCAACGGCGATCTCATCAATTCGTCCAACCCAAAACATATCAGTGAGCTGGTAAACTGACTGTAATACGTTTGTGAGTACGATTGGGATCGATAAATCTAAAAGGGCCCTAACAATAGGGCCCTCAGTGAAGTTTTTTTTAGTTTTTCTATGCTTTAACAATTCACTCTCTATTTGACCTTAAAATCAACAATAACTTTTCTATCTGCTCTATCTAATACCACACCTGCATCTAATTGGCACTTACCAGATAAATAAAGTGTAGGTCTTCTGAAAACACGAGAAGTTCCTAAAGTACCACATTCAACTGCTCCTGATTCAGAATGGTAAACCATCTTGTTACCTTCAAGAACGAGATTAGGAATAAGTTCTGTGTGCTTATAAATAAGACGATTAACTTCCTCTACATGAGGAACTCTACGACAAGACACGCTCGGGAAACGAGGATCACCAACTGGGTAACAATGCTCAACCCAACGTGTAACTTGGTATCTTTCGTTGACTTCAACTTGTGCGTAACCAAGTGAAGACTCTGTATCCATGTAAAACTTAGCATCAGCGTAAGTGTACTGAATTGAATGAGGGATAACGTCTTCCACAACTCTTACAGTTTCAGCGGCAAAGGCAAAAGATGAGGTCATTAATACGAGAAATAAAGATAAAAGTTTCATAGGCTCTCCTATTGTAAAAAGATATTTATTTATATCGATTTTGAGATTCTTTGTTAAGAGCTAATAGCATGACGCATGGTGCATATGAGTTTTTTTCAGACTAATTGCAATATCTCACTTAGACCTTGAGCGGTTGTTTATGAAGCCTACAAATTGCATAATTCTACTTTCGTTATTTCATTTAGTTGAAGAAGAGGATTATTATGAAATCAAGAAAAATTGCTGGATTAGAAGTTAAGCCCATTGTCTTCGGCGGGAACGTCTTTGGTTGGACAGTGGATGAGAATAAAGGCTTTGAACTTTTAGACGCTTTCATTGAGCGTGGTTACTCCATGATCGATACTGCGGATGCTTATTCAACCTGGATCCCTGGTCATTCAGGAGGGGAGTCAGAAACAATAATCGGAAAATGGCTCAAGGAAAGAAATAATAGGGATAAGGTCGTTATTGCAACGAAATGTGGTTTACCTATGCCCTATGGAAAAGGGCTTTCAAAAAAATACATTAAAGAGTCAGTAGAAAAAAGTTTAAAGCGTCTTAATACCGATTACATCGATTTATATCAGGCCCATACTGATGATGAGTCCGTGGAGCAGTTAGAAAGTCTAACGGCTTTTAACGAGCTCATAAAGGAGGGGAAGGTTAGATATATTGGAGCATCAAACTTTATGAAGCCAAGACTGGAGTCTTCTCTTAAAGTAGCAAAAGAAAACGGTCTTATTGGTTATCAAACTTTTCAGCCTTGCTATAATCTTTATGACAGAGAGTTCGAAGAGACTTATCGCGACTTTTGTATTGAAAATAATCTCTCAGTTATTAGTTACTATTCTCTAGCAAGTGGTTTTCTTTCTGGAAAATACAAGTCAATAGATGATCTATCTAAAAGTCAACGCGGGGCCAGTGCTAGTAAATATATGAATGCCAAAGGGGAGAGAATCCTTGAAGTTCTAGGGAAAATTTCGTCTGCTACAGGCTTTAGTTTTACTCAGATTTCTTTAAGTTGGTTACTATCGCAAAAAGGTTTAACAGCGCCGATTGTTAGCGCCACTAAGATGGAGCAACTTGAAGAAATTTTGAGTGCTTCTGATTCTCTACTTTCTTCTGATCATTTACAAATGCTTAATGAGTTAGGCTAAGAATAAACTTGTGGATTAGCCTTCAGGTTAATCCACATACTTTTCTATAAATTCGATATGTTCATTAGATAGAAGAGTTGCAAAGTTTTTTCTCGGGCCACGTTTGGCATGAGAGTGAACACCGATAACTTCGTCATTCTTGTTTCTAAGGCTACTTCCAGATTGGCCTGCATAAGTATCTATAGTGTAACTTTCTCCGTCTAGAAATCCTGAATCCTCCCAAAGTGTTCCTCTCTTTTTGTCATCAGGGTATCCTGCGATTGTCACTCTTTCATTCACGGCATATTGGATGCTGAGTGAAAGAGGTTTTGCGGCAAATTCTTTTTCAAAAACAATCACAGCAATATCTGTATTGTGTGCATTCCTCTCACTAAACTTTGGAAAAACATGGGCCCTTAAGGCCTTTATTGAGTGTTTATACTTTGAGACTTGCCCCCAGATCCTTGTGGTTTGTCCAGGGACAAAATATAAGTCAGTTCCACCTTCTTCGATACAATGTGCTGCCGTAAGAACGACTTTGGGGGCAATGATGGTTCCTGTACAACTATAGGAGAAGTTGCCTTTTTGATATTGAATGAGACCAATACTTTCATGGGCGAGAGTCTTATTAGACTCAGTAATTTGAACTCTATCATCAGTTCCCACCACCATTTTGTTTTGAGCAAAAGTGGAGAAAGAAAAAGTCGTAATAGTGAATAAGAATAAAAGTTTTTTCATAATCTTACTTTAAACAAAAATAAGATTATAAAGTGAATAATTGAAAAGAAGGGAAGAGGTGTCTAAAGTTTAGACACCTCAAAAAAGGGGTTATTTAAGCATGATATCTTCAAATGAGGTTAGGGCAGCTTTGGCTCCTTCACCCATTGAAATGATAATCTGCTTATAGGGAACAGTTGTGACATCACCGGCGGCATAAATTCCTGGAACATTGGTTCGACATTTTTCATCAACAACAATTTCTCCGAAGCGATTTGTTTCAACCACATCTTTAATAAAAGATGAGTTGGGTACAAGCCCGATCTGAACAAAGATACCTTCAAGGTCAATTCTCTTTGACTCATGAGTGTTGCGATCTTCATACTCTAGACCTACTACCTTGCCGTTATCAGCTATAACTTGAGTAGTTTTAGCACTGGTTATAATCTCAACATTTGATAATGTTTTTAATTTATTAACTAAGACAGTATCGGCTTTCAGTTCAGCTCCAAACTCAATGAGTTTAATAGACTTAACAATTCCAGCTAAATCAATCGCAGCTTCTACTCCTGAGTTACCTCCACCGATAACTGCAATATCTTTTCCTTTAAACATTGGACCGTCACAGTGAGGACAATAGGCAACTCCACGACCGATATTTTCTTTCTCTCCAGGAACTCCTAGTTCTCTCCACTTAGCACCTGTAGCGACAATAAGAGATTTTGTCTGAAGATACTCGCCACTTTCAAGCTCTAGCTTTTTCATTTCGCTATTGATGACTTTCTTAACTCGTCGGTGCTCAAGAAGTTTTATATCATATTCAGAAATATGGCTTGCTAACTGTGCTGCAAGTTGTGGTCCTTCGGTATATGGAACAGAGATTAAGTTTTCAATACCTTTGGTATCTTGAACTTGACCACCAATCTTCTCTGCGATGATGGCCGTCTTAAGTCCTTTTCTCGCTGAATAGATGGCAGCACTTGCTCCACCTGGACCGGCCCCTACCACAACGACATCGTACTGGCCTAGATCTAGATCTTCTGGATTAATTTCCTGTTCCTCAACACCGAATTCAGCTTCTAGTTTAGCAATTAAATCTACGAGATTTGTTTTACCAGAACTAATGAGCTTTTCGTTATTCACCACACTTGGAACCCCTTGGATTCCTAGTGCAGTGATTTCATCCTGAACCAGCCCACCATCAATCATGGTGTGCTTAAAGTTCGGATTATATAAACACATCAAGTTAAGGGCCTGAACAACCTCGGGACAATTTTCACATTCGAGTGAAATATAGGTTTTGAGTGCAACCGGTCCCTTAATTCTTTTTATGCGATTAATAATCGCTGAATCAGGAAGCTTGCCCTTACCATCAGTGTGGAGGATTGCAAGAACAAGAGAGGTAAACTCATGTCCACCCGGGTAGCCTACAAAGTTTATTCCTGTAGGTCGACCCTTATAGTGAATAGATAGCTCTGGTAGTTTACTCGATTCATCTGAGTGAACTATTGCAATCTTTGAAGATGTACTGGCCAAGCTTTCTGCTAGATCTTTAAGATCTTTGTAATTGGTGTGCTCAGACCTTTTAAGAACTAAACTCACCTCATTTTCCAATGCCTGATAGACACCTTTAAGTTGTTCAATGATTGCTGTATCTAACATAAACTACCTCTCTTCCTTTACTCTTTAGTTTTAAATTTTACCTACGAGGTCTAGCCCTGGTTTAAGAGTCTCTGAACCTGGTTTCCACTTCGCTGGACATACTTCATTACGGTTATTTCTAATGAACTGGGCCGCCTGAACTTTTCTCATTAATTCCTCAGCATTTCGTCCAATACCGTTGT
>Ga0079224_100002763_pt1 | contig 21640 bp, 14 predicted proteins | sample Stecom2015_FD_80414 | JGI IMG/M metagenome (GOLD analysis project Ga0079224, IMG submission 80414) | Agricultural soil microbial communities from Utah to study Nitrogen management - Steer compost 2015 | ecosystem: Environmental > Terrestrial > Soil > Agricultural land | place: USA: Utah...
ATGCTTTCCATATATATTTTTAAATCATTTTGGTTATGTACGGTATTTCTATGGCTTAAAGAACGGATTTTTTTCGCAGAATACCATATCTTTGAGGAAAATAGGGCGAATAATGTCAAACTCAGATAAGGCAATCAGAACGACTTACTTTAGTATGCTGACCAACTTCTTGTTGGCATTGGTGAAGTGGTTGGCGGGTTACTTCGGTCATTCCCATGCCTTGATTGCCGATGCGATTGAGTCTACCGCAGATATTTTTTCTTCATTTTTGGTATTATTGGGCTTAAAATATTCCACGCGTCCTGCCGACCGCACCCACCCCTATGGACATGGGCGTATAGAGCCCTTGATAACCTTTATCGTCGTTATTTTTCTTATTGTTTCTGCTTTCATTATCGCTAAGGAGAGTATCCATAACATTCAGACACCACACGAGGCACCCAAATCGTGGACATTATATGTTTTGGGAGCCATAATCCTCTGGAAAGAAATTTCTTTCCGGGTGATCATACGAAGGAGTAAAAAACTCAATAGTACATCCCTTAAAGCAGATGCCTGGCATCACCGTAGTGATGCTATCACGTCTGTAGCTGCTTTTATTGGCATATCGGTTGCTTTAATTTTCGGTGAAGGGTATGAAAGTGCGGATGATTGGGCGGCCTTGCTGGCTTCCGGATTGATTATCTATAATTGTTATGGTATATTTCGGCCGGCGTTGGCGGAAATCATGGATGAGAACCGCTATGAAGAGCTGGAAGAAGAAGTCCGTCAATACTCCCTAAATGTAGCGGGAGTCGAGTTGATCGAGAAATGCTATATCCGAAAAATCGGCATGCTTTTCCAAATAGATCTGCATGCCGTTGTAAATCCCAATCTGTCTGTACGTGAAGGACACGCGATAGCCCATGACCTCAAAGACTATCTAATCGCAAACTTAGACAACATTGGAAATGTCTTTGTACATATTGAACCGTTTGAGGATGGTACGGATTAGAAAGTCGAACAACGGTAACTTTGTAGGTGGCTTATTTATTCCGAAAAAAGTCCCATGTCCGCCAATTCTGCTTTCATTAGATAAACATTATATGGCATCCACATAGACATTGTAAAATACAGACTCTCACCTGTCACAGATAAGGGATGGAAATATGAACCGTATAGCTGTGTATAATCCTTCCCTGATGCCAGTTCGTAAGGTGCGCTCCAAGGACCGGTAACCTCATCAGCTATACGCATCGTTATATTATAGCGATCCTCGTTGAAATAAGCAATTATCCATTTCCTAAACGTATTGCTGTAGATAAAAGACAATTCTCCGACTTTATCCTGTATAATAACAGTAGCTTGGTTTTCATCTCCTTTGATCCATTGCTTTGAGGTGCCATTCCAATATTCATAATTATCCAGTGTTTCGATATCCGTTTCACGGAACCTGCACAAACTTGCGGGGCTATCCCGTCCTGTCTGTGTTCCGACCATATACACATAGCCATCTTTCTTGAAATAGCCAACCTGACCAAAATTACTGTCGGATGAAAACTGAACATGCTCAGACTTTGTCCAGTTTAATCCATTGTCGACAGATTTATACATGCCGGAATAATTAGTGACCCATCCGACCCATCTTCTCATATTAAAATAGTGTACATAGTCCACTCCATTGGCACGAATGGCCGCCGTAGGAATAGAAGTCCAGTTCCCGTTACCCGACTGGTCTTTGCCACCATATATGATCTCTCGGGCATTACCGCTGCCATCTAAAGCCATCTCACTTATAGACAAACCATCTTCCAGATTATCATCTGTTGAAAAGGCCAGTACATTGCAACGCCAGCTACCACCATTCGGACCCGGCTGGTTTGGTTGGGGTACAAAGTCGTGTCCGAACGTATCCCCGAAGAAAATCCCGTATTTTCCGACATCCATTTCCCAAATCACCCCCAAATCTGTTCCTCCCACATTCCAATCTCTAGCAGTATTATTCGGACTCGCAAAATGCTCACCTACCATGGGATTTCCGGTAACGCGAGCGATACGTTCAACTTTTCGGATAAAAAATCCCCAACGGTTATCGATGTGCAGCACCAGATCGTTTGATACCCGTCCATCTTTATAATGAGCTTTCAACAACAATTTGAAAGATTCGGGATCAGATTGCTGGACAGTGTAACTAAACAGATAAGAGGATGAAAGCACTTGCCGTTCTATTTTGGCGGAATACATAGATCCTCCGCTTTTTCTTACCGAGATATAGGAGATTGCATCCAAATTTTTAAAGTTTAAAATAGTGGATACTGTCTTGGTATGCTTATCTGGAATCAAATTCATCTCCGTCGTCAGAATTTCATCCGTTGGTGTGTCTACTGTTTCGACATCTTTCTTACTACAAGCCCCCCATATTAGTGCGTAGCAAAAAAATATCAAAAATAATATTTGTTTCCGATTGAACATACTCATTAATCTTCTTTGTTTATTTTCTTCCGATATCTTGTATAAAATTTAATCCATAATGGTCTACGATTCGGTTATATGCTTCTGCAGCTGCTCCGTTTCCCCAGTCGTATATAGTAAACTCACCTATCCCCAGTCCTTTGGCATTGGTTTCTCCACCATGACCATAGTTTTCCATCATAAAGCCATAATCTTCTTTTCCGAAAAAGGGCCACGCGCTTTCCCATTGCTCCTTTGTATCTGGATTTTCCGGACAGTACATCATCACAAAGGAAGCCCGCAAAGCAGACAACCCTCTTTTGATATATTCTTCTTGCTTAAGTTCCTTTCCATATTGGATAATGAGCTCGGCAAACAAACTTTGTCGGGCGTCATTCCATTCGCCATCGGCATTCATAACCCCGAAACCGCCTAACGCTTTTATAGGGATGAAGTGCGGTTGCCATGTGGCTTGTGTCATTAGTAATTCATCTAATGTACGCTGTCCTGCATCCAGATATTTTAGTTGTTTTGTGTTTTGATAGCATGCTAATAGTGCTTCTGCGGTCCAAAACATGGAAAAATTATTCTGCTTGTGCATATCGTTGCGAACCACCTTTTCTCCTACCCAGTCTTCAGCGCCGACACGTGAACAGGACCAATACGTTTCAAAATCCTCCCAACGCCCATCGGGAATGACTTTTTTCAAAACAGCATCCATCGCTTTTAACGCCGAGATCTTGTATATTTCCTTATGCGTGATTCGGTACAAAGTCAATAAAAACGTAACCGACATAGCACTTTCTGGTGAATCGTTCAAATGAGCCATTGGTTGCAATGTTTCCAGATCGAGCCAGCCGGGAAAGAACCCTTCATCAAGCTGTACGCTAAGCAGCGATTGTGCGTAATCCTCTGCGTATTCCAACAAACGCACATCCTGTTCCAATTCTTCATACCAACGGAGCATCAAAAGGGCTGTCCAGCTCATATCTAATAGATGAAACGGTGATTGACGGGCGTCCCAAGTATAAGGGTTTCGGTTGGAATTACCCCAATAGCTGCTCTCCCACCCTTTGCTTCGCTGATATTTGCGGCCATCGATTTCCACTGTTTCCATTTCTGTTCCGATCAGACCATAAAAAAATCCTTTCTTTTTAGGATATGATAAAGCCAATTCTTTTGTAAGGTTGGCCTTGTCCAACAATACTTTATCCTCTGTCCTTCTCGCATAGCGGTAAAGCCCGCTGGCCGATCGTAAGGAACTGAACCAAACCTGGTTCCACACAGAACGAAATTCCCGCTCATTGATTTTTCCGGGATAATTAGGACTTTGGGTAACATTCACTATAAAAGTAGGAGCGCCGACCTTTTTCCCTTCTATTTCAAATTCTTGCCACACCTGCTCTCCCCATGATCGGAATGCCCAATCGTAGCTGTGCTTTACATAAGCTTCCATATTTCCGGAAATTGGTTCTCCTTTCGCAAAGTGCTTAGCACCCCAATGCTCCCAAAAGAAAGCCAAAGGCCGGCGAAAAGGGTTATTCTGTCTTCCTTCGTTGTCAAAAGCAAGGATATAAAATCCAAAAGTAAATTTCCCGGGTGTATACGTATTCCCCTCACGTTTTTTAAACAATACGTGTTCGGCGACCTCCGCCAAAGAGCGGCCTAAGGTTATACGATTTTTCTGCGCATCCATATCCATGTACCAATCTAAAGCCAGTGAACGATTCAAAAGTTCTATGTCTGGTATAATGGTAAGCTGTTTCTTGCGGTCAGATAAAATCAATGCAGGTGCACGGAACACATGTTGTGCAATAATATGGTCTTCTGATGGCGTCAGATGAGGTGCCCAATGAAAATCAGGATGAAAAGCCGGTGTAATATTCACTTGCCAGTCATTAAGAACCAACGTATCACTTACATTTATGGAGATATGTACTTTGGTAATGCCAGGGCTTATTTCCGTATAACTTACTTCTGGAGATTTTCTGGCTATTTTATCTATTTTTATCTCTTTAATAAATGGATCTAATTTTTTGTCAATACCTCCGGCGATAGCATGACCGCTATACGTTAGTATCACCGTAACGAACAAATAGCAAAGAAACAACTTATCCTTTGTCCTCTTATTTTTAACCATATTTGTCTAAGTATTTAATAATAACCTTCATTCTGCTTATAGGAGCCTTTTGCCCAGTTTATCTGCGGTTGAGGTATAGGGAAATACTCGTCGCGTCCGGCGGTAAACCGTGCAGCTTCCATCCAATTAAATCTATTTTTTTCTACAGAAAAATAGTTATTCATCGTTTCTTCCAAAATTCCCCAACGTTGCAAATCGAAGAAGCGGCGCCCTTCTCCAGCCATTTCAAGACGATTTTCCCATTGCAATGCCTTCCAGGCAAACGCTTTATCCCAGTTACAGTTAACGCCGGGCTGGTATGTTGCAATTTTGTAATTCAAAACCGGGGAGCCGTCATTTTTTACTAATCGCCCGGTGCTATTTGCAGCTCTTTCGCGGATTTTATTGATTAAAGGCAGCGATTCGTTCCATCGATCTAATTGAATGAGTACTTCCGCCTTCCAGAGTAGAATCTCATCATACCTAATCATTCGCTTGTTCATGGAATTGAATTGCCATCCATCGTATAACAGACAATTACAATCGGGCTCCGGTAATTCCTTAATAGATTTTAAATAACCATATTCCGCACCATTACGAACTCCTCTTGTTTCAAATATTAAATTAGGATTGTATTTCCAAGGTTGACCAGGCGCAGCTATCGTATGATTAAAACGTGGATCGAATGTGTGTTGTCCGAAAAACATCACATCCCCGTCTGCGTAACTGCCATTGTTATATGTATCAAACAAGGGTAAACCATCAGTTCCTGTTTTAAATGCATTCGCCATAGAATAACTGATATGATGAAACCCACAGCATTGGAAACCTCCCCATTGGAAAGGATGGTTCAACCCTTCGGATCTGTTTATCTTTCCTCCGGTAGAAGATCCGTCATCTATAGAATATTGTATTTCCCAAATCGATTCTTTCGTTTTATTGTCAAAAGCTATATCAAAATTTTCTGCAAAATCAGCTTGTAAATCAACCTTTCCCCCTTCTTGGTCCGTCAACTTATTTAAGTAAACTAAAGCTTCGTCCAATCTCTCCCTATTAATGTTTACCACCACATGTTTATCATTTTGTTCATATGCCATAAACATAAGTGTCCTAGCTACCATCGCTGTTGCAGCATTCTTATCCACCCTCCCTATTTCGGGTTGCGTCTCTGGTAAAAGATTTTCAGATTCTTTAAAATCATTCAATATCTTTTCCCATAAATATTGGTCATTGGGTTGATCTGGTTCCCTATTCGGAACGGCTTCAAAATCGGCAGTCGTACCAACTACATTTTCGTCGATATAAGGTATATATTTCCAGAATTGTTTGAGTCGGAATAGGGTAAACGTCCGTATAAATATCACCTCTCCAAGCCGTGCATTTTTTTCCGGAAATTCTTCATCCGTTATATTTTGCAGCTTTTGTATCGCGGTGTTGCATCGTTGGATAATCTGATAGGATACATACCAAGGATAATCGAGCGGCCACCCATTGGGATTGACGCCCACAAAAGTTTCCATAAAATGCCAGCCATCACCATCCCATGTACCTCCTCCACCTTTATAGGAATCGTCTGCTCGCATAGAGCCTGACCACCAAGGTGAAAAAGGGGAATCAAACGATGGAATGTCTGTCATCCGTGCATACGCAGCGGTCACAAATCCCTCCATATCCTCTGGTTTGACGAGAAAAGATTCGTCCAAAACTTGTTTAGGTGCGACATTCAAAGCATCGGAACAGCTTGTCGCAAACAGTAAGAGAACTGTGGGCGTGATATTTTTTATATATGTTTTCATAATGGGAGGCTTAAAAGTTTACATTGATACCAAAAGTTAAAAACATCGGGGTAAGATACCCGTATTCAGACATCTCGGGATCAAAGCTGGTAAATCGATCTTTGCCCCAGCTTTTTTTAAACGTTAGGAGATTACGTCCCGACACATAAAATCTTAAATTGTTCATAGCTACCCTATTTGAAATAGCTTTCGGAAGTGTATACCCTAATTCTATATTCCTTAATTTCAGGTAAGAGCCATTTTCTACCGTATAACTGGAAAAACGCTGTTCTGCATTCAATGTAGAATTAGAAATTGCTGGGATATCGGAATCCGTATTGTCAAAATACCAACCCTCTAGAATCCGGGTTGCATGGTTTTTATGTGCAGGCACATTGATATTCCACAAATCAGATTCGTACTTCCAGATATTGTTTACTTTATTTCCGAATACTCCTTGGAAGAATATGTTCAAATCAATATTCCGATAATTGAAATCAAACGTTATTCCACCGAAGAATTTAGGATCCATGACACCGATGTATGTTCGGTCATGAAATTCTTCGATTTTTCCGTTGCCGTCCAGGTCTTTGTAACGAATCCGACCGACGGCTTTACCCGGCTGTTCTGCATGGTTATCTACCTCTTCCTGTGTTTTAAAGATACCATCGGCAACCATACCATACCAAATGTTAGGGGTTCTTCCTAAGACTAGATCATCTACCCCATTTCCTGGGTATTTATTTATTACATTTTCCGGAAGGCTGATAATTTTAGTCTTGTATGTACCTACGTTTGCGGAAATTGTATATCTAAATGCATTTTGAGGGTTATTTTGATAGCTGATATCCACCTCTATTCCTCGGTTGTTCATGCTGGCTCCATTGATCCAGGGTTCGCCCCCTTCGCCCATAGCGGCTATATAAGGTGTCTGTACTAAGATATCCTTTGTTTTCTTAAAATAGTAGCCGAAAGATCCATTAATTCGACGGTCAAATAGGCTGAAATCCAATGCTACATCTGTTTGCGTGGTGGTTTCCCACTTCAGATCGGGGTTTCCTAACCACGTCCTTCTATATCCTGAATACAGTGGCCCTGTCTCATTCCCTTCAATTGGGTAAGAAGTACCAAAATAATCGGTAGTAAAAGGTGTGGAGGTATACCCTCTGGGAAGACCTTGAACACTTCCGTTAGCTCCCCAGCCACCTCGTAATTTAAGATCAGATATAAATTTCATACCTTGCATAAACGGCTCATTACTGATCCTCCAACCGGCGGAGAACGCAGGGAACATCGCGAATCGATTGTTTATTCCGAAAAGAGAGGATCCATCCCGTCTTAATGTTGCCGAAAACAGGTATTTTTCATTATAAACGTAATTTGCTTTACCAAAATAAGAAAGATACACATATTCGTCAGCCGAACTCCCCAGCGAATATTTGGTACCGTTGGTAACACCTATATGGGCAAAATCACGGTCTTCCAAATACACTCCTTCCCTGCGCGCGGTAAATCCTTCCTGAACGAATCTGGTATATTCTGTCCCTAGTACGGCATCCAGACTGTGTTTTTCTTTTTGAAGATTGTAAGACAACGTATTGGTCCACACGTAGCTTAACGGATGAGATTGCGCGTTTCCTACATAGTTTTCGCCATCGCTATTTCGTCCTCCGGTCTCCGACCATCTTTTTTCCAATGTCCGGCTGTATGCGTTTCCATAATCAATTCCAAATTGTGAACGCGCCGAGATCCCTTTCCATATATCGAGATCAACAAAAATATTCCCCAGTACTTTGACATAGTTACTGACATTATCTTTGTTATCCGTCAATACCCTTACTGGATTCGTGAAATCATCAAATCCAGCCGCTCCGGCCCATCCTCCATGTATATCATACACAGGAACTGCGGGAGGGTTAATCAACGCCCAGCGCATTTCGTTTGCATCTCTATACCTTAAGTAGGAAAAAGCAAAATTTTCTCCTATTTTCAACCTATTGTTGATAAGATTAAAATCGTTATTTACCCGTATTGAATATTGCTTGAAAAACGTATGCATCTGTGTGCCTTGATTATCAAAATACCCTAAAGAAAACATACTTCTTGATCGTTCCGTTCCAGTTGAGATTGCTACTTGATGGTTTGTCATCATCGCTGGGCGGAGAATTTCACTCAGCCAATCGGTATCAGCGCCCCTAACGGTCTGTTCTGCGTTAAGCCATTCTGCCGGTTTTACACCATCCAGCACCGCTCGGCCATTGGCATCTCTATGCCAGGTAAAATCATAGGTACTGGGCAAGGTCATCGGTGTGCCGTATACCTCCTCATCGTAAGCATAGGCGCGAAAAGTAGCAATACCATATTGTTCAGCGTTCATCAATTTTGGTTTTTGCAGGATATTGCTCAACGCGACGCTTCCATTATATTCTACTTTTGTTTGCCCAATTTTTCCTTTCTTCGTTTGAATTAAAATAACACCTCCCGATGCTCTTGCTCCATAAATACTGGCAGAGGCTGCATCTTTTAACACTTGGATAGACTCTATATCCGATGCATTTATATCCCGAAGATTCAAATTTTCTGTTGGCATTCCGTCCAGAACGATTAAAGGCTTAACCGCTCCAGAGAGAGAAGACAAACCTCTGATTTGCACCGTTACATTTTCTGCCGGATTACCACCATTTGTCGTAATATGCACACCCGACAATTTTCCCTGAAGAGATTTCATTGCATTTGCAGACGGATTTTTTGCTATATCACTTGCATCAGCAATAGCTACAGATCCTGTCAGATCAGCTTTCCGCTGTGTCATGTAGCCGACATACACCTCAGAAATTAACGTAGCATCGTCTTCTAAGGTAACATCGATAATGCGATTGTTACCAACCAAACGCTCCTGTGACTTTTTCCCGGTATAGGAGAAAACAAGCATATTTTCCTTTGAACCAACCCGAATTTCGTATCTCCCATTTGCATCTGTAACAGTTGTTCCTGGTTCTCCCTTGATCCGCACACTGACACCAGCAAGGGGAATATTTGTATTGCTTTCCCGGACTTCGCCACGGATAACTATTCCTTGTTGCTGTGATTCCACATGAGGTATAGCATTGGCTTGGAAAATAAATAGCCAGACTATAGGAATAAAGGTTAGCTTTTTTAGATTTATAAAATATCTCATAACATCGATATTAAAATAATTTAATTGTTTATAATATGGCAAGACTTAATCGTTTAAGCATAAAATAAGTAATTTACCATCACTTTATTATAAATACGTTTTAACCGATAAAACCCTCTGCTCCGATCAATAATTTTTTTTAATGGTTGTGAATTTTTTTATTAACGCTTTCGGCGAGAGCGGCGTAATACCAAAAATATACTTATCTCCATTTTTAAATGGAGAATTCATTTCCAAATTTTCTATGGAGATACCTCCGGGGATAGATGCTTCACTGGCCCAGTATGTAAACCGTCCTGTAATTACCCCATTCAATTTTTCATGTGGATTATTCTTTATCCAGTATTGCGTTGCGTATTTGCCTAGATATTTCCAATGATTATTTGTTCCGGGAGCATATACAGTTTTGCTGTAATCTTTCTCATTCGGTGCGGCTATAAAGTAGACATTTCCTCTTTTATCTCGTATCATATCTTTTTGTGGGAAATGTTCGCGTGAAGTAAAATGAATATCCTTATAATCGGGCCATAGCTCCAATGAAGATATGTTGTTATCTTTTAGGAAAAGTGTTCGCAAACGAGCTTTATTTCCCATCGTTGCACTTGATATAAAATAATCCAGTTCAACAGAACCCTCGTAAGTATAGGTTGCTATTTCAAATTCATAGGGTCTTGATTCAAAGAAACGAAGACGGGCATATACTTTGGCTCCATTATCAAATGGCTCCGAAAATATGTATATGGTCAATGTCTCCTCTCCATTTATTTCTTTTACAATCCCTCTTGCCGGATATGTTCCATCTAGTGGTAAAACCGCCGTCGAATCATCTGCGCTCCAAAAATGCTTTCCCCTTTGGCCCTTATCAATGGTACTCATTTCAAGCTCGGAATATCCACGAACATCACTTCCTTTTGGAATCGGCTCAAAAGCGATAAAATTCATTACTTCGGCAAATTCATAGTCTAAGTAAGGCGTATAGATCCTTATGAGCCCTCTGGGACCAGGCAATGGTGCCAGTCCAACAAGTATGCCTTGTGCATGCCCCCAAACGGGCATAGCGGGTTTCCCCTCGACCGGTTGTATCCAGATTCCTATAGTATCTGGGGAAGCTAGTTTTTCCCATTCGTGAGGAATCTGCTGAGCTTGCAATGAGGTTTCTATAAGGAGCAATAAAACGATTAATAATTGTTTCATCGATATATTTTTTATCCTTTTTTTTGGCAAGATTTTCTCGCGATAATTTCTACATCCAACATCACCTTTTGTTCGCCGATTTTCTTTCCATGCAGTTGTTCAAGCAGTACACGTACGGCTTCTTTTCCGATCTCGCCCAAGGGCTGTTTAACATAGCTTATAGGACAATAAAATAGATCGTACGATTCACTTTGGTCAAAACAAAAGACAGCGATCTCTTCAGGAATAGCGAAATCTAGTTCGTTGATAATCTTCAGCCCCATAATAGAAAGAGTATTTGTTGAAAATAAAATTCCTTCAACGCCTCTATCAGGATGTAACAAGTCTATAAACTTCTCTCGGAAATCCGCCGGATTATTAAATTCTATTTGACATACCAAGTTCCTATCTTCCTCTTTGCCCCCATCTCTCAGTGCTTGTACATATCCGTAATAACGATCTTCTGTATGCTGTAATTTATTCTTATAGCATACATAGGCTATTTTATCATGTCCTTGCAACAACAGCTGTTGTGTCGCTTGATAAGTGGCTTTAAAATTATCAATCACAATATAGCTCGTTTCCAAATCCTTAAAATAGCGATCGATCAGCACAAAAGGAATATGCGCGGCTTTTAGATTTTCTAATTGGAAAGCTGTCCCCTCCGCCGGTGCAATGATAAAACCGTCGATTTGCCTATTGATGAAAGTATCGATCAATCTTTGAGATTTTTCCAAATTTTCATCAGAACTTCCAAAAAGAACAGTATAGCCACGTTTCTTGGCTTCATCTTCAATCGCTCGTGCGAGATTCCCAAAAAAAGGATTGGAGATGTCTGCAACCAACAACCCAATGGTTTGCGATTTTCCACTTTTAAGACTTTTCGCGATCTGATTGGGTTGATAGTTCATTTTCTTTGCCATGTCGCGTATACGCTGTGCAGTGTCTTTGCTCACTCTGGCTTCTTCCTCTTTATTGTTTAAAACGTAAGATACCAATGCAGTGGAAACACCAACTGCTTCGGCTATATCTCTCAGTGAAACCTTTTTATTCATATCATTTTTACTTTTATGCGTATTGCGATGACCAGCTTTCTCTAGTTCCAATGCATTTTAATGAATTGTGTCGCTTTTACGATGTGATCGCTTATGGTTGATAGGGAAATACACAATGATTCACTTACCTCTTCATAACTTCTTCTTTCTAATTTACACATTTCAAAGACCTGTTTTCTTCTCGGTGGTAGTCTATTAATAATTTTTTCCAATTTAGAAAACTTGTCTTCACGGAATATACACTCTTCATCGATTTGTTCTACCGAACTTACAAAATATGCATATATTACGGCGAAACCTTGCTCTCTTTTTTGCTTTCTGTAATGATCCATAATCAGATTCCTTCCGATTCGGAACAGATAAGCTTTCAGCGCCTCCTCTGTTCTGATAATATGTCGCAATTGCCAAGTTTTCAAAAAAACATCCTGTAAAATATCTTCCGCTGTATCTTGAAAATCTAAAAGAAATAGAAATTTTTTATACAACGTCTCTTGATAACTTGCATATATCAAGTTGAATGTATCGTGATTTAACGTACCACCTTCCGTATTATGATGTATTTTCCTTACCGATATTGTTTCCATAATCTAAAACATTAAATGTGAACGCTATATTTTTCGTTACAATGCTGCAATTGCCCGTAATGTAGATATTGGGCATATCGTTGGTCAAATAGTTCCTTGTATTCTGATCGAGGTTTGACGATTTCTTTCACACCTGATCCCATATTTACCGATGCCTCTTTTACGGTCGTATAGATATTGCAGACCACTGCAGCAAACATACATGCGCCCAATGCACAAACTTGTTCCGCAGCTGCAATGTGTATAGGCCGATTCAGAATATCTGCCAACAATTGCATAGCAAATGGAGATTTGTTGGAAATACCTCCTATGGCATTGATCCCCTCCACTTTTATACCTTCGTTCTCTATACGCTCCATGATAGCCCTAGAACCGAAACAGGTAGCTTCCACCAACGCTCTAAAAATATCAGTAGCCGTAGTGCCCAAGGACAATCCGCCTATCAATCCCTTCAAAGTAGGGTCAGCATCTGGTGTTCTTCTACCATTAAACCAATCAAGCGCAAAAGGGGTATCTAAACTTAGCGGCAGCTTAAACGCAGAGTCATTCAGCTCTCTTAACAATCCTGCCTCCAATTCTTGATACAACCGATCGGCTTCAACATCTGAGGAGCGTTTTTGTATTAACGGCCACAATAGTAAATCCTTAAACCATGAATACACATCGCCAAAAGCCGATTGCCCTGCCTCAAGCCCCACCATTCCAGGAATAATCGAGTCATTGACCTGTCCACAGATGCCTTTCACAAATATGCCTTCAATCTGATCGCTTGGCACAACCATCATATCGCAGGTAGATGTTCCGATGACTTTACTGATGTAATAAGGTTTTATTTCTCCTCCAACGGCTCCGACGTGTGCATCAATAGCTCCTATACCAACCTGTACTCTTGTAGAAAGCCCCAGGTGTTTTGCCCATTCGACGGATAAATGTCCGGCTGATTTATCTGCTGTGTATACCCTGTCCCCATATCGTTCGACATATATACCCAGCATCGGATCAATCGCGGCAAAGAATTCTTTTGCAGGTAAACCTCCGAAACTTGCCGACCATAGGGCTTTATGGCCTGCCGCACATACATTCCGTTTGATTTGTCGTGCGTCATCACCCCCAGTCAATAAAAAAGGCATCCAATCGCTATGTTCAACCCAGGTGTAGCACGTTTCACGTACAGCTTCATCTGTACGAAGCACATGCAGTAATTTTGCCCAGTACCATTCTGATGAATAAATACCACCTACGTATTTCAAGTAATCGTTACCTTCTTTTTTTGCTATAGCATTGATCTCATCCGCTGCAGATATAGCTGTGTGGTCTTTCCAAAGCAAAAACATAGCGTTCGCATTATGGTTAAAACCCTCTAAGAGCGCCAACGGTGTTCCTTGCTCATTTACGGCTACAGGTGTGGAACCTGTCATCGCCATGGATATAGCGCCTACCCCTTCCCTAACCTCCCCTTCCACTTTTTGCAAGCATTCCGTTACCACCGACGTAAACCCTTCGATATAATCTAAGGGATGTTGCCGAAATTGGCTAATACCTGGGTCACAATACAATCCCTTGTGCCAACGATCATAACGACAAATGGACGAGGACAGAACTCTTCCCTCAAGCGCGTCCATCAACATAGCTCTTACGGAATCCGTCCCAAAATCTACACCAATGACATATCTATTCTTATTCATATACGATTCTCTATAGTTAATGCCGTGCCTGTACACTTATATTTTCAGTTTTGAGTTTTCCTTTCATCCAAAATCCATAAAAAGCAACAAACATAAAGCACAATAACGGAATGATAAACCCAGTAGCCATATCGGAATGATCAGAAATCAGTCCCATAATAGGTGGACAAAAAGCACCTCCTGCCACAGCCATGACTAAAAAAGAGGAAGCCTTTTTTGTCAACGCACCCAAATCCTGAATACCCAAGGCAAATATGGTGGGAAACATGATAGACATAAAAAAGTATGTTACAAATAAGCTGACAACAGAAAACCATCCGATATCAGCAATCACTATTGCGACTAAAATACTATTGGCAATAGCGTACCACATGAGCAGCTTGCGCGGACTGATAAACCGCATAATATAGGCACCGCTTAGACGACCGATCCAAAAAGCTCCCATTCCACCAATAGCCAGAATAATAGACGCGGCCTGTTCATTGTTCTTCGGCATAAAAAACTCACCAAAATAACCCAAATGAATCATGATATTACTTATTGGAGTCTTTATATCATGAACCGCATCGATAACATAATTGATAAAGAAAGAATTTGTACCTGTTTGGGCTGCAACATAGAGGAATTGTGCGATAACAGCCATAATAAAGGCTGGATATTGCAGTAGTTTTCTTAAGGGTGGGTTTTCTTCTCCATCCGAGCCAATTTCTTCTTTGATTTCGGGCAGTTTGATCATTATAAAAATCATCATCACAACCACGACGATACAACCAATCATCATATATGGTGTCACTAAGGAATCAAATTTGTCATGTTCACCGGTAGCTTCCATTCCGAAGACAAAAAGCCCACCGATAAGGGGACCTAATATCCATCCTAATCCGTTAAAAGATTGGGAAATATTGATTCTTCGCGCTGCGCCTTCTTTGTTACCTAACACTGTAGAATAGGGGTTTGCAGCTGTCTCCAAAAAAGTAAGACCACAAGCTAATACGAACAAAGCAACCAGAAAAGGAATAAAAGTACCCAATGCAGCGGCTGGATAAAACATAAATGCACCGATAGCAAAGATCGCCAGCCCCAAAATAATACCTTTCTGGTAACCGAACCGTTTAATAAATAGCCCAGCAGGCAGTGCCATAGCGAGATAACCTATATAAAGTGAAAACTGTACAAATCCAGATTGGGCCTTACTTACATGCAAAAGATCTTGAAAATGCTTATCTAAAACATCCAGAAAACCATGGGCAAATCCCCAGAGGAGAAAAAGGCTACAAATAAAGATGAATGGTACCAAGTAATTAATGCCATGCTCATCGACCAAAAGCGACCTTTTCTTTTTTGTTTGAGGTGTATTGTTCATAGATTTATAATAAAAGTTTGCATAACAAAATATATTCTATTTATACAATGGTCCATATATATTACATGCCCTGTAATCTGCTCCCTCTATATCCATTCCAAAGGCGCTCCATGCAGATGGTCTGAAAATATCCTTTTGTGGCACATTGTGCATGGCAACCGGGATACGCAACATGGAAGCTAGTGTTATCACATCTGCTCCTATATGTCCATAGCTGATAGCGCCATGATTAGACCCCCAATTTGCCATCACCGCATATACACTCTTAAAACTGCCCTCACCTGTCAATCTTGGCACAAACCAAGTCGTCGGCCAGATTTTATCCGTCCGCTCATCAAGTACCTTATGTACGTCATTAGGTAAATCTATCGTCCAACCTTCCGCAATCTGCAACACTGGCCCTAGACCTTTAACTAGATTAAGTCGGCACATCGTTACCGGCATATTACCTTCGGTAACGAACTTAGACGAAAATCCACCTCCCCTCATATAATCTCGATTCGATGGGTAGAATGTTGTTGCCTCAAGACAGGCGTCGACTTCTTCTTCAGAAATTTCCCAATAGGGCTTCATGATAGGCTTTCCGTCATGCCGTTGCTTCCCTGTGCCATCTAGTGTTGCAGATCCCGAATTGATCAAATGCAAGAAACCTCCAGCGGCAATTCCATCTGGTTTCCACCCAGACACCCGCACTACGGCTTCGGGACTCCAATAAGTTCTCACATCGGCAAAAATCTGTGCCGTATTGGTCAACAAGTAATTAAATAGCATGGACACACCGTTTAAGGCATCGTTTTCTGTCGCCACCAAATAAGGGGTACGTCGACCATTCCAATCAAAAGATGAATTTAATAACGCCTCCGAAAAATCACCATCAGGCAAAAAATCTGTCCATTGTCTTTGACCCTGGAAACCAGCTAAGAGAGCACAGTGACCATTTGCTTCCTCCCCAAACCCCTTCTCTGCTAACTTTTCATTTCCGATCATGAGATCACGTATGATGATGGTCATTTTCACAACAAATTCCCAGTCTTTATCTTTTTCTTCACGACTTTTAATATTCTTTTGCTGATTAAAATCTTCTCCTTCTCGGCAGTTTTCACGCGTCCATAACAATGCCCGTTTATATTCCTTCTCATCAAATATATTTTGCTGTATCCTGCGAAGTATCTCTGACGAATCCACATATTCATTACGCATTCCCAGATAATTTTGAAAAAAATCCGGATCAACGATAGAGCCGGCAATCCCCATCGAAACTGAGCCGATGGCTAAATAAGATTTGCCACGCATTATAGCCACCGCTAAACCTGCTTTTGCAAATGCCAAAAGCTTCTTCCGTACATCTTTAGGTATATGCTGATCTCTCATATCCTGCACATCCATGCCGTAGATGCCAAAGGCGGGAAGTCCCTTTTGGTTATGGGCCGCTAAGGTTGCGGCTAAATACACTGCTCCTGGACGTTCGGTACCGTTGAACCCCCAAATTGCTTTTGGAATCAACGGGTTCATATCCATCGTTTCCGAACCATAACACCAACATGGAGTAACAGATAGTGAAACACCTACTTGCTCACGTTCAAATTTTTCCGCACAGTCGGCTGCTTCTTTTACCCCCCCTATGCAAGTGTCGGCAATCACGCATGCTACCGGTGTACCATCGGGATATCTTAGTTCTTCTGTAAATAAGGTTTCAACAGCCTTTGCCATGTTCATAGTTGTAGCTTCTAAGGATTCACGAATTCCGCCGAGCCGACCATCGATAATAGGACGTATACCAATTTTAGGATATATTTTCATAATTACTATTTTTTAGTTTTAGCGAAAACAGATGTAATCCGATCCAGAGACGTTCCCAATACCTGTAGGGCAATAACATCGAGATCTGCTTTGTCTCCTACGAAATGAAAAACACTATGTCTATGCATGATATGCTCATTAGGTTGTATAAAGGCTGCCGGGGAAACACTTTCTATTTCATAAAAAGGCCCCATTTGCGAACCATCGGCTAACGGTCCGTCATTGTAGGCATTCATCGCATCCCCTTGAAAAGGATCTTTTTCTGTAGTCCATTCTTGATTTAAATAAGTAGCTGTACTATCGACATCAAAAAGGGTAATAGTAAGTACCCCCTCATCGATAGCATAGCTCCCTGCCACAGGCTTCACCCTATCCGGTGGTATCCCCAATTTGCCTCTTGACAAGCCATCGGCTTTAAAATATAAAATGCCATTTTTCATCGCAATACGGTCAGCGGCAATTTCACCGAAATAATCCGTTGTAGCCACTTTACCTTCACCTTTTTCTTTATAAGGAATTAAAATAACCGTTTCGGGTGTGGGTGTGAACATATTCAAACTCCACATACAAGGAGCCCCCGTTTGCTTATCCCATACAAAATCTCCAGTATTTCGTAAAGTATTGGTGGTCTGGAAACCTAAAGATTTCACCTTTTTACCCAGCGTAATCGAGAGCATCTCTTCAATTGCTTTATGCTCCAATATTTTTACTTGGCGGCTGATATTCATTTTAAATCGTGTTCCAGTATAATTTTGCAATTCCATATCTTTAGATAGCTGAACATCTTTTTCTGATGATGAAACCAAATCCCAACTTTCCGTGTCGATGGGTGTTGGTGTATGCCAATTGTCAAATATCATCTCTTGTCCAGCTCTGAAAAAGAGGGAAAACGTTCCTCCTTCTGGCCCTAACCACAAGCGATCTTCACCACCGTAAGCATTCATATGCGGATCGATATCCTTATCGAAGACACTATAATTTATCCAACCAAAGCTCTTTCCGTTTCGACCGTCAGCTGTTGATGTAAATACTTTACCTTGATATTTGGGAGAAACGATGAGTTGAGCATCACCTCCCGAAGCAGAAAGGACAACCAGCTGCTTATCCCATTTTTGCAGAAAGGATAAATCATCAGCAAAAGTGGGTGACGCCATCTTTTTTTGGTCTAAGGTTCCATTACCTTGACATGCTGTAAAAAAAATCGATAGCACCATCATAGCTTTTAACAGTTTTGTCTCCATGACTTAATTTACTTTAACCATTAATTAACTTCCACACCATTCTTTCCAGGTAGTGGTTTAAACTTAGCGTGTGGTTCTGCTTGATACCAATAAGCGACGGTAATGATATCAGATTGCTGTGGCAGATAACGATCTTCAGATCTCCAACCCAAGTCCTGAACAGTCACCTTTAAATCGTCGTCAAAGCGGACCGGATCCAGAATATGCCATCTGTACATACCAAAGCGTTGTTGCGAACCATACAGACCATCCGGTCGAATCACTTGGTGTAAACCGGCATACGCGGTATTAAATTCTTGATACCTACGGGTTTCTTTATTTTCAAAATTGTAGGATCCGCAGAAATAATCTTCTAATCCGGTTGTAACGATAGTAGCAAACTCCTTGTCTCCGTCTAAAAAGAATTTTACTTCTCCTTCACCCCACCAACCGTTATTATTTACACCCACAGCCATATAAGTTCCTACATAGTGCCCCTTGCCTTTCACACCATCAACAATGGTATGTAAAGCCTCTTCTGTAGGCTTGGACCTCCGATACTGCGCATGGAAATACGCTTCATCATCTCCCACTTCTGTTTCTACGTAATTAACTTGATAATAAAGAACCATGGGATGCGCACTGATGTTTTCCATGGTTATCTTACATTTTTTGCGAAAAGGCATTTGCCAATAGGAATTAAAGGCACTACCGGGGTTTACTGTCATTGCTAGCGAATTTAGAGGTGCAAAATGATTCCATGCCATACCAAAAAAGGCCCCTACGGGTACTTCGACAGAAGGCTCCACTTCACCGTCCCAATAAAACCGCAAAATGGAGTGACTCCAGTTTCCCGTAGGTGTCATCCAAATATGCTGAATCACGCCCGAAGCATCGATCTCTGCCAATGTAAATGTTTCTCCTGCATCGATGTGAACATAAGGATTCACTTTCCATCCGACCCCTAGTTCGCGGGCAGCCCGGGCCGCATTTGCTACGTTTCGCTGCCCTTCTTGTGTTTTAGGATCTGCCATACCACCTTTGCCTTTTGCCCCACTAAAGTTCTCGGGGCTAATTGACCTTGTTTTGGCATTTGACAATTTGGATAGATTGCCTAATCCGACGTTTGTTCCATTGAAATTTTGGGCTGAAGATGCATAGCCGAATACGACTAAACACCACAAAAACATGAATCTTTTCATAATAGACTTTTTGAATTTATGTATTAAGGTTTATGTGTTAAATAGAGTTGCTTCTCCATTTTTTTACTTATGATTTTCAGCTTAATCGTTTAAACAAAAAAGGCAAAAAAAAATGCGTCGCTAACTTGATTTTTAAAAATTTATAATTAATTGCTAGACAAACATAAGCTTAATCGTTTAAACATCCAAAGAAAAATATTTTTTTTTTATTTTTTCTTGAAGCGTATCATTAAGTCAAACACCAACAAAAAAAGCTTCAATAGTGATTGAAGCCCTTTCGAAATCTTATATTTTTATTATTCTTGAATCAGTGCCCGATCTAGATGCACGTAGCCCCCATCGACATGAATGAGTTGACCCGTCGTATGACTTGATTTTTCCGACAACAAGAAAACAGTGGCATTGGCTATCTCTTCAGGTGTAGTCATACGGTTTTCTAAAGGAATACGATCTGTAATTTTCTTTAACGTTTCCTCCGGATTGTTCAATGTCAAAATCCAAGAATCATATTGCGGTGTCGCACATTCAGCAACTACAATGGCATTCACACGAATGCTGTAAGGTAATAATTCTACAGCCCATTCACGTGTTAACGCATTTCGTCCTCCATTGGAAGCGGCATAGGCTGAGGTATTCCCTTGTCCTGTTTCCGCTGATTTTGAACTGATATTTACAATACTTCCTTTAGAAGCCTTCAAAGCATCTAAAGCATGATGGGCCATAAGATAATAATGAACCAAGTTCTTGTGGAGGGAAGAAACAAATGTTTCATAATTACCCGATGCTAATCCTACCCCATCATTATGCCCGGCATTATTGACTAAGCCATCAATACGCCCTAAAGCATTCAGCGTCTCTTCTACCGCTTTTTTACACTCTTCCGGTCTAGAAAGTTCAGCTTCCACCGCAAGGGCTTTACCCCCTAATGCCTCTACTTCTTCCTTAACGAGATTGTTATCCGCTTGCTTTCTTCCCACAATAACAGGCAATGCCCCTTCTTTCGCCAATGCTAGAACGACGGCCTTACCAATACCTTTCGCACCACCTGTTACGATGATTACTTTATCTTTTAAATTTAAATCCATTTGCTATCCTTCATTTTACACCATAAAACCGAGCGGCATTTCCACCCCAAAAATCCTGTAATTCTTCATCGGAAAAGCCTTCCAATGCCGTATCTGCTATCTGCATTACTTCCTCATAAGTAGCGGCAACAAGACAAACTGGCCAGTCCGTTCCAAACATGATGCGCTGTTTTCCAAAATTAGAGACAACCTGCTGTATATAAGGCTTGAAATCATTTACTGCCCAATTCCTCCAATCAGCTTCGGTAACCAAGCCGGAAACCTTGCAAAATACATTCGGAAACGCGGCCAGCTTTTCGATAAATGCCGCCCATTCGTCAAATTCTCCCGTTCGTATCGCTGGTTTGGCCATGTGGTCTAACACAAACTGTTGTTCGGGGTTTTGCTCCACACAGGCTAAGGTGCTGTCGTAATGTCTCGGACGGATCAATAAATCATAGGTATATTGACGTGCTGTCAATGCTTTTATTCCACGCAAGAACGCCGGACGTATTAAAAAATCGGGATCTTCTTCTGCTTCAACCACATGCCGGAATCCCTTGATAACATTATACTGGCTAAAATGCTCTAAATGCTTCTCTACGTCTTCCGATTGTAAATCTACCCATCCGACCACGCCTTTAATCATCGCGTACATGGTCGACAAGTCCGCCAAGAACTGTGTTTCTTCGTGTGATTGCGATGCCTGCACGGCTATTGTACCATCTATCCCGTTCGATTTGAGTACAGCCGCCAAATCAATCGGCAAAAAATTCCGTCGGATGGCCTCCATATCATCGGTTATCCAAGCATCCCGTGCTGCATTGAAAATCCAAAAATGCTGATGTGAATCAATACGCATAAGCAATAACCTCCTGCCGTGATTCGCCCAGAAAATCTGCTCCTAGTTCCACTACATCTCCCGCTTTCAGATAGATTGGCGGATTAAATCCTAATCCGACGCCAGCAGGTGTTCCGGTTGAAATCACATC
>Ga0079224_100002764_pt1 | contig 21638 bp, 18 predicted proteins | sample Stecom2015_FD_80414 | JGI IMG/M metagenome (GOLD analysis project Ga0079224, IMG submission 80414) | Agricultural soil microbial communities from Utah to study Nitrogen management - Steer compost 2015 | ecosystem: Environmental > Terrestrial > Soil > Agricultural land | place: USA: Utah...
CTGGACTATTTTCGTGATTTTTCGCCACGTGCGCTTCAAATTAAATCGTTTGAAGCCCATATTGAAATGGCCATAGCCATGAAAATGCCGATGTTTCTCCATCAGCGTGACGCACATAGGGATTTTTTGCCGGTATTAGCGGCCCATCGAGAACAATTAGTGGATGTTGTGGTTCATTGCTTTACCGACACCCGTGAGGCCTTATACGATTATCTGGACTTGGACTGCTATATTGGTATAACCGGTTGGATTTGTGATGAGCGTCGCGGCCAGCATTTAATCCCCTTAGTTCACGATATTCCAAGTGAGCGATTAATGATTGAGACCGATTCGCCTTACTTAATGCCCCGAAATCTCAAACCAAAACCCAAAAGTCGGCGCAATGAGCCAAAATACTTGCCCCATATAGCGACTTTTATTGCCAAACATCTAAATATCGAAAGCAGTCAGCTGGGTGAGCAAACCGCAGCCAACAGCCGCCGATTTTTTAAATTAAACAATCAAACTAAAGGAGTGCAACATGATGAAAGCCTATCAACAACATCTTAACCACCTACAAAAGGTGACCGAGAAAGCCTTAGCCACCACCCATCATGACGGCTTATGGATTTATTCCGGCCATCCGGAAAATCACTTTCTGGACGACCATGCGCCAGCTTATAAAATGAACCCCCATTTTAATTGGTGGATTCCCGAAACTGACATTTCACACAGCCTACTCTATATTGTTCCCGGTAAAAAGCCGACCCTGTATTTATCACAACCGGCTGATTTTTGGCATAAAGTAAATGACTACTCAAAAGCCGATTGGGCTAATGCATTTGATGTACACATTATTCATAACCAATCTGAGATGCCCAGTTTCGAAAACCTATTTGAGCATGCCTGGATTGGTCCGGATTGTTGGCAGCCACTTGCTAAAAAACAAACCAACCCAAAAGCTTTAATTGATTATCTCCATTTTCAGCGGGTGCAAAAAACCGACTATGAAATTAATTGTATTCGGGAAGCCAATCAACGGGCTTTAAAAGGCCATCAGGCTGCTGCCAATGCCTTTTATGACGGTGCTTCTGAATACGAAATCAATATGGCGTATCTAATGGCATGCCAAAGCACGCAGAATCAAATGCCCTACGGTAACATCGTCGGTTTAAACGAAAACGCAGCAGTTTTGCATTATCAGTATCAGTCTATTCAGCGTCATGATAAAAATAATTTACGCACCTTCCTAATCGATGCCGGCTACAATTATCGAGGCTATGCCGCTGATATTACCCGTACCTATGCGTTCGATAAAAACAGCACCTTTCAAGCCATGATAGATGTCATGGATGAAAAACAATGGCAATTATGTGAGCAATCAATCGCCGGCCAAGATTATATCGAGTTGCATAAACTGACCCATTTAAAAATTGCCGAGGTGTTGCAGCAGTTTAAAGTTATAAAATGCAGCCCCGAAGCGGCTGTTGAAAGTGGTCTAAGCAGTACCTTTTTTCCCCATGGTTTGGGCCACTATTTAGGTCTGCAAGTTCACGATGTTGCCGGTCACCAAACGGATGCTCAAGGTACGCCCAAAGCACCACCGAAAGAACATCCTTTCTTACGCTTAACGGATGTATTAAGAAAAAATGCCGTAATCACCATTGAGCCCGGGCTTTATTTTATTCCCATGTTATTACAACAAATTGACCGCCACAAAGATGTCAACTGGGAAGTGATTAAAGAGTTCTTACCTTTTGGTGGCATCCGTATTGAGGACAACGTAGTGGTTGCTGACGGTCACAGTCTTAACTTAACCCGTGGCCAGTAAAATTTTCACTAACCAAAAGCAAAAAAAGCCCTGAGATGTAACCTCAGGGCTTTTTTAATGGACGCATCAATTAAGAGCGCTTAATTAGTTTCGGCGGCATTTTTATCATGCTTTGCCAATAATCTTTGCTGATTAAAATCAATCCAATCACTTAGAATACGAACACTTTCATGTAAGCGGAAGTCAACATACTCCTCTTCTTCGTCATCCGCATCTTCTGCGATACCGTCTTCGCTAATTCCTTCGTTATCAGTGGAATCCGCGTCATCTTTGGCTGAATTGCTATCACTGCCATCTTCATGCTTACCTGAAGCCGCTTTGTCTGACACTTGTGTGGCCACTTCTAATGATTCTTTTGAATCAACCACCACCAAAATTTCACCTAATAAAGGATCGGGCTCAGCGGCCTCCAATAAGGCCTTACGCTTGGCTTTGCGCTCTGCTTGTCGCTGTTTACGCTCTTCGGCTTTTTGTTTGCGTGTGGCCTCTGACAATGACACCACGGTTTCATCCTTTTCAGCTTGGTAGAGTTTATTTTCATTTTGTAAGTAATCAAACTCAAAGTTAACTTCTGATCGAGCTTTAAAACGTTTCTTTAAATACACAATTTCATCCGCTAAATCTGCGAAGGTATGGTAATCACTGCCGGCTATACTACTCCAAGGTAGTGAGTTTTTGTAAACGGATTCACCATATTTATCTTCTCCCGGTGATGCCGGAAATTCAATATCAGGAATAACACCGCGATTTTGAGTGCTGCCACCATTGATTCGGAAAAACTGCCCCATGGTCATCTTTAACTGACCTAATTGTTCTTCACTTTCTTCCAGATATTGATTTAACGGCATCACGTTTTGTACCGTACCTTTACCATAGGTTTGATTACCCACAACAATGGCACGACCATAATCCTGCATCGCTGCCGCAAAAATCTCCGAAGCCGAAGCCGATAAGCGGTTGACTAGCACCATCATCGGTCCAGTCCATTCAATACTGGGGTCCAAATCCTTTTTAATGTCTCTTTTTCCGTAGGAGAATTGAGTTTGGACAACTGGTCCGCGCTTAATAAATAATCCAGATAAGTTTATCGCCTCATGGAGCGAACCACCACCGTTACTACGTAAATCCACAACCACACCTTCGACACCTTCTTCTTTAAAGGTATTCAGTATTTTTTTGACATCTCGAGTGGTACTGCGATAATCACTGTCACCGGCACGTAAGGCGTCAAAATCTAAGTAAAAGGTAGGTAGGTCGATAACGCCTATTTTGTGGGTCACACCACCTTCTTTAACTTTGATGATTTTATATTGCGCTGCTTGTTGTTCCAGCTTAACTTTATCGCGAACAATTTTAATTACTTTCGGTAAGCTATCAGGGCCGTCTTCTTCGCCAATAACGCGTAAACGCACGGTGGTGCCTTTTTCGCCACGAATCAATTGCACCACATCTTCGATTCCCCAACCAACAACATCCTCAAAAGTACCTGAACCACCTTGACCAACTGCCAATACTTTGTCGCCTTTCTCTAAACTACCCTCAAGATCAGCCGGGCCACCTTTAACAATGGTATTGATGGAGGTATATTCACCATCATTCATTAGCACCGCACCAATGCCCTCTAAAGATAATTTCATATTCATATCGAAATTTTCAGAAGTCAGCGGAGACATATAGCCGGTATGAGGCTCTACTAAGGATAGGTATGCATTGATGAAATATTGAAACACATCATCGCTTTTTAAGTTATTGATACGTTTGGCCATAACCGTATATCGCTTACTTAAAGTTTCGGCAATTTTATCTGTTTCTTTATCCAGCAATTTTAAAGACAAATAATCGTTCTTAACTTTTTTACGCCAAATCTCATCCAATTCTTTCTCAGTAATCGGCCATTCGGCTTTTTCTCGATCCCATTGAAAACTTTCTTCTTTACTGAAATCAAAATCACTTTTTAATAATTTTAAGGCATGTAGCTTACGGGATTCAACACGTGCTTTAAAAACACTAAATATTTCAAATGCAGGCTCCAATTCGCCACTTTTGATCATGTCGTCAATTTTAGTACGCCATTTATCAAAATAGACAATGTCGGAACTCAAAAAATACATTTTGTTGGGATCCAGTACTTTAATGTATTCATCTAGGATTTCTGCCGATAAAGCATCATCAAGATCCCTGCTCTTATAATGCAATTCTTCTACGAGCTGTACCACCATCCTGCTTTCCTGCTGATGTTTGGGTTGCAGCTGAACCGCTTTGTTTTCTACCAAAGCTGTGGCATTGCCAATAACCACTAACAGCCAAACCAGCATTAAATATTTCTTTGTCATTAACTTCTACTCCTGATTGCTTAATTTTATTAAGCCGAAACTGAGACCATTGAACTTTTTTACCCAATAACTGCCTCATACGAATATAAATCATATAGACCAACAGTTGCCATTACAAGTTTCAAGTTTTAACAAAGCAAAAAAACTCGGCGTCTTTGGCTATCAATGAGGACATATTTTTGTATAATGCTTGATTAAAATTGGGTCTGCTGCTTTTAGCGGTTTACTTTTAATCAATTAAACACACCGAAAAATGGAGAAACGAATGAAAAAACTCGCCTTAACCTTTGCTTTAAGTTCCGGTCTGGCCTTAGTCAGTACAGTCGGCTTGGCTCAATTAGACACTGAAGATAGCCAGATTAATTATAAAATTGGCTCTGACGTGGGTCAATACATAAACAAATCCGCACTTGAGTTCGATAAAGACGCTTTTATCACCGGTTTAGAGGATGGTTTAGCAGGTCGTGATTTACGTTTAAGTGATGAAGAACTAACTCAAGTTCAAAACGTACTACGTGAAAAACAACAAAAAATGGCCCAAGAACGCCAGCAAGAAATGATGGCTGAGATGGAAAAACAAAAAGTGGCCAATAAACAAGAAGGTGACGAATTCCGTGCCAAAAAAGCCAAAGAAGCGGCAGTGAAAACAACTGAGTCCGGTTTGATGTATGAAGTCATTGAAACGGGCAAAGGTGACAAACCCGGTTCGGAAAATGCCACTGTAGTCGTTCATTACACCGGTACTTTAATTGATGGTACTAAGTTTGACAGCTCTGTTGACCGTGGCCAACCGGCAACATTTGCTTTAAACCAAGTGATTTCCGGCTGGACTGAAGGTTTACAACTAATGAATAAAGGTGCGAAATACCGTTTTTACATTCCACCTGAATTAGCTTATGGCTCAGATGCACGTCCCGGAAGCCCAATTGGCCCGAACAGCACTTTAATTTTTGATGTTGAATTAATTGACATTAATCCACAAGCTGAACAGCCAAAAGCTGAATAAAATAATTTTCAGTAGGAATAAAAGCCCTGACAGAACTAGGCAGGGCTTTTTTATGCCTGATTATTTAACTACAGTTCTTATATATGGGACTTTTGGCACTGGTAATTTATATGACCTGCCCCCACACTAACAATCAATATAAACTTAATATTAACTATGAATACATTAAACAGCACAAAGAAATGGTTTAGCCTACTGGTTTTGGGACTTACCCTTAGCTTTGGACTCCAGGCAAAAGATACACCAAAATCTGAACCAACCATAGAAACCAACACCTTATTAGCCGAATGGACCGGTCCTTATGGCGGTGTGCCGGCTTTCGATAAAATGAATTTAGAAGACGTCATGCCAGCTTTTGAAATCGCCATGGCCGAAAATTTAGCCGATATTGACAAAATAGCCAATAACGAAGAACCCGCAACTTTTGAAAACACCCTGGTTGCCATGGAAAAAGCCGGTGAAAAATTAAATCGAGCCAGTGCATATTTCGGTATTTGGAGTGCCAACCTATCCAGTCCGGAGTTTCGTACACTGCAGATGGAACTGGCGCCTAAATTTTCTGAGATGCAATCCAAAATCTCACAAAACAAAAATTTGTTTGCTCGAATCAAAAAAGTCTATAAAGACAGCCTTGAAAATCCACTTGATGCGGATCAACAACGCTTAGTCAAAACCACCTATGAATCATTTGCCATGAATGGTGCTGACTTATCTGCGGAAAAACAAAAACGTTATGCTGAAATAAATAAAGAACTCTCAAGCATGTACACACAATTTGCTAATAACGTGCTACATGATGAAGAAGGCTATATAACCTATTTAAACAAAGACCAATTAGGTGGTTTGCCTGATTCTTTTATTAAATCAGCAGCTAAAGTGGCTGAAAGTAACGGCAAAGAAGGACAATATGCAGTCACCAATACCCGTTCTTCCATGGATCCTTTTTTAACATATTCCACCGAGCGCGAATTGCGTAAACAGGTTTGGAACAATTACTATTCACGCGGTGATAATGGCGATGAATACGATAACAATGAGCTGATTAAAAATATCTTAAAACTCCGTCGTGAGCGTGTAGAGCTACTCGGCCATAATAACTATGCCGAATGGCGTCTACAAAATCGCATGGCCAAGACCCCTGAAAATGCCATGAACTTAATGGAAGCCGTGTGGCCGGCTGCGATTGCCCGTGTCAAAGAAGAAGTTGCGGATATGCAAGCAGTGGCTGAAAGTTTAGGCGATGAGATTACCATTAAACCTTGGGACTACCGCTATTATGCGGAAAAAGTTCGTATGGACAAATACGCCTTGGATTCCAATGAAGTAAAACAATATCTACAATTAGATAACTTACGTGAAGCCATGTTTTATGTCGCCGGTGAATTATTTAATTTTGATTTCAAACCAGTCAAAGAGGGCACAGTTCCGGTTTTTCAAGAAGATGTTAAAGTTTGGGAAGTGAACGACAAAACCACCGGTGAGTTGGTTGGCTTATGGTATTTAGATCCATTTGCACGTCCGGGCAAACGTTCAGGCGCTTGGGCAACCTCCTACCGTTCACATTCCACTTTTGACGGACCAAAAACCGTATTGTCATCGAATAATTCTAACTTTATCAAACCGGCTCCGGGTGAATCGGTATTGGTTTCATGGGATGATGCCACAACTTTTTTCCATGAATTTGGTCATGCCCTACATTTCTTATCTTCTAATGTCCGCTACCCGAGCTTAAATAGTGGCGTTCGCGATTACACTGAGTTTCAGTCACAATTATTGGAACGTTGGTTGTCCACCGATGAAGTGATTAATACCTATTTAAAACATCACAAAACGGGTGAAGTGATTCCCGCTGAATTGATTGCTAAAATCAAAAAAGCCAGCACCTTTAATCAAGGTTTCGGCACCACTGAATACCTGGCCTCAGCACTCATGGACATGAAGCTGCATTTGGCTGATCCGGATACCATTGATATCGATAAATTCGAAAAAGAAACCTTAAGCGCCTTAGGTATGCCTGATGAGTTAGTCATGCGTCACCGCACCCCACATTTTGGCCATGTATTCTCAGGCGAAGGCTATGCCACTGCTTATTATGGATATATGTGGGCTGACGTACTCACCGCTGATGCCGCTGAAGCGTTCCAGGAAGCACCCGGTGGTTTTTATGACGATGAAATGGCGGCCAAATTAGTTAAATACTTGTTTGCTCCACGCAACGCCATGGACCCGGCAGAAGCCTACCGGAAGTTCCGCGGTCGTGATGCCAAGATTGATGCTTTAATGCGCGATCGTGGCTTTGCTGAACCTAAAGAAAATACTGAAGAAGAAAAAAAAGAAGATAAAAAAGCCGCTTAATACGCATTTAGCTTTGACCTTTAAAAAGCCCCGAAACTATTCGGGGCTTTTTTTATTTAAACACCAGGCAACATGACAATTGTCAAAATCAAGACATGAGACGTTTCTTATAATGCATTTTTTTAAAATGAGAAACCTATGAAAAAACTGTTAACTATTTTATTCCTATTAGCCGGGGCGCAGGCCATGGCTGTTGAAAAAGGTGATTGGCTGTTACATTTGCGCGCCATCAATATCAGTCCCAACGATGACAGCAGCGCCATCCGTGTTGAAGGTGCCACAGTTCCCGGTACCGGTGTTACCGTAGATGACAACTATTCCTTAGATATCTCCATCGGCTATATGATGACGGATAACTGGGCGATTGAATTACTGGCAGATTTAAGCTCAAAACACACAGTTTCGGCCAACGGTTTGGGGGCTTTAGGGGTACCGAACGGCACTGAAGTGGTTGCCACCAATGTCTTACCACCCACTGTCTTTTTACAATACCAATTTCGCCCAACGGCTAAAGTCAGACCTTATATGGGTGTTGGCGCCAACTATACTCATTTTTTTAATGACGAATTAAGTGTGGCAGCCCAACAAGTACTGGGTGCTAATAATCTGGACCTGGATAATTCCTTCGGCTGGGCTGCTCAATTTGGTATCGATTGGGAAATGAAAAACGGCTGGTCCTTTAACATTGATGTTAAGTACATTGATATTGATACGGAAGCCACCTTTGACACCGCTTTAGGCAAAACCTCTGTCGATGTAGACATTAACCCCACTGTCATTGGTATTGGTTTTGGTAAAACGTTCTAACATTTAAGTCCATTATCTATGTGCCCAAAAAAGCCGGCGTTTTGCCGGCTTTTTTGTGTCTCAACTTATACCCATATATTCAATCCGGTATGGTGTAATTGCCTCGATTCATTAAATCAATACCACACTCTAAATCACTGACCCAATCTAAAAATTTCGCTACATGTTCACCTTTAAAGGCTTTACCATGCTGTGGCACAATCATATCCACATCTAAATCACGTACCATTCTGGCCCATAAGCCAGTGACCTTCCCGGATACCATATAGCGTTTATGAAAGCCTTCCATCTTGGCGATATGTCCCTCAAAATCTTCTACGAAAGCATCTCCCACATGATCGTCAATCGAAGCACCCATATCACCTGAAAACAACACTTTACTGATGGGATCATAAACTTGAAAGTTTCCAACAGAATGTAAAAAATGTGCCGGTAGAATTATCAGTTCTGCTTTTCCCAGTACCACCCGTTGACCGGCATCAGGAATGGCGTCAATCTGATTAGCAAAACTACCCATTTGTTTGTCAACATTGGTAGCCACCAAATGAGGTAAAAAACGACTCCATAACTTTGATACCAGTACCCGACAGCCGGTATTAACAATCCAGCGATCAATGGCTGCGACAATATCGGGATCTTGATGAGAGGCAAAAATATAATCTAGTTCACGCAAACGAATATGTCGAGTTAGGGCAATAGTGAGGGGTATGTAAGTTAAGTCCCCACCCGGATCCAGCAACATGGAATGTTCACCATTGCGAATCAAGAATTGGTTGGATTGAACGCCGTGACCTTCCACTAGATCGTTAAACATCAGGCATTCATGCGTACCACTACGAAATAAAACTTCGGCCTTACCGGACATAATAGTCAATCTCTTTAGAAAAGCCGGCATTGTAAAACCGGCTACCTTTAGAAGTTTTGACTTTTATCAACTATCCTTTTGTCTTCGTTTACTTCTTCGATAATAAGACTCATCACTTTCCAATCACTTTTGAGTTTTTCGTAATCACGCTCACCGGTAAATACCTTCAGCTCGATGCCATTGGGTGCAATACCAAATAAAGGAATGGCATTACCGTCATGTTTAGCTAAATAAGCCGCGATATCAAATTCATCAGTTAATAAAGTCGTTTTAATTTGTGCCCCGCGAGAAATGTAGCTGGCCAAATTAGCAAACGTCACTTTGCGAGAAAACAAAGTTTGTGCTTTACCGCTTTTAGAAGTGGTGTGTTTGCGTTCGTCTTTTTGTTTCTCTTCATTGGTAATAACATAGATATTACCGGCACCAAATTCGGATTTATAGCGAGTCGCAGCCAATAAATTTAACTCCGGATTCATCGAAATTGCCAGCATACGACCGACCCCAATGAGGTCTAGATGCTGGTCGGCATGCTCAGAGACAATATTACCCCAATACGATTTAATATCCCGCATTCGTGCTTCTTTAATATAACGCCAATGTGAATCTGTAATCATACTATCAAAGCCCTGTTTATTGAGTGCTTCAGCTATAGCTAAAGCCACCGGATTTCCACCAACAATTAAAATACCTTTACTCTCAGGACTGGCTACGCCTAATCGCTTGGATAACCAACCGGCGGTTGCTGACTGAAACACCACAGTACCAATAATAACCATGAAAGTCAGTGACACCAATAGCGGGGCTTCAGCATAACCTTCTTGCTCTAAACGTAAAGCAAACAATGCTGAGACCGCAGCCGCCACGATTCCGCGGGGGGCAATCCAAGACAGCATGACCCGTTCTTTCCAATTTAAATCCGAGCCCCAGGTACAAATGGCGATTTTTAGTGGCCGCACCACAAATTGAATGATTAAAAAAAGTACCACCGATAACCAGCCAATTTCAATCAGTGGCTCAATATCCATACGTGCCGCCAAAATAATGAACAAACCGGCAATTAATAGCAACGTTAAACTTTCTTTAAAATTCAAAATATCTTCAATCGCCACATTCTTGCTGTTAGCCAGCCACATACCCATCACAGTCACCGTTAATAATCCGGATTCATGGGCCAACACATCAGAAACTGCAAATACACCAAATACCAGAGTTAAGGTAAAAACATTGTGCAGATAATCTGGCACCCAATGCCGTCTTAGAATTTGCGCCATCAACTCACCGGCAAGACCACCTAAAATCACGCCAATCATAATGATCCACCCGAAATCAAACAGTACACCCAGCAATCCTTCAGCGCCTTTCTGAGAGGAAATAATAAAATTAAATACCAAAACAGCTAATAAAGCACCCAAAGGATCAATAACAATCCCTTCCCATCGCAATACATTGGCTATGCGCTTATCTAAATTTAAAATCCGCAACATCGGTACAATCACGGTTGGACCGGTTACCACCACCAAAGAGCCGAATAACAACGATAATAACCAATCCAAATCAAGTAATAAATGGGTTGCCACTGCAATCACTAACCAAGTGACAATCATGCCAATGGTCACCATCCGTCTGACCACCGTTTCAAGTCCACGAATTTGACTAAAATTCAACGTCAGAGCACCCTCAAACAAAATGACAGCCACCGATAATGAGACAATGGTAAATAACAAATCGCCAAAAATAAGGTCAGGTTTAAGCCAACCGGTCACCGGCGCACCTAAAACAATACCAATCAGCAACAGAAACAATATCGAAGGCAGCTTTAACCACCATGACAGCCAATGTGCTAAAGAACCCAGAACCCCAATGGTCGCAATTGCTATCAATAAATAATTATCCATTAGCTGATATCCTTTTGAGCGGCTTTTTTCATGGCATTTAGTTTCTTTGAATAACGCGATTGCACAATATCAGTCAACACCAACACCACAATCACAAAATAGAACGTGGCTTTATTCATTTGCACAATATCATGCCCGAAGAATTTTAAGTGCGCGATATGCCCGCCTTCGGTCAATAGCATCACCCCCACAATTAACAATATAAATAGCCCCAGTACCTCAAACATTCGATTTCGTTTTAAAAAATCAGCAACCGTGTCGGCCAACCAAACCATCAGCAAAGCACCAATTAAAATGGCTGTAGCCATTACGATGTAATTCTCGGTCAGCGCCATGGCGCTTAAAATCGAATCAAAAGAAAACACCACATTCATAGTCACAATTAAAAACAACGCCTTACCAAAGGAAGATTGCGGGGTATCCTTGGCTTGCATGCTTTCTTCCATATAAAGCATATGCAGAATTTCCTTGGTGGCGGTATAAATAATAAAAACCCCACCAAGAAGAATCACCACTGCCCTTAAGTTAAAGGTGCCTTCAATCACCCCTTGCCAAGCAATTGAAAACATCGGTTCGGTGAAATAACTTAAAACCTTTATCAATAAAAACAGTAGCAATAAACGAAAAACCACCGCCATCCAAATACCTGTTTTACGTAATTTCGACTGTCTAGCCGCTTCAACTCGCTTCGACTCAATAATGATATAAAGTAAATTATCAAAACCCAAAACCGCTTGCAGCATCACCAACATGCCCAAAGTCATTAAGTTCTCAATGGTAAATAAACCTTCCATAACTTGTCCTCTCGTTTTTGTTAATAACCGCATTTCATGATCAGACCAATATTGTATAGAACCTCACCCACTATCAAACATATATTTTTAATTTTCTTAGCCAAACAGCCCTTAACAAACAAGGCAACTAATTACTTAGGGAAGTAATTTTTATTTTTTTAAGCGCGTGAAACTCTATTATTACTTTCACAGCAAATTTCAAACGACTGTTTATTGACTATTGCAGACCATAAAAGCATACTGCTTTACTTTCATTTATCAAATTAAACATGAAACAAGCGCCGTCGATTCGCCACAATTGGACCCTTGAAGAAGTTGAAAAGCTCTTCGCTCTGCCTTTTAATGACTTGCTCTATCAGGCGCAACAAACCCATCGCCAGTTTTTTGATGCCAATCAAGTACAAATCAGCACCTTATTAAGCATTAAAACCGGTGCCTGTCCTGAGGATTGCAATTATTGTCCCCAATCGGTACGTTATGACACCGGAGTAGAGGCCGAACCTTTGATGCACGTGGATGCCGTGCTTGAACAAGCTGCGACGGCTAAACAACAAGGTGCCAGCCGGTTTTGTATGGGGGCTGCTTGGCGCTCTCCCAAAGACAAAGATTTGGACAAAGTCATCGAAATGGTGCAAGGTGTAAAAGCCCTCGGTATGGAAACTTGCCTAACCTTAGGTATGTTAAATCCACAACAATCAACAAAGTTAGCCGCTGCCGGATTGGATTATTACAACCACAACATCGACAGCTCAGAAGCCTTCTACGAAAAAATCATCACCACCCGTAAATTTGATATGCGCATGGACACCTTAAAAAATGTCCAGGAATCAGGCATTAATGTCTGCTCCGGTGGTATCGTCGGTATGGGGGAAACACAACAAGACCGTGCCGGTATGTTGATGGCACTGGCCAACCTAGAGCAACATCCGGGTAGCGTGCCTATCAATGCGCTGGTGCAAGTCAAAGGCACACCCTTGCATGGCGTTGAGAAAATAGATGATTTAGATTTTGTTCGAACCATTGCCGTCGCTCGTTTGATTATGCCTAAATCGATGGTTCGCCTGTCTGCCGGACGCAATGAAATGTCAGATGCGGTACAAGCCTTGTGCTTTTTGGCTGGCGCGAATTCTATATTTTACGGTGAAAAACTTCTAACCACAAAAAACCCAGAAGAAAACAAAGACATGGCTTTATTTCACAAACTCGGCATTGAGCCCATGCCTAAAAGACATTAATAGAGCCCAACCATGTCTCGTATCGATGATTTAGAGTACTTAAAAAAAGCCAACCTTTATCGCACTCGTTCACTCCGTACCGGATCCGGTGGCCGCTATGTCAGCATCGACGGGCGCCAATTACTTAATTTCAGCAGCAATGATTACCTGGGTTTATCTCATCACCCTGAAGTTATTTTAGCGGCCCATGAAGCCGCTGTTAAGTTTGGCTTTGGCGCCACCGGTTCGCCCTTGATTTCCGGCTACACATCGGTGCATCAGGAGCTGGAATTTGCTTTAGCTGAATTTCTAAATTATCCTCGCTGCTTACTTTTTTCCTCCGGTTACCTAGCTAACTTAGGTATAGCCGGTGCTTTATTAAAGCGCCATGATTTATTTATTCAGGATAAATTAAATCACGCTTCGTTATTAGACTCTGCTAAACTTTGTGGTGCAGAATTACAGCGTTATAACCATTTAGATCTAAAACAAGCTGAACAAAAGCTGCAAAAGTTCTCTCACAAGAGCACTGAAGATACCACAGCCAAAAACATACTCTGGGCCACCGAAGGGATCTTTAGTATGGATGGCGACAGTCCGGACTTATTCACCGCCTCACTGACTGCCGACATTTTTAATGCCCTGCTATGGGTTGATGACGCCCATGGCATTGGCGTACTTGGTGAGAAAGGTCGTGGCTGCCTAGAAATCCAGCATTTAAATAGCGAGCAGATTCCGGTGCTTTCAGGAACCTTCGGCAAAGCCTTTGGCACCGCCGGTGCTTTTGTGGTTGGTGACAATACGCTCATTGAAACCATCATTCAAAAAGCCCGTAGTTATCAATTTAATACCGCTATGCCTACTCCGGTGGCTGCTGCCTCTTTAGAGGCTTTAAAGTTAATCCAATCAGAACCCTGGCGACGCGAGAAAATTCTCGATCTGATTGAACGTCTGCGCCAACAAAGCGAGCGCTACGGATTATCAGAAAACCTTTGCATCAGTGACTCTGCAATTCAGCCCTATATACTTCACAGCGAAACCGCTGCGTTGGAAACCGCCGACTACCTAAAGTCTCGTGGCATCTTCGCCAACGCCATTCGACCGCCTACTGTCCCTAAAAACCAATCCCGCTTGCGCCTCACCTTACACAGCGATTTAGAAATCGAAGACATTGATTTATTGGTGCAGTGCCTTATCCGCAATTATTAAATTAAAAGCCATCATGAAAATTGTCGCCACCTTGGGCCAAGGGCCCACTTTAAATATGCTACATGGCTGGGGTATGCATGCCGGAATTTTTATTGATTGGGCGCAACAACTGGCTCAATTTTATACGGTTAACTTAATTGATTTACCGGGACATGGCGAAAATCACCAGGAATCATTGCCCGTTGAACTAGCGACCTGGAGCCAACAAGCCCAGCAGCTCCCAGCAGGCATCTGGCTGGGCTGGTCCATGGGTGGACTAATTGCCTTACATCACGCTTTAAGCCACCCGAAACAGGTTACCGCTTTGGTCATGGTTTGCGCTACTCCTTGTTTCCGAGCCCGTCCTCATTGGCCGCAAGGCATGGCCTCACAAACGGTATCTGCTTTTGCCGGCAGTTTACAACAGGATGTGACCGCCACCATTAAACGATTTTTAGCACTAGAAGTATTAGGCGTTCAAGATGAACGGCAACAATTAACCACACTACAATCATTAATTTTTGCTAAACCAGTGGCTCAGAAACAGGCTTTATTGAATGGTATACGGTTACTGCATGATGTTGATTTAAGTCCCGCATTGAAAAACCTGCAGCCGCCCTCACTTTGGTTAAGTGGTCGCCGGGATCGTATTGTCCATCCTGACGCCATGCGAAACGCGGCACAACAGAGCCATGGCCGTTTTGAGCTATTACGTGGCGGGCATGCGCCATTTTTACAACACCATCAGGAAATGACCGACATCATTCAGGATTTTTTATGAGTTTAGAACACCACCAAATCAAAGCCGCTTTTAGTAAAGCCGCGAAACACTATGAACAGCATGCGGTATTACAAAAAGAATCGTTACAACGGCTGCTGGATCGGGTTGATTTTGATACCCAAGAAGCAGCTAAAAAAATCAAACCTGAGGTTATTCTGGATTTAGGTTGCGGCACCGGTTGGGCCATTGAACCTTTATTACATCGCTTTCCTGACAGCCGCATTATTGCGGCAGATTTTGCCGCCGAAATGCTCAAGCAAATCAAAGCCCATAAACAAGTCGAAATTCGCCAAACCGATGCCCATGCCATTGACGTTCATGCTGGCAGTGTCGATTTACTGTTTTCCAACCTCATGCTGCAGTGGTGTGATGAAGAAACCGTATTGCGGGAAATTAAGCGCGCCTTAAAGGCCGGCGGTTTAATGCACCTAACCAGTATGGGTGCCCACACTTTGCATGAATTACGATACGCTTGGGCACAGATTGACGACAAACCCCATGTCAACCACTTTGCGCCAGCCAATGAACTGGCCGATTTAAGTATGCGTTTGGGTTTTGAAGACAGCATAGCCGATTCTGAACTGATTACCCTCACCTACGGTTCAGTCATTGATATTATGCGTGATTTAAAAAACATTGGCGCTCACAACACCGATGATAAACGCAGCAAAGGCTTAACCTCACCGAAGGTGTTAAAACAACTGGAACAGCATTACCAAGAGTTTCGTACTGAGGAGGGTCTCTATCCGGCCACTTTTGAATTGGTCTATTTACGGGCCAAGAAATCCACTGACGACAAAGGTTTGCCATTGCGAATCATGGATTAACTTTTGGTCGATTCACGATGAGCTAAACCGGTGACACTACTGGTTTTTACCGCTTTTCGCACAGTCCGTTGCGGCTCGCTCAGTTTAATTAGGCGGCGTTGCTGTAATACCACGTTCATCCGAGTGCGATGGGTCTGGAGATAACCCCGCTGTTTAATGATTTCCAATAAGGGTTGTTGCCACTTTTCAGGATTATGCTCAATAATGACACAGCCGGGTAACAAATGATTCGGTGCATCGGTAAAAAATGGCGCCAAGGCCCGGTCTTCACTGCCTTCAATGTCACATTTTAGGACATGAATTCGCGATAATTTCAAATCTCCGATAACAGCCAATAACGGTCGACTTTCTACCTCAATCCGACGATCTGACTTGCCTTCATTTAAGGAAGAGGCACCCAGGTTTTTACGATTCAGATAAAAAGGCAGACGCCCGGCTTCATCACTGACTGCAAGGGACTTAATTTCAATTCGTGGTTTTTCATGACAATTGGCCAAGGTTGCTTCGATATTAAACCGTAAACGTGCCACCATTTCGGGATTTGGCTCAATAGCCACCACCACCCCAGATTGGCCTAACCGCTTAGCCGCCAAACAGCTATAAATACCGGCATTGGCACCGATATCCACCATCACTCCGTCTTTAGGCAGTAGTTTGCCCATTAAATCCCGTTCCAGGGCATCAAATCGCCACGGCATAAAAACAAAACTGCGTTCAGAGACATTATCAACCAGAAATGCCCGTAACTTAATGCCATCCAGGGTCAAATCTAGTGGCCCCTCTAAATCCCTGATAACCCGTTTCCGCTGCCACTGTGCCAGTTGCTTACCCATCCAATTGGTCGGTAACTTACGACACCAAGCAATACGACCGGCGGTCACTTCATCCGGTGCGTAATGACCAAAATGATGACTCATTATATGTTCTACATCAACCATCTGAGCACCACATAAGGACCCAAAAATAAGGCCCAAATAAGCACCTTATAAAAGGCCAAGAAATACCAATAAGACATCAGCAAACGTTCACGCGGAAGATCAAACATTTTTTGATGAACCCGCACCACCCAATCCGTGGCCCCAGCCACCATTAAAGTGGCCACTAATAATAAGCCAAAATGAACAATCACACTCCAACCCAGAAAGGCTTGCCAATCAAACATCATAATCTCGCATATAACCAACCATTATTATAACCGACTACTGCTCTTTGCTGCACTAAGATAAAACCCGTTTAAATTACGCTAACATTAAGATTGTTTAATTGTCATTAGCTAAACCTGCTAAAATAACTTCATGCGTAAAGTATTCACTGATGTTCGATTATTTGTTTTAATTCAGCTTAAGGAACAATTGCTGGAAGAAGGCATTTCCTGCTTTGTAAAAAATGAAATGCTGGCCGGTGGCACCGGTGAGTTGCCTTTTACCGAGACTTGGCCGGAATTGTGGATTCATAACAGTGCCGATTATGAGGCTGCCATGGTATTGGTCAACGCATTTAAAGTTACATTAACTGATGATGGGCCTAAAGATCCATGGACCTGTCCCAACTGTAGTGAAAGCAATGATGGCCACTATTTTCTCTGCTGGTCTTGTGGCTATGAACTACCCTTTGAAACCGCCTAAACCAAAGCTTTATGACAATAAGCTATAGCCGGCTGTAATTGATCGTCTGCCTGAAATGACAGCAGTTGTGAGGTATTAAATCGTAACCGTCGGATACGACCGGATTTATCAGCTGCCATAACCGTTAACCATTCGATCCCTTTTTCACTGCCAATATCAACCGGCAGCACATGCGCATAATTTTGAGCTTGACCGTTGTTTTTGAGATAAACCACATCCAAACGCCGCTTTTGGACAATCGCTGCTTCCAGCAAGTCTTGGGCGCCACATGGCAGTTTTGGTTTCATGTTAGCCCGATTATTTCATACAATCGGTACAACCTGCCATATTTTTTATATATCATATAGTTAAGAGAATAGTGGTCAATTACAGTTTGTACCTGAATGGCTTTATGAAAAAATTGGCTGCATATCTTGCATTAATATCGCTTGCAACCTATGAACGACTAGGCTTGAAGCGATATTTATACAATCTATTTTGCCTTTTTATCCCTAAATTCCATTATTGCATGAAATATTCGGGCTTATTAGTTTAACATGACAAAAGCACCCACAAAAAGGTTAAATAGCCATCGTTCGAATGACTTTAAGGCCTTATAATAATAACAAGCCTCCCAATAAGCGGTGCCGCCATTATGCCAAAACATGAATCAATCAATTATTTAGAATTTGCCAGCCAGGATTTAAGCCAAACCAAAGACTTTTTTAAGACCGTCTTTAACTGGATCTTTACCGACTACGGCCCTGACTATGCGGCCTTTAGTTTAGCCAATCTCGATGGTGGATTTTATGCCGCCAAACAAGTTAAAACTGCCCATGAAGGCGGTCAATTAACGGTGTTTTATTCCGCCCATTTAGAAGAAACCCTCAGCAAGATACGTCATGCTGGTGGTCGGATTACCCGGAATATTTTTGAGTTTCCCGGTGGTCGACGGTTTCACTTTAAAGAACCCGGCGGCAATGAAATGGCTGTCTGGTCAGAATAAAACAGAGTCATTACTATGCTCATTGTCACCAACCGCAATATTAATCAAGACCGCTTTGAAAACGGTGTGGCCGATGAATTCGCTTTTGGCGAACAAGTCAATGACAAGGGCCCCAATGAAATCCGACTGGCCCACGCCAAAAAAATTAAAACCGGTGCCAATGCAGGAAACTGGCGCATTAAACTGGTGAAAGAACCAAACAATTTAACTGCTGACAACCTACCCTCAAAACATGAATTTGCGGCACTGCGTAAACGCCTGCATAAAGCCAACAAAAACTGTGTGTTCTTTATCCATGGCTATAACCAATCGTTTCAAAAAAACCTGGAACAAAGCCTACTAATTGAAGACTTATATGATGTCGAAGTGGTGGCCTTTTCTTGGCCCGCCAATACCGGCGGCTTCACCACCCGAGAATACCGTGACGCGAAACGTACTGCCCAGGCTTCGGTGGCCGCTTTGGATGCCACTTTAATGAAACTTGGCGCTTACCATTGCGGCCCGTTTGATCGCGAGGCCCAAGAAAGTTGTGACGTTAAACTGTCACTGATGGCCTACAGCCTCGGTAATTTTCTGCTACAAAACTATGTCCGCGATGCCCTTTATGAAAACGATGCCAATATTTTCGCTAATATAGTTCTCTGTCAAGCCGATGTCGATCACCCCGGTCATCAATACTGGGTCGATGCCATCGAAACCGGCAAACGCATCTACATCACCATCAACGAAAATGACTGGGTGCTGAAATGGTCCGACAGTAATTTCCAAAAAGACCGGCTCGGTCGCACCGGCCGCGGCCTAATCGCGCAAAAACCTAACTACTACGATTTCACCGACGGCCCCGGCGTGGAACGCACCCACGGTTTATTTTATGCCGATACCAATGACACCATTAAAACCTTTTTCAAAACTGTCCTCAACGGAAAACGCCCCGATGATTCACTGGAATTATTCTACGACGATATTAATAATAGCTGGCGGTTTTAGGTTTTGATTTGGGCGGATTGTAAAAAATCTTATTTAAGTGACCCGCAAGACCGCAATGATTTAAAAACATTGTACGGACTGTGCTAATCCTGTGGAACTCAGTATCAATACAGCGTGTTTTTAAGGTCATTTCAGAGAGCAATGTTACTCACTTTCTTTTCAATACAATTTCTGGTGTTACTTTACCTTGGACACACGTGGTCTCGATTTTGGGTTTTGTTAACCATGATTTTACTCACCTATGGATTAATTCATAACCTGGTAACGAAAGGTGAAAAAATACGATTTAAAAATATACAAGTCCGAAATAGTACCTCAAAATTTTAAAGAATTACCGGGCATATTATCGGAGTCGCTATACCGATGGTACTGATGTTAATTATTTATTCTTAGATTGCGACAATCTGACTGAACACACCCCTGCACCCCTCTCAAGAGGGGAATGGATTTGCTCATTTGTTAATCAGTATCGAATCAGAACAATGGTCTTTTACCTCCCCTCTTGAGGGGGGACTGAGGGGCGTGTTCTGTCATGTTGAGAAAATCATTAGCTCGCACCCACGCAGGAGTATGGGCGCGAGTTGTGGTTTTTTACTTCTTCTTCGGCAAATACATATCTGTAATTGTACCTTGGAAGGCTTCGGCGCTCATGGCGACGGATTCGGCCAGGGTTGGGTGTGGATGGATTGTGAGGCTGATATCAGCGGCTTCGCAGCCCATTTCAATGGCCAGGCACAGCTCGCTAATCAGTTCACCGGCATTGGTGCCGACAATACCGGCGCCAAGGATTTGTTCGGTTTCCGGATCAAACAATAACTTGGTAAATCCTTCAGTGCGGTCGTTGCCGATGGCGCGGCCACTGGCAGCCCAAGGGAATTTACCGACTTCATAGGCAATGTCCTTTTCTTTGGCTTCATTTTCAGTGAGGCCAACCCAGGCGATTTCCGGATCGGTGTATGCCACCGAAGGAATCACACGGGCATCAAAATAGACTTTTTCTCCGGCCGCGACTTCAGCGGCAATTTTCGCTTCGTGGCTGGCTTTATGGGCCAGCATCGGTTGGCCGACGACATCACCGATGGCGAAGATGTGGTTAACGTTGGTGCGCATTTGTTTATCGACGGCGATAAAGCCACGGTCATCGACTTTAACACCGGCTTTATCAGCGTCAATTAAATCGCCATTCGGTCGGCGACCGACGGCCACCAGCACTCGGTCAAAGGTGGCGCTGTCATCACCGTCAAAGGTGACTTTAAGTCCGGATTTCTGGGCAGTACATTCGGTGACTTTGGTTTTGAGTTTAATCTCGGCGCCCATGGTTTTTTTCATATACTGATGCAGGGGTTTAACCAGGTCTTTATCGGCACCGGGAATCAATTGGTCCATCATTTCTACCACAGTGATTTTGCTGCCCAGTGCTGAATATACCGTGGCCATTTCCAAACCGATAATGCCACCGCCGATAATCAGTAAAGATTTCGGAATGTCCGCCATATCCAGGGCATCGGTGGAATCCATCAGGCGTTCATCACCCCAAGGCATATCGGGCAATTTAAACACCCGTGAGCCGACTGCGATAATGGCCTGATTAAAGGTCAGTTTGTCATCGCCGACTTGTAAGGTATGATCATCGACAAATTTCACTTCGCCGGTTATGCGGTTGACTTTGCGCTGTTTCGCCATTTGTGCCAAACCACCTGTAAGTTTGCCGACCACGCCGTTTTTAAAGTCCAGGAGTTTTTCACGATCAATCTCGGGCTTTTTAAAGACCACGCCATGTTGGCTCAGGCTTTCGGTTTCGCGAATGATTGAAGCCGTGTGTAACAGCGCTTTTGAGGGAATACAGCCGACATTTAAACACACCCCACCTAATGTTTCATGGCGTTCAACTAAGGTCACATTTAAACCCAAATCAGCGGCGCGGAAAGCGGCGGTATAACCACCGGGGCCGGCACCAATCACCACTAAATCGGTGTCGTAGTCATGATCTAATGAAACAGCTTGCTCTGTTTTTTTCTTGGTTTCTTGTTGCGTTTCTTTAGCTGGTTTAGCCTGTTTGTCTGCAGGTTTCTTATTTTGGCTTGAATCATTTTTATCGTCTTCATTGTTTTTTTCTTCACTGACTTCCATCTGCCCAATCACCGCACCCTTGGCCACGTTATCACC
>Ga0079224_100002766_pt1 | contig 21638 bp, 24 predicted proteins | sample Stecom2015_FD_80414 | JGI IMG/M metagenome (GOLD analysis project Ga0079224, IMG submission 80414) | Agricultural soil microbial communities from Utah to study Nitrogen management - Steer compost 2015 | ecosystem: Environmental > Terrestrial > Soil > Agricultural land | place: USA: Utah...
CCTATATGAGAATAAATGCATATATAACTTTTTAAGGTTATATAAAGCCTTTGGTTATAAGCCTTTGCAGGGTTTACCCCGCTAACAAAAATGCATTAAAAGGCGTAATAGCAGAGCCGTAAAAAGTGTATTTATTCTGTCCGTTTCTTCGCTATGAATTGCACGACACTCGCCTTACCGGTATGCAGACGGCCCTCAATAACCTCACGTTCTATTTCGTGGCATAGCAGTATGTCGAAATTCGAGAACTCGTGTGCTAAGGCCTGTGGGGTTAGTAGTAGGTCTACATCTTTAGGGCCGCCCGTGGCGTAGTGCAGTTGCGCTTGGCTATAGGCTTCTAGCAAGAATAGGCCGCCGGGTTGAATGGCTTGTTGTAATTCCGCATGCAGGCGTTGACGGTAGCGGCTGGGCAAATGCGCAAAAATCGACACGACTGCACCAAATGCATTTGTTGGGGGTTGGTAGGTATACAGGTCAACAACTTCGGTTTGGATACTTACCCCGTTTGCACTAGCCAATTTTTGTGCTTTGGCTAAGCCTACAGCAGAGCTGTCTACACCTAAAACATCGTGACCTAAAGACGCTAAAAACACAGCGTTTCGGCCTTCGCCTTCTGCCAAACTTAAAATCGGGCCAGACAGTAAGTTGGCATGTTCTCTTAAGAAATCGTTAGGTTCAGTGCCATACACAAACTCATCGCTGGCATAACGTTCGTCCCACATGCTGTACCTCGGAAAGGGATAATTATTGTTGGGTTGCACACTAACAATAGTTGGTGTGTACAAAGAAGTGTGGCTGCTAATACAGTAGATGTTTACTGTTTAGTTTGTACAGCAACTCGTCGATTCCACGGCATTTTTGCAAGTAGTCGCGCTAAACCACAGAAGCCGGTGATGCCTGCAAAAAATAAGCCCGTTCCGATGAGGCCTGATAACACGAAGAAGGCAGGTGTGCTTACAAAGCCTAGTACGGTGGCCAACATAATTAATAAGCCTGCGGCAATTTGCACCTGCCGTTGTAAGGGCAGAGGCTGGGATAAGTCTCGCACGACGGGTAGTCCCGCTTTTTTCCATGCATTAAGGCCACCTTCAAGTACGTAGGCCTCGCCTTTGTTTACACTGGTTTTTAGTGTTTGTGCGTCGAGTTGTGTGCGATGCCCAGAACGACAATAAAAAATAATGGCCCTCGCATTTGACAGGGGGTAGGCACCCGTGACGAGTTGGTCTGTGGGCATATGGCGAGCCTGAGCGATGTGTTCGCGTAGGTAGTCACTCTGCGGGCGAATGTCGATAAGCAAAGCGCCTTCTTCTAGTAGTAAGGTGACAGCTTGAGGGGACAGCGATTTTAAAGACATGATTGGATTCCTGAACACAATAGAGTGAAGAATACTTTTCTACCTACGATCCAAGGGGGGGGGCTGCTATGGATAAAGCGGCTGATGGTTTCTTGAAGCAGGCAGTAAACAATATGCCTATAATATTAGATATGACTAATTTAGTAAAACCTAATAAATGATTTGTGTTTTAGAGGCTGTGTCATAGAGAACTCTACAGTGTGCGTTTAGCTCATGGGCGATATAGGTATGTTCCGCACATTTAGGCTTCATCGCCCCGTTTCTGCAAGTACTCTGCCACCTCATCTTCCACGCCCAGCGCCCACCAGTAAGGTTTAAAGCTTTGTTCCACACAATCAGCCACCAGCCCTACAAAATCTGCGTAATCGCCTGTGCAGTGGGCTTTGTCTAGGGCTTCGTAATAGGCCAAGCGTTGTTCTACCGTGATGACCGTCGCGGGGAAGCCCGCTTTCATTAGCTCTAAGTTCATTAACAAGCGAGCGGTACGTCCGTTGCCATCAACAAAAGGGTGAATTTTGACGAATTCGCCATGAGCACGTGCAGCCCTTTCTATAGGGTGCAACCGTTGTGCTTCAGTGTTGTGCCAATGAATAAAGTGCTGCATTTGCTCCGGAATGTGTGGCGCTTCCGGTGGGCGATGTTCTGCACCAGAAATCAGCACGTTAACGCTGCGGTATTGTCCGGCGTTGTCTGCATCGATGTTTTTTAACACGAGCTGATGCAAGGATTTGATCGTCCATTCGTCAAGGGGCTGTTGCTGCTTGACCAACTCTTCGACTAATAAAATGGCGTCGCGGTGATTGATGGCTTCAAAGTGCTCACGCAGGGTTTTACCGCCAATGGTAATGCCCTCTAACGCTACTTTAGTTTCTTTAAGCGTGAGCGTGTTTCCCTCGATCGCGTTGCTATGGTAGGTCCATTGCAAAACTAGGTTTTGGTGCAGATTGCTGACGACCTGTTTATCTAAGGGACGGTAGCTATCTAGCTTTGTCTTTAGGGCATCAAGTTTGTTTAGTTTGGTAGCCATTATTCTAGGATCGTCTCTTTTTAATCTGACCATTTTCCCGACGTCAGCAAGATGGGTTGAAGGCAGGATGCGCAGCAAAGGGGGGGTAACTGCCAAGGATGGGCGTCGTTGCTTAGACTCATTTTAAGTGAGAGTCGTCATCCATGGGTGAGTTGCCTAGGCAAGAGCCCCGTACCTCCTTTAACGCTCGACCCTGATTTTTATAGCTTGTGTATTGATTAGCGCTTCCAAACGCAAAAAGCCCAGTCCGAAGACTGGGCTTTTTTAATTCTGGTGGCCTTGGGCGGAATCGAACCACCGACACAAGGATTTTCAATCCTCTGCTCTACCGACTGAGCTACAAGGCCAACGAAAGAAGGACTATAACATATAATTTACGTTTGTCGACACCTAACAACAAAATATTTTCGCTTTAGTCATTTTCGACCTGATTACCCATAGGATGGGCACTGCGATTTCTGTTATTGGCGAGCGGCGATTATAATCACAACTGTATAAATTTTCCATAGATGAGTTTTAGGTCACCTTTGACCCGTCAAGGTGTTACCGTTTGTTCCCTTTGGAGTGCGTAATTATCACAAAGAAGTGCTAGAGGGCGAATCAGCGAATTATGTCAGTCGATGTTTTAACGTTTGGTCTTAATCATGTCTCGGCGCCGGTTTCTGTGCGCGAGCGTGTCACCTTTCCGATGGACGTTGTGCGTCCAGCGCTGGAAGGGCTGCGCTCGGCCTTTGGAAGCAATGTGCGCGAAGCTGCGATTCTCTCCACCTGTAATCGAACTGAAATTTACTGTGCTGCCGAACCGCATGTGATTGAACGCCTACCCGAGTGGATGGCTGATTTCAACAGTCTGAAATCAGGCGACCTTACGCCTCATCTGTATCGCTATCAGCAAAACGAAGCCGTGCGTCACGCGTTTCGGGTAGCCAGCGGCCTCGATTCCATGGTGCTGGGCGAGCCCCAAATATTGGGGCAAATGAAAGATGCCATGCGTGCGGCTGAACAGGCTGGCGCCTTAGGTACCTTGCTGCATCAATTATTCCAACGTACGTTTTCCGTTGCTAAAGAAGTGCGCTCACATACGGCGATTGGCGCGCATTCGGTCTCCATGGCGGCGGCTGCAGTGCGCTTGGCCGAGCGTGTGTTTGGTGATTTATCCAGTGCCAACGTGTTATTTATTGGTGCAGGCGAAATGATTGAGCTCTGTGCTACGCACTTCGCCGCGGTGAATCCTAAAACGCTTTGTGTGGCGAACCGTAGTATCGAACGGGCCGAGTTGTTAGCCAACCGGTTTAAAGCGCAAACCATGCGCTTATCCGATCTGCCTGATCGCATCGAGCAATTCGATGTCATCGTTTCCTGTACGGCCAGCTCCTTGCCCATCCTGGGTCTCGGGATGGTAGAACGAGCTGTACAAGCACGGCGTCACCGTCCCGTGGTGATGGTCGACTTAGCCGTGCCACGTGATATCGAGCCTGAAATTGCCCGCCTATCCGATGTGTATTTGTACTCAGTCGACGATTTAGGTCGAGTCGTACAACGCGGTACCGACGCCCGTAAAGCGGCCGTAGTACAGGCCGAAGCCATTATCGACACGCAAGTGCAAAATTTCATGCATTGGTTGTCCACGCGTGAAATCGTTCCCACCTTAGTGGGTGTACAAGAAAATGCCGAGCAGGTTAGCCAAATCGAGCTTGAGCGTGCCAAACGCTTGCTAGCCCGTGGTGAAAACCCCGAAGAGGTTTTGCAGTGGTTGGCAACCAGCCTTACTCAAAAATACTTGCACGGCCCGCTTACCGAGCTGAATCGCAGTGAAGGTGAACAGCGCGACCAGCTGCTAGAACTGCTGCCTAATCTGCTGCCCACCACCTCGCGTCGTCGTTAGCGACGCTGTCCGCCTCGTGTCTGGCTGCGCACTATCCGCTGCAGCGCCTTTTTTCTTTGCCCATACACCACACATTTTATGAAAGACTCTATGCGTGATCGGTTAGAGCGTCTGGCTCACCGACTTATCGAACTGGATGCCATGCTGTCCGAACCGGATATTGCTTCGGATATGGATAGCTTTAGAAAATTCTCGCGTGAGCGTGCTGAAATTGATCCGGTGGTGCAGGCGTTTAATCAGTACACAGCCACCGAGGGCGATATGGAAACTGCCCAAGAGATGATGAAAGACGCCGAGCTGCGCGAGATGGGCGAAGAGGAATACCGCATCGCTAAAGATCGTCTAGAGGTTTTAGAAGACGAGTTGCAAGTACTGTTGTTGCCTAAAGACCCCGATGACGGGCGTAGTGTCTATTTGGAAATTCGTGCGGGGGCGGGCGGTGACGAAAGTGCTATTTTTACAGGCGATTTGTTGCGTATGTACACGCGCTATGCCGAGCAACAGGGCTGGCGTGTAGAAATGATCTCTACTAGCGACTCCGAGATGGGGGGCTACAAAGAAGTCATTGCTCGTATCGAGGGCGATGGTGTGTACGGTAAGTTGAAGTTCGAGTCTGGCACGCATCGTGTACAACGGGTTCCTGAAACCGAAGCGCAAGGGCGGGTACACACCTCCACATCCACCGTGGCCATCATGCCCGAGGCCGATGAGGCCAGTGAAATTGTCATTAACCCGGCCGACTTACGTATTGATACCTTCCGCGCCAGCGGTGCAGGGGGGCAGCACGTTAACAAAACCGATTCGGCGGTACGTATTACCCACTTACCCACAGGCTTGGTGGTAGAGTGCCAAGACGATCGATCACAGCATCGTAACCGTGATAAAGCCATGCAAGTGCTTGCTGCTCGCCTTAAAGACCAGCAGATACGCGAGCGCCAAGAGCAAGAGGCCGATCAGCGTCGCAGTTTAGTGGGTACAGGCGATCGCTCTGAGCGTATCCGTACCTATAACTACCCCCAAGGTCGTATCACTGATCACCGTATTAATTTAACGCTGTATAAGCTGAACTACGTGATGGATGGCGACCTTGACGAGTTAATTAACACCTTGTTGTCCGAGCATCAGGCAGAACAGTTGGCGGCGTTAGCCGAAGGTTAATGAACACATTAAGGCAGCTGCAGCGCGCCTCGTTATTGCCGCGCCTTGAACAAGCTATGCTGTGGGAGTATGTGTTGGGGGTAAGTCGAGCTTGGCTTATTGCTCACGACACCGACACATTGCCAGACGTTGCTGTGCAACGTTATCAGCAGCTTGAGCAACGCCGCTTGCAAGGTGAGCCCATGGCTTACCTTATTGGCTGGCGTGAGTTCATGGGGCACCGTTTTAGCGTTAGCCCAGCGGTATTAATTCCACGTCCTGATACCGAAGTGTTGGTTGAACAGGCGCTACACGTTATTGCGGGGTTACAGCAGCCACGAGTGCTAGATTTAGGTACGGGTAGTGGGGCAATTGCGATCTCTATCGCGTTGGCGCGTCCGGATGCGGTGGTTGTGGCCTCAGATTTTAGTATTGAGGCTATTACCTTGGCACAAAAAAACGCCCACGATCTTTGTGGGAAAGTCGAATTTTTAACGGGTAGTTGGTACGATGTATTGGATGGTCACGCCCCGTTTGATTTAATCGTATCTAACCCCCCTTATATTGCTCATAATGATCCCCATCTACAACAAGGGGATGTACGTTTCGAGCCTAAACAGGCCTTAACCGATGGAGCAAGCGGATTGGCAGACCTCCAAACGATTATTAGTGGTGCGACAACGCATTTGCGACCTGCTGGACAGCTTTGGGTTGAGCATGGCTGGGATCAGGCGGAGCAGGTTAGGTCAATGTTGCATCACGCTGGCTATTCCGCCGTCAGCAGCAAACAGGATCTGGCCGGTATCGAACGGATATCGGGCGGAACACGTTAATTTTTTCTATAGTTGGAACAATCATGAGTGATGTACAAAACTTTATCCGTGAAACCGTAACCGAGAACCCTGTCGTGTTGTTCATGAAAGGTACCGCACAGGCACCACAATGTGGTTTCTCGGCTCGCGCTATTCAAATTTTGCGCGCAGTTGGCCTAAAACAGGTGGTCACGGTTAACGTGTTGGATGACGAAGAAGTTCGCCAGGGTATTAAAGAGTTCTCCAGCTGGCCCACTATTCCACAGTTGTACATCAGCGGTGAGTTAGTGGGTGGTTCAGATATTGTTTCGGAAATGTTTGAAAACGGTGAGCTGGAAACCATGCTTCGCGAGGCTGGTGCAGTCGAGTGAGCGCCGCGCGTCACCGAATAATTATTGGCATTACGGGCGCTACGGGCGCCCTTTACGCCGTGCGTATGCTGCAGCTACTGCAACAGCGTGACGACGTTGAGTCGCACCTGATTGTGTCGCCTGCAGCATTGCTCAATCTTGATCACGAGTTAGGGTTAAGTCGCCACGACATTCACGCGTTAGCCGATCAGGTACATAACTTCCGCGATGTGGGGGCAAGTGTCGCCAGCGGCAGCTTCAAGACCTTAGGCATGGTTATTGTGCCGTGCTCGATGCGTACCTTAGCCGCGGTGGCTCATGGGTTCGCCGATAATCTCATCACCCGCGCTGCCGACGTTAGCTTAAAAGAGCGACGGCGTCTGGTCATGATGGTGCGTGAAACCCCATTTAATTTGGCGCATTTGCGCAATATGACCGCCGTTACTGAAATGGGTGGCATTATTTTCCCCCCCTTGCCTGCTTTTTATTTCAAGCCTAACGATATCACCGAGCTGGTCGATCATTCCGTCGTCCGTGTGCTGGATTTGCTGGGTATCGATATGAACGGCCCCACATGGCAGGGCCTAGAAAGCAAATAAGCCGTTAGGGTTTTGCTAGCGCGCTACAGCTGCGTCTGGCGGACCACCACCGACGGGCGTCGGGGGCTGCTGGTATCCTCTTTATTTTCCTCAGCGTGCTGGGTCTCTGCGTCTGCAAACGGGTGCATTAGCGGTGCATCAAAATCTTCACTATCGAAGGCAATGTCACCCTCAGCATCTGGCTGGCCGGTTGCGCGTAGCGCATTAAAATCAAATAGTTCAGTGTCCATCAAGTGCGACGGCACAACCTTATTTAAGGCGCCAAATACATTCCATGTACGGCCGGGAAACTTCTTATCCCATTCCGCAATCATGCGGTTCGCTTCTTGGCGCTTCAAATTAACCTGAGAGCCACACAAGTTGCAGGGAATAATGGGGAAGGCTTTTAATTTAGCGTATTCGATTAGGTCTTTTTCTGCGACGTAAGCCAAGGGCCGAATCACCACGTGTTTACCGTTATCGGAAACCAGCTTGGGCGGCATGGCTTTAAGCCGACCACCATAAAATAAATTCAGAAAAAAGGTAGCTAGAATATCGTCCCGATGATGGCCTAGCGCTACTTTTGTGGCGCCAAGCTCTTCGGCTACACGGTACAAAATGCCGCGCCGTAAACGGGAGCATAAGGAACAGGTGGTTTTACCTTCGGGAATAACGCGTTTCACAATGGAGTAGGTGTCTTGCGTCTCGATATGAAAGTCCACCCCAAGCTCACGTAAGTAATTGGGCAGTATGTGCTCGGGAAAGCCGGGCTGTTTTTGATCAAGGTTAACCGCCACAATCTCAAACTTAATTGGCGCACGCGCTTGCAGTTTTAGCAGTATGTCCAGCAAGGCATATGAATCTTTACCTCCAGAGAGGCAAACCATCACCTTGTCGCCGTCTTCAATCATGTTGAAGTCACCAATGGCCTTGCCGGCTTCGCGCATCAAGCGCTTTTCAAGCTTGTTGTTTTCGTGGCGCTGCTTTTGTTCAGCACGACTTAAGGGTGCATCGGAGGGGGGTAAGGTATTCAGATTCGACATGACAACACAACATGGCGCAAAGGCCTGTATGAGACAAAAAAGCAGTGCGAGGGCTGCACTGCTACTAAGCGCTTAAGGCTAGCGGTAGCGTTCAAGTTCAATACCTACAGCATCGCAATCGGTAAACGCTTGGGGTTTGCTGATGCGTAAGTGGACGCGGCGGATGCTGGGGAACTCGTGAAGAATTCGCTCGGCTACCTGCTCAATTAGCGTTTCCAGTAAGTTTACGTGTGCCTGTGTACATTCTTCAATAATGGCGTTGCGTAATTGGCGGTAATCCAACACGGTAGCGATGTTATTGTCGTCTACAACCTGCAATACGTCAGCATCGAACTCGGCATCGATGTGCAGGGGTTGGGTGGCACGTAATTCGTGCTCCAGAATGCCAATGCGCGCGCCTAGTTCAAGATTCTTAAAGAAAATGCGGCGCGTTGTGCAGGTGCTAGCTTGTGGTGCCAACGTAGTATTCATACGGTTTGAAAGATCCTAGAGTAGGCTGAAATCGCGTTGCAGGCCCATTAAATGTTGACCACTATCAACTAAGATAGTGCTGCCAGTAATACTGCGGTTTTGGGCTGCGAACAAAACGGTATGGGCAATGTCTTCGGGCGTACTGGATTTGCCCAGTGGGGCCATGGCGTGCGTACGCTGAAAATCATCCCGTGTTTGCATATGGCTGGGTAGCGTTAAGCCCGGCGCTACACCTACTACGCGAACTGAAGGGGCAAGGCCCTGAGCTAACATTATGGTCGCAGATTGAAGTGCTGCCTTACACAGGGTGTAAGAAAAGAAGTCCGGATTGTAACCCCATAACTTTTGATCCAGCATATTTATCACTACACCTTGGGCATTAGGCCGTGTGGCGATGTGCTGGGCTAAGCCTTGTGCCAGTTCAATGGGGGCAATTAAGTTGGGCCCTAGATGTTCATAGAGTAAGTTCTCCGAGAAGGCATCAGCGCTATCGTATTCAAACAAGGCGGCATTATTGACCACAGCATCCAAATGGCCAAGCTCGGCTAAGGCTGTTTGCATCAGGGTTTGGCGCTCTTCACTTAGGCTTAAATCTGCTTGAATGGCGATGCAGCGTCGGCCAAGCGCTTCTATTTCGCTAGCAGTTTCGTGTGCCTGCACTTGAGATTGACGGTAATGCAGGGCGATATTCCAGCCTTGCTGGGCGAACGCTAGTGCAATCGTTTTACCCAAGCGGTGCGCACCGCCAGTAATGAGAACGGTGGGCGTAGAAGTAGAGTTACTCATGTGATGAAGCAGGGTTTAAAGACAATGAGCATGTATCAAGTGGGGCAGGGTTAAGCCGTGCAGTAAAGGTGCGTAGCTCGTCGCGTCTGAATACATGTAATTGGACGCTATCACCAGCTTGGTACGCCTTAAGTAATTGTTTAAGCCGTTGTTGGTTGGTTACGCGTAGCCCGTCAATGGCGATCAGCAAATCGCCAGCGGATAAGCCAGCTTGATGGGCGGCGCCGTTCTCGTAAACCGTGGCCAGCTTAAGTTCGTTACACGCATTTTCACTAAAGCGTACATCCAATGAAGGTAGGGGGGTGCTACTTTTCCAGTTAAGGCTAACGCCTTGGGCACTAAAAAGCTCGGCTAAAGGTAAGTCGTCGCAGCCATAGGCGTAACGCATAATGAAATCACGGGTGTCGATACCGGTGGCTTCACGTATTAACTCGGGCATGGCGTTTTCGGCAACCCCTTGTGGGGCAGTGTTAAAGAAGTCGCGCCCGTAACGCTCCCACAGCAAACGCATCACATCATCAAGGCTCTTGTTGTTTTGACTATGAGTACGAATGTACAGATCAAGCCCCAGCGCTACTAAGGCGCCTTTGCTGTAATAACTAACCAGTGCATTAGGGGAGTTTTCGTCTTGCTTATAAAAACGCGTCCACGTGTCAAACGAGCTGTCGGCTACCGATTGCTTAAAGCGACCTGGACTGCGATAGACCGCATTAATATTTTTAGTCAGTAGCGAATGATAGGTGCTTTGATCGACAACTCCTGCACGCAACAGCATTAAGTCGTCGTAATACGAGGTAAAGCCCTCGAATACCCAAAGCAACTGAGTATGGTTTTCTTCTAGGTAACGGTACGGTGCGAAGGCAGCGGGTTTAATGCGCTTTACATTCCATGTGTGAAAATATTCATGGCTAACCAAGCCTAAAAAGCTTAGATAGCCGTCACTTTTAGCTTCTTCGCGCTGGTTTAGCGTGGGCAGGTCACGTCGGGACGCCACCAGTGCGGTCGAGCTACGGTGTTCTAACCCACCGTAGTCATCGCCGGTCACCATGGTCATAAACACATAGCGATCAGAGCTGTCTAAAAACGGTACCGCTTTGCTTTCGGGTTCGAATAGAGCGATTTGCGCTTCACAAATCTGTTTGGTGTCGGCAGCAATGCGCTCTAAATCTAAATTGGGAATCACCCCCGTAAACACCATTTCGTGTAAAGCTCCGCAGGCTTCAAACTGAATGACTTGTGGGGTGCCCAACTCGAAGGGGTGATCGATTAGCGCATCGTAATCGGGCGCTTTGTACAGGCCAAAGCCGTGCCGTTTCGCTGCACCTTGATGGCCTTTGGCCTCGGGCATACTGGTGTAGACCTTCCAGTTTTTGGCTGCTTTAGGGCGTTGCAGGTCAACTAGACACGGCACATGCTCTTGGCCGCTTACCCCTAGAAATACACTGGTGCCATTAAAGAAAGCGTGGCTTTCATCTAGGTGGGCACTACGCACAGACAAATCCCATGCGTACACCACATAGGAAATAGTTAAGGGGCCAGAGCACGGCTCGCAGTGCCATTGGTGATTGTTTTGTTTAGCAATTTTAATCGCTTTGCCATTACACTCGGCTTGAATGCTTTCGATTTGCCGCGAGAAATCGCGAATTAAGTAACTGCCGGGTATCCATGCGGGTAAAAATAAATGCTGTCCTGCTGGGTCGGGCTGTGCAATATGTAATGTGACGTGGATACGATGACCAGCGAGATCGTTGCAGCTTACGCGATAAAGTAGAGGTTCTGAATTCATACGTCGTTGATCAAAGTCTATTAATTACGGAGGCAATGTGAGCGAGCCATTAGTTGAAGTAGATGTGTCAGGGCGCGTCGGGGTGGTGCGTTTAAATCGGCCTAAGGCCTTGAATGCATTAAATAATGAGCTGATTGCCGAATTGGCGCAAGCCATGCGTGAATTCGATGCGCGGGATGACATTGGATGTATTGTACTAACTGGTAGCGATAAAGCATTTGCTGCCGGTGCAGACATCAGCGCGATGAAAGATTGGTCCTTTCAGGATGTGTACGGTGCTGATTATTTGGGTGGGGACTGGGAAGATCTGCGACGTATCCGTAAGCCCGTTATCGCGGCTGTAGCGGGCTATGCTTTAGGCGGTGGGTGCGAATTAGCCATGCAATGCGACCTTATCATTGCTGCAGACAACGCGCGGTTTGGGCAGCCAGAGATTAAGTTGGGCATTATTCCGGGCTACGGCGGTACACAACGCCTTGCGAGAGCGATAGGTAAAGCCAAAGCCATGGATATGATTTTGACCGGTAAAATGCTGTCCGCTCACGAAGCCGAGCAAGCAGGGCTGGTGTCACGAGTTGTACCGCCCGAGCAGTTGTTGAGCGAGGCGATGGAAGCCGCTAACACGATTGCTGCACATTCATTGCCATCTGTTCTTATGGCCAAAGAATCCGTTAATCGGGCTTACGAGTCTACGCTTGCCGAAGGCCTGCTTTTTGAACGGCGAAATTTTCATGCTTTATTCGCCACTGAAGATCAAAAAGAGGGAATGATGGCATTTGTGGAAAAACGGCCACCAAATTTCAAACATCGCTAAAAAACTTAGTGTTAACCCTATAAGCAAAGCAGGGTGCGGCTTTGCGAAGTTTGACACTTGTCAGGCAAGGTAACTTTTGGGTTTGGGTGTTACATAAAAGTCATTTGACATTTGCGTGCAACAAAAAAATAACGCTATACTCTACGGGTTTGGCACTAGCGGCTTAGTTTGGCAATTCGGGTTTAACACAATATATCGTTCGCTTTTTACGTCGTGTTTTACAGGGTTGCCGATGTTAATTTCAGGAAGACTAAGTTATGCAACAGGCCAATAACACCGGTGAAAATCAAAGTAGTAGCACTGGAGAGCAGCACGCCTCAGAAGACGATAACAGGCTGGTGCTAACGCCCGAGCAACGTGTCCGATTGGCGCGAAACTCAGGTTTAGGCATTATGCGGGTACTGGTTGCCCAAGCCGTCATGGCTTTTGTTGTGGTCGTAGTATCTTGGGCGGTTGCCGGCACGAACGCAGCGCTATCAGCGTTAATTGGGGCAGGGGTTTATTTTGTTCCCAACGCGCTGTTTGCTATGCGACTTTTGCTTGGCCTCTTCGGGGGTAAGAACGCAACGCCAATGTCGTTTTTTCTTGGCGAGTTCTTTAAGCTAGGGTCGGCGCTTTGTTTGCTAGCGTTGGTTGTCTACAGTGATACGGGCTGGTTGGTTTGGCCCGCCATGCTATTTGGTTTGCTAGGTGTTTTAAAAGGATATGTGTTGCTGCTTGCTTTAGGCAAGCTGCCATAAAACGCTCACCGAGCTCTGGCTCATAACGTACACGTCACAGGGTAATTCAGATGGCTGCTGCTAGTGGTAATTCGCCTCAGTCTGAGTACATTCAGCATCACCTTGTTCACTTGAACAACCTAGGTGAAAAACAAGATGTACTCGCCAATTTTGGCGTAATCAACTACGACTCCGTTTTTTGGTCGCTGTTGATGGGTTTAATCACCATCTTTTTTCTTTACCGTGCGGCCCGTTCGGCCACGGCTGGAGTTCCAGGTCGCTATCAAGCATTTGTTGAAATGCTGGTCGACTGGGTTGAAGACCAAGCTAAATCCATTGTTAATAATGCCGATTCTCGCCGTTTTGTGGCGCCACTGGCATTAACAGTGTTTCTTTGGATTTTGTTAATGAACGTCCTCGACTTGGTTCCTGTAGACCTGTTGGGCTGGATTTTCATCCAAGTTGGTCTGGCTGCTGAAGCAGGCGACCCCTTGTACTATCACCGTATTCTGCCTACGGCCGACCTGAACGTACCAATGGGTATGTCCTTGGGTGTGTTGCTGTTAACGCTTTACTACGGCATCAAGATCAAAAAACCAGGTGGTTTTGTTAAAGAGTTGTTCACAGCGCCCTTTACCTTTGGTGGTATCGCCGGTATCTTGCTGACACCTTTTAATATACTTCTCAACCTCATCGAGTACGGTGCCAAAACGGTATCGCTTGGTATGCGGTTGTTCGGCAACATGTTTGCCGGTGAATTAGTTTTCATGTTGATCGCCTTATTGGGCGGAGCATGGACAGGATTTAATGGCGCAAGCATTGGCTTGGGTATCGGTCATGTATTAGCGGGTTCAGTATGGGCAATTTTCCATATTCTGATCGTGTTACTACAGGCGTTTATTTTCATGATGCTGACTCTCGTTTACGTTGGTCAGGCTCACGAAGGCCATTAATCAGTTTCCGGGTTCGGTCCGGTCAGACCGAGTACGGGAGGCAGAACGGATTCTCTGCTACGCCGTTTCTTAATAGTTTTGAACTCACAAGATTTTTAACCAAGGAGTTGTCATGACCAACGTTGCTTTCGTTGCCCTTGCTTGCGGTATTATCGTCGGTCTGGGTGCGTTTGGTGCCAGTATCGGTATCGCGTTAATGGGCGGTAAATACCTAGAAGCTTCCGCTCGCCAGCCAGAGCTAATGAACGCTTTGCAAACCAAAATGTTCTTGTTGGCAGGTCTGATCGACGCGGCCTTCCTGATCGGTGTTGGTATTGCGATGTTGTTCGCATTTGCTAACCCATTCGTTGGCTAATAGCGGCGCGAGTCCGCTGGCCCTATGGCGGACAGGCAGTTGAGGTTTAGCGGTACGCCACATGACTGTGCCGCTCTCGACTTGAATATATAGTGTTAGGTAGATTCTCTACTCAACACAAGTGGTTTAAGGGATACGACCGTGAATTTAAACGCGACTCTCTTTTTTCAGATGATCGTGTTTTTCGTCTTGGCGTGGTTTACGATGAAATTCGTATGGCCACCATTGACGAAAGCAATCGATGATCGTCGCCAGAAGATAGCCGATGGGCTAGCTGCCGCCGATAAAGGCAAGGCAGACCTAGCACAGGCACAGGCGCGCATCAGCCTGATGGAAGCATCCGCCAAGTCTGATAACCATTCGCGCTTGGCTGAGGCCGAGAAACAAGCTGCAGCGCTTATCGAGCAAGCCCGTGATGAAGCCGAGAAAGAAAAAGCTCGCATTATCGCGCAAGCTCAACAAGATGCCGTGCAAGAAGTACAACGTCTGCGTGATGGCTTGCGCAACGATGTGGCTACATTGGCAGTTAAAGGCGCCGAGCAGATCTTGCGACGCGAGGTAGATGCGACTGCGCATGCCCAGCTGCTCGAGCAGCTTAAGGCTGAACTTTAATCTGAAGGATAGGCCATGGCTGAACTATCGACTATCGCCAGACCTTATGCTGAGGCTTTGTTTGCTGCGGTACGCAACGAGCAAGGTGCACTAGAGCAGTGGTCGGCCCTGTTGTCCGAAATGGCTCAGGTGGCCGGTCTCTCTGATGTTAGCGAAGCACTGACTACACCTGCTCTCACTAATCAACAGCGTCTTGAGCTCTTCTCGGGTCTGATTAAAACTCCGCTTACCGATAAGGCGCGGAATTTTCTCGAACTGCTTGTCGACAACGAGCGTTTGTTGCTCTTGCCACAAATTGCCGAGCAATTCGATTTACTGAAACACAAACAAGAAGGTACCGCACTTGCACGCATCACCAGTGCATTCCCACTTGAGGATGCCGTGGTTGACGAGCTTGTTGCTTCCCTCGAAAAGAAATTCGGCTTGAAGCTAAAGCCCGAGGTTACCGTAGACGCTGATCTAATTGGCGGCGTGCGCGTGATGGTTGGTGACCAGGTATTTGACACTTCCGTGCAGGCCCGGTTGGCCCGCATGCGCGACACACTGGCAGCCTGATGGCGGGCCAGAACACAGGATTCCAGGAGTCTGAACATGCAACTTAACCCGTCTGAGATCAGCGAACTGCTCAAAAGCCGTATTGAAGGCCTGAGCGCGTCAACAGACATTCGTACCCAAGGCACGGTTGTTTCCGTTACCGACGGTATTACACGCATCCACGGCTTGTCCGACGTGATGCAGGGCGAAATGCTCGAGTTCCCTAACAACGTCTACGGTTTGGCGCTTAACTTAGAGCGTGACTCCGTTGGTGCGGTGATTCTGGGTGAGTACACCGGCGTTTCCGAAGGCGATCCCGTTAAAACTACGGGTCGTATTCTTGAAGTGCCCGTCGGCCCCGAACTGCGCGGCCGCGTTGTGGATACTTTAGGTAACCCTATCGACGGTAAAGGCCCTATCAACGCTAAGCAAACTGACGTTATTGAAAAGGTTGCTCCTGGCGTTATTGCCCGTCAATCTGTTGATCAGCCTTTGCAAACAGGTATTAAAGCGATTGACTCCATGGTGCCAATTGGCCGTGGTCAGCGTGAGTTAATTATTGGTGACCGTCAAACAGGTAAAACCGCTGTTGCCGTTGACACCATCATTAACCAAAAAGGCAAAGACGTAACGTGTATCTACGTTGCGGTTGGTCAGAAAGCATCCACCATTAACAACGTGGTGCGTAAGCTTGAAGAGCACGGTGCGCTTGAGTACACCATTGTGGTCGCAGCCTCGGCTTCCGAGTCCGCAGCGATGCAGTACTTGGCCCCTTACTCTGGTTGCACCATGGGTGAGTACTTCCGCGATCGCGGTGAAGACGCCCTGATTGTGTACGATGACTTAACCAAACAAGCATGGGCCTACCGTCAGGTGTCTTTGCTGTTGCGTCGTCCTCCAGGTCGTGAAGCTTACCCCGGTGACGTTTTCTACTTGCACTCCCGCTTGCTTGAGCGTGCAGCGCGTGTAAACGCTGACTACGTAGAGAAATTCACTAACGGTGAAGTAAAAGGTAAAACCGGTTCGCTAACCGCACTGCCAATCATCGAAACACAGGCTGGTGACGTTTCGGCTTTCGTACCGACTAACGTTATTTCCATTACAGACGGTCAGATTTTCTTGGAAACTGACTTGTTCCACGCTGGTGTGCGTCCTGCTATTAACGCGGGTATTTCGGTATCGCGCGTGGGTGGTTCGGCTCAAACTAAAGTTATCAAGAAAATGTCCGGCGGTATTCGTACCGACTTGGCGCAGTATCGTGAATTGGCCGCTTTTGCGCAGTTTGCGTCTGACCTTGATGATGCAACCCGTCGTCAGTTAGAGCGTGGTCGTCGTGTTGTTGAGCTGTTGAAACAGCCTCAGTACGTAACGCTGTCTGTGTGGGAAATGGCCGTTAGCTTGTATGCCATTAACAATGGTTATTTCGATGACCTCGAAGTAGAGCAAATTCTACCTTTCGAGAAAGCATTGAAAGATGGGCTGCGTAACAAGCATGCTGAATTGGTTAACCGTATCGAAGATACGAAAAACCTCAGCAAAGAAGACGAAGCTGAGCTGGTTGCCGCCATTGAAGACTTTAAAAAGCATGGCGCTTTCTAATAAGTCTATAGGCTAAGGCATGGGCGTAAGCCTCTGCTTTGAGGTATCGCCCTAATTAGCGGGGTAGACAGTTTTCTGCCCCGATAACGCCTTTACAGGAAAGTGTGATGGCTGGAATTAAAGAAATTCGTACAAAGATCAAGAGCGTGCAAAACACGAGCAAGATCACTAAAGCCATGGAGATGGTTGCTGCATCCAAAATGCGCAAAGCGCAAGAGCGGATGCGTGCAGGCCGTCCATACGCCACGAAGGTGCGAGAAATTGCTGCGCATTTAATGCAGGCGCACCCTGACTATACCCACCCTTATATGGTCGAGCGTGAAGAGCTCAAAGCGGTTGGTGTAGTAGTGGTTAGTACAGACAAAGGGCTTTGCGGTGGTCTGAATACCAACATTTTACGGTTGGTGTTGGCTCGCTTGCGCGAATTTGAAGAACAAGGCGTCCGCGTGCAGGCAACTGCGCTGGGCAGTAAAGCCGCTTCAACCTTGGCTCGTATTCGTGCCAATCTGGTTTCTCAGGAAGTTCAGCTTGGCGACGAACCAAACCTTGAGCGTTTGATCGGTGCAATCAAAGTGCAAATCGACGATTTTGTAGAAGGAAAAATCGATGCGGTTTATTTGGCGACAAGTCGTTTCGTCAACACAATGAAGCAAGATCCAACATTCATCCGTTTGTTGCCATTGCCAAGCGGTTTGAACGATCCTTTCCAAGCTGGTGACGTAGACGACGAATCGTCTGCTGAGTCTGGCGCACTCAAATCTGAGTACGGATGGGATTACATCTACGAACCCGATTCGAAAACAGTGATCGATGAGCTGTTATTGCGCTACGTAGAAGGGCTGGTGTATCAAGCCGTAGCCGAAAACATGGCATCGGAGCAGTCGGCGCGTATGGTGGCGATGAAATCCGCCTCAGATAACGCCAAGAAAGTAATTGATGAGCTACAGCTGGTCTATAACAAGACACGTCAGGCCGCAATTACTAAAGAAATTTCTGAAATCGTGGGGGGTGCTGCGGCTGTTTAATACAGTGCGGCGGCTAACCATATAAGTTATTAAGCAAGGACTAAACATGAGCAACGGTACCATCGTTCAGTGCATCGGCGCCGTGGTGGATATTCAGTTCCCCCGCGACAGCATTCCTAAGGTATATGACGCACTTAAACTAGCAGACGCAAGCTCGAAGTTTGCTGAAGAAGATTTAACGTTTGAAGTGCAGCAGCAGTTAGGTGACGGTATTGTACGTACCATCGCCATGGGTTCCAGTGACGGTTTACGTCGCGGCATGGAAGTAAGCAACACCGGTGCACCGATTTCCGTGCCCGTCGGTGAAGCAACGCTCGGCCGTATTATGGACGTACTGGGTCGCCCAATCGACGAAGCAGGTCCAATCCCAACTGAAGAGCGTCGTGCTATTCATCAGGATGCACCGAAATTTGACGAGTTGTCCCCCTCAGTAGAGCTGTTAGAAACAGGTATTAAGGTTATTGACCTGGTTTGTCCGTTTGCTAAGGGTGGTAAAGTTGGTTTGTTCGGCGGTGCGGGTGTAGGTAAAACCGTTAACATGCTCGAACTGATTAACAACATCGCTAAGCAACACAGTGGTTTGTCCGTGTTTGCTGGTGTGGGTGAGCGTACTCGTGAAGGTAACGACTTCTACCACGAGATGGCCGAAGCCGGTGTTATTCAACTCGATAACATCAGCGATTCTAAAGTAGCCATGGTGTTCGGTCAGATGAACGAACCACCCGGTAACCGTCTGCGTGTTGCGCTGTCTGGTCTGACCATGGCCGAAAAATTCCGTGACGAAGGTCGCGACATCCTGTTCTTCGTGGATAACATCTACCGCTATACCTTGGCTGGTACTGAAGTTTCTGCGTTGCTGGGTCGTATGCCTTCCGCGGTGGGTTATCAGCCTACACTGGCTGAAGAAATGGGTAAGCTGCAAGAGCGTATTACCTCAACGAAGACTGGTTCTATTACGTCTATTCAGGCCGTTTACGTTCCTGCTGATGACTTAACTGACCCATCTCCTGCTACCACTTTCTTGCACTTAGACTCCACCGTTGTGTTGTCTCGTGACATTGCTGCTTTGGGTATTTACCCAGCGGTTGACCCACTGGATTCCACCAGTCGTCAGCTGGATCCGCAGATTGTTGGGGAAGAGCACTACCAAGTGGCCCGTGCCGTTCAGCAAACACTGCAACGCTACAAAGAGTTGCGTGACATTATTGCGATTCTGGGTATGGACGAACTGTCTCCAGAAGATAAGCAAATTGTTGCTCGCGCTCGTAAGATTCAGCGTTTCTTGTCACAGCCTTTCCACGTTGCTGAAGTGTTTACAGGCGCTCCTGGTAAGTTTGTGTCGTTGGCAGAAACCTTACGCGGCTTTAAGATGATTGTTGATGGCGAATGCGATGCGTTGCCAGAACAAGCTTTCTACATGGTCGGCGGTATTGACGAGGCCTTCGAAAAAGCGAAGACCCTATAGTAAGGAAAACTCATGGCTACTCTTCACATTGACGTGGTCAGTGCTGAAAGATCGATGTTCTCCGGTGAAGCTACCTTCGTGGTGCTTCCCGGCGAGTCGGGTGAGTTGGGTATTTTGCCCGGACACACCCCATTGATCTCTCGTATTCGTCCCGGCACACTGAAGATCGTTATGTCCGACGGACACGAAGAACATATCTTTGTGGCTGGTGGCATTCTCGAGATTCAGCCAGGCAAGGTAACCGTTCTATCCGACACGGCTATCCGTGCAGCGGATTTGGACGAAAGCAAAGCCCTAGAGGCCCGTGCCCGTGCCGAAGAAGCACTGAGAAACAGCAAAGAGGAAGCCGATATTGCCGTAGTAGAGGCCGAGCTTGCTATGCTCGCTGCTCAAGCTGCAGCAGCTCGTCGGTTCAAGCAGACCTCGCGCCACTAATTGGCGTTACGTCTACGCAGTATTCCTCATTAAAGCAGGCGCCTTAGGGCGCCTGTTTTTGTTGGGCCTGCATTTAAAACCTTCTTTTGCTTAGTGCGCAATTTTGTCTACGTAGTTTCCGAGTTGTGGGAAATACGAATTGTCATTAATTGTCACGTTTATTACATTCTTGCTGGCGGTTGAATTGGTCAGCCGTGTTTATTCGGAGAATGTTTTGAACGATAGAATGGATTGTGCGTTATTGGTTTTGGATAATAACGCTCAATGGGCGGAGTCTTATGCTGGTATCCATGCACAGGGCCGTTTAAATGTGCAGGTGGTAGATAGTACGCAGTTAGCCCTGCCTCCTCTAGAGCAGTCAGAAGAAGTTTTACGTGCCTTGTGCATGTATCTCATGCGCTTTGATGCCTGCGTTTTACCGGTTACTCATGATAATCTAGTGTGGGTGCGTAAAAGTTTGCAATTAGCGCAGTTTACGTTGAACACTCCGGTTTTCGCATACGTTACCGATTTAAAAGCTGCAGCGTTAAACGACTTGTTAACGTTGGGTGTAACCGATTTTTTGTGCAGTCCTTTTGGCCTTGAAGAGTTGCGCATCCGCACGCATATGGTGAAACGCCAGCGTCTGGCTGCTATGGCCTTAGGTGAGTCGTCACAGGCTCAATACTTGGCCATGGATCCTGCCTTCATCGGTGCTGGGGTGTGTGAAGAGGAAGATCAACTCTGTGTTTCGTTCTTGCACGACGGTGGCGCTACGTTAGAGGCGATGGTTGCGGCAGTTGCTACCCGTTTGGCAGTATCAAAAGAGTCGTTCAAGCAAGCTAAGGCCATAGTTGTAGACCGTTTTGAACAAGCATACGTCCGTACCGCTTTGGCCCGAAGTGCTGGTAATATCGCGATGGCAGCCAGATCGGTACAAAAACACCGTCGTGCTTTTTGGGCGGTAATGCGCAAGCACAATATAGACGCTGAAGCATTTAAATCTGTATCAGCACTTGATTCACATTCTGATGGTTAAAATCATTAGGCATAATTTCACATAGGGATTGCCGTGTCTTTACCAGAACTAAAAAATGATGTTTTGATTCGTTCTTTATTGCGTCAGCCAGTACCATATACCCCAGTATGGCTTATGCGTCAGGCTGGCCGCTATCTGCCTGAATATCGTGCTACACGGGCTGAGGCGGGTTCGTTTATGGGTTTGGCGCAGAATAAAGAATTTGCATGCGAAGTAACGTTGCAACCGCTACGTCGTTTCGATTTAGATGCAGCGATTTTGTTTTCAGACATCTTAACGGTTCCCCATGCAATGGGTCTGGGTTTAGACTTTGTTGAAGGAGAAGGTCCGCGCTTTGCTCATCCATTGCGCGACGAAGCTGATGTAGCAAAGTTGCGGATTCCTGATATGGCATCCCTTCAATATGTTTTTGATGCGGTAGCATTGATTCGTAAAGAGTTGGACGGCAAAGTGCCGCTTATCGGTTTTGCAGGAAGCCCATGGACCATCGGCTGTTATATGGTTGAAGGTCAGGGTTCCCAAGATTACCGCTTAATTAAAGGCATGATGTACAGCCGTCCTGACCTTGTGCATCAAATATTGAAAATTAATGCCGATACAACAATTCAATATTTGAACGAGCAAATTAAGGCTGGCGCACAAGCTGCGATGATTTTTGACAGTTGGGGCGGTGTCTTATCTGACAGCTTGTTCCAAGAGTTCTCGCTGCAATACACCAAGCGTGTGGTTGATGGTTTAATTCGTGAGCATAACGGCCAACGTATTCCGGTTATCGTCTTTACAAAGGGTGGTGGCCAGTGGTTAGAAGATATTGTCCAATGTGGTAGTGATGCAGTAGGGGTCGACTGGACGGTTAACCTTACTCAAGCTCGTAAACGCG
>Ga0079224_100002767_pt1 | contig 21637 bp, 13 predicted proteins | sample Stecom2015_FD_80414 | JGI IMG/M metagenome (GOLD analysis project Ga0079224, IMG submission 80414) | Agricultural soil microbial communities from Utah to study Nitrogen management - Steer compost 2015 | ecosystem: Environmental > Terrestrial > Soil > Agricultural land | place: USA: Utah...
ATTCACCTCCGATATAGCGTTATTGAAATTGATTTATTTAGCACATAACAACATTAAGAAGAAATGGACGATGCCACTAGCCAATTGGGGAACAACAGCACAGAAATTAGCAATTTGGTTTCCAGGAAGAATGGTGTTAGATTTGCAATAAGAAAAATGAGCCGCTCCCCGAAATAATTAACAAACAACTCACAAATCTATCTCATAGCCATATTTAACAAAAAAGCTGCCTCAATAAATTTGAGACAGCCTCTTTCTTTTATCAGCTTTATACCACTTTCCTTGTATATCGATAGACCGACCAAGCTCCTATCCCCACAATAATACCGATAGCCAACGTAATCCATAGCGCCTTGTAGTCTGCTATAAGCGCCAACACGATAAAGATCAATGAGGTAATCACCATTGTCCGTGCCAAGACCTTCAAACCATAACGATTCTGTTCTTCGCTGCTCTGTTCCTCTGCATCTTCTTCCTCAGGTTGGTTAGCGATACGTTGCGGTCCTTCTTTGTACCGTATATAATCATCGGCTACCCTGCCTCTGCTCCTTGCCCATATTTCATACCCTGCAAGCAGCACGAACGGAATAATAGCTCCTGCCAACATCTCCTCTGCTCTGGTCAGTGAAACACCTACTAGTATGGGATGTAAAAACTTAAAGTACACATTGATGCCCAGACCCAAGATCGTACACCATAGGATGGAACGACCCGTATGGTATTTAGAGAACAAAGCCCAGATCGGCGGACTATACAACGAACAACCTGTCACCGCCCCTACACTCAATACAATCTCCACGATACCACCGGCAGATGGCACCATGAGGGCAACCAAAATGGTGAGAATACCAAATACAATCACCGCCCCTTTTGCGACCAACATTAACTGTTTCGGCTTGGTGTTGGGACGGACAGATTTGTACAAATCATTGGTAAAGACCGCAGCAGCGAGGTTGAGCGTCGTATTCACAGAACTTGCTGTGGCAAACACCATCCCTCCCAGCATCAGACCGATAAGTCCTTTGGGCAGCACCTCTTTGCACATCATCAAATACGCTCCTTCATTTTCCAGTCCCGACAGTTCAGGGTTAACGATTCTATAGATCATCGGAGGCAGCATCCAGATAAATGGACTGATGAGATAAAGACCCGCAAACAGGTATCCTACTTTGCTAGCTGACCTGGGACTATCTACTGTGGTATATCGCTGTACATAGGCCCAATTTCCACCAATAAATATCCCATTATAGATCGCAAAAGCCAACAGAAACAACCAGGAATATTCTTCATTGACGATATTAAAAAAGTCCGGCGGTGCATTAGCAAATAACTCTCCTACCCCACCTATACGATCAAAGGCCAATGGTACGACAATAACAACCGCTGCTGTCAATACGATAAACTGGATCACATCGGTGATCATCACTCCCCAAAGCCCACCGACCACGGTATATAAGATAATCAATATCCCCAGTACCAAGATACAGGCTTCAATAGAAAAACCCGTTGAAACATTGATGATCTTTGCCACAGGATACAGGAAAGCACCGGTATACATCAATGAGATCAGGAGAATAAGGTAGCTGTAAAATTTCTGAACACTGATACCCAACCGACGTGACACAAATTCTGCTGCGGTCAATGCACGGGATTTCTGCCAGGCCGGTGCAATGAATATACCGACGGCAAGTCCACCGATACACATGGTCATCTGGATGGCAATGGCTGCAAAACCGTGCTGATAGGCTATCGATCCCCACACGACAAATGTACCTGCTGAGAAAAAGCTCATAAACAAAGACAAACCACTGATCCGCCAAGGCACTGCCCCTCCCGCCGCAAAATACGACTTCATCGAACTACCTGTTTTCCCGAAAGACAAACCTGCTGCTATAACAACGCCTGTAAACAGCAGCATAATGATATAATCTAAGATCTCCATTGGTGTAAAGTCAAAAACAAAAAGTAAAAATTAAAAAATGTAAGTCCCTTGCTCTCGCAAGATTTGCTTCGCAGAACTCCCTCCGGTCGGTTTAGCGCAGTCCCCACTCGTCCTTCTTGCCTGAGGCGAGACAACGAGGATGTATTCCCCATACTCGTTACAAACGAGTACAAGAGGTTGGGGGGGGTACCTCACTCCGAATAACAACGAACAGAAAACAACGATGCCGGCACATTGTCCGATGGATGATCCACCTCGATGGTCAATGAGCGCGTCACGATAGTTCGATCCAATGCGATACGATTCAAACTCTGATAATTGTCCTCTTTCTCGTACACGATGTTTCCACTATCATCCAATATCCGATAATTTCTGACACAAAACGGCATGACATCCTCTGGATGGCCCATCAGCACGCTTTCCATTGGGTGGTCATAATCCGTATCAAAGAACATATCGATATGGCTGATTTTCTGTGGCTGCCCCCAGCTTATTTTCAATTGTGGATCCTTATCCTCCAGAGAGGCCACCCATGCATTCGGTGCAATCGTAGGACGATACACCCCGGTCTTGATCTGCTCTACACCGAATGGTGCCAAGGCCGGCTTAACCTGTAGACCTAAGTTATGACCTTCGGGCCTGCGCTGTGGACACCAAAACTCAAATTCATCCATGCCAATATCGCTTGGCGGTGTTTGCTTCCCGAAATTGGACACGGCTTTATTTACCAAGTTAAAAACCGTCAACACCCCCGTCACACGGGTATTGCTGCGGTATAGGGACACGACTTTATTCTGTAGAAAAGTCACAAACGCATAGCCATGCTCCGGCATGATTGCCGAGAATGCTATCTCCACTGTTCCTCTCCCTTTCCTGAGAGCGATGGATTGGGTTTCTAGTGTGACATCCGGGGTATAATTTCCCGACCTACTGCTGATCCGCAATTCGACTTGTAGGTTTGTATCTTCTTCTGCTTCGACTTCGACAGTTATATCCGGCACCTTCCCTGCTTCCAAAGGCAACATCTGCGCTACGGCAGTCTCGATCGGAAGTGGAAAATCTGCCTTTAATGTACCTAACTCAAAGCAACTGGATGCACTGAGATCAGCCTGTTGCACAAGATCAGTTTCGTCTTTCACTTCTAAATGGGGGATATGATGCCCCGCTTTCAAAAGCTCTTGCTGAAGCTCCGGCACGAAGCCTTCCGTAAGGATATCACGAGGTGCGAGGTACGGGGTACGGGGTACGGGGTGTTCCGTCCCCAAAAGTTGAGAGGGACCCAAACCATTCCATGTTTCCCCGATCATAACGGGTTCTTCTACAAGTTCAGCCCCCTTTTCTTTTGCGATATACGCCGCCATCCCTATCGCTTGGCCAATATGTGCTGCTGTTGCCATCACTCTGGTGGATGCAAATGCCACGTGTGTAGCACTAATGAGCCTTCCACCCAAGAATAGGTTTTTGATATTCTTACTATATAGACAACGATAAGGGATCTGGTAAATACCTTTAGCATGCCATTGATTACAACCTGGCTTCTCGCTAAAGACACCGTCTGCCGGGTGCAGGTCGATCGACCATCCCCCATAGGCTACCGCATCCTCATGCTGACGCTGCTCGACGATATCCTGCTGACGCAACATATAGTCTCCCTCAAATCGGCGGCTCTCTCGCTTCCCGGGAATCGTACCAACCCATTCTAACGTCAAGTTTTCGGCCTCTGGAAAATTGCCGGAATTCTTCACATAATCCCAAGCGCCATAAATCACTTTCCACAAATCCCATTTGATCTGTTCGGTATCGTGTACCGTATCCATTCGTCCACCATGCTCTAGCCACCACAATTGGCAACCGTGCTCCTTCGCATTGAACTTCCTGAACTTAGGCACCTCCTTGGTGACATCCATCGCAAATGAAGGTGCCGTGTATTTTACCGGACGTCCTGTATCTTTCGTGTAGAAGTACATGCTATGTCCCAAGAGCTCACCGTATTCCTCTGTTGGTGCAAACTTCTCTCCAAATTCTTCCTGCTTCTCCGCTCCCATCCTAAAGGCTGCTCCCGATAGGAAACCCACAATACCATCACCCGAGGCATCACAAAACAAAGGGGCATGCACGACGTATTCAGTAGAGTTTTGACTACAGAAACCTTTTACAGATGCAATGGTGTCCTCATCAGCCTTATGTACTTCATATACCACTGTATTCAGCAATAGGGTGATATTGGGTTCCGCAGTTATCTTGTCAAGCAGAATGGTATCAAATATCAATGGATTACCTTCTTTGTTTCTATACGTATTTTCGGTCAGTATCTCATCCACGACACCTCCCTCACGGCTCCAGCGGTTGTTATTACCAAGGTGGGAGGTTGCTCCCAATATCCATAGACGCACCTCGCTGGAAGAGTTCCCTCCCAGCACGGGCCTATCTTGTACCAAGACCACTTTTACCCCCTTACGGGCAGCCGTGATCGCTGTACATACACCAGATAGTCCACCACCGATAATGGCAAGCTCGGTGTAATGATCTTTCCTGTTGTTTCTTCTCCCTGAATCTTCAAATCCTATCTTAAGCATCCTGTATATTAATTTATTTCGTCAATTATTATCGCTATCATATTTATAGCGATTTGAGATATTTTTCCAAAGCATCCACCAAATCCCCTCCGAATAATTCTAGGTTTTCAATAGATACGCGCTGTCCTTCATTATTTGCATAGGGAACTTCCAGGATTGTCACTAACTTTGCGCCTACAAAGCTATTTTGTACCCACGTGCGAAAAGAATCACCAAGTCGCTCAGATCCCCCTACATTCCAGGAAGTACCGAACTCTAATAAACTTTTTTCCTTAAATGATAACCCATTTGTCGATGTAAGAGATAAAATATGTGAAAACCTTTTTTCTTCTTCGGCAAAAGTTGGTGCTTTAGATCCAACCAAATACAATAATTCGTGATCCCTGCCAACTAGCCCGGGACAATGTAGGTCAAGCGCTACAAAAAAGTCATCTCCAACCCAAGCAGGCAAGAATTCTCTGATGGCTCTTGTAGTCTCATGGATACTTTTTCCAGAATAATCCCGATTATGATCTCTGGGGGTACGACTTTTACCCTGATCACCATTCTCAACACCGTCCAAATCAACAAAAGGGATAATCAGAATGTCAAAGTGATCTGTCAGCCATTTAAATTTATCCGTTTCAAGCATAGCTGCAATCATTCCCTCCAACGTATAGCTTGCCATCATTTCGCATGCATGGTGTCTTGCTGTCAAGACAACCTTCCCCTTTTTTTGCACATTTACGTTGTTAATATGAAGCATCGGCACAGCCCTTCCTGATTTTAACAGGCAAAGGGTATCCAACTGCACCAATGGATGTGAAGCGTACTGAGCAATAAATTTGTCATAATTCGCCTGTAGATAGGGAAACCCGATACTAAATCTCACTTCTCGCCCTCCTTTAAAAGAAAAACTAAAGCGCTCCATGCCTTTATTTAGTCCATCAAACATCCATTGCCAAGTCTCGCCTCCATCCTGACTAATGGCCGGTCCAAAAGAAGGTATCTTGTGTTTAGAGAACACAAAATGTATCTCCCTGTCCGTCTCGGATTGAACAGAAAAATACCAATAAAACCAATCTCCAGAAATATTTCGGGTATCAGGAGCTATCCATACAGTATCTTTGTGTATCCTTTCAATCAAGACATTTCCTCCCGGAAAATCGGCCCGAATGCTAAGCATATCTGTATGTTGACCTTTTAGAGGCCCAGTAAGACAAAACATCAATAACAATGTAGAACTTAACGTGTGTTTAACAATTCTGATATAACTTCTGTAACTATTCATAAAACCAGCTTTTTTTATTATGGTGAATCCGGGGCGATAGATATGGTGCGAATCCGAAACTTATCCTTTTGTAAATTAACTTTTGGCAACCGATAGAAGCCTATCTGCGCCGTATTTATCGTTTGAGTACTCCGTTTATTTGGATCATCGTAATGTAATTCTAAAATATACCCCTCAGATTTTTTAACAGGATTAAACGAAAGGAGCAAATCTCCTTTTTCATCGATCAAAACACCATTTATAGTCGGATGATCTAAAGGCAAGCCTACTTGTACCGGTATCTCATGCGACCACTCACTTTCAAACCCCCACTCCATCACGCGCCTTATCTGAAAGAAATAATTCCCTTGAGGAATAAAGCTTACTTTGCCAACGCCTCTGTTTATAAATTGTTGAATATTATTTTCCTCATAATCACCGTCCACATTCCTATAACGTACTTGATACGCATAATCCTTTTCCGTCGTTGCATAACCAACAAACCAGCCGTCTACTGTTGGTTCTACATACCAAACAATCGGAGGCAATTCAGAGGGTTGTGTCCTCACGCTATCTACCCAATAGGGTTCACTCTCTCCCGATCCGTTAATTGCCACAAGTCCCAATCTATAGTTTTTGCCAGATGTCAATCCTGCGACATCGATAAAATTATTAATTGTTGGTTCCGTTTCTTTTAGCCCTCCTCCATCGGTGTAAATAGCCTTGTAGTGTGTAGCGGAAAATACCTTGTCGAAAACCACACGTGCAGATCGACCATTTACATACGTACCAATGATAGTTGGCGACTGCGGTGGCTTCATAAATTTCTCGTACTCATCGACCACGTAACCTAATGGGTTAATCAAGCTGACTTTCACTTTCATCGAAATCGTCGGATCGATAACCCATGATGGAATTACAGTAAATTTCTCACCACCAGGGAGTATGGGATCAAGAGTCTGAAAACCTCCATCTAACAATTCCCCTGTGCTGTTGAACGCTTCCCAAGCCACGATATACCCTTCTAACTTATAGGCTGGAAATTCCTTTATCGAACGTGGTTCGATTTCTATCTGCTTCTCTGAAACCAAACGAAAAGTACGGACTGGAGAATACCGCTTTCGGAACTCATTAAAAGCAACTTTTTTTTGCCGAAAGGCATTTACCAGCCCCCAACTTCTATTTCCTGATGGCGGAGTGCCTGAATAAGCACTTCGGTAGTCATTAAATGTCCAATAAGAGGCGCCCACGACATAATCTTTTTCATTCAACCCTGCCAACATACTATCCACTTGGATAAGACCTTTATTAAGGTCTTCGTCTGTAATCTTATGTCCAAATTCTGCGAGAAATAGGGGTTTATCGGGATTATATCGATGTGCCTTTTCTACATCTAAGTCCCAGTTAGAATATCTATTGAGCATGACTAGATCGGAATACTGCGTTGCATCCCGTTTTTGAGCATGCGCAGAGTTGCTGACATACACCGCCAACCGGTTAGGGTCAATCTCCTTAGCCATTTTTATCGCTCCTTCTACGTACTCCATAACCAGAGGATTCATTCCAAAATAACCAATTTCATTCCCCACACACCACCCTATCACGGAAGGATGATTATATTTCTCCTTTATCATCCTAGTTAACCATTCTTTAGGCAAAGGGTGCTGAGGATCCACCATCTCATCTTTACCCCATAACGCGACCTCCTCAAACACCATGATTCCTTTCTCATCTAGGTAATCCAAAAACTCCTTAGGCAAATTTTGATGGCTTAAACGAGCCATGTTAGCTCCTAGCGACTTCATCATATCCACATCTTCCATGATGCGCCATTTTGGCAATGTACTCCCCGTCGTCCGATCCTCAGGAACGAGATTAAATCCTACCGTACGTATTGGTTCGCCATTGAGCAACAAACGGCCACCATTTACTTCTACTTTCCGGATACCAAAACGGTCATGGAGTTCATGAACAGGCAATCCATCTCTCAAAAGAACGATCTTGCTTGTATAAAGAAAAGGCGCATCAAAGTGCCAAAGCTTAACCTCATTTGGCAGTAACCGAAAAGTGTGTGTTATACGACCCGTATCACTTTTTGTGAATATCGGCGACTCTTCTGATCTAATCACCTTACCTTCTGGATCAACAATATCTATAGCATATTTTAATCCGGCGGTATTGCTCCGGAAAGAAGACCAATCAAAATTGACCTGCACGGTTGCCGAGTTGCTTTGAATATCTGGAATGGCAGTAATATGTTGATATTCTAAACGCGTCTTATCAGTAACTTCTAACCAGACAGGCCGACGTATACCACCCCAATTCCACATCGCTCCGCGTTTAAAGGTATTATCTACCAATACGACAAGGGTATTTTCCATACCGTATTTGACCTCTTTCAAAAGATCAAATGCAAAGGGCAAGAAACCCAGATGATTTTGCCCTATCTCTACCCCGTTCAGCCATACTCTGGAGTCATTATAGACCGACTCGAATACCAATCTAACATGAAGACCCTCCCAATCCTGATTCGCATGAAACTTCTTTCCATACCACGCTTTACCAGCGTATGATGAATATTCATTTAGTACGTCCCAATTCCCTGGTACCTCGATGCTATCCGAACCAGCTATCATCCAGTCACCGAGATACCAATTATCTTTTACCCCTATATTATGGTAATCGGGTTTGAAAGACCATTTCCCGTTTAGATGAACTGTATCTTGCTTTTGGCCGAATGTTTTGTTTGGCAACGAAAAAAAGATGCAAAGCATAAATAAAAAAAGCACATCTCTCAAAAAAGATGAACGGAAAATAAGAGGAAGAAAGCACGTCGACAAGAGAACGACGAAAAACAAAGGAATAGCGATCGTGTACATTTTTGACTTTATTTGATAGAGGACTTGATCTGTGGCATACTCATCATCATATTTTCTATTATATCAGCAATATATTGGAAAGAGTGCTTATGAAGCAATCGAATATGGCCCCCTTTCTCGTCAGGGCACCAAGTGTTACTCCCATCCTCCGTCACATTGATTCTCCCTCGTTCTTCATCAAAATAGTCTGATATACCACACACTCCTACTAAAACAGCAGTCTGATCGTAGCTCGCTCTCCCTCCCATTTCGTATCTTGAATTATCAAATTCTAACATATCCTGCGGAATGGAGATTCGATAAGCATCCTTAACTGGATTGTCAGGCATTTCCGAAGCGATTAACTTATCTCCCGTACGGATATAGCGACCTATTTCCACTCCACTGAAAACAATTTCTGTAGGCCAATTTTCGAAAACATGTTTCGCGCCTTTCGCTTCCGCATATACATTATACTCTCTTCCTTCAGGAAAACGACCTGCCATTGAAACCAATCTTTTTACTTTAAGTTTGACAAGATCAAAACCATTCAAAGAACTCACATCATCCGGCAACGAATGCAGTAAATTACTTAGATTGGTTAAAAAGCCTATGGTAATCACAGTAACGGAGCTATCTGGCTGTGAAGCAAGTATTCTACGGTAAACATTGACCGCATCTTCTGTTTCTGAGGACACCGGATGGTCCGTAGGATACTTTTTCAACAATTCCTCTGTCCATTTTTTTCCTTTATGCCACGTATCACGATCCAATCCTCCTTCCCTAACCACACCAATAGGCAAATATGGTCGGCCATAGTATGTATTAATAAGATGAAGTAATTGAACGGTTTTTTCCATTTTATTGCAAGAGACTGTAGCCAGGATTTCAGCTTTTCCCTCATCGGCTAAATGATGAAGCACAGCCAATGCCCCAACATCATCATAATCCGGACCTATGTCGGTGTCCAAAATGACACGCTCTTTCAGCAAACTTCCCTCCACTGCCATAGCCCAGCAAACAATTCCTACAATCAACATATTTATCCTCAATTTATTAGTACTAATCCATCGTCTTTGCATAACTCTTCTTTAAAACTTAAACCTGTTCGGCAATATGAGAATCAATCCTACTTCAAAGAATAACCTCATATGAACAGAATACATTGCTATTCATTTTTACGATTTGGTAACCGCATCATTATTTCTTCAATCACGTTCGCCATATGTTGGAATGTATGCCGGTTTATTAGTCGGACATGTCGTCCATTTTCATTCACCTGCCAAGTATTGCTACCATCATCTCGTACAACCATCTGCCCTCTTTCGTGATTAAAATACGAATCGATCCCCAAAACTCCAGCCAATACAACGGTCTGGGCATAACTCGCACGTCCACCCATTTCGTACCAAGAGTTATCGAATTCCAACATATCTTCCTCCATCGCAACACGGTAGATTGTTTTCACAGGATGTCCCTCTAAAGATGAGGCAACCAACTTGTCTCCCGTTCGAATATATCTTCCAATTTCTGCACCGCTGAAGACAATGTCGGTGGGCCACTGTTCAATCACTCTTTTGGCCCCCTGTACCTCTGCATAGATATTAAATTCCCGTCCTTCCGGAAATCTACCAGCCATGGAAACCAATCGTTTAACTTTCTTCTTTACTAGTTCAAAACCCGTCAAAGAGCTGATACTATCAGCACTAGAACGTAATAGGTTATCTAAGTTAGTAAAGAATCCTACCGTAATAATTGTGACCGAGTTGTCGGGTTGTCCCACCAACACCTTTCGGTAAGTATGGGTGGCATCCTCTGTTTGAGACGCCGACAGCATCTTTACTGTATCGATATCCAAAACAGCATCTATCCATTTTTTACTGCCTTTTCTACCAAGTCCGTTTTCCTTCACCTCTCCAATAGGCAAATCCGGTCTTCCATAATAAGAATTCAAATGGTGGATTAATTGAACGTTTCTATCCATTCGATAGGACAATGTCGTGGCAAGTATTTCTGCATTGCCTTCGTCTGCCAGTATATGAAGAACTGCCAAAGCAGCCACATCATCGTAGTCAGTACCTACGTCTGTATCAAAGATCACTTTCACATTGCCACATTGCGCACGGCTGTGATAGATGATCGCCATTAACAACATGATACTGGATAAAACTATTTTCATAACTGCAATTTTTATTGGCGACAGAGATACTATTAACACTTTTAATAACTAGTATGCACTCCATAATCATTTACGGCTCTTGATGTATAACATTCTGAACTTCTCCAACTCCCGAAGGAGTATAACTCAAATCATTGGTGAGCAAAATCTTATCACAAGTGGCATAGTAGCAAGAAGAATTATAAAGACTTAATACGACGTCACCGGCTTGTACATCAAATGTACCACCATCTTCCCAGACGAATAGTTCGCCCTCCGTTTTATGGGTTCCGAATCGATGTAACGATTTATTGTCACCAACCAAAAATTCGAAATGTCTCCAAGCCGGATTATTAGCATGAAAATCCTTTGCCCTCACCCAAAGTTTGTATCTTCCGGGTACCGAAATATTAACCTTAGTTTTGGCGAATCGCCTCGGGTCATCTTCATCATAACCACAGTTCCGATTGACACCGTCTCCTCTCATCACAAAGCCTTCAGATGCCAGATTGTCTGCAAATTTATTCCAAGCACCCAGCACCGGAAAATCCTCCGCTTCCATCCACAGATGGGCAATCTCTTCTACAGGAGCGCCAACATGCTCTACATTTGCATCACCTCCAAAACCTGTAGGGGTAAAATCATGGTCGGTAGTAAGCAATATCTTATCGACAGAAGCGTAATACAATGATGCGTCGTATATCTCAATTTTATTTACCCCTGCTAAAAGATTTACCGTTCCTCCGTCTTCCCATTCATAAAGATTGTTTCCTGCATGTGTACCAAACCTTTGCAAAGAAAAACCTTCATTTACAAATACATTAAAATATCGTCGCCCGGGAAGGTTGTCTTTGAAATCCTTCGCCCTCACCCACAGCTTATAAACTCCGGCATGCTCTACGTTGATTTGTGTAGTAGCGTAACGCTGTCTGTCATCACTGGGTGTCGTATTTGAATGTCCCCTCAACACCACTACATTGTCATCATTCGCAACTGTCCATCCGCCTAATTCATTAAAATCCTCCGCTTCTATCCATAGGTCGATACCTTCAGATTGTGTATCCCCTTTCATGTCTTCCAAAACTTGTAGAAAATAAGCATTACGGGATTTATATTCATCAGATTCCATATCTGCTTCAAAACAACGAATATATTCCACTTCCATGGTGCCGTCTCCCTCTGGATTACCAGATGCTACAACAGACAGCCGTAAGAAAAAGTCCATCTGTTCAGCTTCTCTTACATCCACAGTTTTGATGAGTTCACCGTTGAAGAAATAATTTAGGTACTCTGGCGTGTATTCAAAAGCATATTTATTAAATCGATTCGTTAGATCGACATCTCCAAAGTGCATATCCCGATGTATAGACGTAATAGACGAATTGCTCCATCCGCCCCGATGTTCATACATACCGTAAGTAAAAGTCGTATTATCGTATGAACCGGGGTGTTCAAAAACATCAATCTCCGTACGTACCCGAGTATCCCAGCCGGGAGGATAATCAGTAGGTTTGGCATCCTGTTGCCAAAACGTCCAAAATGCTTCGTGCCAGCCTTTCATCGGAGAAAGTTTAGCTGACACTTCATAATAGCCAAACTTAAACTTCCGTGTAGTAGCGACACCTCCTGCTGTAGCCGTATACGTCTTTCCTGTTTCGGCGTCAGTATAATTCTCCACCTTCATGTGGATGATCAATCTGCCGTCCTTTGCCTCTACGTTCCTACGAAGGCCAATACTGGGTGTAGGTCCTAACCATGCGGTTTCGGTTTCTCGATAAACCCATTCGGCTTCGTCCAATTCACCATCGAACTCATCGGCCCAATTGAACCTGTATCCTGGAATAGGTGATTCCAATGGCTTGGCCCGATCTTCAAGCCACGTATTTACCCATCCTTTCACTTCCTTTTTACAACTGAATAATGGCAACACCATTACTGCTAGTACTATAATTTTAAACACATTTTTCATGACAATTTCCTTTAATAATTTGGATTCTGTTCCAACTGATCATTTAAGTCCATTTCACCCTGAGGAATGGCCCATAAATAATCCCTATCGGGATCAAATCTTCTAACCTGAATGGTTCTAAAAACTTGAGCTTGGTTGGTATAAACCGGATGGCCATGCTCATTGATAGTAGGAATTCCCGGATTCCACCAATACTCTCTGTTTTTTCGCCCGGGCAGATTACCTACGAGGACGTGTTCGGCAATCCTCCATCGCCTGATATCATACAACCTGTACCCCTCTCCGGCAAGTTCCACTTTCCGCTCCAAGCGGAGGAGTTTTCTAAGCGCATCTTGAGAAAGTCCTTGATCGACATCAGGCATATTGACCCGACCCCTAATCGCGTTAAAAGCAGTATACATATCATTATCCAGCTGATTCAGTTCAATCTTCGCCTCAACGTAATTCAACAAGACCTCGCCGTATCTGATTAACCTGTAGGGCAAATCTCCCAAACCACTCCATACTTGAGGTAATTGTCGTTCGTCAGCGTATTTTCTCCATTGATATCCCGTAAAGCTGGCAAATTGATTTGTTACCGTTCCATTAGGCACTCTTGTTGGCACACCGTTTACGATACGCGTGGTCACAAGGCTATCTGGATGCGTTTCGTATTTGATTCCTGCCCAATAATCTCCAGGTACGATGAGGCTTTGTCTAAGCCTGGGATCCCTATTTTCAAAAGGCTCGTCCTGCTTATACAAAGGAGATTGATCTATAGGCAAACCATCTGTACACAGATAAGAGTCCACTAAATACTGTGTCGGAACGGTGATACTCCATCCTCCAAAATGATTCATAAATAAAAAGATATGATCTGTATTACGGTAAACATCAGTATGGTAGGGTAACTGAAGTATGATTTCATTGCTGTTATTCCCCTCGTAAAGAAAAAGTTGCTGATAGTTGTCATGTAGGCTATACAAACCTAAATCCATAACTTCTTGAGCAGCATCAGCGGCGATCTGAAAACGTCCATTGTATAATGCGATCCGAGATAACAGAGCATACGCAGCACCTTTAGTAATCCTCGTTTTATCATTACCCGAATAGGTTCTTTCGAGATGTTGGGCAGCAAAATTCAGATCATCAATCAACATATCAACAATGGTCGATTTCGATGTCCGTGGAAGGTTTGAGTTCGCCAATTCCAACGATTCGGTTACCAAAGGTACATCTCCGTATCTCTCCGTGAGATGCATATAATGATATGCACGGATAAATTTAACCTCTGACTCTACTCTATCGCAGTAGGACGCATCAAACTGTTCCCTTGCCCTCGGCATTCTTTCAATGATAAAGTTGGCTCGTTGTATACCACTGTAATAATGTGTCCAATGCGTTTCAAAAGCACGTGTTGTCGCAATACCTTCTGAAATGGCGGATGAAGATTCGTAAGATCCTCTAACAAACCCCAGATCGGTAACATTATCCCAAAATAATTCATCTTGAATATTGCCCCCAACCCTCTTATATAAAGAATTATAAACGCCTACCACCGCAATATCCAATTCAACCATTGAATTTGGAAATGTTGCACTGGATGGAGAGTCCAATGGTGCTTTTTCTAAAAAATCGCTACAACCTGTTACTAAGGCAAATATGGCAAAAACCCATACGTTAATACTATTTTTTCTTTTCATGATCGTGGTCAGTTAAAAATTCACATTTAAACCAAAAACATAGTTTCGGGTAATCGGGTAATGCGCTGTCGCACCGATTGGATACTCTGGATCAAATCCTTTAGGGAGTTTATGAAAGGTAAAAAGATTGTTTCCCGACATATATAACCTAACTCGATCCATTTTCAAAAAATCCGTAAATCTGGATGGAATAGTGTAACCTAATTGAAAAGTCTTTATCCGTAAATAGGAAGCATCATACATCCAAAAATCCGAAACCTGGAAGTTGTTGTGCGAAGTGGCGTCAACGATACGTGGGTAACTTCCATTAGGATTTTCCGCACTATAAAAATCCAGTTGCCATGTTTGAATTTGATTTCTATTGTAAAACGCCCATGTCAGATTCCCCCCATAATAAGCATCTCTTTTTCCGACTCCTTGCAAATACACCGACATATCAAAACTCTTGTACCTAAAGTCAAAATCCAAGCTAAATGTATATCTAGGGATATTGCTTCCAACAACCACTCGATCATCTGCATTTATCAAATTGTCATAATCGTCAGGAACTCCATCTCCATCTGTATCCACAGATATTTGATTAACATACCGAATATCCCCTAATTTCAACTCACCAAATTGTTGCACGTGATTATCAATTTCTTCTTGTGATCGAAAAAGACCATCAGATCGGTACATAAACAATGCGTCAATGGGCTCGCCCTCCTTAATGATCGTATGCGTGCCTATATATGGTCCAGTATCTTTCAGGTCGACTACCTTGTTCTTCACATCAGAGAACACGGCGCGTACACCATATCCAAAGGGTTTATCAAAGTTTCTGTAATTGAGAGAAAAATCCCATCCTTTATTCTGTACCTTTCCTGCATTCTGATAAGGTGCAGAAAGTCCTATTGTACTATTGATTGGCAACCGCAGCAATATATCGTAGGTATCACGCACGTAGTAGTCCAAAGAAGCAGATAGTTTATTATAAAGCCCGATATCTAATCCAACATTATATGTCCTTAGACTTTCCCAACTGATGTTTTCGTTAGCCATCTCTGTCAACGCTCCACCAGTATTCGGCACGCCCCCAAAGACATAATTCTGATTGAGCGACACCACTGATGAAGATGGATAAGTTCCGATATTTTGGTTGCCAAGCACACCATACGAAGCTCTTATCTTCAATAAATCGACATAATCAAACTGATTCATGAAATCTTCCTCCCCAATACTCCAACCAACAGACACAGAAGGAAACAAACCAAATCTATTGCGCTTTACAAAACGTGAAGAACCATCATATCTAGCATTAACTTCCAAAAGGTATCTGTTTCTATAGTTATATCCGACACGGCCGAAATAAGACTGTAAAGCCCATTCACTGCCTGTCCCTGAATTTCTCATATTCACCTGTGAACCGGTATTGAGTACTGGATAATCTAAAAAGATGAAGTCTTCCCTATACGCATTGAAGTTATCTGTATAAAATGAAATTTGTTCGTAACCCGCTAATGCGTTTATTGCATGATCAGCAATGTTATAGTCATAGGACGCTATCGCATTGATATTATGTGTTAAGTTCTTCGAAAAAATCTCTGTCAGATGAGAATTGGTAGGATTATAAGCAACCGGACTATCATTATTGGGTTCATACACAGGAACAGGTTTCGAAAAAACAGTTCCTCGGGTTTGCCCATACTCCGGCATATAAGACAAGGTTAGTTTCAGACCGTCTACAGGTTTAAAATTAGCCAATAGTCGCCCCGACAATCCTGAATAATTGGACGAATTAGTACCACCATCCTCAATCATCGCCTTTAAATTTGAATAACCATAGGCATTATTGGAGTACCGCCCATCTGGCAAGTAAGCGGCAAATAAAGGACTATACCGAATCAGATCGAACACCTGATTGGCACCAGCGGCGGGAAACGAAATAGGAGCCACACGCGCACTTAGATCGACCGAAAAATCAAATTTTTCCGAAACTTTATAATCATTATTTAGTCGAAGTCCTATTCGTTGTGCCTGATATTTAGGAATCAGTCCTCCTTGATTTCGGAACGATAAGGAAGCCATAGACGTTAACTTATCAGTCCCTCCTGAAAACATGAGGTTATGATGTTCCTGTTTGCCGCTACCACTGTACACCAATTCTTGCCAATCAACATTGGGATAATCATAACTATACAAATCATTATTGTCAAGCCACCTTAAGATATAATCATCTGTAAAAACAGTCGATAATCCAGCATTCTCCAATGCCATGTTACTCAATAACATATGATCGAACCCATTGACATATTCAAACATTTCGGTAAACTCTTCTTTCCCTACATATCCATTGTATGTTAGCGCCAAGTCTCCACTCTTCCCTCTCTTCGTAGTCACTAAAATAACACCATTAGCTGCACGAGAACCATAAATAGAGGCTGCCGAAGCATCCTTAAGTACAGAAATACTTTCGATTTCGTTCGCGTCTAAGGTTTCTAGACTACCTTCTCTTCCATCTACTAATACCAAGGGATTAGAATTATTTAATGTGCCGATTCCGCGTACTCGAAGCGTTCCTCCATCTGCTCCGGGACGTCCAGAACTTTGCGTCACTGTTAGACCTGGAACCAACCCTTGTAGTGCCATAGATGTACTGATTACTGGCCGTTCGGCGAGCTCTTGTCCCGAAATTGTGCTGATTGAACCCGTTACATTCAGCTTTCTTTGTTCCCCATACCCCACAACAACCACTTCATCTAGAATAGCTTGACTACTCTCGAGCGCCACTTCTATGTAACTGTTCGTAGTCAATATCTCCAAGCTCTGATAACCAAGGAAATTGAAGACCAGAATCGACCCAACTTTTCCGGTAACCTGAAACTGCCCTTTCGTATCAGTCTGTGTACTTTCTGTACCGTCCTTTACAACCACAGTGACTCCAGAAAGCCGGTTACCCTCACTATCCCTTACCACCCCACTAATGGTAGATTGGAAACTGTATCGTTCGGCACTCGCCTGTGATAGAAACCCTACGAACAACCAACACAGAAAAGCATTCCGAAAAAAAGAAAGCTTTTTTCGACTGGCACCACGTATACAAGAATTTTTAATAAGTAAAACATCCATATATCAATAATTTAAGTTTAAATTCACTTAATCTTCACCATATACAACCAATTCCACCTGTCACTTTCCCGCCACAATTACTAAACCTAATCCTACGACAAACAACACAAACATCGCTACTACAAGCCTATTGACAGATTTCGAGCTTCCTTTGAATTCTTTCCAGATCATCACACCCCATAGTGCGGCCACTAATGTAGCTCCCTGCCCCAATCCATAGGATATTGCTGGGCCGGCCTTTCCTGCAGCGATCAGGTTGAGTAAGTTACCTATTCCCCAGATACAGCCCCCCAGTATGCCGACAAGGTGAATGCCTGCTCTTCCTTTGAAGTACTCCCTATAGGAAATCGGCAATCCTTCCAAAGGCCTTTTCATCAGCAACGTGTTGAAGAGCAGATTACTCATGACGATACCAGTAGCAAATACCACAAAAGCCGTATAAGGGGTCATCTTTCCTGCTGCAGGCGATACGAAGTTTTCCAGATCCATTCCTGCTGCAATAAAAGGATAAAAAGTAGACATGAGTATTCCGGCAATGACTGACACGACAATCCACTTCCCCACCCCTTTTTTTCCTGCGCTTCCCGAATGTTTTCCGTAGGCAACCGCATTTAAGATAATGGCCACGGTGATCAGCCCCACCCCGAGAAAAAGCAACACCGGATCGCCCTTACTCACCATGAGATAGTTGATCAATACACCGATCACCAAGGCCAATCCTATTCCCACGGGAAAAGCCACCGCCATACCAGCCCCTGCGATAGCCCCAGTAAGCAGAATATTGGCCAAATTGAATACTATACCACCGATAAAAGCACTTCGGATGTTCGCATTTTCAACCTGAACCAAATCCTCCACAAAGGAACGTCCCGACTCACCGATGCTACCCATCGTAAACGCACCGATAAGGGAGAGCAGGAATATGCCCAACACATAATCCCAATAGAACAGCTCAAAACGCCATTCGCGCTGCACGAGTTTCTGGGTGTTGGCCCACGATCCCCAACAGAGCATCGTGATGATGCAGAACAGCACTGCTAAGCCATAATTTTCTACAATGAACATAATTTACTGGTATTATAAATGGATAATGCGCTAACTTTCAACTACACCATAATATTGGCCGACACTTCGTTGCGGAATGGTATGGACGCCTGCGCCCCCATCCTAGTGACAGCGATTGACGCCGCCCGGCAGGCAAAAGATACCGCATCGGTCAGTGTATTGTTTTCCGACAAAGCCACCGCCAACGCCCCGTTAAAAACATCTCCTGCCGCAGTGGTGTCTACCGCCTCAACAACAGGAACTGCAATGTGATAGAATACGCCATCTTCTAACAGCGCCGCCCCCTGTTTGCCCAAGGTGATGATAACATGTTTTACACCTTGCGCGTGTATCGCCTCTGCCGCGCGTTGGGCACTGATAATATCCGTAATACGTACACCCGAAAGCATCTCGGCCTCGTTGACATTTGGCGTAATAATGTCGATCTGACTCAACATTTCCAACACCGCTTTATTGGCCGGAGCAGGATTGAGAATAACCTGCAAACCTTTCTGCCTTGCGATACGAATAGCAAACTCCACCGTGCGCATAGGAATTTCCAACTGTATCAGCAATATCTTGCTCTCTGGATATCTGTTTAAGGCAGTTTCTACATCCACAGGCTCCAAATGTGCGTTGGCGCCTGGAGCAACTACAATACTATTCTCTCCTGCATCGTCGACCGTAATTAAAGCAATACCAGAATGCAACTTAGGATCAACTATTACCGTATCAACACCTACCCCCTCTTGTTCTAGAGACCGAAAACATTGTTGACCAAATATATCTTCACCCACTTTGCCAACAAAGACTACATCGCCGCCAAGTCTCGAACCTGCCACGGCTTGATTGCCCCCCTTCCCTCCTGGATTCATCATAAAATCCTCTCCCAACAACGTTTCTCCTCCCCGAGGCATATGGTTGGTTTTAACCACCATGTCCATATTTATACTTCCCACAACAAAAATCTTATTTTTCATCACTAATGATCTTTTTAAATTTATAACTGTATAGCAAACCAAATGTACAATGGTCTAGTCTGGTATGGTCTATAATTATAAACAAACATAATAGAACAAAAATGAAATTCCAAATATTTTTCAAAAAAATATACCCTATACTCGTCCAACCTCTGACCGGATATGATTAGAAAAATGGATTAATCTATATCTCACTCGGTCTTGCTCTACAGCATAAAGCTTGAAATCAAACAGATAATTTTCGTATATTTGTTAGAGACATATATAAACTAAAATAGGAAGGAGTGTTAAATAGGATGAGTATAGCAATAAAGAACACAGCTATCGACAGGTATTTTGGCTTTTTAACGAGACTGGATAATGTTACAAAAAAAAGGCTGATTATAAAGTTGACAGAATCATTAGAGGTGAAAGAAAAAAAAAGCCTTGATCTTAACAGTCTTTACGGAGCATGGGAAGATTCCAGAACTTCTGATGAAATCATCCATGATATTAAACGATGCCATACCAACATACGGAAAAGAAAAAGCTAGGCTTCAGAGCTTAGGTCAAATAATTAGTGATTTTGATTTGCTTATCGGATGCACATCAATAGAGAATGACTTGATCATGGTCACTGAAAACGTTAAGGAATTCCAAAGAATAGATGGAATTAAAATCGAAAATTGGGTAAAACGATAAAACATCTCTACCCTAGTCTGGTCTGTACTTTTTTCTTGCTTTAACCGACCAAACCACTTAGCTTTGTAGCGATTTTATTTAAAATAAACACCACAGTGAAAGAGGTTTCCGATTCTACATCTAGTATCACAAGCAGTCTACAACGATTAAAATACATGCAGCTGGTAGACTACGTCATGACACAAATAGAGCAAAACAGATTGGCCGTCAACGACAGGTTGCCTTCGCTCAACCAATTGACCGCAGATCTCCGTATTAGCAAGGAAACTGCATTGAAAGGTTTACAGTATCTTTCAGAAAAAGGCATTATCGAATCAGAGTACCGCAAAGGTTACTATGTAAAACGTTTAAAACTTAACCAGCCTTTTCGTGTGTGTATGATATTGGATAAAATGAATATTCTTCGGGATCAGGTATACCAGGCTTTTTTGGAAACCATACATGATAAAGCAGAGGTAGATGTCTTTTTTCATCACCACAATTTTAAGGTATTCGAAAGACTGATTGAAGAAAACCTAAACAACTACACCCATTTTGTGGTCGTTACGTTCTTCCGGGAAAACCCATCAACTGTATTGAACAAAATTCCTGCTCACAAGCGTATCGTCATAGACCGTAGCGAACAAGGACTTGAGGGCACATACAGTTGTATCTATCAAGATCACAAGTCTGACCTTATAGATTCACTAACGACTCTACTGCCCCAACTGGAAAAATACAAACGCCTGGTTCTTATCGCGCCTTTAGAAGCTTTTCATGCACAAGAATTGATCGATGGATTTCAAACATTCGCCAAAGAACATAAAAAGAAGCATTCCATTATTCATAGTGTAGATGTCACCTCATTTGAGCAAGGCGATGCCTATATTACATTTAGCCGATACGATCAAGATGATGTGGATATCATCAAACTTGGTAGGGAGAGAAAATGGAAACTTGGAAAAGACATCGGGCTGATTTCGTACAACGATACAGCGGTCAAGGAGATATTGGAAGAAGGTATTACGGTGATCAGTACCGATTTCCGCAAAATGGGAGAAGAAGCGGCAAAGGCCATTTTAAACGAAACACCTGTCACGCTCCGTGATCCCGCTAAGGTTATTATCCGAAATTCTTTGTAAGTCCACTAGGGAAAATTGCCCCAACGAAACGACAACTACTAAAAACGTAAGCTCAAGCAAGGATAAAACAAAATAGGACGACTTTAAAAGTCGCCCTATTTTGTTTTATCCAACATTTAGTTGATCTGAGTCTTTCTTGTCGACTGGAGACTGTAAAATAAACTGTGTCAAGGATAATAAACAGAAGTATTATTTTTGACATAGTAATTATGAGTATTAAGGAAAGCGATTTTGATTTTGAGTCCATGAAGGACCTAGCCCTAGAACAG
>Ga0079224_100002768_pt1 | contig 21634 bp, 20 predicted proteins | sample Stecom2015_FD_80414 | JGI IMG/M metagenome (GOLD analysis project Ga0079224, IMG submission 80414) | Agricultural soil microbial communities from Utah to study Nitrogen management - Steer compost 2015 | ecosystem: Environmental > Terrestrial > Soil > Agricultural land | place: USA: Utah...
CCGACACAACACCGTCGACCGACACAACACCGTCGACCGACACAACACCGTCGACCGACACAACACTGCCGCTCGACCCCGTCACGCTGGCCGTGCTCGCCGACGCGCTGCCACCGGGCATCTTCCCCACGCTCACCGCGCCGATCGCGGTGCCGACGGTGAGCCTGTCGATGCACCTGCACACCGGCGAGTTCGACCGGGACTCCCCTTTCGCCCTGGTGCGCGCCGCCAACGCGGGCACCGCCTCGGGGTGGTCGATCGACGAGACCGACCTCTGGGACACGCGGGGCAGGCTGCTGGCCACCGCCCGCCAGAGCCGCCGGGTCCTCGGATGAGGGACGACGGCACCATGACGGAAACCGGCGCCGTGTTCCCGCACCCCACGCGCCCGGAAATCGGGACCACCGTCCCCGGCGAACGGCGGGCACGGGGCGACCACCGAGCCGTGCTCGCCGTCGTCTCCATCGGCGTCCTGCTCACCAGCCTCGACCTGTTCATCGTCAATGTCGCGCTGCCACAGATGGCGCGCGATTTCGCCGTCGCCGACCTGTCGACGCTGTCGTGGGTGCTCAACGCCTACGCCGTCGCGTTCGCGGCGCTGCTGGTGCCCGCGGGGCGGCTCGGCGACCGCAACGGCAATCGCACCGCCTTCCTGGCCGGGCTGGTCGTGTTCGTGGCCGGGTCGGCGCTGTGCGGCGTGGCGTGGAATGTGGGCTCGCTGGTCGGTTTCCGGTTGGCGCAGGCGCTCGGGGCGGCGGTGCTCACGCCTACCTCGCTCGCCCTGATCCTGGCCGCCACCCCGCCCGACCGGCGGGCCGGCGCGGTGCGGCTGTGGGTGGCCTTCGCCGGGATCGGCGCCGCGCTCGGGCCGGTGCTCGGCGGTCTGCTCGTGGCGCTGGACTGGCGGTGGATCTTTCTGGTCAATGTGCCGATCGGCCTGATCGCCCTTGTACTCGGCGTGCGCCTGCTACCCGCCACCCGCGGATCGGGCGGGCCGCTGCCGGATCTGGCGGGCGCCGCGTTGTTCACCACGGCCGTGGCGGCGTTGATCCTCGGCCTGGTCAAGGGCCCGGACTGGGGGTGGGGCTCGGCGTGGACGCTCGGCTGCTTCGCCGCGGCGGTGCTGCTCGCGGCCGGGTTCGCCGTCTCCTCGGCGCGCCACCACAGCCCGATCCTCGACCCGGCGCTGCTGCGCGCGCCGAACTTCGCCCTCATGGCGGTGAACGCGGTGTTCTTCCAGGTCGCCTTCGCGGGCATGCTGCTCACCGTGGTGCTGCTCGGTCAGGACGTGTGGGGCTGGTCGGCGCTGCGGACCGGGCTGGCGATCGCGCCGGGACCGCTGGTGGTCCCGCTGGTGGCGATCCTGGCAGGCAGGCTCATCGCGCGGGTCGGAGCCGGTGCGGTGATCGCGGCGGGCGGCGTCGCCTTCGCGGCGGGTCTGCTGTGGTGGGCCGCCGCGGTGACCACCGAGCCCGATTACGTGGGCGCCCTCCTCGGCGGCATGCTCGTCACCGGTGTCGGGGTCGGCCTGACCCTGCCCACCTCGTTCGCGGCGGGCACCGGCGCGCTCTCGCCGCAGCAGTTCGCCACCGGATCGGCCGTGCTGAGCACGAGCAGGCAGATCGGCCTGGCGATCGGAGTCGCGCTCGTGGTGGCCGCACTCGGCACGCCCGCCGACGCGGCGGACACGCTGGCCGGCTTCCAACGCGGCTGGTACCTGACGGCGGCCGTCGCGGTGGCGGCCGGGGCGATCGGCCTGGGCCTGCGGACGCCGGCCCGGGCGGCGGCCCGGCCGAGCGCGTGACCGGGGACGGAGACGAGTCCGGCCCGCTCGCCACGTCCGCGGGGGTGGCGTGGCGAGCGGGCCGGTCGTGGCCGGTACCGCGCATTCGGTGAGGCGGGGTCCGGCGAGGCGGCCGGGGCGGGTCTGCGGGCCGTCCCGGCGCCGACACGGGCGTGCCGCGTCCGTCGCGACGCGGCACGCCGGGCCGAGCGCCCCGTTGCGCCCGCCGTCCCTGCGTCGGCGACGTGGCGGGGCCGCTCGGGCCTCGGGTTCCGGTGGATGTTCCGGGTGTTCGTTCCGGGGTTACTGCCCGGGCAGGCGCCTGCGACCGCCCGCCACATCGGTGACCAGATCAGTGTATCCGTCGACCAGTTCGGCGAGGCGGTACCAATATTTGTGGGTGAGACCGCTGCGCGGGCCGTCGCTGTCGATGGCCTGGTTGGCGTCGGCCCAGATGCGGGCCATGCGGTCGACGATGGCGCCGAGCGTCTCGGTGTGCAGGGCGGCGTCGGGGCGGTGCGCGGGCACCTCGTGGGCGATCCACTCGTCGATGTCGTCGACGAGTTCGCTGCACCTGCAGTCGATCTCGGCCAGCAGACGGACATCGGTCAGCTCCGCGCGGCGAGCGTGCAATTCGGCGAGGGCGTGCGCGGACCGCAGCAGCTCGCGATCCTCGTAGCGCCGCCCCTGGAAGGCGCACAGCAGCTGTGGGGCCGTCGGCAGGGCCCCTACCGTCGGCGCGCTCATCCTCTTCCCCCCGTGCCGGCTGTGAACGTTGCAAAAACCACCATGATCGGTTCTCGATTCGTGTGTTCTGTGCCCTCGGTGTCGAGGGAGTTCTCCACCCCCGACATGTCGGATCATGCGCGTGCAGATGCAAGCACGCAACGCAAAACGCAATAATGCGTTCTATCTAGTGCGCCTGCTGGCGCGGCGCCAATTCCGAATATCGGCGACACCCAGCACGAACGTGTCCCAGATCACGATTCGGTCGCAAACCCGGTGTGCAAGAGGGCTTTCCACGCACTTGACGAAATCGATCATCCGCGCTTGGCGGTGTGCAGCCGCGCCGCGGCCACCGCGCGCCTGGCGTCGGCGGCGTCCAGCAGCGCCAAGGCGTGTTCGTGGATCGCGAGATCCTCGGGGGCGCGTTCGCCGTAGCGCAGCGCGTGGGCCGGGTCCGGGCTGGACAGCACCGCCGTGCGCACCCCGACGGCCAGATGATCGCGCCACTCGGCCACGCCGGGCGCCTGCGAGCCGGGCAGCGCGGACCCCGGTAGAGCCGGACTGCGGTGTCGACGTCACCGGCGTCCAGTGCGGCGAGCAACTCGACGGCATCGCACGCCAACGGCGCCGCCAGCTGGTAGACGCGGCTGGTGATCGCCTCGCCGGTGACCCGGCGCAGGTGGGAGACATCGGCTTTCACAGTGGTCAGCGAGGCGGCACGGTCGCCATAGATGGCCCATTGCAGGCGTTCGGGGGTGAAGCCGTCGGGCTCCAGCGCCAGCAGGGTGAGGATCTCCAGCTGCCTGGGGCGCAGCCGCACCTGCTGTCCCGCCCGCACCAGCCGTCCCGTGCCGAGACAGCTCAGCCGCACCGTGTCGGACGCGACGCGGGCGGGCAGCCGGGCCTCCACCGCGCTCACGAGCGTACGCACCGTCGAGGGCACCAGCGGGTGCGCGCGATCCCAGGTGGACGACAGGTCGAGCACGCCGAGCGTCACCCCGTCGGGGCGTCGGATCGGGGCGCTGTAACAGACCCAGCCGTGCAGCGCGGCCACCAGGTGCTCGGCGGAGAACACCGCGCTCGGGCGGCCGGTTCGCAGCGCCAGCGACAGGGCGTTGGTGCCCATGTGCGGCTCGTCCCAGCGGCCGCCGGGGGCGAAGTTCACCCGCTCGGCGCGCCTGCGCATGACCGGGCCGCCGCGGGACCACAGGATGGTGCCGTCGGCGTCGGTGACCGCGGCGACGAAACCCGCGTCGTGGGCGATGTCGTGCAGCTGGTCGGCGAGTTCGGTCACCGGCTCGCGCAGCGGCGACTCCAGCCAGCGGGCGGCCACGTCGGCGTCGTCCTCGGGCGCGCTGGCACGGGACGGATCGACGAAGGCCAGCGAACGCCGCCAGGACTCGGCGACCTCGGCGCGCACCTGCGACGGCGCGGTGGCGACGTCGGCCGCGGACACCCGGCGGGCCCACTCGCGCTCCAGTGCCGCCCGGCGCGCGGCGAGCGGGTCCGCCTGCGCGGGCCGCCCCGCTCTCGTCTGCCCGGACATCCCTCGTCCCCAGTCCTCGCTCGTCCCCGCCCGAGTTCCCATCATGCCTCGAGCACCGCCGCCCACGGCCCGATTCCCCGGGACCGCCACCGGCCGCGCCCGCCCTCCCGAGGAGCGTCGGCAAATATCGGGCACACCCCGGTCCTGTGCAATTCTGCGTACGCACGACCCGAAGTCCCTGGCGGACAGGTAATCTGCCGGGATACGCACCACCCGCGTGTTGCCCGGTGCAGGCGGCGGCCGGAGGCGGGGGAATCACCGGGCGGTGCCGGCGAACGCTGGGGTGAAAGGAAATCCGTTCCATGGCTGGCAAGCGCACCGTGCTCACGGCGGGCCTGCGGCGACTCGCGGCACTGTTGTCCGAGATGCGCGAGAACGTCGGGCTCAGCAAGGAAGAGGTCAGCAGCCGCACCGGTATCAACGTCACCACGCTGTACCGGATCGAAGCGGCCCAGGCGCGCCCGCAGCGACGCACCCTGATGGCCCTGCTCGATCTCTACGCGGTCGACGACGAACGCCGCAGATACGCCCTCGACCTGCTCATCGACGCCCAGAAGCCCGGCATGTCCCGGCCGTGGGAAGCCAACCTCACCGAGGTATACGCCGCCTACATCAACTTCGAGTCCGAGGCCCTCTCGGCCAGGCACTACCAGACCTCCTACATCCCCGGCCTGCTGCAGACGCCGCAGTACGCGATGGCGGTCATCGACACCTCGATGCCGAAGGTGGAGGCGGCGGTCATGGAGTCGCGCACCCAGGCGCGGATGAACCGGGCGGCGGTGCTGACCAAACCGGACCCGCTGGAACTGTGGGTGGTGATGGACGAGGCCGCCATCCGGCGCGTGGTCGGCGGCCCGGAGACCATGGGCGGGCAGCTGGACAAGCTGCTGGAGATGAGCAAGCTCAAGAATGTGATCCTGCAGATCCTGCCGTTCGACGCGGGCGCACATCCCGGCATGGCCGGCTCGTTCACCTTGCTGGACTTCCGCGACCCCAACGACCCGGAACTGGTCTATGTCGAGGGCATCGCGGGCGACGAACTGGTGGAGGGGCACGCGGAGGTGCGCCGCTTCGGGGTGATCTTCGACCAGTTGCGCGCGATGGCGCTGAGCCCGCGCGACTCGCTCGCGCTGATCGAATCGGCCGCCGAGAACATGCGCGTGCGCCGCTGAGCACCCATCGTCACTGGTGAGACGGCTCGCGCACGCGAAAACCCGCGCGCGCGAGCGCATCACGTCCTCGTCAGGATCGAGGCGGCGTGACGGCCGCCGGACGCATCGGTAGAGTGGGCCGCGATGACCAGCATGGAAGCCCGTCTAGGCGACGCGACCCGGACGGTGCCGCTGCCCGACCCGTGGGATGTCAACGATTATCTGGCCAGGGTGGCGGCGCATCGTGGCCGCTCGATCTCCATTCGCCCGGTGCCCGCGGACATGCTCGCCGAAATCGGCTGCCGGGGGGCGGGATTGTGGGTCGCCCGTCGCTACGACGACATGATCGTGTACGACTCCGAGGCCACCGGGCGCAACGCCGACCACATCATCCTGCACGAGGTCGGCCATATGCTGCTCGGACACGGCCCGGATGCGGCCGACCTCGACGCACCGTCCGCCGGCGCGCTGCCGGCGGCGCTGGCCGCCCTGCTGCCCGCCGTGGCGGGGCAACATGTGCTGGGGCACAACGAATTCGGACCGGAGAACGAGCAGCACGCCCAGGTTTTCGCGGACATGATGATGGTCTACGCCACGCTGCCCCGCCGCAGGAAGCGTGGCCTGCGGCTGTTCGGGCGCGGGCGGTGACGCACCGGCGCGCTCAGCTCGCGGGCGGCGTTCCCGTGCCGGTGCGCAGGTCGTCGAGCCTGGCCTGATAGCGGTCGGCGAGGGCCACCATGCGCGGCGAGGCCGGGTAGGCCGGATCGTCGGGCAGATAGGCCAGCACCGTCTGGTGCGCGAGCCGGTCGACGAGCTGACCGATGGTCTGCTCGTCGGCGTCGCCGGGGCCGGGCGCCGGGGTCGCCAGGGTGACCCAGCGGTCGATCGCTCGCACGAGCTGCACGCGCCTGCGGTCCAGCGGGCCGGTCCGGCTCCACGGCGTGCGCTCCCTGGTCGCGTGCAGGCGGGCCAGCTCGCCCGCGGCGGCGAGCATGGGGTGCCCGGCCGCGGGCCGCCCCCGGCAGGCCGCGAGCAGCGAACCCTTGCCGGGCAGCATCCAGTCGTCGATCGTGTCGGTCATCCGCCTCACCAGCCCTTCGCGCCCGCTCATCTTCCCCGCCTGGGCCGGAAGGGGGAAGTGGTCGTCGGCGGACAACGGGACCGCCGCCTCCGCCGCCCCAGGTCACACGCGTATCCTGACCGCCGTGGCCGAACCCGCACCCATCCCCGCGCTCCATCCCGAGATCGCCGCGCTCGCCCCGCTGCTCGGCACCTGGCGCGGCAGAGGACACGGCGAGTATCCGACGATCGAGCCGTTCGACTACCTGGAAGAGGTCACGTTCGGGCACCTCGGGCGCCCGTTCCTCACCTATCGCCAGCGCACGCGCGCCGCCGACGGCAGCAGGCCGATGCACGCCGAGACCGGCTACCTGCGCTGCCCCCGGCCCGACCACGTCGAACTGGTGCTGGCCCACCCGACCGGGATCACCGAGATCTGCGAGGGCCCGCTCGAGATCGCCGACGGCGAGCTGCGGATGGAGTTCACCGCCACCGCCATCGGCCGGACCAGCACCGCGAAGCTGGTGACCGCCCTCGGCCGGACCTTCCGCGTGTACGGCGACACCATCGACTACACCCTGCGCATGGCCGCGGTCGGCGAGCCGCTGACCCACCACCTGGCCGCGAGCCTGAGCCGCATCACCACGCCCTAGCCCGCTCGCGCGGCGGCGGTCGGCATTCGGCCGGTCAGCGTTCGGCCGGTCAGTACTCGGGCGGTCAGTACTCGGGCGGCAGCACCGCGAACATGTCGCGGGTGACGGCGACGGCATTGTCGGAGCTACCGCCCTTGACGAGCAGGGTGGCGAAGGCGATGTCCCCGCGGTAGCCGACGAACCAGGAGTGCGAGCCTCCCTCGACCTCGGCCTCACCGGTCTTGCCGTAGATCTCGCCCTGGTCGACGATGCGGGTCGCGGTGCCGCCGGTGATGACCTTGCGCATCATCAGCCGCAGGCCGTCGATCACCTCGGGGGCGATCGGCGGACGCTCGCCCTCCACCGTCGTCTCCCGCCCGGCGATCAGCCAGGGCACCGGCGGGCTGCCGTTGGCGACGGTGGCCGCCATGAGCGCCATCCCGAACGGGCTGACCACCACCTTGCCCTGGCCGATGCCGTCCTCGGCGCGCTGCACCAGGTCGTCGGCGGGCGGGACCGAACCGCTGACGGTCGGTATGCCTGCCACGGTGTAATCGGGGCCGACGCCGAGACTCGCGGCCATGACGTGCAGAGCGTCGGCGGACAGCTCACCGGCCAGCTTGGCGAAGGAGGTGTTGCAGGAGCGCTCGTAGGCGGTGGCCATCGGCACGCTGCCCACGCTGAACATGTTGTAGTTCGGGATGGTGCGCTCGCCGACGATGATCTGGCTCGGGCAGGGCACGATGGTGTCCGGGCCCGCCAGGCCTGCCTGCATGGCCGCGGCGGCGGTCACCGTCTTGAAGATCGAGCCGGGCGGGTACTGGCCGATGGTGGCCATCGGGCCGTCGCGGTCGGCCGCCTCGTTCTGCGCCACCGCGAGGATGGCGCCGGTGGACGGGCGGATGACCACCATCATGGTCTGCTCTTTCGGCACGTTCACCGCCTGCTGGGCGGCGTTCTGCACATACCGGTCGATGCTGAGCGAGAACGAGGGCGCCGGCTGGGCGGGGACCTCGGTCAGCACGCCGGTGTCGGCGCCGTTGGCGTTCATGGTGACCACGCTCCAGCCCGCCTTGCCGTCGACCTCGTCGATGACGGTGCGGCGGATCTGGGTCATCAGGTCGGGCGCGAAGGAGCGATCGGCGGCCACCATGTCCCACTCCTGCTTGAAGCTCACCCCGGGCAGGCCGACGAGCATGCCGCCCACCTGCTCGTACTCGCGCTCGCTGAGCAGGATCACGGTATAGGGGCCGCCCGCGTCGCGCGCGGCCTTCAGGATCGCCTCCGGGGTGAGGCGTTTGTCCAGGTCGATGAGCGCCGCCGAGAGCGAGCGGGCCACCCCGGCCGGATCGGTGGCCGAGGCGGCGGTGAAGGTCACCCTGGTCACCGTGCCGGGTACGAGCACATCGCTGCCGGACTGCTCGTTGACCCTGGCGCGCGGGGCGGGCAGGGCGCGCAGCGCCATCGTCTGGGTGTCGCCGAGGCGGGGATGGATGTTGGAGGAGGTCCAGCGCACCAGCCAGCGGCCCTCGGTGCGGCCCATCTGCAATTGGCCGGAATAGGACCAGACCCGCTCCTTGGGCAGCCGCCACTCGTAGCTGTAGTCGACGGTCGCGGTGTCGCCGGTGACCCTGGCCGCCCCCGCCTGGGCGATCAGCTCTTCGGCCTGCAGGTTCTGCCACACCGAAGCCATTGCCTCACCGGCCTTCTCGGGGCGGCTGGTCATCTCCGCGGCGCGGTCGAGCTCACCCGCCGCGAAGGCCGCGAGAAAGGCTTCCGCCAATCCCACCGGCCCTTTGGGCTCCGACGAACAGCCGACGACGGCCGCCGCGACCAACAGCGCGGCGACCACCGGGATCAGCAGGCGTCTCATCGCTGCCGATGGTACTGGCCACTATCGGGCAAGCGCCGACGGCGCACCCGAAAACCCGCTCGGACAACCGATTCCGGCGCCGTTTCGCCAGGACGGGGCGGATTTGCTCAGTCCAGCAGGACGGTGGCGAACGTGGCGACCTGCCGGAAACCGATCCGGCTGTAGGCGCGCCGGGCGGCGGCGTTGTAGTCGTTGACGTACAGGCTGGCGACGCGTCCGGTGGCCAGGACCGCCTCGGCCACGGCCGCCGTGCCCGCGGTGCCGAGGCCGCGCCCGCGATGCTCGGGACGCACCCACACGCCCTGGATCTGACCGGTCTGCTTGGACAGCGAGCCGACCTCGGCCTTGTACACCACCCGGCCGTCCTCGAAACGCGCCCACGCGCGACCGGATTCGATCAGCCCGCGGATGCGCCTGCGGTAGGCCCGGCCGCCGTCGCCCGCGCGGGGGTCGACGCCGACCTCCTCGAGGAACATGGCGATGGCCGCCTCGAGATAGGGGTCGAGTTCGTCGAGTGTGGCCCGCCGCACCAGCGGGTCGGCGGGCACGCCGGGCGGCTGGTGCAGGGCCAGCAGCGGCTGGGTGGCGCGCAACTCCCTCGGCGTGCCCCAGCGCTCGCTGAGCATCTCCCACAGCGGCAGCGTCAGTTCCTGCCTGCCGACGATGGACGAGCACATGCGCGGCCAGCGCCCGGCCCGGTCGGCGAAGGCGCGCAACGCCTCGGGACCGCCGAGCAGGGGCACCAGGTTGGCCCCGGAGAAGCACAGCGACTCCGCGGGCCCCTCGCGCGTCCACATCTCACCGAGACCGTCACGCGTGTCGAGACCGAACTCCTGCACACGCGCGGCCACCATGCACGTGGCGATGGGATCGGCGTCCAGCACCCGAAGCACCTGCGCCAGTTCCCGGTTCGCCAGCGGACGCGCGGCAAGCACCTTCGCCCGACGCGTCGGCTCCCGCAGACTCCGCACATCCAACAGCCTGCCACGAACCGCGCCCCGGCGGTACAGATAGCGGGAAAGCGCTGGTCAGCTTACGGTGACGACCGGAGATCCGCCGGTGCCCTCGCCCTCGCCCATCTGCTCGGCGATGCGCATGGCCTCTTCGATCAGCGTCTCCACGATCTGGTGCTCGGGGACGGTCTTGATGACCTCACCCTTGACGAAGATCTGGCCCTTGCCGTTACCGGAGGCCACCCCGAGATCGGCCTCCCTCGCCTCGCCGGGACCATTGACCACGCAGCCCATGACGGCCACCCGCAGCGGCACCTCCATCCCCTCCAGACCGGCGCTGACCTCGTTGGCCAAGGTGTACACGTCGACCTGGGCGCGACCGCAGGACGGACAGGAGACGATCTCGAGCTTGCGGGGGCGCAGGTTCAGCGACTGCAAGATCTGCCCGCCGACCTTGACCTCCTCGGCGGGCGGGGCCGACAGCGACACCCGGATGGTGTCGCCGATGCCCTCACTGAGCAGCGCGCCGAAGGCCACCGCCGACTTGATGGTGCCCTGGAAGGCCGGGCCCGCCTCGGTGACGCCGAGGTGCAGCGGGTAGTCGCACTGCGCGGCCAGCTGCCGGTAGGCCTCCACCATGATCACCGGGTCGTTGTGCTTGACCGAGATCTTGATGTCGCCGAAGCCGTGTTCCTCGAACAGGCTCGCCTCCCACAGCGCCGACTCCACCAGCGCCTCGGGGGTGGCCTTGCCGTACTTCTCCATCATCCGCTTGTCCAGCGAGCCCGCGTTGACGCCGATGCGGATGGGGATGCCCGCCGCGCCTGCCGCCTTGGCGACCTCCTTGACCCGGCCGTCGAACTCTTTGATGTTGCCCGGGTTGACGCGCACGGCCGCGCAGCCCGCGTCGATGGCGGCGAAGATGTAGCGCGGCTGGAAATGGATGTCGGCGATGACCGGGATCTGACTCTTGCGCGCGATCGTCGCCAGCGCGTCGGCGTCCTCCTGGCGCGGGCACGCCACCCGCACGATGTCGCAGCCCGCGGCGGTGAGTTCGGCGATCTGCTGGAGGGTGGCATTGACGTCGTGGGTCTTGGTGGTGGTCATCGACTGCACGGAGATCGGGTGATCGCTGCCCACGCCGACGTTGCCCACCTTCAACTGGCGGGTCTTGCGACGCGGAGCGAGCACTGCCGCCGGAGCCGCAGGCATCCCCAATCCGATGGTGCTGGTCACTGTCGCCTGCCTACTTTCGCTGCGTTCTCTGTCACTGCGTTCACCTCGCCGCGGGTGCTTCCCTGCGTTCCGCGGCGTGCTGCCGTGGGCCTGCGCGGCATGCCGCGGGGGCCGTATCCTCTCCCGAGCTTAGTCACCGAGCGGAGCGCCGCCGCCCGCGTGAGGTCGATGACACATGGCACGGTACCCGCATCGCACGCGCGGCGCGGCCCGTGCGGACGCCACCACGGCCGATCACGGGCGCTCTGTCCGAGGTGTCCACCCGGTCAGGGGAACAGCCGGATGGGATTGATGATGTCGGCGGCGAGCGTCAGCACCATGTACGAGCCGCCGAGGACCACGGCCACATAGGTCAGCGGTAGCAACTTCAGGAAGTCGACCGGGCCGCCGGGGGCGAGGCCGCGCAGGCCGCGCACGGTGTTGCGCACCTTCTCGTAGAGCACGACGGCGATGTGACCGCCGTCCAGCGGCAGCAGCGGCAGGATGTTGAAGGCGCCGAGGAAGAAGTTCAGGCTGGCCAGCATCAGCACGAAGACCTCCCACAGGCCCGCCTCCGCGCTCTCGCCGCCGATGCGGCTGGCGCCGTAGATGCTGACCGGGGTCTCCGGGTCGCGTTCGCCGCCGGTGACCGCCTCCCAGAGCGCGGCCACCTTGGCCGGCATCTGGGCCAGCGCCTCGAAGGTGCGCACGAACAGGTCGCCGGTGAACGAGGCGGCGGCGGGGACGGCCTCGACCGGGCCGTACTCGGTGACCGGGGGCGGGGCGTCCAGGGTGATGCCGATGGCGCTGATCTGCCTGGTCGAGCCGTCGGTGCCGTAGCGCAGCACCTGCTCGGGCTCGACCACGACCAGCACCGACTGCCCGCCGCGATCGACGGTGTAGGTGATCGTGCCGGTCTTCTCACGGGTCTTCTCGGTGAATTCCGCCCAGGTGGTGACCTCGGCCCCGTCGACGGCGGTGACCCTGTCGCCGGGCAGCAGCCCGCCCTTCTCGGCCGGACCGGCGCCGGTGCACGGCTTCAGCGAACCGTCGGGGTTGGCGTCGGAGACACAGGCCAGCGTGCCGACGACCGGCGCCGGCTCGTCGAGGTTGGGCAGGCCCCAGCCGACGGCCAGCACCACGATCAGCAGGAAGCCGAGCGCGAAGTTCATCACGATGCCGCCGACCATCACCACCAGCCGCTTCCAGGTGGCCTGGCGGTACATGGCGCGGTCGACGTCCTCGGGGCGCACGTCGTCCAGGGCGGTCATGCCGACGATGTCGCAGAACCCGCCCAGCGGCACGGCCTTGATCCCGTACTCGGTCTCACCCCGCTGGAACGACCACAGGGTCGGCCCGAAGCCGATGAAGTAGCGACGCACCTTCATGCCGGTGGCCTGCGCGGCCCACATGTGCCCGCATTCGTGCAATGCCACCGAGATCAGGATGCCGAGCGCGAACAACGCGAACCCGACGGCGAACACCATTAGCTCTCCAGCCCTCCTGCGTAGCGCAGCTACTCGTCACTCCGCGCACGCGCGCCCTGCCGGACGCGAGCACCCGACCACCCTATCGGTCCGCCATCCGGTCACCGGACCAGTCTGCCAGGGCCCGCCCACGCCCGCGTGGCGATACGCGCACGGGCGCGGACCCCCGTCAGGCGCCGACGAGTCCGGCCGCGTGCTCGCGTGCCCAGCGGTCGGCGGCGAGCACGTCCTCGACGGTCTCCGGCTCGGCGGTCCAGCGGTCGGCGGCCTCCACCGCGCGGGCCACGGTGCGCACGATCTCCGGGAACCGGATGCGACCGGCCAGGAAGGCGTCCACCGCGACCTCGTTGGCGGCGTTGTAGACCGCGGTCACGCTGCCGCCCGCCTCGCCTGCCTGCCGCGCCAGCTCGACGGCGGGGAAGACCTCGTTGTCGACCGGCTCGAAGGTCCAGGTCGAGGCGGTGGAGAAGTCGCAGGCGGCGGCCGCCCCGGGCACCCGGTCCGGCCAGCCCAGCGCCAGCGCGATCGGCAGCTTCATGTCCGGCGGCGAGGCCTGGGCCAGGGTGGAGCCGTCGACGAAGGTGACCATGGAGTGCACGATCGACTGCGGGTGCACGGTGACGTCGATGCGGTCGTAGTCGATGCCGAACAGCAGGTGCGTCTCGATCAGTTCCAGGCCCTTGTTCACCAGCGAGGCCGAGTTCAACGTGTTCATCAGTCCCATCGACCAGGTGGGGTGCGCCTTGGCCTGGGCGGGGTCGACGGCTTCGAGCTGCTCGGCGGTCCAGCCGCGGAACGGCCCGCCCGAGGCGGTCAGCACCAGCCGGTCCACCTCGTCGGCGCGGCCGCCGCGCAGGCACTGCGCCAGCGCGGAGTGCTCGGAGTCCACCGGCACGATCTGGCCGGGCGCGGCCGCGCGGGTCACCAGCGAGCCGCCCGCCACCAGGGATTCCTTGTTCGCCAGCGCGAGCCGGGTGCCCGAGGCCAGGGTGGCCAGCGTCGGCGCGAGGCCGAGCGAGCCGACGAGCGCGTTGAGCACCACGTCGGCCTCGGTGCGGCGCACCAGTTCGGTCACCGCGTCCGGTCCGGCCAGGTCGATGTCCAGTGCCGCGCCCGCCGTGGGATCGGCGACGGCGACATTGCGGGTGCCGGTGGCGGTCATCTGCTCGGCCAGCAGCGCCGGATTGCCGCCGCGCGCGGCCAGGCCGACGACCTCGAATTTGTCGGGGTTGGCGGCGATGACCTCCAGCGCCTGCGTACCAATGGATCCGGTGCTGCCGAGCAGCAGGACTCTCACGATGTCGGACACCACGCCATTGTGGCGCATGGCCCGGCTTCCAACGACGCCGCGTCGTATGTCACGATGTCGGTCAGCAAGCCGACTGCGTACCGTCCCTTCGGTACCCCACACAGCTGAGGAGCGATCGTGGCCGCCACGGAGATCGAACCCGCCAACACCGAGCGCGCCGTCGTCACGAAGGTCGACCCCGCGGAGGTTCCCTCGGCCGCCTGGGGTTGGAGCGGAGAGTCGCCGCGCACCTTCAAGACCGCAGCGATCGTCGTCGCCCTGATCCGGCTGGCCATGCTGATCGGCAACCACAGCGGCAACGTGGAGAACCTCTACCTGATCGGCTTCGCCGCCGCGCTGTTCGTGCTCGTCGGCTACGACGTCTGGTACCGCCGCAAGCCGCGCTAGACCGCGCGTCCGCGACGCCGTCACCTTCCCGGCGCGCGCGTGGCTACCGTTTCCGGCGCCTGACCGCGCCGCCGGACCGGTTGCCCGCGCGCGCCGCGGTGTTCTTCGCCCGCCCGGTCTTGGTCTGCCCGGCCTTGCCGTGCGCCGGCTTCGCGGCTGCCGCTCTTGCGCGACTGTCCTTGTCGCGTGCCCCCTCACCCCGCGTCCCCGAGGGGGAACGGGTGCTGCGCGCCGTCCGGCCGCGCACGACCCCGATGAACTCCTCTTCCAGCTCGCCCGCCGAGGCCGTCGGCCAGGCCAGCGCGATCTCGGTGTCGGGATGGCCGGTCACGGTCCGGTAGACCAGGTCGCGCCTGGCGTGCAGCCGGGCGATCGAATGCGGCACCACCGCGGGCCCGACCCCCGCGGCCACCATCTCCAACACCACGGCCGCCTGGTCCAGATCGCTCGCGTCCTGCAGCCGTTCTCCGGCCAGCTCGCTCGCGTCGACCTCATCGAACAGCGAGATCTCGTGGTCCTTGGGCACCACGACCACGGGCAGCTCCCGGTAGAGCGGGATGACCCCCAGGCCGTCGCGGTCGATCGGCAGGCGGACGAAACACATGTCGACCCGGCCCTCGGCGAGCGCGGCCCGCTGGTCGGCCGCCGCCAGCGGCACCGTCTCCAGCGGAGTGCCAGGGAAGCGCTCGCGCCAGATCCGCTCCCACTTCGACACCGTGACCCCCGGCACGAAACCCACCCGCAGGCCCGCCGCGGCCTCGGCGGCGGCCGGTTCCGGTTCGGCGGGGCCGGCCAGGATCTCGCGCGCCGCCGCCAGCAACTGTTCGCCGGTGCCGGTCAGCCGGGTGGACTCCGCGCCAGGAACGAACAGCTTCTCGCCCAGTTCGGCCTCCAGCTCGATCACCGTCGCGCTCAGCCGCTGCCGGGCGATACCGAGCGCGCGGGCGGCACGGGTGAAACTCAGCTGCTCGGCCACCTCGGCGAACCAGCGCAGCCGGGTGGGGTCGATCGACTCGAACTGGCTCATCCGGCAAGCGTATTGCACCACCGACGACGGTCCGGCCGAGCCCGCCCGCTAGGCTGTCGCGGTGAGTGCGGACAAGAAATCGCAGATGATGAAGCCGCTGACGGCGGCAGGCAAGCTCGGCATCTACCTGCCGGCCGCGCCGGCGGAGTTCCGCGACTCCCCGCTGTCCTTCGGCGAGCTGGAGCGACTGCGCGCCGATCCGCCGCAGTGGCTGACCGACCTGCGCCGCAACGGCCCCTTCCCCCGCGACATCACCGCCCGCAAGCTCGGCATCTCCAACAGCGGCCTGGCCCGCGCCGAGGTGGCCGACGCGCTCACCGCCACCGAGATCGAGGCGCTGCTCGCCGATCCGCCGGAGTGGCTGGTGCGCGAGCGGGAGAACTACGCCGAGGTGCTGCGCGAGAACGAGCGGATCAAGGCCAAGCGCGCCGCGCACCGGGCCGCCACCAACCGCCCGGCCAAGAACCGTTTCGGCGAGGGCAGGAAGAACTGATTCCACCGAGGCCTTGACCTGAACATTGCTTCAGGTTTCACGATGGGTGTCGTCCATGCATCCGAGGCGAGGAGTCGCTCGTGAAAGCAGTTCAGGCAACAGATTTCGGTGGACCGGAGGTGCTCGCGGCGCGTGAGCTGCCCGATCCCGAGCCTGCCGCCGGAGAGGTGGTGGTCGGCGTCGAGGCGGCCGATGTGATGTTCCTCGACACCAGGTTGCGGGCGGGCTGGGGCCGGGACTTCTTTCCCGTCGAGCCGCCGTATGTGCCCGGCGGCGGCATCAGCGGCACCGTGCGCGCCGTCGGCCCCGAGGTGGATCCGGCCTTGATCGGCAGGCGGGTGGTTGGCGCGACCGCGGCCAGCGGGCTCTTCGGCGGCGTCCCCACCGGCGGATACGCCGAGCGGGCGCTCGCCCGCGCGGAGAGCTTGCACCTGGTGCCCGACGGGGTGAGCACGGAACAGGCCTGCGCGCTGGTCCACGACGGACGCACCGCGATCACACTGTTCGACCGCGCCGGGGTGCGCGCCGGTGACCATGTGCTCATCACCGCGGCCGGGGGCGGTCTGGGCACCCTGCTGATCCAGCTGGCACGTCGCGCCGGGGCCACCGTGGTCGCCGCCGCGCGCGGACAGCGCAAGCTCGAACTGGCCCGTGAGCTCGGCGCGGATGCCACCGTCGACTACTCGGCGCCGGACTGGACCGAGCGGGCACGGGCCGCCACCGGCGGCGCGGGCTTGCGGGTGGTGCTCGACGGGGCGGGCGGCGCGCTCGGCGACGCCGCCCTGGCCGCGACGGCCGAGGGTGGTCTGTTCCTCGGCTACGGGTCCGCCGCGGGCAGTTTCGGCGGCTCGGACGCCGAGGCGGCGAAGGCCAGGGGTGTCGAGGTCGTCGGACTGCTGGATCTTCGCTCGGCACAACTCGATCGGCACGGCGCCGGGGAACGCGCTCTGGCGCTCACCGCGGCGGGACAATGGGAGGTCGTGATCGGCCAGGTCTTCCCGCTCGCGGAAGCCGAACGCGCGCACGCCGCCATCGAGTCGCGGGCGACGGTGGGACGCACGCTGCTGACCGTCTGATCCCGCGCGCAGGCCGCTCGGCCCGACGGCGGGGAACCCGCCCGCCTAGAGCGGAGCGGCGCGGACGGCCTGCACCAGCGCCTCCAGTTCGTCCGCGCCGCCCATGCGTTCGAAGACCAGCACCCAGCGGTCGCGGCCGGATTCGAGGTAGGTGGAGACCAGGACCGCGTACTCGACGCCTGCCTCGCTCTCGGCGACGAAGGTCCGGTCGGTGCGCGAACCGATGGTCTCCGAGCCGTACTCGGTCCCGCGGACGGCCAGCGCCTCGACCGTGCCGTGCGCCTGCGCCGGGCTCGGATAGCTGTAGAAGCGGTAGGACACCGCGGAGTCGAAACCGCCGATACAGCTCCACCTGGCCTGCCAGGGGTCGAAGACCTCCTCGTACCCCGTCGAGTCGAGGAAGTCGAGGTAGCGGGCGTAGGCGAAACACCGGGCGCCGTCGTAGCCGTCGCCGGAATCGGCGCCAGCGGGCACCATGCGGGGGAAGGCGTCGTGCAGCGCCGCCAAATCCTTGTGACCGTCCGAGCGACCGGTCAACGAGCGCACCGCGTCGCTGTTCCAGGCCCACACGCCCACACCGGCGATGATCAGCAGCAGCACCAGCAGGATGATCAGCGGCACCGCCGCGCCCGACCGCCGCCGGGGCGCGGGGCCGCCGGGCGCCGGCCTCCCGGACGCCGCGGACCAACCCCGACCGGCCTGGTGCGCCCGGCCGACCGGCGCGGCGAAGGGCTGTGGTCCCGGCCGCAGACCGGCATGCGGCGGGGTCGACATCGCCGGATTCGAGGCGACGGGGCCGGGCTGCCCGGCCGATCCCAGAGCGCGGTGCCCGACCGGTGCCCCGGGGGCGTGGTGCCCGGCGGGTGGTACGGGTGCCTGCCCGGCGAACGCCGCTCCTGGACCGTGCGGGCCGGCCGACGGAGCCGCAGCGAACGGCCCACCGGGCGGCGTCGAGGCGTGCGGCACGGATGGCGCGCTCGGGTACCCGGCGCGCGGCGCGCCGGGCGCGGGCAATCCCATCGCCTGCCGGACCGCGGCGGCGAACTCTCCGCAGGAGTCGTAGCGCTCCTCGATGTGCTTGGACAGCGCCCGGTTCAGCACTGCGTCCAAGGCGGGCGGCATACCGACGCGCACCGAGCTCAGCGCGGGCGGCTGTTCGCGCAGGTGCCCGTGGATGACCGCGACGGGCTGGGTCGCGTGGAACGGCACCCGCCCGGTCAGCAGCCAGAACAGTGTGCACGCCAGCGCGTACTGGTCGGTGCGATGGTCCATGTGACCGCCGGTGAGCTGTTCCGGGGAGGCGTAGGCCAGGGTCGCGGTCACCGTGCCGGTCCTGGTCAGATGGGCGGTGTCCTCCTGCGGGCGGGCGATGCCGAAATCGGTGAGGAACACCCGCTCCTGGCCCGCCGCTCGCGAGAGCATGATGTTCGCCGGCTTGACGTCACGATGCAGCACGCCCATCCGGTGCGCGTAGTCCAAGGCGGCGGCGGTCTCGGCGACGATCTGCGCGGCGCGCGGGGGCGGCAGCGTCCGCGCGTCCAGCGACGACGCGTCGACCCCGTCGACATATTGCATGGCGATCCACAGCTGCTCGTCCTCGAGCCCACGATCGTAGACCGCGACGATGTTCGGGTGGTCGAGGCGGGCGACGAGCTCGCCCTCCCGTTCGAACCGGGCCCGCAGTTCCTGGTCGGCGAAGGCCTCGCGGTTCAGCAGCTTGAGGGCCGTGCGGCGGGGCAGGCGCGGGTGCCTGGCGAGGTACACCGCGCCCATTCCGCCCTTGCCGAGCAACTTCTCCACGGTGTAGCCGGCGAAGACGGCCCCCGGTTGCAGCACTGGTCCCCCGTTTGTCGCGCTCGCGTCGCGTCAGTTCTCCGCCGCCAGCTGGCCACAGGCGGCGGCGATCTCCTGACCTCTGGTGTCACGGACGGTACACGGCACGCCCTGGGCGTTCACCCGGCGTACGAACTCCTGCTCCACCGGCTTCGGGCTGGCATCCCACTGGCTACCCGGCGTCGGATTCAACGGGATGACGTTGACGTGCACCCGCGAACCGAGCGCCTTGTGCAGCTTGGCGCCGAGCATGTCCGCCCGCCACGGCTGATCGTTGACGTCGCGGATCAGCGCGTACTCCACCGACACCCGGCGTCCGGTGCGGTCGGCGTAGTAGCGGGCGGCGTCGAGCACCTCGGCGACCGGCCAGCGATTGTTGACCGGCACCAGCGTGTCGCGCAGCTCGTCGTCGGGGGTGTGCAGGGAGACCGCCAGCGTCACCGAGAGGCCCTCGTCGGCGAGCTTACGAATGGCCGGTGCCAGCCCGACCGTGGAGACGACCACGTTGCGCTGGGAGATGCCGAGGCCGTCCGGCGCGGGCGAGGTGATCCGGCGCACGGCGGCGACCACACGTTTGTAGTTGGCCAGCGGCTCGCCCATGCCCATGAACACGATGTTCGACAACCGGCCCGGCCCGCCGGCCACCTCGCCGTCGCGCAGCGCGGCCGCCGCGGCGCGGACCTGGTCGACGATCTCGGCGGTGGACAGATTGCGGTTCAGGCCGCCCTGGCCGGTCGCGCAGAACGGGCAGGCCATGCCGCAACCCGCCTGACTGGAGATGCACAAGGTGTTGCGATCGGAGTAGCGCATGAGCACGCTCTCCAGCAGCGTGCCGTCACCGGCGCGCCAGAGGGTCTTGCGGGTGGTTCCGTCGTCGCAGGCCACGTGCTTGACCACGCTCAGCAGCGGCGGAAACAGCGCCTCCCCCACCGCGGCGCGCACCGGCGCGGGCAGATCGGTCATCAGCGCCGGATCGGCCTGCAGTCGGCCGTAGTACTGGCGAGCGATCTGGTCGGCCCGGAACTTCGGCAGTCCGAGCTCCTCGATCGCCGCGCGCCTGCCGTCCGCGTCGAGATCGGCGAGATGGCGCGGCGGCATACCGCGGCGCGGGGCATCGAAGACGAGGGGAAGGGAGACGGCCATAGTTCTTCCAGTGTCCCATCCGGCCGCCGGGAGCGCCGACCCAGGTCGGGTCGGGGTTCAGCGTTTGGCCACGCGCCGCAGTTGCAGGATGCGCACGCCGCCCACCAGCGCCATCACCAGCGCGCCGCCGATGACCGACAACAGCACCGCGACGCCGAGCGGCAGGGTGAACTCCCAGAAGAACAGGCGAACGCCGACCGAGGTCAGGTTCTGCAGGATGAACACCAACAGCAGGATGAGGATGAGCGCGCCGAGCACCAGCGCGGTCCACGCGTACCCGGCCCTGGACGTCAGGCTGACCTCGCGGCCGCTCTCCGGCTCCGGCAGCCCCGGATCGCCCGGCTCCCCCGGCTCGACGAGGGGCGGCTCGTATTCGTCGTTCGCGGACATGGTTCGATCATGGCCGATGCCGTGCGACGACCACGGCAAATCGGCGACACGGCGCGCCGGGGATCGGTTCCCGGGATCAGATGAGGGTGCTCAGCACCAGCCAGGAGACGAACGCCGAGGGCAGCATGGAGTCGAGCCGGTCCATGATCCCGCCGTGGCCGGGCAGCAACGTGCCCATGTCCTTGATGCCGAGTTCGCGCTTGATCTGCGATTCGATCAGATCGCCCACGGTGGCCACCACGACGAGACCGATGCCGAGCACCACACCGATCATCGAGTTGGCGTCGAGCAGCAGCGTCACCGTCAGCAGGCCGCCGATCACGCTGAACACCAGCGAGCCGGCGAAACCCTCCCAGGACTTCTTCGGGCTGATCGAGGGCACCATCGGATGCTTGCCGAACAGCACACCCGCCACATAGCCGCCCACATCCGAGCAGACCACCAGGATCATGAACGTCAGCACCCGCAGGTTGCCGTCGTCCCCGAGCAGCAGCAGGGTGGCGAACGCGCCGAGCAGCGGCACCCAAGCCAGGGTGAACACGGTGATGGCGGTGTCGCGCAGGAAGTTGCGCGGGGCGGTGCTAAGGCCGTGGTCGAACAGCCGCCAGACCATGCAGATCAGCGCGGTGAGGGCGAAGGCGCCGAGCACGCCCTCGGCCCCGAACGGCCAGCCGAGCCAGAACACCGCCTGCCCGCCCAGCACCAGCGGGATGCACGGGACCAGCACATCGGCCTCGCGCAGCCGCTTGGCGACCTCCCAGGTCGCCACGCCGATGCCCGCGCCGGCGAACGGGATGAACACCAGCGGGGCGAACAACAGGATGGCGATGAGCGAGAGCCCCAGGCCGAAGCCGACGGCCAGCGCCGCGGGCAGGTTACGGCCTGCCTTGGAGACCGGCGCCGACGGCGACACCGCCGCCGCGGGCACAGACGCGGCCGTGGGCGAAACGGCCCCGGCGGAGGCCGCCGCATGGGGCGTTCCCGGTGTGCCGTTGGCCGGCATCGGCTCGTCGGCCGCACCCTCGGCGGCGGCTTTCTCGGCCACGATTGTCCCGTCGCTCACTCGTGTATTCCGTTTCGTCCCCCGCCCGGGCGGGCCCTCGGGTCGTGCTCAGACCTCGAGGAGTTCGGCTTCCTTGTGCTTGACCAGTTCGTCGACCTGACCGACGTACTTGGCGGTGGTCTTGTCGAGTTCCTTCTCCGCGCGGCCGACCTCGTCCTCGCCCGCCTCGCCATCCTTCTGGATCCGCCCGAGCTCTTCCATCGCTTTGCGGCGGACATTGCGGATGGCGACCTTCGCGTCCTCACCCTTGCCCTTGGCCTGCTTGACCATCTCGCGGCGACGCTCCTCGGTGAGCTGCGGGATGCTGATCCGCAGAATGTCACCGTTGTTGGTCGGGTTCACACCCAGATCCGAGTTGCGGATCGCGGTCTCGATGGGGCCGAGCTGGGCCGCTTCATAGGGCTTGATCACCACCATGCGCGGTTCGGGCACGGAGATACTGGACATCTGGGTGACCGGCGTGGGCGATCCGTAGTAGTCGACGACGA
>Ga0079224_100002769_pt1 | contig 21633 bp, 22 predicted proteins | sample Stecom2015_FD_80414 | JGI IMG/M metagenome (GOLD analysis project Ga0079224, IMG submission 80414) | Agricultural soil microbial communities from Utah to study Nitrogen management - Steer compost 2015 | ecosystem: Environmental > Terrestrial > Soil > Agricultural land | place: USA: Utah...
GCGAAGGCCTCGGGCGCGTCCTCGTCGGCCTGCGCATCGACCAGGAACTCGAAGGTGCCGAGGTTGTCGTAGCGCGCGGCGCGGGCGAGCCGGACGGCCGCCTCGACGATGCGCCCGCGCAGGCGGTCTCCCAGCGAAGGGCTGGGCGCGATCTCGACCAGCTTCTGGTGCCGACGCTGCACCGTGCATTCGCGCTCCCAGAGATGAACGACAGCTCCCGCCGCATCACCCACGACCTGCACCTCGACATGACGGGCCGCGCGCACCAGGCGCTCGACATAGACCTCGTCGCTGCCGAAGGCCGCGCGCGCTTCCGACCGGCAGCGCGCATAGGCTTCCTCGAGATCCGCTTCGTCGAAAACCGGGCGCATGCCGCGGCCCCCGCCGCCGGCCACCGCCTTGATCATCATCGCGCCTCCCGGGCCGAGGTCGCGCAGGAAGTCGCGCGCCTCGGCGAGGCTTACCGGCCCGGCGCTGCCCGCGACCAGCGGCAGGCCCTGCTCCCTTGCGAGCCCCCTCGCCTGCACCTTGTCCCCGAAGAGCGAAAGCGCATGGACCCCGGGACCGACGAAGCGGATGCCCTCCTTTGCGCACCGCCTGGCGAGCTCTGCGTTCTCGCTCAGGAAGCCGTAGCCGGGATGCAGCGCGTCGCAGTCGTTCTCCAGCGCGGCCTCGACGATCGCATCGATGTCGAGGTAGGCCCGCGCCCCGCGGCCGGGCAGCCGGTGCGTCGCGTCGGCGTGCCGCAGGTGCAAAGAGGCGGCATCGTCGTCCGGATGGACCGCGACGGTGGCGAGCCCGGATTCGGCGGCCGCCCGCGCGATGCGGATGGCGACCTCGCCCCGGTTGGCGATGAGGAGTCGGCGGATAGTCATCGTTCGTCCTGCTGTGCCGGCCGCGGCGCGGCCAGCGTGGATGGCTTCAGGTCTTCATGGTGGGATCGAGCGCCGCCCGCAGAGATTCGCCCAGCGTGTTGAACGCGAGCGCCGTGAGGAGGATGGCGAGGCCTGGCGGGTACATCTGCTCGGGCGCGATCTCCATGCTCTGGTAGGCACGCGCGAGCATGGCGCCCCAGCTCGGGTCCGGCGGCTGGATGCCCAGCCCGAGGAAGCTGAGGCTCGCCTCGGCCAGCAGCGCAGCGGCGAGCAGCAGGGTCACCTGCACGATCACCGGCTGCACCGTGTTCGGCAGGACGTGGCGCCACAGGATGCGGCCCGTGCCGGCGCCGAAGCAGCGGGCCGCGTCCACGTACAGCTCCTGGCGCACCACCAGGGTGCGCGCGCGGACGATGCGCGCGAGCTGCGGGCTGAAGACGATGCCCACCGAGATCATCGCATTGGTCATGCCGATGCCGAGCGCACCGGTCACGGCGATGGCGAGCACGATGGCCGGGAAGGACAGGAGGGTATCGATGATGCGGCTGATGACGTCATCCACCCAGCCGCCCGCATAGCCGGCGAGGAGGCCGACCGGCACGCCGATCAGCACCGCGACCCCGACCGCGAGGAAGCTCGCGTAGAGGGTGATGCCCGCGCCATGGAGCAGGCGGCTCAGGATGTCCCGGCCGAGGTCGTCGGTCCCGAGGGGATGGCCCGGGCCGGCGGGCGCGAGGATCATGTCGAAGTTCTGCTCGATCGGCGAATGCGGCGCGATCCAGGGCGCGGCCAGGGCGACGACGACCAGCAGGAGCAGGAAGCCGAGGCTGAGCGCGGCCTGGAGGTCGCGCGCCAGCCAGCGAAGGAAGCGCGACAGCATCAGCGGATCCTCGGATCGAGGACGGTGTAGAGCAGGTCCGTCACCAGGTTCACCGTGATCACGACCAGCACCATTACGAAGACCACGCCCTGGGCGACCGGCAGGTCACGAAACAGCGCCGCGTTGACGATGAGGCTGCCCATGCCCGGGATCGCGAACACCGCCTCGACCACGACGGTGGCGGCGAGCATCCGGTTGAACAGCAGGGAACACACCGTCAGCAGGTTGACGCTCACGTTCTTGAGGCCGTGCTTCCACAGGATGGACGCGGGCGTGAGTCCCTTGGCATGAAGGGTGCGGACCTGCGGCGACGACATCACCTCCACGAGGGAGCTGCGCAGCTGGCGGGAGACCTCCGACAGGCCGCCGGAGGCGAGCGCCAGCGCGGGCAGGAAGGCGTGCCAGATGGCCTGGGCCGGATCCTGCGCGAGCGGTACCGCGCCGGTCGCCGGGAACCAGCCGAACTCGAGCGAGAACCAGGCGACCAGGATCATCGCGAGCCAGAAGTTCGGCACCGCGATGCCGAGCGATCCGATCGAGGTCACGACCCGGTCCACGATGCCGTGCGGCCGGCTCGCGGCGAGGATCCCCAGCGGAATGCCGAAGAGGAGCGCGAAGCCCATCGCCATCACGACGATCAGCAGGGTGTTCGGGAAGCTGCGGGCGATCTGCACCGCGACCTCCTCGCCCGAGGCGAGCGAGCGCGACAGGTCGCCCTGCACCGCGTTCCACAGCCAGGACCCGTACTGCACGAGGAACGGCCGGTCGAGCCCGTAGATCTGCCGGATCTCGGCGATCCGCTCCTCCGTCGCGTTCTCGCCGGCAAGCGTGATCGCGATGTCGCCCGGCATCAGCTTGAGGATGCCGAAGACGATGAAGGTCGCGAGCACGACCACCGGCACCGCATGGAGCAGGCGGCGCCGGATCACCCGCAGGCGCGAGGCGGTCAGCATCGGCATGTCCGGCCGGCCCCGCTCAGCTCGCCAGCGAGACGAACTCGTACTTCGGCTTGCCGATGAGGTTCGGCCTGTAGCCGACGACGCGCTTCGAGATCGCGGTCATCTCGGCATCGAAGCCGAGCGGGACCACCAGCGCCTGCTCCATCACGATGCGCTGGATCCGCGAGAAGACCTGCTTGCGCACGGCCGTGTCCTCGCTCTCGCGGCTCTTCGCGAGCAGCTCGGTGAGCTCCGGCGAGACCTCGACGCGCCCGGCATTGAAGTACGCGTCCTTCCCGTACATCAGCCCGTAGGTCATCGCGGGGTCCGGCCGGCCGGTCCAGGCGGAGACGAGGGCGTCGAACTTCTTCTCCTGGCCGAAGTACTGCGCGCTGATTTCGGCAACCGTCCCGTTGGTGAACTTGAGGCGGACACCCACCTTGCCGAGCTGGTCCATCAGGAACTCGGCCCGTCGCACCGAGTCGGCGTCGGCATAGCCGCCGATCGAGAGATCGAAGCCGTCCTTGTAGCCGGCCTCGGCGAGCAGCGCCCTCGCCTTGTCGGGATCGTACGGGTAGAGCTTCGCGACCTCGGGATCGTAGGCCCAGTGGCTGCTGGGCAGGTTCATGTAGGCGGGCTCGCCGGCGCCGGACTGCGCCACCTTCACGAAGGCCTCGCGGTCGATCGCGAAGTTCATCGCCTGGCGTACCCGGACATCCTGGAGCGGCCTGCGCGACAGGTTCAGGTAGATCTGGCGGCAGTAGAGCGTGGGGCCGGTGACGAGCTCGACCTCCTTCGTGCGCTCGATCAGCGGCTTGAGCCGCGGGGGCAGCTGGTAGGCGAGGTCGTTCTGGCCGGCGACCACCGAGCGAAGCCCGGTGGCGCGCTCGGGCATGATCGCGAACTGGATGCCGTCGAGGAAGCCGCGGTCGTCACGCCAGTACTTCTCGTTGCGCGTGACGGTGATGCTCTGGTTGTCCGCCCATTCGACGAGCCTCCACGGGCCGGCGCCGATGGCGCGCCGGTCGTGCTCGTTGCCGTACTTCCGGACCGCCGCGGGCGACACCATCATGCCCGCGCGGTCGGTCAGGATCGCCGGCAGGGCGGTGTCCGGGCGCGACAGCTTCAGTCGCACCTGCAGTGGCCCCGCCACTTCCACCGACTCGATGCTCGAGAGGTCGGCCTTGATGTTCGAGCGGGCATCGGTGCGACCGCGGTCGAGGTTGAACTTGACCGCCTCCGCGTCGCAGGGTGTGCCGTCATGAAACTCGATGCCCGGCGTGATCGTGAGCACCATCGTCGTCGGATCGGGATACTCCCAGCGCGCCATGCCCGGCCTGGGCTCGAGGGTCGCGTAGTCCCACTCGACCAGCGTGTCGTAGATCGTCCAGAGGAACGTATGGTCGCTGCCGGCCCCGCCGGTCGCGGGATCGAGGCTCGACGGATTGGCGAAGGCCGAGACGCGCAGCACCCCGCCGCGCCGCGGCTTGTCCTGCGCGAGCACCGCCCCCGGCAGGAGGGTGGCGGCGGTCCCGGCGCCCATCATCAGGAGCCACTCGCGACGTGTCATCGGGGCGGCCAGCAGGCCCGTGGCGATGTCCTTCGAAACTTTCATCTCCGTTCTCCTCGTGGTGCTGGTGGATATGGGCGTCGCCGGGGTGCGCCGCCGCTCACTGCCCGGGCGCTTGCCGTCCCGGCGGGCCGTCGGGATCGGCGAAATGGCAGGCGACCCAGTGGCCCGGCCGCAGCTCTCGCCAGTCGGGCACCGCCTCGGCGCAGCGCGCACGCGCGTGCGGGCACCGCGTGCGGAAGCGGCAGCCGGACGGCGGGTCGATCGGGCTGGGGATCTCGCCCTCGAGCACGATCCGCCGGCTGTCGCGCATGTTCGAGGGCAACGGAACGGGCTCGGCCGACATCAGCGCCTCGGTGTACGGGTGCAGCGGGTTGTCCGCGATGTCTTCCGCCGGACCCAGCTCCATGAACCGCCCGAGGTAGGTGACCGCGATGCGGTCGCTGATGTGGGAGACCACCGACAGGTCGTGCGTGATGAAGACGTAGGTGAGCCCGAAGTCGCGCTGCAGGTCGGCGAACAGGTTCAGCACGTCGCCGCGGATCGAGACATCGAGCGCCGCGACCACCTCGTCGCACACGATCAGTTTCGGCCGCAGTGTCAGCGCGCGCGCGATGTTGATGCGCTGCTTCTGCCCGCCCGAGAGCATGTGCGGGTAGCGCCGGGCGAGCTCCGGCGCGATGCCCACGCGCGCGAGCGCGTCCAGGGCGATGCGCTCGATCTCGGCGTCCGAATGGCCGCCCGCGATCTCGAGCGGCTCGCGCACGCTGGCGAGGATCGTCTGGCGCGGATTGAGCGCCGCATGGGGATCCTGGAAGATGATCTGGAACTGGCGGCGGTACTCCCGCAGGCGCCGGGACGAGAGCGTGCGCAGGTCCACCCCGCCCAGCTCGATCGAACCGCTGCAGGGCGCGAGCAGCGAGACGAGGGCCCGGCCGAGCGTCGTCTTGCCGGACCCGGACTCCCCGATGATCCCGAAGGTCTCGCCGGCCCGGACGTCGAAGCTCACGCCGTCCACCGCCTTCAGCGTCTCGGAGCCGTTGCCGGTCGGGAACTCGATGCAGAGGTCGCGCACACGGACCAGCACCGGTTCGGCCACGCCGGATCGCTCGGCGGCGGCATGCGCCTGCCCGGAGATGCTCATGCCACGGCCCCCGGCAGCTCCAGCTCCTCCGCCCGCCAGCACCGGACGAGCCGCCCTTGCTCGATCTCGCGCAGCGCCTGCGGTTCGGCGCAGGCGTCCACGGCATGGGGGCAGCGTTCCTTGAAGCGGCATCCCCGCGGCATGTTGGCCGGCACCGGGACGCGACCCGGGATGGACGGCAGCGCCCCCTGTCGCGGCGCGAGCCGGGGCAGCGACCGCAGGAGGCCCGACGTATAGGGATGGCGCGGACGCACCAGCGCGGCATCGACCGGGGCATCCTCCACGACCTCGCCGGCGTACATCGTCAGCATCCGCGTACAGGTCTCCGCCACGACGCCGAGGTCGTGCGTGATGAACATCAGCGCGGTGCCCGCGCTCTCGCTCAGCTCCCGCAGCAGGTCGATGATCTGGGCCTGGACGGTGACGTCGAGCGCGGTGGTGGGCTCGTCGGCGATCAGCAGGCTGGGCTGGCAGACCAGCGCCATCGCGATCATGACGCGCTGGCGCATGCCTCCGGAGAGCTGGTGCGGGTATTCGTCCACCCGCCGATCCGGAAGGGGGATGCCGACCTTCGCGAGCCCCTCGATGGCGCGCTCGCGCGCCTCCTCGCGACGATCCGGAAAGTGGGTGCGCCAGGTCTCGGCGATCTGCTCGCCGACGGTGAAGACCGGGTCGAGCGCGGTCATCGGCTCCTGGAAGATCATGCCGATGCGGCGGCCCCGGATCCGGCGCAGCTTCGCGGCCGGCATCGAGACGAGGTCCTCGCCCTCGAACAGGATCCGCCCGGAAACCCGGGACGTATGCCGCGGCAGCAGGCCGAGGATCGACAGGCCGGTGACGGTCTTGCCGCAGCCGCTTTCGCCGACCACGCCGAGGCGCTCGCCGGGGCCGATCCGGAAGCCGACATCACGGGTGACCGGGACAAGGTCGTTGCCGCTTCGAAAGCTGACTGTCAAGTCGCGTACTTCGAGCAATTCTGTCTCCAGGCGATCGCCTTCTTTTCCAGGCGCCTATCCCTATCTCACCCTCCCGGCGTACCGGATCGGCCGAGGCAATGTAGCATAGGATTGTCGACAATTGACAATAAACTGGCGCGATGAAGCTCACCCCGGACCAGGATGGCCCCCAGGAGATCGCGACGTCGGCGCAGGCGCGCCCGCCGCGCAGCATCCCCGAACAGATCGCCGAGGACATCGGCAGCGCGATCATCGCCGGTCGGCACGCCGTGGGCGAACGGCTGATCGAAACCGAGCTCGCCTCCCGTTTCGGCGTGAGCCGGGGCCCCATCCGGGAAGCGCTGCGCATCCTGGAGCGGCGCCGCCTCGTGGACCTGATTCCCCGCCGCGGCGCCTATGTACGCGAGGTCTCGCTCAATTCCATCGCAGACCTCTTCAACACGCGGCTCGCGCTCACGACATCGGCGGCGCGCATCATGGCGCTGGTGCGCCCGCCCACCTACATGGAGACCCTGCGCCGGCGGGTCGACGAGCTCAGGCGACTGGCGCAGGACCCCGCCACCACGCCCGGTGCGTTCGCCTATGTCGTCACGCGCGCGGTGCGGACCATCGCCCGCGGCTCGGGCAACGAGCTGCTCAACGACGTGATCTCCGACCTTGCCAACCAGACGGTCTGGACCACGATCTGGAAATCCCCGCTCGACTACCTGACGCAGGCCAGCCGCCGCCGGACGGCGCAGCGCATGGCGGACGTGCTCGACGCGATCGAGCGCGGCGCATCGGAGGACGCGGAGCGCCTGCTGCGCGACCTGCTCGAGCAGGACCGCGACCAGGCGATCCGGCAGCTCGCCCGGATGCGCGGCGAGACTTGCGACCCCCACCGCACCCTGCGCACCATCAACGCCTGAGCCTCGCCCCGGGCGGGATTTGCGGGGACGGGACCGCCCATTTCCGCCGATTCACCGACGACGGGTCCTGAGATAGTCGACACTCCAGCGGTGCATGCGCGCCTCGCACGCGCACGCCCGCGAGAGCCGACAAAGCGAAAGGAGAAGGTGGACCCATGGGATTCATGTCGGGATTGAGCCTCGCGCAACGGCTGCTGCTCGGCTTCGGGGCCATGCTGGCCCTGCTCGTCGGCATGGCCCTGCTGTCGCTCGCGCGGATGAACGACCTCAGCGCGACGCTCGAGCGGATCACGGTCGAGAGCGCCGCCCGCAACCAGGCGATCGGCTCGCTCAACCAGGGCATCGGCGGCTACGTGCAGGCGATCGGCGCCCTCGGCAGCACCGACCTCGAGCAGGGACCCGCGCTGCTCCAGAACCTGAATCGGGTCGTGGCCCAGTACGAGGAGGCCGAAGCGAAGCTGGAGTCCGTGCTCCCCGACGACGCGGCGGTGCGTCGTCTTTACGAGGAGGTGCGCGCGAAGGGGCTCGCCGCCCGCGAAGTGATCCGCATCGCGCTCGAGAAGGCCGAGGGACGCGGGGACGCCGCCACGGCCTTCTACATCCGCGCCGAGTACTCGGGCGCGATCGACAGGTGGAACCGTCTCCAGCAGGCATGGGCCTCGGCCGTCGCGGACCTGGGCGGCTGGAGCCGCCAGGCGGACGCGGAACTCGCGGCGGCGACCAATGCCAGCGCCGCCCGCACGAAACTGCTCATCGTCGGTGGCGGCCTGGTGACCGTGCTGCTCGGCAGCTCGCTCGCGCTCTGGGTCATCCGTGACACGCAGCGCGCCATCGGGGAGGCGGTGGAGGCGACGTCCCGCATGGCCGGCCACGACCTCTCGCAACCGATCGTCACCGATCGCCGCGACGAGATCGGGGGGCTGCTGCGCGCGCTCGAGCAGATGCGCACCAACCTCCACGACCTCGCGGCGGGCGTGCGCGCAGCCTGCGACGACATCACCGCGGCCAGCGGCGAGATCGCGCAGGGCAGCATGGAGCTGTCGGCCCGCACCGAGAAGGCGGCCTCGACCCTCCAGAGCACGGTCGGCACCATCGCCCAGCTCACCGACTCGGTGAACCAGACCACCGAATCGGCCCGCTCGGCCAACCAGCTCGCGGCCGACGCCAACCAGGTGGCCAACCGCGGCGGCGCCGTGGTGGCCGACGCCGTCGCGACGATGAACGAGATCAGCGAGGCTTCCCAGAAGATCGCCGACATCATCGCCATCATCGACGGCATCGCCTTCCAGACCAACATCCTCGCGCTCAATGCGGCGGTCGAGGCCGCCCGGGCCGGGGAGCAGGGGCGCGGCTTCGCCGTCGTGGCGAGCGAGGTGCGCGCGCTGGCCGGCCGCAGCGCCGGCGCGGCGCGCGAGATCAAGAGCCTGATCGAGGCGTCGCTGGCGAAGGTGCAGACCGGGACGTCGCAGGTGGGGCTCGCCGGCAGCACGACCAGCGAGATCATGGAATCGGTGCAGCGCGTCTCGGCGATGATCGACGCCATCGCCCGCGAGGCCGACCAGCAGCGCGGCGACATCGCCCAGACCAACCAGTCCGTCACGCAGCTCGATCGCGACGTGCAGCAGAATGCCGCCCTCGCGGAGCAGTCGGCCGCCGCATCGGCCTCGCTGTCGGAACAGGCCGAGCAGCTCGCCCGCCTCGTCGCCAGGTTCAGGCTGTCCGGGGCCGAGGCGCCGGCGCGGGAAGCGGCCTGAACCGCCGGCCCGCTCAGCCCATCAGCCGGTAGGGCCCGCCCTTCTCGATCGCCCGCTGGTACGCGGGCCGGGCGTGGATCCGCTCGAGGAAGTCCTGCAGCTTCGGGTAGCGGGCATCGAGCCCGCCCCGGACGGCGGCCGCCTCGAGCGGAAAGCTCATCTGGATGTCGGCCGCGGTGAATTCCTCGCCCGCGAACCACGGCCGCCGCGAGAGCTCCGCCTCCATGAAGGCCAGCTGGCGGCCCAGGTTGGGCGTCACCACCAAGGCCTTCATCTTCCGGGCGATCCCGGCCGCTACGGGACGAACGATCCAGGGGGAGCGCGTCTCGATCGCGTCGGCCACCAGCTTCATGAGCAGGGGCGGCATCGCACTGCCCTCGGCGAAATGCAGCCAGTAGGTGTAGCGCAGCCGCTCGGGCGAGCCGTCGGGCGGTCGCAGCCGCCCCTGGCCATGCCGCTCGACCAGGTACTCGATGATCGCCCCGGACTCGGCGACCACGGTGTCGCCGTCGGTGATTATCGGCGACTTGCCGAGCGGGTGGACCGCCTCCAGCTCCGGTGGCGCCAGCATCGTGGCCGGGTCGCGCTTGTAGTGCTCGATCCGGTAGGGCGTGCCGAGTTCCTCCAGAAGCCAGAGGATGCGCTGCGAGCGGGAGTTCTCGAGGTGGTGGACGACGATCATCGGCCGTAGAACTTCACACCGATCCGGATCGGCGGGCGACCGCGCGCCGCCCGGTACGCATTGGTGTCACGCAGCGAATACACGCAGCCGCAGTACTCCTGCTGGTAGAACTGCTCCCGCTTGCTGATCTGGATCATGCGCTCGGAGCCGCCCTTCTTGCGCCAGTTGTACTCCCAGTACACGAGGCCCGGATAGCGCGACGCGGCCCGCACGCCGCAGTCGTTGATCTGCGCCATGTTCTTCCAGCGCGAGATGCCGAGCGAGCTGGTGATGACGGGAAAGCCGTGCTCGTGGGCGTAGAGCGCCGTGCGCTCGAAGCGCATGTCGAAGCACATGGTGCAGCGCCGGCCGCGCTCGGGCTCGTGCTCCATGCCGCGGGCGCGGGCGAACCACTCGTCCTTGTCGTAGTCGGCATCGATGAACTCGATGCCGTGCTTCTCGGCGAACGCGATGTTCTCGCGCTTTCGGATCTCGTACTCCGCGCGCGGATGGATGTTCGGGTTGTAGAAGAAGATCGAGTACTCGATGCCCGATTCGAGCATCGCTTCCATGACCTCGCCGGAGCACGGGGCGCAGCAGGAGTGCAGCAGCACCCGCGCGCCCGGAACCGGAGGCTCGAGCTTCTCGCGCTTGGGCAGGTTCTGGCTGTCGCTCATGGCATGCTCGGGGCGTGGGGCCGGCCGGCATGGCCGGCGGCAACAGCCGGAATTGTACGCGGGCCCACGGGTGCCGGGGACCGCGGGCCGGGACACCCCGGCCCGCGTCATGGGCTTGCGCGGCGCGGACGATCGTCGGGATCCCCCGTCCCGGCGTCAGCGGTGGCCGTGCCGGTCGTGCGGCCGACCCTTGGGCGGCCCGGCGCGGCGGCGATCGTCATGGCGCGCCTTCGGGTGCGCGTGCGGGCCGGGCCGATGCTCGACGCGATGGACATGGCGCCGGCCATGATGCTCGCGCACCCAGCTCTCCTTCACGAAGTAGACGGGTTGCCCACAGGCGGCGTAGCGGTGGCAGTGCTTGCCCCAGTTCTTCTGGTGGCCGGGCGGCACGTAGAGGTAGATCGGGCGCCGCACCTGGGCGTAGCGCGCCGGTGCGACGATCACGGGTTCGGCGTACACCACCGCCGGCCGGACGTCGCCGACGACGACGCGGCCATAGACGCCGGGCTGCGCGATCTCGATCGAGACCGACCCGGATGCGAGCGCCGGCTGGGAGGCGACGGCGGCGGCCAGGCCGCCTGCGATGACCCACGGGGCGAAGCGTTTCATGCTGATCTCCTGTCATTGTCCGGTCCATCGGACCCGGCGGCGCCGGGCGTGGACGAGGCGATTGTCGGAAGGATCCGCGTGGCTTCTTCGCGTGGAAACGTAAGCAGGCGTAAACGGGCAACACTTTCCAGCGCCCGCCGACCGTTCGTCGGCGCGGGCGCCGTTCGTCGGCCGCGGGCTTGCGCCGATGGCGGGAACCCGCCGGGCGGGGAGGCGCCCGCGCGCCGCCTAGTCGCGTTCGATCGGCAGCGCCGGGTCGCTCGCCCACTCGTTGAGCGAGTTGTCGTACACCGCGACGCGATCGTTGCCCAGCTGGTGAAGCATGAAGGCGCCGAGCGAGGCGGCGATGCCGCCGCCGCAATAGAAGATCGTCGGCGCGCGCGTGTCGATACCTGCGGCGGTGAATGCGGCGGCCGCGGCATCCGGCGCGAGCAGCTCGAGGGTTTCGGGATCGCGCAGCGACGTGGCTGGCACGTTCACGCTGCGCGGGATGCGGCCGGGCCGCCCGTAGCGACGACTCCGGCCGGCATGCGCATCGGGGCCGAGGGCATTGACGATCCGCGTGTCCGGGTCGTCGATGGCCGCCAGCACCGCCGCCGCATCGACGAAGAGCCCCGGCCGCGGCCTCGCCTGGAGCGTCGCGGGCGGGTATCGCTCGTCCCCGGCGCGGACCGGCCGGCCCTCGCGTTCCCATTTCTCCCAGCCGCCGTCGAGGATCGCCGCCCGGTCGAAACCGATCGCGCGCAGCATCCACCAAACCCGCGCCGCCCACTGCGGGCTGCCGCGGCTGTAGAGGACGACATCGGTGTCCTCGCCGATGCCATGGCGGCCGAAGGCGGCCGCGAGCCTGTCCGGATCGGGCATCGTGAAGCGGTACTTCGCCGCGGGATCGGAGAGATCGGCCTGCAGGTCCAGGTAGGCCGAGCCGGGCACGTGGCCCAGCCGGTACTCGGGCAGCGCGCTGTCCACCCGGTAGGGATCGTCCTCGGAGTCGGCGCGCAACCAGGTGGTGCAGTCGAAGACGCGCAGCCGCGGATCCTCCAGCCGGGTGGCCAGCGTCGCGGTGCCGCAGATCGCCTCGGGATGGCGGAACCGGGGCGCGGCCCCCGGCTCGCCCGCATGCCTGTCGGTCATGTTCGCCTCGCCCTCAGCGGAGATAGTCCGGCGCGCCGTACACGTCGAAGAGCAGCTGGCGCCAGTCCGGATCGTTGAACGGATCCGCCGGCCGCCTGAAGGGGATCCCGCGCCGGGACAGGTCGTCGCAGAAGATCGTGGTGACCATCTCCGGCGTCAGGTCGTGGCTGTGATCGTCGTAGGAATCGGCCATCGCCCGGGTCTCGAAGCAGAAGGCCTTCCAGAGCACCGAGAGGCGAACCTTGCGGTACGGCAGCCTCGCGATGACCCGGTCGCCCTCGCGAACCTCCCAGTCACCCGACGGATCGAGTCCCAGCCGCGCGTGATACGGCATGGAGTTCAGCCCCCAGTACTCGTCGGGCGAACCGGTGGGTCCCACCCGGTGGTACATGTATTCGTTGTCGGCAAGGACGCTCGTGTTGCTGTAGGGCGGGCCGACGACCCGGGACGGCGCGTCGAGGCCGTCGGGCCAGTACTCGAACTCGCCCCCCTCGCCGCCGTAGAACCAGGTGATGGCCGACGCGACCGGGATCGCCCATTCGTGGAACAGGCCGGAATAGCCCATCGGGGTCAGCATCCATCCCGGCACCTCGCGCTGGTGCACGCCCCGGAAGAACGGAAGGTCGAGGTGCGGTGGCGCACCATCGGCCGGAAGGTTCAGGTTCGTCATCATCGCCCAGGGCCGCACCACCTCGGCGCGAAAGGCGCGACGCGCCGCCTCGATGAAGTTCGGGTTGTGGAAGAAGGGCTCCGCGCCCTCGAACACGACCTTGCCGCCGAGCGCCCAGAAGTTGCGGAACCATGCCGAGCAGGGTCGCTCGTCGGGCTGGCGCTGAACGGCGGCGATGGTCTTGTAGGGTGCGCCGCGACGGAAGAGCTCGAGCACGCCGCCCGGATCGTCGAACGCGCGCTCGAGGCGCACGGGAGGCGCGATCTGCGTCGTCGGGCGCACCGCGGGGATGCTCGTCATGGCCTGTCTCCGGTCGTTGTCGTGGATGCGCCGGCGTTCAGTCGCCGGTCGGCGAGATCCTGAAGGAGTGTACCTGCGGATTGTGCGCGAGCGCGCCCGCGAGCCGCGCATGGTTGAGCGGATCGCCGGTGCGGATGATCATCCGGTACTCGAAGAACTCGCCGCTCTCGGCGACCCGGTAGCTCATGTTCGCGATGGTGAAGTCGAGCGTGGACAGCAGCCGCCGGACCTCCTGCTCGGGCATGACGTCGCCGCGCCGGAAGACGATCGCATGGTGCGCGTAGTGATGCGACGGCATGCGGGCCTCCATCCAGCGGAACACCGACAGGGTGCCCAGGGTGAAGATCGTGGCGATCATCGCCGGCGTGAAGAAACCGACGCCGATGAGGATGCCGATGGCGGCCGTGACCCAGATGGAGGCCGCCGTGGTCAGCCCGCGGACCGTGACGCCCTCCTTGAAGATGACACCGGCGCCCAGGAAGCCGATCCCGGTCATGATGCCCTGCGCCATGCGGGTGGGGTCGGTGCGCACGGTGTCCATCGGCACGCCCGGCAGCCACTTCCACTGGTAGAGCGTGACCATCATCAGGAGGCTGGACGCCAGGCAGACCAGCGCATGGGTGCGGAACCCCGCGGGACGGCCATGGTAGCTGCGCTCGATGCCGATCAGCGCGCCGGCGACCAGCGCCACCGAGAGGTGGAGCAGGACGGTCCAGAAGTCGGACCCGGTCGCGAAGTACTTGGCCACCGGCACTCAGCCGCCCTCCGCATCCGCGTAGCCCGGATACGAGTCCTTGAGGCTCGCGTGGTTCAGCAGCATCTCCGCCTTGAGCGTCTCGCCGGCGGCATCGTAGATGCGGCTGCGCACCCAGTACGACTCGGTCCGGCGGCTGTCCGACAGCGCGACGATCTCGCGCCGGACGAGGTAGTCCTCCCCGACGAAGAGCGGCCCGTCGACCATGCGGATCTCCTGGTCGGCGAACAGACCTACCGCCGGGCCGCGCACGGGGAAGCCCGTCTGGCGGTTGGTGTAGTTGGCCAGTACGCTGACCATCTCGAGCGGGATGACCGCCCTTCCCCAGGGCGACGAGGCCGGGTCCGAGTACCAGGGCGAGTTCTCGGTGATGTTCGCGAGCTTCTGCTCCAGCGTGAACGGATAGAGGTGGCCCATGTGCTGGTCCGGGTCCATGCGCACCCGCTCGTCCACCTTGCCCGTCATGCCGACGCGCAGGTCGGCGAGGATCCTGAGCTCGCCCGGCGGGCGCAGCCGCTTGAGCCGCGCCTCCAGCAGCGTCTCGCCGTGGTCCGGTCCGAGGCTCGCACTGGCCTCGAGCACGGGCGTCCCGTCCGCCTTCTCGGCCCAGGCACGGGTGCGCAGCACGCCCGCCGGCGGGATCTCGACGAAGGCGCGGACCGACTCTCCCTCGACGACCATGTTCCGGTAATGCGCCGAGAGGCAGCCGCGCTCGAACCAGGCCTGGCCCCAGAGCTGCGCGAGCAGCGGTACGAACTGGCTGAAATGCGTCGGGCCTTCGATCGGGCCGGCGCGAAAGCCGAGCCGCTCGGCCATCGCGTCGTCGTGCACCGATGCATGGCCGCCGTACTCCTGCTCGGCGAGCATCTGGCGGGGCTGGCGAAATGGCCCGCAAAGCGCGAACGGGGTATCGAAGGACATCGTCGGCAACACCTGGCGGAAAGTCGAGTTTCCGCCAAGGATAGCCGTTTCGGACCGGCATTTCCCGAACGCGCGCCCGCCCCGGCCCTCAGCCGCCGAAGCCCTCGAGCACGACCTTGCCGATGGCGCGCCCCGACTCCAGGAGCGCATGGGCGCGCCGAAGATTGGCCGCGTCGATCGCCCCGAAATGCTCGGTCATGGTGGAGCGGATCCGGCCGGCGTCCACCAGTTCCGCGACCGCGCAGAGCAGCCGGTGCTGCTCGACCATGTCGGGCGTCTTCATCAGCGAGCGGGTGAACATCGATTCCCAGTGCAGTGAGCCGCACTTTCGCTTGAGCAGGCCGATATCGATCGATCCGGCGGGCGGCTCGTCGATCAGACCGAAGCGCCCCTGGGGGGCGATGAGCTCGGCGACCTGGGGATAGTGATGCGCCGTGTGCGTGAGGCTCACCACGTAGTCCGGCGCCGGCAGGCCGGCCGCGCGGACCTCCGCCGCGAGCGGCTTCGAATGGTCGACCACATGGTGGGCGCCGAGCTCGCGCGCCCAGCGCTCCGTCTCCGGCCGCGAGGCGGTGGCGACCACCTGGAGCCGGGTGAGCTGGCGGGCGAGCTGGATCATCATGGAGCCGACGCCGCCCGCGCCGCCGATCACCAGCAGCGACCGGCCCTCTTCCTCCTCGCCGCGGCCGACCCGCAGCCGATCGAAGAGCATTTCCCAGGCGGTGATGGTGGTGAGCGGCATCGCCGCCGCGGCGGGAAAGTCGAGGCTCGACGGCATGCGCCCGACGATGCGCTCGTCCACGCAGTGAAGTTCCGAATCGCATCCCGGGCGGTCGATCGCACCCGCGTACCACACCCGGTCGCCGGGCGCGAAGAGGCTCACCTCCGGGCCCACCGCGCGGACCACCCCTGCGCAGTCCCAGCCGAGGACGGCCCACTGTCCGGGCTTCGGCCTCGACCGCATCCGCATCTTCGTGTCGAGCGGATTCACCGACACCGCGCGAACCTCGACGAGCAGGTCGCGCGGGCCGGGCTTCGGATCAGGCAGCTCGACGTCGCGCAGGCAGGCGGGATCGTCGACCGGCAGGGGAGTCTCGAGTGCAACGGCTTTCATGGGAGTTCCTTTCGATTCAGGTGGTTGACGACAGGAGTCGCGCGACATCGAGCAGCAGCTGCGGCCGGACGCGCCGCCCGTCACCGGGAATCGGCGCGGCGACCTCGCCCTGTCGCATCGCGCCGCAATGCAGGTAGAAGGCCTCGGCGTTCGGATCGGCATCGATGCGCATGCGCACATGGCCCAGCTCGGCGAGCAGGGCCCCGGCGCGCCCGAGCAGGGTCCGACCGACGCCCTTCCCGATCCATGCCGGACGCACCCACAGGTGCTCGAGCTCCGGCTCGTCGCCCTCGAGCACGAGCTGGCAGAACCCGGCGATCTCGCCGTCCGCCTCGGCCACGAAAGCGGGGCGCCGGTCGCGCGGCTCGAGCCGCACGACGAGCGCGTCGCGCCAGCCGGCCATCGCCTCCGGCGGATACGGCCAGTACGCCTTCGACTCGAATGCGATCGAGCCGAGGAGATCCGCCTCGTCGGCCCGCGCCGGCCGAATGCGCATGATGGCCTCCCTCAGGATGCGGCCGCATCGATTACCCGGCGGGTAATCGACACGACGCGCGGGTGACGGAAGGATAGGACCGTCACTCGACCGATTTCCCAGGAGCCGTCATGACCGAACATGCCATCCCGGGCGACAAGCCGACAGGCCTCGCCAGCCCCCGCACCCTCTTCGCCGTCGATGCCCTCACCTGCCTCGTCATGGGACTGCTCCTCGTGTCCTTTTCCGGGGCGCTCGCCGCGCTCCTCGGCCTGCCGGGAAGACTGCTGTCCGTCGCCGGCGTGGTGCTGCTGCCGTGCGCCGCGCTGATGTACCTGGCCGCGCGAAGCGTCGGGCCGAATCCCTTGCTCGGCTGGACGGTCGTCATCGGCAACCTCGCCTGGGTGCTGGCCAGCATCGCGATCGCCGCGATGCTGGCGCCGCCCCTGCCCGGCATGGCATTCCTTCTCGCGCAGGCGGCCGCCGTCGCCGTGCTGGCCGCGCTGGAGATGCGCGGCTTGCGCGCCCGGGCCGCCTAGCTGCCGCTCCAGCGCGGCGGGCGCTTCTCGGAGAAGGCGAGCGGGCCTTCGACCGCATCCTTCGAGGCCCGCATCGCCACGACCGCCGGGTAGTTCGCCTGGTTCTTCATGGCCGCTTCGAGGCTGGGCTCGTCCAGGCCTCGCAGCACGGTCTGCTTCGATGCCCGGATCGACATGGGGCTCAGCTCGAGGATCTGCGCCGCGAGCCGCCTCGCCGCCGCCAGGGCATCGCCATCGGGCACCACCTCGTTCACGAAGCCGAGCTCCTTGCCCTCCTGGGCGCTGACCCGCCTCCCCGTGAGGATCATGCCCATGGCGCGCTTGAGCCCGATCGCGCGCGGCAGGCGATGCAGGCCGCCGGCGAGCGCGGCCAGGCCGACGCGGGGCTCGGGCAGGGCGAAAACGGCGCTTTCGGCGGCCACGATAAGATCGCAGGCGAGCGCGATCTCGAAGCCGCCGCCCATGGCGATGCCATTGACCGCGGCAATGAGCGGCTTGTCGAGCTGGGTGCGCAACGTGAGCCCGGCGAAGCCGCTCGGCGGCCAGTCGCGCCGGCCCCCCGCCGCCTGCCACTTCAGGTCGTTGCCCGCGGAAAACGCGCGGTCGCCGGCGCCGGTGACGATCGCGACCCACTGCTCCGGATCGTTGGCGAAGTCGTTGAAGACGCCGTCGAGCTCGAAGTGCGCCGGCGAATGGAGCGCGTTCATCACTTCGGGACGGTTGAGGGTCACGATGGTGACCCGTCCCTCGCGCTCGACCTTGCAGAACTCGTATGCCATGGGCCTGCCTCCTGGGTGATTATGGAATGTTCTCGCAGTTCCGATGCTAACCGGTGTCGCGGCGGGTATCGCGACACCGGGCCCGGCTCAGCAGTCCTCGGGCGCCCACGGCCGGTCGTGGCGCAGCGAGGGCAGCCGGGCGCGACAGCGCCCGACTTCGTCGAGGTCCAGCGTCGCCAGGAGGACGCCCGGATCGGCCGGCCGTTCGGCGATCACCCGTCCCCAGGGATCCACCACGAGGGTGTGGCCGTACGTCTCGCTGCCGTCTTCGTGCCGTCCGTGCTGGGCAGGGGCCAGCACGAAGCAGCCCGTCTCGATCGCGCGCGCACGCAGCAGGACGTGCCAGTGCGCCTCGCCGGTCGGCACGGTGAACGCCGAGGGCACGCTCAGCAGGTCCGCGCCCCGGCGCGCGAGGTCGCGGTAGAACTCCGGGAAGCGAAGGTCGTAGCACACGCTCAGGCCCAGCCGCCAGCCATCGAGGGAGACGAGACACGATCGCCCCCCGGCGACGAATCGCTTCGATTCCCGGTAGACCTGGCCCGGACCGAGATCGACATCGAACAGGTGGACCTTGTCGTACCGGGCCCGGATGCTCCCCGTGGCATCGATGAGGTAGCTGCGGTTGGCGCACTGCTCCTCCGAAACCCGGATCGCGATGGAGCCGACCAGCAGCATGATGCCGAGCTCGGCCGCAAGGGCCCGGAAGGCGCGCAACGCGACGTCCTCCTCCTCGCTGCGCGCCTGCTCGAGCAGCTTGCCGGGCCGGCGGTCGAGCAGCGACGTCATTTCGGGGGTCGCCACGAGGCTCGCGCCGGCGGCGGCGGCCTCGCGGATCAAGGCGGATGCATCGGCCACGTTGGCCGGGACATCGGTGCCCGAGCGCATCTGGATGCAGGCGACGGTCAGGTGGGACATGGCGTTGGCTCCGGCGGGCGAGGCACGCCCCGGGCCGGCGCCGGGCTCAGGGCACGCGCGTGAACATCTTGTAGATGATGCCCGTGATCTCGCTCTCGAGCGGGAACGACAGCATGCCCATCACCGAATAGCCGAGCAGCCAGGGCATCAGGTAGAAGCGCACCATGAAGAAGAACCAGGCGACGAACAGGGGAACCATCGGTTCCACGAGGAAGCCCGGCGTCACGGGCCGGAACAGGCGGAGGATGGGATTCGTCGCCCGTACGAAGAATCGCATGAAGAAGAACGAGGAGTCCTCGGGCAGGAAGAGGTTCATTGCCGCGCGCCCGATCAGCGTCCACATGACCATCCCGAGCACGTAGTCGATGACGATGACCCAGACGGGGAAGGCGTTGAGCGTTTCCTGCATCCTCGGAGATCCGGTCATGAAACGGGCGGGAGCGGACTTCCGTCCGCCCCCGCCCCGGGGCCCGCGCGCCGCGCGAACCGCGCTAGTGCGCCGATATGATGGTACTTCCGCCGGGAACCCTCACCTCGTCCACCATGTCCTGGATCTCCTTGCTGGGCGCTGGCGTCAGCAGGGTCACCACGACCATGGCGATCAGGCTGGCCGGCATGCCGATCATGCCGAAGCGGATGTGGTCGATGCCGAACCAGGGCGTGCCGCCGTTGTACACGTGGTACAGGTACCAGGAGCCGCATATGAAGCCCGCCAGCATGCCGGCGATCGCGCCGGGGCCGTTGGCGCGCTTCCACCAGATGCCCAGGGCGAGCGGGAAGAACAGCCCCGAGCAGGCGAAGCAGAACGCCCATGCCACCGCACCGAGGATCCCGGTGAGCTGCAGCGAGGCGATCAACGCGGCGGCCACGCCGATGAACACGAGGATCACTCGCGCCACGATCAGCCGCTTGCGGGTATCGGCGCTCGGGTCGATGATCTTGTAGTACATGTCGTGCGACAGGGCATTGGCGATCGCGAGCAGCAGGCCGTCCGCGGTGGACATGGCCGCCGCCATCCCGCCCGCGGCGACGAGGCCCGAGATCACGTACGGCAGGCCCGCGATCTCCGGGGTCGCCAGCACGACGATGTCCGCCCGCATGAAGAACTCGTTGAGCTGCAGGATGCCGTCGTTGTTGAAGTCCCTGATCGCCAGGTAGCCGACCTCGCTCCAGTTCTTCACCCACTCGAGCGCCGCGACCTCGGCGAACGGCTTGCCGATGATCGAGGTCGGGAGGTCGGGATCGAGCAGCTGCAGCTTGGTCAGGGTCGCCAGCACCGGCGCGGTGAAGTACAGCAGGAAGATGAACCACAGCGACCAGGCGACCGACTTGCGCGCCGACCGGACGGAAGGCGTCGTGAAGTAGCGCATCAGGATGTGCGGCAGCGACGCGGTGCCCGCCATCATGCAGAACGCCAGCGTGAAGAACTTCCAGGAGTCCATGCCGCCCTGCGGGGCGAAGTGCGGCGTGGTCAGCACCGCGACGCCGGCAATTTTCTCCGGTGCCGGGTTCAGGCCGTACATCGCCTCGAGCTCCGCGATGCGCTGGGCGCCCTCGCCGTAGCTGAAGTGCGGGATGATGCCGAAGCCCTGGACGTTGGACATCCAGATCACCGGGATCAGGTAGGCGATGATCAGCACGATGTACTGCGCCACCTGGGTCCAGGTCACGCCGCGCATGCCGCCGAGCATCGAGCAGAGCAGGATCCCGCTCAGCCCGAACCAGACGCCCACGCCGAAGGGAATGCCCAGCGCCCGCGAGGCGATCGTGCCGGTGGCGTCGATCTGGGCGGTGACGTAGGTGAAGGAGGCGACGACCAGGATGACGACCGCGATGAAGCGCGCGAGGTTGCCGCCATAGCGGGTGCCGATGAAGTCGGGCACCGTGTAGCAGCCGAACTTGCGCAGGTACGGCGCCATGAGCGCATTGACCAGCACGTATCCGCCGGTCCAGCCGACGACGAAGCCCAGGTACGGATAGCCGCCGAAGTACACGCCGCCCGCCAGCGCCACGAAGGACGCGCCCGACATCCAGTCGGCCGCCGTGGCCATGCCGTTGTAGACCGCCGGCACCTCGCGCCCGGCCACGTAGTAGGCCTCGACCTGCATGGTCCGGGACAGCCAGCCGATCACCGCATAGATGACCAGGGTGAACAGCAGGAACAGGATGCCGATCAGCTTGGCCGAGGCGCCCAGCTGCTCGGCGATCGCCATCAGTATGAAGAACGCGAGGAACCCGAGCGTGTACAGCGCGTACACCTTGCCGAGGTTCTGCGTGAAACCGCCTTGGAACACAGCCATGTGAGTCTCCCCCTCAGTGCGCGCTGGCGTCGTACTCGTCGTCGATCCGGTCCTGGATCAGGTTCTGGATCCAGATGAGGAGGACGAACGCGATGAGCGATCCCTGGACGACCATGTAGTAGCCGAGCCTGAATCCCATGAAGGTGAATGCGTCGAGGTCCTTCGCGAACCATGGCGCCAGGATGCCGAAGACGACCCAGAGGGCGAGGATGACGAACGTAAGGTTGCGGGTCCGCTCCCAATGCCGCTGGCGGGCTTGCGAGTCTGCTGGGGCCATGATCTCCTCCGATTGTTGGCGTATTTTTCGACCCGGAATCGACGCTAATTTCGGAAGCTTTCACGCACCTTACAAAACGAGAAAGGCTATTCGTGATTACACGTAGCCCGCGATTCGCTTCATGGATGAGTGGTTGGGCCGAAGTGATCGACCGCTTCGTGCCGCGGCGCAGGGAGGTCCACCCGATCGACTCCTCCGCGGAGCTGCGCCGCTTCGTCTCCACCCGGGCTTCGCTGGTCGCGCAGAAGACGTTGTACGGCTACCTGCGCACCCGCATCGGGATGCGTTATCCGGAGGTGTTCCGCGAACCGGCCTTTGCGCATTCGATCAATATCGCGAAGCTGCACGTGTACGCGGCATGCCTGTCCGACCTGTCGATCCACGCGGTCGGCCGGGCGCTCGCCGACCCGCGTTTCGACGACGAGGCGCGGCGCGCGCTCGCGATGGCCTGCCTGCGCACGGGCCTGGACGACAACGCGGGCA